>Ga0310696_10006130_pt1 | contig 14336 bp, 8 predicted proteins | sample AusTroGonzalo_MG_4_FD_203885 | JGI IMG/M metagenome (GOLD analysis project Ga0310696, IMG submission 203885) | Bovine rumen microbial communities from tropical cattle in Woodstock, Queensland, Australia - Gonzalo_02 (v2) (version 2) | ecosystem: Host-associated > Mammals > Digestive system >...
TTCTTCTTTATTTTCTTTGATTGTGTCTTCAGAGGCATTGTTTTTTTGGAGAGCCTCTGCTAATTTTTCCCAATCTTTATTTATTTTTTCAACTTTTTTAGGGTCTGGTAAACCTAAACAATACTTTGCATTGTCCCAAAAGAGGTTTGCAACTATTCCAGAAGTTCGTGTAACAGAAAGAACCGGCACTAAGAATTTTCTTCCTATAAATTTTTTTCCATCTTCTTTTCGTGTGTCTTCAAAACGACTAAATGTACCATCCTTTGTAAGATGAATTAAAAAAGGAATTTCTACATAGCCGAATCCTTCTGGAGCGATGTCTCCTTCGGAACCATTCAATTTTCTCTGATAATAATCATATAAGGCTTGCAAAATCATTTACGAACCTCCTCGCTTTCCCAATCAGGAACATTCACAATTCCATTTTCCATTACCGCTCTAAAAAAAGCGGGTTTTATATCTTTTGAATCAGAGAAATCCATATCGTAAAGCATAAATCCTAAATCGCGACTCTCTGCTATAGCAGGAAATTCTTCGGCAGCTTTTTCGGGATTGTCAACGAACTTAAATTCACAACTGAATTCTCGACACCCTAAATAGGGTTGGTTAAAACATTGCCCCTTTTTCGCCCGTCTTTCAAACATAGCGTAATACTTGCCAGGATTTTCATCCTTTCGGCAGTCAGATTTTTCTTCTTCGTTAATTAGAGCTTCTGGCGTTTCAAAAGATGTTTTGGGACGTTTGTTCACAGGAATAAATTCCATCTCCGCGTAAATTCGATAATGAACGTCGCGTAAGAACAGCCCTGCTCTTTGCGTACGATCATCTTCAATGAAAATGTTATCTTGCGACTTGTTCGCTTTACTTTTTACTTCATTTCGCCTGACTGAAATCCATTTAATCGGTTTCAGAACTTCAATTTTCTTAACATTCCATTTAATCGCAGGTTTCCAAAAAATTGCGGAGAATATAGCTCTTGCCGCCGAAGGTGTAATCACATCATAACTGACGCGTTCTACCTTCATTTCTGGGCGTGTAAAACATGCATAATCCCCTTTTATATCTAAACAAAATGTCTTTCCAAAGTGTTCCATCAATTTACACTCCTTTTAGCAAATAAATTCCATATCTTTGTCGTTTACACCTTTTAACGAAAAACCCGTCTTTTCCGAGTACCCGTCAGGATTACCCTGCTGCCAAATACCCAATCCTTTATTTTTAGGTCCAATTACTTCTTTAATATAACCTATTTTTTGTAATTCTTTCCAACAGTTTTGGGGAATATTGACGGTGCAGCGTTGTAATTTACGCATGATTTCTCTTTTAAGGCCAACAGCCTCCAATTGAGCAATCAATTCCTGACTATTTATCTTGTCATCAGAATACCATACAATAACGGATTTCTGAGCTTTATCGTCAATTAACTGAAAATTTTCTGCTGCAGTCCTAAATTTTGCTTTATATTTTTTTCCATATAATTCAAGATCTTTTAGAATGTTTTTCTTATCAAATGAATGAACCTTGTCGTAATAGATTTTAAAATAGGTCAAAAAAATATCGGGACTCAACGGAATATCTTCAAATTTATCTTCGTCTATTATGCGTTGAGTTGCTTGTGCTCCAAATCTGAGCAAACCAACAGGAGGTTCCTTGGGAGGATTAAAAACAAAAACATTACCCTGATTCAATTTGCCTTCTCTATTGCATCGCCCTGCGGCCTGAGCCACAGAATCTAAGCCTGCCATAGCTCGATATACTACAGGAAAATCAATATCAACACCTGCTTCTACTAACTGTGTGCTTACAACCCTGATGGGTTCTCCGTTTTTTAACTTTCGCTTTATTTCAGCGATCAAATTGCTTCTGTGTTGACCACACATTGATGCTGAAAGGTGAATCGTATCCGAAGGCATGGCTTCATAAAGGGCTTTGCAATCTTTTCTTGTATTGACAATACAAAGCACTTGATCGTATTGAATCAATTGTTCGGCAAAGCTTTCCCAAGAATCCATTTTTTCAGGAACATACTTTACATTTGTACGATTCATCTTTTCAAATAATTCTTGTGGGTTCTTTATAAGTTCGTGCACTTTATCGCAAGGCAATCCCTCAAATCCGCCCTCGCCATGAGGTGCAGGAGCCGAACCAATGTGCCCTTGCAATGTTGGTTGCGTCGCCGTACAAAGAACAACTGAACAACCAAAATCAGTAGTAAGCGACTCCAATGTACCCAAAATTGGTTTCAAATATTCTGGAGGCAGCATTTGGGCTTCGTCCAATATAATTACGGAATTTGCAATATTGTGGATTTTTCGGCATCTGCTTGTTTTCGCGGCAAAGAGAGATTCCAACAATTGCACATTGGTGGTCACCACTACCGGCGCATCCCAGTTTTCCGATGCAAGTTTTGATTTAGTCGTTTCCTTGTCTGGATCCAAATTTGAATGATGCTCTAGAACGACATTTGATAAATCTTCGTCTCCGTTTTTAAACACATTCTTATACACATCGGCTGTTTGTTCAATAATACTAGTGTAAGGAATTGCAACAATAATTCGAGATTTACCGTATTTTAAAGCGTGGTCCAAGGCAAACCCCATAGAAGCGAGCGTCTTACCACCTCCCGTAGGAACCGTAAGAGAAAATAATCCCGGCTCCTTCATCGCACCTTGACGACAATCAGACAAAATTTCGGCTCTAATTTTATTGATATCTGTAGATGGTGCATTTTGGCTCATTTTGAACATAAACGAGTCAAATCGTGATTGAAGATCCATTAACGAGATGTTGTTCTCACGCAAAAAGAAGTTCTCGGGCGACATGAATCGTTCTGTATCAAGGAAATCAGCATCAACCAAACACGAAAAAAGCATTCGAACCCATAAATGAAGATCTCTAAAATTCTTGACAGGAACAGTCTTTAGTGTCGGAAGTTTAATGTTGTTCAGAAATTCTTTACCGCCATTTTCAAGACTTAGTGTCAAATTTTCTTCTTTCGCAAGTCTATTGTGCAAAGAATTCTTGTTGAAATAATCGGGAAGACCGCCGTGGTGACCGGCAATCATATAAGCCATTAAACGTCCAAGAAGATTCCCCTTTTTTGTTTTTTCGGGAAAATCATATTTCTTATCGGCCCAAATTGCTCCGGCAGCAGAGTGATCGACCCTTCCTCCGTCAAAATCATCTGATTCTTCAGTATCATAGCCTGAAGATTTCTTGATGTAATCCTGAAAATCTTTCTTAAACTTGCCCAAATCATGCAAAAGTCCGGCACATTTTGCTATTTCACCTGCGTCAAAGGCGTTTGCAAAAGATTCAGCCAAAGCAGCAACCCCTTCCAAATGTCCGTCAGGGCCACTTAGTGGCTGCGTTATTGACTTTGTTTCGGCAGAATCGTCATTTTTAGGGCGTATATGAGCAATTATTTCCATACTTTACAATATAACATACTAGACTGTCAGAAGCTGACATTTTGAAATTTATTTGAAAAAAATTTATTTTCCCTTGCATTTTACTACACATTTGTGTATTTTGCTAAAAAAAAGTAGAACATCTGTATTTCAAATGCTACGGTTTTACGCTTGTCCGCAGCAAAAGGAGTGATTAATGAAGAACGAAGTTACGGTCACAGATTCCCAAATAGCCGCGAAGTCTATCGGCGAAATTGTAATGTATCAGCCGGAGGGAGAAGTACGGCTAGAAGTGCGTGTCGAAAACGAGACTGTGTGGCTGAATCGCCAACAATTGGCGATATTATTTAAGCGCGATGTCAAGACAATTGGCAAACATATCACGAACGCCTTAAATGAAGAATTGAAGGATTTGGCAACTGTCGCAAATTTTGCGACAGTTCAAAAGGAAGGAACTCGTTCTGTATCTAGAATGGTAGAGCACTACAATCTCGACATGGTTCTTTCAATCGGTTACCGTGTAAAATCTGCAAACGGCATAAAATTCCGTCGTTGGGCGAATCAAGTCATTAAAGACTACATGCTCAAGGGCTTCGCTGTGAACCAACGGATGATCGCAACGGAGATGCAAATAGCCAACCAGTTTCATGAGCAACAGCGGCTCATTGAGAATCAAGGGGCAGCAATCACAGATGTTAAAAAGTCCATCACCGAACAGAATTCGCGGCTTTCCGCGGTCGAGCAACGAATAGACTTCTTTGTAAATGCGACGCAAGCGCCAACCGGTGGCATTCTCGCCACAGGGACTCGATTTGACGGGCTTGTATTGATTACGGACCTCGTGAAGTTGGCCAAGCGAACCGTGGTCTTCATCGATCCTTTTGCCACAATAGAGGTGCTAAAATTTGCAGCTGCGCGTACAAAGGGAGTGCAAGCGATTATTTATTCCGCACACATCACTCCCGAATTCAAGTCCGCCGTAGCTTTACACAAAAAGCAATATCCAAGCCTAGATTTAAAGACAATGCGTATGATTCACGACAGATTCTTGCTCGTTGACGACAAGGTGTATCACTTCGGGGCTTCGTTCAAAGACATGGGCAACGAAATGACCGCATTCAGCATCCTAGACTTTGTAACTCCTGCAGAGGTCATCATGAAAATCCAAGAAAGCATGAAAGAAAGGTAAATCGGCGCACGCCGTTTTTCTCTTCAGCGTCGCTCGTTTTATAAAGTTTTTCCTTTGCTTCTCTCTTTATTCTTTCACGAGGAAGCCGGCCGTAGATTTTTCTCGGACAAATGTTTTCTTTGCGACATTTTGCACGTCGGCAACATTTACCTTGTCCAAATTATCGGCCCAGTTGAGGAATATGCGGTAGTCTCCATAGACTTCGTACCAGCCAAGCATGGTCGCCACATTTTCCATGTCGGTCAAGCTGCGAACAAGGCCTGCATAGGCATGGTTCTTGACCTTCTGGAATTCGCGTTCGCTGACTTGCTGCGACTTCAGTTTTTCAAGTTCTTCCCAGACGATTTTTTCAACTTTTTCGCGGTTAGCGTCGGGGCGAAGAGTCACGCGGACGGAAAATTCGGAGATGTACTTGTTCGGGCTGTTGCTTGCGCTTACGCCAACGGCGAGTTTTTCTTCTTCGACGAGGCGCTTGTAGAGTCTGCCAGAACGTCCGTTCAAAACGCCTTCGGCAATATCAAGAGCATAAAGCGTGCTATCGCCAACGGCAGGAGTCTTGAACACGAGCGTGTAAAGGTTCGGAGCATCCTTGCGCTTGACGGTCAAACGCTTTTCGCCTGCCTGTTCCGGATCACGCACGGTAAGTGGCGGGAAGGCTTCGCCTTCGGGGATCGGCGCAAAATACTTCTTGACAAGCTTCATCGTTTCAAGCGTATCCAGGTCGCCAGCCATGACAAGAATGGCATTGCGCGGCTTGTAATACTTGCGATAGTGTTCCTCGGCTTGTTCACGGGTCAAGTTTTCAATGTCACTGGGCCAGCCGATGGTCGGCACGCGGTACGGGAACGCTTCGTAAATCATGGAATTGAGCGTTTCGTAAAAACGTCCTGTCGGGCGGTCGTCATAGCGCATGCGGCGTTCTTCACGAACAACGGAGCGTTCCGAATAGAACTCGCGCAAAACGGCATTCTGCATGCGGTCCGATTCGAGCCACATGAAAAGTTCAATTTTGTTCTTAGGAAGCGTCACCGTATAAGCAGTCAAGAGGTCGCTCGTAAAGGCGTTGAGGCCTGTTCCACCTGCGGCTTGATAGGCGCCCCAAAGTTCATCCTTGACGAAAATCTTGCGATGTTCGTTCAGCACGGAATCGTGTTCGGCGGTAAGCGTTTTCACGCGAGTGGTGTCGTCAGCAAGTCTTGCCGAGCGGATCAAAGATTGCAAGGAATCCTGTGTCGCAATAAACTGGGCATCGGCAATACTATCCGAAATGCCGACCTTCTTTGTGCCCTTGAAAAGTTCATGTTCCAAAATATGCGCAAGTCCCGACTTGCCGGGAACTTCGTGGACGGAACCCGTCACGTAAAACAGGCGGAAGCTCACCGTTGGAGCCTGTTTGTTCGGGTACAAGAGCACAGTGAGTCCGTTGTCTAGGACTTCCTTGTGCACAGGCAGGTTCACTGCCGCTTTGGACGTTCCTGCCAACAAAGCAGGCACGAGAGCACAGCTCATAGCAATTTTAGCGAAAAGTCTTCTCATGTTGAACAATTTAGATATTTTCTATAAAAGGAGATTCCCGCTCGGAGGCGGGAACGACATTTTACTATAGCGAGGATGACATATTGCAATAGCGAGGTTGACATTTTGCCAAGACGAGGAGGACATGTTGCAAAAAAGGGGCTTTCGCCCCTATTATCAATGCATTCGTACTTTATACGATTTTATCAATCGCCCTTCAGATTCAAGCGTCGCAACGACAAACGACTTGCCCCGTAGGGCTTCCAAATGAATTTCGCAGTAAGCCCCGTTAAAGGAACTCGTCATCAGGAGCGATCCATTTGCATCAAAGAGATTGACCGTCTTACGCCCAGGAACATCGGCAGTCACCATCAATACCCGATTGGCCACAGAGAAACGAACTGCTTGGGCGGCAAGCGTCTTCGCTATAATCATGGTATTTTCAGAAGACGAGCTCGTTTCCAAAATTTCAACGTCTCCAGAAGAACTCACCGCTATCGAAGAGCTGGACTGATTTACAGAGCTGCTAGACCCCACCAAAGCAGATTGCATGCTTGACGAGGAACCGGCATCACTTGAAGAAGATTCGACTTGGCTTGACGAAGAAATCGCCATACTTGACGACGAAACCTTTGCCGAGCTAGAGGAGCTTTCTTTCACCGGGGATACGCGACTGCCTTGAGTTTTGAATTCCACATGATCACCCACAATCTTGATGTCATAAATTTCAAGGCCAAGACTATCGCCGCTCCAAGTCACAAAGCCGTTAAAGCTTTTGACACGGTTGGTCGGGAAAGCATCGTTTGCAACCGAGTACGCATCGGCCCTGCCATCGGCTTCAATCAAATCCACACGCATCGGATCCGACGTATTGACTTCATTATACGCCCAGGAATACCGGTCATAATTTATATGCCAAACGAGCATACCCTTATTCGGCAAACCCTTATCAAAGCGCTCCATCAAACGGAAATCAAGGAAATAGTATTCATTGTCTTTTTTGGACGTCAGCACAAGCCCGTCATTTTCCAAGATGGATTTTAGAACAAATGTCGTATCCGAGATTTCCAAGCGCCTCGGTTCAAGCCACCCTAAGCTAAAGCGTTCGAACGAGGACATGTTTGCAGGAGAGCAAGACGTCGTATAAGATTTGTTCGAAGGGCAGTTGTAAGAGCCAGCATCCATCAAATCCCACTGACCAGGCGTATAACGCGCCCTTACATGGGTTTCATTGACGTTCACGTCATAATGGTCCTGGAGTCCAAGAACATGGCTAAACTCATGGCAGAAAGTGCCAATGCCATTCAATGCCGTCGTATTTTTATTGACCATATACGACTGTCCATCAATTTCTGGAGAACAGGCGTAGCGGTACATGGACATATTTCGCGTCAGTCGTTTCGAGACGTTGTACGAATGAGGCCAAATAGCGGATTGCACATCCGTATCGGCAGAGCCGACTCCCGCATAGATCATATAGACAAAGTCTACAACACGATCCCCATCCGAATCATAAGGGGTAAAATCCACATTACTTGCCACAAGCGAATCCATGGCTTCGCTAATCGCCTTGACCGCTCCTGCAGCCATATTCCGGGAATCCACCAGAGCACCGTAGGAATCGCGAGTTCCCTTCAGTGTAATAGGACCGGCCACATCAAAAGACGGCCTATATTTGCCAGAGGAATTGTCTATAAAAAAGTCCCTAACGCTACCACTCATGTAATAACCGGAATAGCCCTCTTTATTGAGATAATCCAGATATTCTTCCTGGGCGTTATCGCGCTTGAATTTGACATCGCTAAACTGGACGAGAACGACAAGGCCACGGACATCGCCTTCCTTAACCACAGAATTTAGTGCCGGGCGCGTCGGCCAGTTTGTCGTCTGCGTAGTTGTAGATCCACCCCAGCCTCCCCAGCCGCCCCATTCATTGGCATTCTGAGGCATTTCGGCAGAAGATTGAAGCATCAGAGGAGCAGAAGATGAGTCGGTTTGATGCTCCTGGAGCATTTTTTTGCGATTTTCACGGAATTTTTCGAGGATTTTGCGGGAATCGCGCTTTTTGAGGAAGTTTTTCTCTTTTGCACCACGTTTGGACTTGGCATGAACCCTCATACCCGTCTTTTTGCCATGTTCATCGGCATAATTCCAATAACCGGCGGAATCACGAACAACGAGCACACTATCTTCGCCTGTCAGCGTATAGTTAAAATGCTCGTTTCCAACCTTGCGGATTTGCACAACAGAGCCATCGGGCTGCGTTGAATTAATTAAAAACGGCGCAGCTTTAACGGCCCACACGGACGCGGAACCGGCTAAAGACCCAATCAATATGCACTTCCACCAACTCATACTATAAACATATATTCAGAATCGGGGATATGCAAAAAAGCAATATGTTTTTTACATGTTTTCCGTTGACAGAACGCCAACAACAGGCAAAAACCGCTACAAAAAGTTACAGTCTCTTACATTTTTGACAATGCAAGCAAGGCTCCGCCACAAAGAATGACAGAAACGGCTATGGCAAGCTTAATCCGTTCCGGCTTGGTGGGATATTCACCAAAAACGACCACGCCCCAAAGCAAGTTCACCAAAAGGTTCAATTGCGTTAACGGATAGCCAACAGCATAGCCGAGCGCACCGTTTGAGTCAATCGCCCAGAAGCAGCCGTGCTGCCCGATGACCCACAAAACGCCCATAAGCATGGACGTCACAGACGGAGCAAGGCCATATTCAAAAAGCGCACGTCGCTTTATACTCAAAATTGCAACCAAAAGTTCGGCGGAGACAAAAATGCCCAAGGCAAACGAACCCATAAATTCAAGTATAGGGACTTCGGCAAACTTGTAAGGAATGAGGAACAGGCCAAAAATGAGACCGCCCAAAAGCGAGCGCCAGTTTCTAAAAATATTCCCTTGCGGAGGGGCAAGTCTGCTCAATCCGAAAAGCAAAAGAAGAATTGCCGGGATCGAAAAATAAAGCAGCGTGGATTCAGAGAATACAAGTACACCGCTCACAAACGAGGCAAGGATGCTCACGCCCATCGAGCGCACTCCAGCACCCGTCAAGTCCTGTTCGGCCTTGACCGCCCAAAAGCAGAACGCGCCTGCACAAACCCAGAGGAAGCCGCAAAGAAGGCCTACCGGCAAAAAGCGGAACGAATCCGTCGCAAAAGAAATGCAAAGCTGTCCGATGAACATGCCCAAGGCCATGCAGGAGAGGTACGCCCATGACGAGAACTTGGACCAAGCCTTGAGAGGGACCATGTAAGTGCCGAATGCAAAGACGGCAAGGATGAGACCAACGTAACTATTTCCCAATGCAGAACCCCGCAAATATTTGTTGTAAAACGTCTTCGGACGAGATTTCGCCCGTTATGCTCTGGAGAGAACGGCGCACCAGTTGCATTTCGAAAGCCAAAAGTTCCACCGCCGGATTCGCGCGGATAAGGTTTAGCGCGCGGTCGATGCCCGCAAGAGCTTCTTCGAGGCAAGTCTTTTCGCGTTCGCTCGTGATCCAGAGGTCTTCGGAATTTTCCGTTTTCTTGAAAAGGGTAGCGTTCATCGCGCGTTTGAGCTCCGCAAGACCCTCGCCAGTTTTGGAGGAAATGTGAAGGTTTCCGCCCTGCCGAGATGCGCCCAGGTCGCTCTTCGAAATGACGATAAAATCAGGCTGGGCTGCACCGTTTTCTGGATGACAAGATGCGCCGGCCCCGCCCGACCCATCCACGACAAGAATCTTCATGTCAGCTTCGGCGAGGATTTCCTTGCTCTTTTCCATGCTAAGCGCATCGAGAGCATCGGTAGCCTTGTCCGCGATACCGGCCGTATCAACAAGTCGGATTTCACCCCCGTCCAAGAACAGGCGGACTTCGACAAAGTCGCGAGTCGTGCCAGGGATGTTGCTCACCAAGATGCGGTCTTCGCCGAGGAGCGCATTCACGAGGCTCGACTTGCCCGCATTCGGAGCGCCGTACAAAACCGCGAGCGGCAAACGGTTGACCGCAGCCTTGCCCTTAAAACTTTTCAAAATGGATTCTACGCTTTCGCGAATCGCAGAGATTTTCACGCCCCAAGTCGCATAATCCGGGTCAGCCTCTTCTTCGGAGAAATCGACATCCAGTTCAAGGCGGGCCGAAATGTCCATGACCTGCTCCGTGAGCGTCTTGACTTTTTTCGAGAGCGCACCGCCGAGCAAGCGATGGGCGTTCCTGAGTTCGTCACGGTTAGCGCTGTGGATCACATCGGCCACAGATTCCGCCTGCACCAAGTCCATGCGACCGTTCAAGAAAGCACGACGCGTGTATTCACCTGGTTCTGCCAAGCGCACGCCTTCAACGCTCTTGATGACTTGAATCAGTTCGCGGACGATAATCGGATTCCCGTGTGGGTAAATTTCCAGCACGTCTTCGCCGGTATAGGAATTCGGACCTTCGAAAAAGATGTAAAGGAGGCTATCGATGACCAGAGCTGTCGCGCGGTCTTCGCCGACCATTGTGCGGTAATCCCTAGCGGTCGCAAGCTTTGCTTCGCGAGGCTTCAAATTCTTGAACGCCGAATCACCGAACAACAGGCGCACCACTTCGCGCACCTTAGAGCCACTCACGCGAATGGCGGCAACGGCACTCACGCCCGCAGGCGTCATCGGAGCAACAATCGTCTGAGAATCCATAATAGCAAAGATAGTAATTAGCAGTTGGTCATTGGTTATTAGTCTTTGGTCATTAGATAGTAATCACTATTTCGCCGCAGTTGGTTGAACTAGACTTAACGGGATCCTTCACCCCATTGGGGTTCAGGATGACGTCATGAGATAATAGACAATAGAAACATCGCCCATAGCCCAAAGGAGCGAAGCTCCGCACCCATACCCCATAGCTTGAATTTCTAATTGCTATCTTAACCACCATGAGCAACTTCAAACTTATTTCCCGTCCATTGGGCACTGTGCAGTGCTTTGTTTTGCAGCGTGACGACGGCGCTGAATTTGAAATTTTGAGCGGTTACGGCGCAGGCCTCAACGCTTGGCGCATTCCAGACAACAACGGTAAGCTCCAGGACCTCCTTTTCGGCTACCGCGAAGGCGACGATATTTTTAAGATGGGTCCCGACACAAACGCGGGTTGCAGACTCGCCCCGTTCCCGGGACGCGTGGCATACGCCAAGTTCAACTGGAACGGGAGCGATTACCAGCTCGTCAACAACGTGAGCTGGGCACCGCACGCCCTCCACGGCTTTTTGCAAAACAAGGAATGGAATCTCCTAAGCTTCGAAAGCGATAGCGAAAAATGCGTCGCGACATTCGGTATCGACTGGCCGGGCGCTTTTACCGGATTCCCGTTCCCCTTCCGCGCGGTCAACAAGATCACATTCACTGGCGAAAGCTACACCGTTGAATCGACCGTCACGAACATCGGCAAAGGCGACCTCCCCTATTCCGAAGGCTGGCACCCCTATTACACGCTCGGTGAAAAAATCAACGGTCTCCAGATGACCCTCCCGGAATCGAACCTCGCGATTCTTGACAAGGCTGACATCCCGACGGGCGAATTCAAGCCGGATACCCGTTTCGTGGGCGGACGCCTCATCAACGACGAGTTCATCAACGACTGTTTCTGCTTAAACCAGGGCGAAAGCACCTACGTTCTCAAAAACAAGAAAAATTTTGAGAACATTTTAGCCACCGTAGAACTCAAAAGCGACACCAAATCACTCCAAATTTGGCAAAAGGCCGGCGACGAACAATACAATGCCATCCAGATATACACTCCGCCTGACCGTATGAGCATCGCCATCGAGCCAATGACCGCAGAACCCGATACTTTAAACCATCACCGCGATTTAATCGTCATCAAGCCGGGCGAAAGTCGTACGTTCATTTTTGGAGCAAACTACCAAAAACGCTAAAAAACAGGGCTAAATTGGCACGCAAAACCGCCCGTAAACATATTTTTTCCTTCCAAGCGAAAATGCTATTGCATTTTCGCTTTTTTCAATATATTTTGAGAACATAGCATTTAAGGAGAGAACATGGATTTTAAGAAAGCATTCCTAGCATGCAGCCTTTCCGCTGCCTGTTCAGTCTTTGCAGCCCCCTACGAAGCCGAAAACGCCGATATCACCAAAGACGCGGCCGTGGCTTCTAGCACATCCGCATCTGGCGGCAAATACGTCAAGATGAACGGCGGAGACATCACATTCTCCAAGGTTTCCGTCGAAAAAGCAGGCAAATACACCATCGTCATTCACTACATGAACAATTACGGTGGCTCCAAGATCAACAACGTTGAAGCTGGCGGAGCATCCTCCGCCGTGACATTCGACGTAACCGACAAGGGCAAATTTGCCGATGTCGAAACCGTTTTGAACCTCGCTGCCGGTGAGAACACCATCGCCATCACCAATAGCTGGGGTTGGATCGACGTGGACTACATCGAAATCAAGGAATACGAGGCTAAGGCTTTCAATCTCTGCAACGCTCCTGTCACAAAGACAGCAACTCCATCCGCAGTCAAGCTTTACAACTTCCTCGTCAACAATTTCGGTAAAAAGACCATTTCTGGCGTGATGACCGGAAACATGGACGCATACACCATTGGCGATGCCACCCAGCACGAAGACGTTCAGGCCGTATTCAAGGCCGGCGGCAAGTACCCGGCACTCGTCGGTACCGACCTCATGAACGCCACAGGCGCCAACAAGAACGACGGTTGGTTCCAGGAATACACCGAAAAGGCTATCGATATCGCTAAGACCACCTGGAAGAAGGGCGGCATTCCGGCATTCACTTGGCACTGGCGCCCGGGTGAAGAAGTGGAATTCTACACAAAAGCCGCAAATCGCGAAGGTTCCACCGATTTTGACCTCACCGAAGCTTTCATCACAGGCACCACAACCTGGGACACCCTCTCCACCGCTTACAAGGCAATCGTTGCTGACATTGATCTCGTCTCCAAGATTTTCCTCGACCTCCAGAAAGAAGGCGTTGCCGCCATTTTCCGCCCACTCCATGAATCCGGTGGTAACTGGTTCTGGTGGAGTTCCCATACAGGCAAGCAGTTTGCAGCACTTTACCAGTTGCTCTACGAACGCATGGTCTTCAAGAACGGCGTGAACAACCTCATTTGGGACTTTAACCCGAAGGACGCGGCAACGATGTCCTGGACACCGGGCGAAACCTACTATGACATTTTGAGTGTCGACATCTACAACGCTGCAAATGACAACCAGAGCAACAGCGCAGCCTTCATCGACCTCACGAACAAGGCGGGCACCAACAAGATCATTTCCCTCAGCGAAAACGGCCCGATTCCTGACGTTGACAAGATGTACGAAGATGGCGCCACCTGGAGCTGGTGGATGCCGTGGTACGAATCCTGGAGCGCAGGCTACGTGAGCCAGACCGCAGCAAGCGTATGGCAAAAGAACCTCGCTGACGAACGCATTATCACCCTTGACGAAATGCCGGGTTGGGACAACTACAACGAAGCCGCTACAGCAACAAACGCTTGCCCGACTTCTACGCAGAACGCCAAGTTCGGTGCAGACACAGCCAAGGCAAATTCTGAAAACGTCGATCTCCTCATGGGCGTGACCTACAAGGCAATTAACGACAGCGGTGCAAACATCGAATTCAAGAAGATTCCGAAACTGACCGGAGCAACGAGCATTTCCGTCACCATCGAAAACAAGGGTGCCGGAGGCGAAATGAACGGCATCTGGATCGGCATGGCTTTTGTACGCGACGGCTCCAAGGACAAGGCCTGGACTTGGGAACAGTCCCCGTCTGACGGCTGCTGGCTCAATGACGGCGCAAAGTCCACTTGCGTATTTGACATCACGACATACACCGATGATGCAGGCGTTGAACACCCGATGGACCTCGACAACCTCTTCTCCGTCACCTTCATCTTGGCTGGCGCAAATGGTTTCGAAGGTACAGTGCTCTTTGACAACATGGTCACGGACAACGGAGTCATCATCAACGGATTCAACAAGAAGACCGAACTTTTCTCCGCCGCAGACCAGAGCAAGGGACACATCGCAAGTATCGAACTCTTCAACAAGGACGGCACGCCGGCAGGTTCTTCCGCCATCAAGCCGATTGCAGCAGCAAAGAAGGCAGGCATGAGCGTCAAGAACGGCAACCTCTCGCTTACCGCAAACGTCTCCGGCTTCGCTAGCATCGACGTGTTCAACATGATCGGCAAACGCGTC
>Ga0310696_10006131_pt1 | contig 14332 bp, 13 predicted proteins | sample AusTroGonzalo_MG_4_FD_203885 | JGI IMG/M metagenome (GOLD analysis project Ga0310696, IMG submission 203885) | Bovine rumen microbial communities from tropical cattle in Woodstock, Queensland, Australia - Gonzalo_02 (v2) (version 2) | ecosystem: Host-associated > Mammals > Digestive system >...
GGGAACCCTGCAGTATGACGGCAAGTGGAATCTTTTCGACCAGATTATCCTGAGCCAGAACCTGCTCCACCAGGAAGGGGCTAACGACTACGGAACGTTGAAACTCAGAAAGCATCAGATATTCCGCCGCGACTACTTGTTCCAGAAAGAGGGCAAGTACAAGGGAAACACCCTGCGTACGCATGCTGGTGGTACCTGGCTCGACGGCTACAGCGACCACCTGCCGACTGTTGTCTATCTGATGAAGGAGCAGCGCTGATTTCCAGCTTCCGACGGATGTAGAAGCTAATTATCGGTCTTGCTTCAAATTGGCTTGCCTCAGGCTTTTACGATGCCCATAGCCTTTGCCTTCTCCATGAGCAGGAGCATCAGAGGTTCGCGTTCGTTCTCAACCTTGTTGTCGAGGACGGCATCCTTGAGATATTGCTTCAAGGTGCCCACTTCACGGCTGGGCTGCAGGTTGAAAAGTTCCATAATCTCGTTTCCGTCGATGACGGGCTGCAGCAGGCGCTTGTAGTCCTTTTCTTTGAGGTCGGCCAGTTTTACCCTGACCAAGCGGAAGTTTTCGAGGAAGAACTTTTTGCGTACTTCGTTCTTCGACGTAATGTCGGCCTCACAAAGAGTCATCAGGTCGTCAATATCGTCGCCTGCATCGTTCAGCAAACGGCGAACGGCAGAGTCAGTTACTTCATTGTCGGCAATGGCCTGTGGCCGCATGTGCAGGTCGACAAGCTTCTGCACGTACTTCATCTCGGCCCCCATTGGCAGTTTTAGCCTGCGGAAGATGTCGGGCACCATCTTGGCACCTATAAAGTTATGGTTATGGAAAGTCCATCCGATGGCAGGTTCCCAACGTTTCGACTTGGTCTTGCCGATGTCGTGAAGGAGGGCGGCCCAACGCAAGTACAATGCATAATGCTCAATGCTCAATGCACTATTATTGTTCTCCTGCCCTTCTGGCGCAGCCGATTGTGCATTAACTACGTTCTCTTCTGGCGCAGCCGATTGTGCATTAACTACGTTCTCTTCTGGCGCAGCCGATTGTGCATTAACCACGTTTTCCAGCACCTCCAAGGTGTGATAGAAGTTGTTCTTGTGGGCCCGTCCGTTCTTCTGCTCCACGATGTCGAGGGCGGCAAGTTCAGGCAGGATGATGTTCAGCAGTCCTGAGCGTTGCAAGTCGACAAAACCTTTGCTGGGGTGGGGCGACATGATGATCTTGTTGAGCTCGACCTCGATGCGCTCGCCGCTGACAATCTTGATGCGGTCGGCCATGCGCTCCAAAGCTTCGAAGGTCTCGTCCTCAATCTGGAAGTTCAGCTGGGTGGCAAAGCGGATGCAGCGCATCATGCGCAAGGGGTCGTCGCTGAAGGTGATGTCAGGTTCCAGTGGTGTGGCGATGATGCCGTCCTCCAAGTCGGCCAAGCCGTTGAAAGGGTCGACGAGTTCTCCAAAGCGGTTGTGGTTCAGACAGATAGCCATTGCGTTGATAGTGAAGTCGCGTCGGTTTTGATCGTCTTCCAGCGTGCCGTCTTCCACAATGGGTTTGCGCGAGTCGTGGCTGTAGCTCTCCTTTCGTGCGCCTACGAATTCCACTTCAATTTCTTCAAAATCAGTATCGGCAGGGTGCTTGTCGCTTGTCGCTTTTACCCTTTCCCTTATCTTCACTTGCGCCGTTCCGAAGTTTTTGAATACAGAGAGGTGGGCCTTGCGACCCAATATGCGCTTGAGTTCGCTGGCCACTTCGATGCCACTGCCCACGACGACAACGTCAATGTCGTTCGAGGGACGTTCGAGAAAGATGTCGCGCACATAGCCGCCAACAACATAGCACTCCACACCGAGGCGGTCGGCGACAGTACTGATCTGATGGAATATCTCGTGGTCTAATAGCTGAGCCAGTTCTTCGTCTGAATATAGCTTCATCTTGATGTCCTGATTTTGTCTTTTCACAAAAAGTGGGCACAAAATTACAAAAAAATTAAGGAGCGATTGCAATTTTTTCACTTTTCGCTTTTCACTTTTACCTTTTTTTAGTATCTTTGCCAACGAAATATTGAATTTTTAAGCATAAATGTGATGAGAAAGCGACTTTATGTGGTGTTATTAACTGGAGTGTTAACGCACTTTCAGGTAATTGCCATTATCCTTCTGTCTGCCTTCGCTCTGACGTCGTGTCGCGATAGCCGTCAACAGGCTGCCGACCAGATGCTGGAGAAGGCCAACCAGCTATTTAACGAGCAGCGCTACGACCGTGCCCTCATTGTTATCGACTCGCTGCGCAAGGTGTATCCTACGGCCATCGAGACCCGCAAGCAGGCCCTGCGTCTGCAGCAGGACATCGAGCTGAAACGCTCGCAAGAGGAATTGGCGCTGGTCGACAGCGCATTACAAGCCGTCAAGCACGACTACGACTACCAGAAACAGAAGGTGGAGAAGGACAAGCAGGAGCTGCGTGCTACGCCTGAGGAACTGACCATGCTGACCAAGACAAGGGTGCGGCGCGACTCGCTGCAGACACGCTTCGACGCGCTCTGTGGAAAGATACGCTATATCCACAAGAAGCAGAAAGAAATGTAGGAAAGTTGAAAAAAATAGGCTGGTTGCAGCATTTTTTCACTTTTCACTGTCCGCTTTTCACTTTATTTTTGTACCTTTGCACCCTGAAATGGATAAGTTTGAACAAACAAACGCAGAGTTTGAGCAGGCGATAGCCGAGTGTCGGGCACTTTTCGAGAAGAAACTGCACGACTACAAGGCCTCATGGCGCATTCTTCGTCCGACGGCTCTGACCGACCAGCTCTTTATCAAGGCCAAGCGCATCCGTTCGCTGGAAGTCAAGGGAGAGAGCCTGGTAGGCGAGGGCATCAGACCTGAGTTCATCGCGCTGGTCAACTATGGCATTGTGGGGCTGATACAGCTGGAGCGTGGTTATGCCGATACGGTCGACGTGACCAACGAGGAGGCCATGCAGCTCTACGACCGTCATGCCTGCGAAGCCCTGGAACTGATGAAACGCAAGAACCACGATTATGACGAGGCGTGGCGAGGCATGCGTGTCAGTTCGTATACAGACCTGATACTCACCAAGATAGAACGAATCAAGGAGATTGAGAACATCGAGGTGAAGGGCGAGTGCCTGAAAGTGAGCGAGGGCATCGACGCCAACTATATGGACATCGTGAACTACGCCGTCTTCGGACTCATAAAGTTGAAGGTTTGAGAAAGTTTGCAGTCAATATTGCCCGTGCGGTGCTGTCCGTCACGTTTATCCTCTCAGGATTCGTCAAGGCAGTCGACCCGCTGGGCACGCAATACAAGATAGACGACTACCTCGAGGCCATGGGCATGGGTAGCTTGCTACCCACCTGGGTCACCTTGGGGGCGTCGGTACTCCAATCGGCGGTGGAGTTCTGCCTCGGCATCTTCCTGCTGTTTGCGATTCAGCGGCGGCTGACATCGAGACTCATCTTACTGATAATGCTGGTCATGACACCGCTGACGCTGTGGCTCGCACTGACCAATCCCATCAGCGACTGCGGCTGCTTCGGCGATGCCGTGGTGCTGACCAACTGGCAAACGTTCTGGAAGAACATCGTGCTGCTCGGCTGTGCGGTCGTCGTGGCGTGGTGGCCCAAGGATATGTTCCGCTTCGTCAGCGAGTCCAACCAGTGGATAGTCATCAACTACTCGGTGCTGTTCATCATCGGCATCTCCGTGTGGAGCCTCTACTACCTGCCTACGTTCGACTTCCGCCCCTACCACGTGGGCACCAACCTGCGCGAGAACTGGCAACGGACAATGGACGGTGAGGACTTACCCTACGCCGACTTCTTCATCGACGACATCGATGCTGGCGAGGACATCACAGAGGCGGTGCTGGGCGATTCGAGCTACGTCATGCTGCTCATATCACCCTTTCTGGAACAGGCCGACGACTCGCGGCTCGACCTCATCAACGAGCTCTACGAGTACACCGACGAGCACGGCTATGCCTTCTACTGCCTGACGGCCAGTACACAGAAGCACATCGAGCGATGGCACGACGTGACGGGTGCTGAATACCCGTTCTGTCAGACTGACGGCACGACGCTGAAGACCATCATCCGAAGCAATCCAGGCTTGGTGCTGCTGAAGGACGGCGTCATCATCCGCAAGTGGAGCCACAACGACCTTCCCGACATCGGCGAGGAGCAGTCGACGCTGCCGCTGGAACAGTTGGAAATAGGCCATCTGCCTGACGATAACGTGGCCAAGCGCATTGCCATGATCATGATGTGGTTCGTGCTGCCCCTGACAGTCCTCACCCTGGCTGACCGCACGTGGATGTGGACGCAGTGGATAAGGCGAAGGCGGAAAAAAGAATGAGGCCAATGAGAGCCCCATAGGGCCAAAGGCCCCATGAGTCCCATAAGACCAATAAGTGCCATAGGGCCAATAGGCCCCATGAGTCCAATAAGCCCCAAATAACCCCTAAATAAAAAAAGAAAAAAAATGAGAAAGAAAATTGTTGCAGGAAACTGGAAGATGAACATGAATCTCCAGGACGGTATTGCTCTCGCAAAAGAGCTGAACGAAACGCTGAAGGCTGAAAAGCCCAACTGTGGTGTGGTTATCTGCACACCCTTCATTCACCTGGCTTCTATTGCCCAGTTCCTTGATCAGGACATCATCGGCCTGGGTGCCGAGAACTGCGCCGACAAGGAGAAGGGTGCCTACACGGGTGAGGTTTCGGCCGAGATGGTCAAGTCAACGGGTGCACAGTACGTCATCCTCGGCCACAGCGAGCGCCGTGAGTACTACAAGGAGACCCCTGAGATTCTGAAGGAGAAGGTGCTGCTGGCTCAGAAGAACGACCTGAAGGTTATCTTCTGCATCGGTGAGTCGCTCGAAGAGCGTGAGGCTGGCAAGCAGAACGAGGTGGTGAAGGCCGAGCTCGAGGGCTCAGTGTTCAACCTCAGCGAAGAGGACTTCCGCAAGATTGTCATCGCCTACGAGCCCATCTGGGCCATTGGTACTGGCAAGACCGCTACCGCTGAGCAGGCTGAGGAAATCCACGCCTATATCCGTAGCATCATCGCCGAGAAGTATGGCCAGGCTGTTGCCGACGACACCACTATCCTCTATGGTGGTTCGTGCAAGGCCAGCAATGCTCCTGAGCTGTTTGCAAAGCCCGACATCGACGGTGGACTCATTGGCGGTGCCTCGCTGAAGGCTGCTGACTTCAAGGGTATCATTGCCGCTTTCGACTAATGTCGCAAGCCTAAAGATAAAAAAGAATAATGAATAAAGGATAGTGGAAAAAGTGTCATGAAAATGGTTATGAAGAACGTCAAGAGACATAATGGTAGCCGATGGATATGGATAGCTTTATCCTTCATTCTTTATTCATTATTCATTTGTGTAAACGTCCAGGCACAGACTTTCACCCAGCGTGTCCAGCAGAATAGCAGGGCAGGGGAGGGGAAAGTGACTGTCAGCCACGAAAAAACTATCGACGACCTGGTCAACGGCAAGGCTCAGGCCGACGCACAGAAACCTGCCACGACGAACGCTCAGAAGCCCGAGACGGCCAACGCACAGAAACCCGACGACAAATCGGCAGCCGACAAGCCTGACTCGCAGAAGGCACGCGAGCAGCTCGCCAAGATTATGGAGGGCAAGCAGGAAACCGACGTCACCCTCGACTCCTCCATCATCGACAGCCGCAAGAAGGTGATGCGCGGAGGCTACAAAATCAACGGCTACCGTGTGCAGGCATTTGCTGGAGGTAACCAGCGCAAGGACCGTCAGAAGGCCGAACAAGTGGGGAACACCATCAAGCAGAACTACCCCACCGAGCCCATCTACGTCCACTTCTATTCACCGCGGTGGATATGCCGTGTAGGCAACTACCGCACCTACGAGGAAGCCCACGAGATGCTGCTCAACATCCGGAAACTCGGCATCACCGGAGCCTCCATCGTCAAAGGAAAAATAACCGTACAGTACTAAATGTATCCAGAAAACGAAGTATTCCGCGAGGGACTCGACGAACTCGCATCACACTACAAGGACATCATCACACTGCTGGGTGAAGACACCGAACGCGACGGGCTGCTCAAGACACCCATGCGCGTGGCCAAGGCCATGCAGGTGCTGACGCGGGGCTACCAGATGGACGCCCACAAAGTGCTGACCGACGCCCTGTTCAAGGAAGACTACAACCACATGGTCATTGTCAAGGACATCGACTTCTTCTCACTCTGCGAGCACCACATGCTGCCCTTCTACGGCAAGGTACACGTGGCCTACATCCCCAACGGATACATCACGGGGCTGTCGAAGATAGCCCGAGTGGTCGACATCTACAGCCATCGGCTGCAAGTGCAGGAGCGAATGACAATGCAGATACGCCAATGCATCGAGGAAACCCTGCATCCGCTCGGCGTCATGGTCGTCGTCGAAGCCAAGCACATGTGCATGCAAATGCGAGGCGTCGAGAAGCAGAACAGCATCACAACAACCAGCGAGTTCAGCGGAGCCTTCGACCAAGCCAAGACAAGGCAAGAATTCATGAACCTGATTTCACATTAAAAACCTTAGAGAAATGGAACAAATCGACAGAGGAAGTTACAAAACCAATGAAACACTTGCCCACGAGTTCTTCCACAGCTGCCTGGGCAAGCTCGTCATTCTCGCCGCATTCTTCGGCGCGCTGCTGGTTATTGCCTACTTCACCGTGCCCAACAAGGAGACGATGATGGCAGAAATGAGCGACAACATCATTCAGTGCATCGAAGACAACGACAGCATCAAGACCGACTGGATTGACGATGCCGTCAACAACATCGGCTACATCTTCACCGAAGCCGACACACCCTCCAATCCCGACATCATCAGCAACTTCGAGAAGTATAACAAGCTGGAGTACTACGACCACACGTTCTACGCCACCACGCTGCTGCACAACAACTTCAAGCCCGAAGGCATCCGTGTAGGCGTCGGCGTCTTCGGCGTCGTCTTCCCAACCGTCAACTTCAACGACTTCCTGTTCAGGATTGGCCCCATGCACAAGGGCTACGACCAGAAGATTATCCAGCGAACGGTCATCAAGGGCAGCTCCAGCTTCGCCGACAATCCAGAGTTAGGACTCTGACGTTTGCCGTTTACTCCGACTCGCTCGACCTTTGGTCGCTTGCTACTGGAAGGACGCAAGAAACCCCGCGTTTACTCCGACTAAACCCCGCGTTTACTCCGACTAAACGTCCACTTTACTCCGAATAACCCCACCATCGATGACAGCGATGACGATGACACCGATGACAGTGGGGCTATTTATTTTTCTGCGCAGACGGTAATTTGCAGTAGCATTATTATATTATTATATATAATAATATTAATAATGAATAACTTCCTTCTACAATCGATGACAAAAATAGGTCGGTGTCATCGGTGTCATCGGTGTCATCGTCATCGATTTACACAAAAGGGACCGTTCTTTCTGTGTAATTTTACACAAAAGGGACTCTTTTGTGTAGTTTTTCGGAAATATTTGGCCGTTTGGAAATAAAGTTGTAAATTTGCAGCATGAACTCGAAACTAATCAAACTCGACGCCCCTTACAACGTTATCTACGCGGGGGGCATCATTGGCAGGCACATTGCCACGCTGATGGTATGGAACGACGATGAGGACACTGCGGGCTGCATCCAGGACGCTGCTTCGTACCCTGTTGTCGACGAAGGTGAGGAATTTCCCGCTGGCACGCTCTGTGAATTTGCCGAAATCCACGATTGCCGTGTACTGTGTCCTCCGGGCGGTACCAACCTCTATTGGATTGGCAAGATGATTGAGTACGACTTCCAGCAACTGGAGCCTGTGGGTGCAGAACACATCCTGGAGCGCATGAAGCTGCTGGGCTGCAAGATTGTGATGCCCACGAGCAAGGACGAGGAGACGGGTGAAGAACTTCCGATCTATGATTTCGAGGCTACGCTCGATGTCACTTGCCTGAGGATGCCCATTGACGGCGAAAGTGGCATCTACCGCGTTCGCAGCAACCGCTTTCAGGGTTTTTACTTCCAGGCTGAGGGCACGGAAAAGGAGATTTATCGTGATTTGCACTATCAGCTGAATGTCTACAAGACCTATTTTCCCGATTTGTTCACAGTGTGTTTCTCGTCGCTTGATGGAGATTTGACGAAGGTGGCCAACCGGTTGAATGCCGACCAACGAATTGAAGGATATGCCGATGACGACAACACTGACTGGTATTGAGCCCATTCCCGTGGAGTACATCCTCGGCATTGCCCAGACAAAGGCGACACAAGCCCAGCGCCGACCCTACGTCGAACTGATTGAACGGTGGGGCGACGAGCAGGGCTGTGTTGATGAAGCGCGTCGGCTGCTGCGTTGTTTGCGCGACGGACAGGAGATTGACCCTCAGAAGATGCCGCGTGAGTTTATGCCACGCTTTCGTCAGCCTGAGGTGGCCTCTCAGCTGATTGAGATAGTGCGTCAGATTGACGAGGTAATCGCCTCGAAGCAGGAGAACTGGACGTGGGCTCACGTCATGCGCGTGATGAAGGACGAGGGCATCCTCTACAATCCTTCCATCAACCGCTTCGATGCCATCATCTGCTCGATGGTTCCCGGCAAGGGGCGCGATACCGTTCGCAAGCACGGCGACTACGAGTACATCATGAGACAAGAATCTCCCTGGACTCTCTGGCCATCAGCGTCTTATCTCAATCCGACTCTGGCCGCCGCGCGCTCCATCTGCAATCAAATTGCCCTCTTGTTTGCACCGCTCCTCAATCGCACCATCCGTGCCGAGTTGTAAGCCAGTTACATTTTCAGGTTCAGCGTCGACACGTAGTGCCGAGTTGTAAGCCAGTTATAATTTCAGGTTCAGCGTCGACACGTAGTGCCGAGTTGTCAGTCTGTTACATCTTCAGATAGCTCTAAAAACCTCCGGAGAAATAACTGCGAGCGATGTATGGAGTTTTCCCCCATGTTTTCCCCCAAGAATGCTCCGAAGAAGTTCCTGAGATTTCCAAGGTTTTTCCGAGATTTTCCAACCCTTTTCCAATGTCTTTCCGACGGGGTAGAAGAGGGGTGAAATGCTTGCTATATAATAAGAATATGTGTAACTTTGTGGTGACAAATTCAATGTTTAACTTCAAAACTTACGCATCATGAATACAGAACGAGTGATTGCAATGAACCGCGAGGTTCGCGCCCCGAAGGGGCAAGTGTTCGAGCATAAGCTCGAGGAGTTCGTTAACGTCACCAAGACTGACGAGGTGACCAGTTTGATAACCAAGATTCGCCAGACGGAGGATAAGGACGAGCGCCGTCAGTTGAAGGGTATGCTGCCCTTCCGCTGTCCGCACTACTTCCGTTTCCGCGACAACCATCGTGCGCAGGATTGCATTCTGCCTGAGGAGTTCACGTTCCAGACGTGCGTCGACATCGATGCCGAGGAGCAGGTGGAGCCGGCACTCTCACGCGCGTACCTTCTTAATAATAAGGAGGGTGGTCAGTGGCAGGGCATGTTGCTGCACGCAGAGTATTCGGCCTCGAAGAAGCTGCACCTGGACATCCGCATCCCTGTGGGCATGACCATCGAGGAGGCTCAGCGGGCCTACACCAAGGCATTGGGTGTGGACTTCGATGCTGACTGCTGCTCGCCTGAGCGCATGATCTACATCACCGATGCCGCCTCGCAGCTCTATACGAGCGACGCCTGGCAGGTACGACTCTCAGACGAGGAAATTGCCCAGCGTCGTGAGGCCTATGCGCAGCGAGGACTTGACATCGACGGTCGTGTCGTGAAGGAAAAGGGTAAGGTGGCCAATGAAAAACCTGCTACCGATGACAGCGATGACGATGACACCGATGACAGTGGGGCTATTTATTCTGCGGAGTACAACGGCATCCCCTACGCATTGATTGTAGAGGAGCTGGCCGACCAGATGGGCGGTGCTCCTGAACACGGCAACCGCAATGACTTCATCTACAACATGAGTTGCCACTTGCGCCACATTTGCAACGATGACCCTCGGTGGATTCGCAGCATCCTGCCCGACTATGGTGAGCAGCACGAGCGCGTGACGGAAACCATCCAGAATGCCTGCAAGCGCAAGCAGCAGACCGCCATGAGTGCGAAGATGAAGCTGACGCTTGATCTCTGCCGCCGCCGTCAGATCATGGAGCAGGGTAAGAGCCGCGAGGCGCTGATGAAGGAGCCAAAGATGCCCAGCCGTCTACCTGCTCCTATCCGCGTCGCCATCTCGAAGGTGCCTGACCACTGCCGTCCGGCTATGGCTCACGCCATCTTTCCCGCCTGGGCAACCCGTATGGGTGGTGTGAAGCTGGAGTATGCCGACAATTCGGAGATGGAGGCGACGGTGATGAATGTGCTGGTGGCACCCATGTCGACAGGTAAGTCGTGCATCAAGAAGCCCATCGACATCTGCCTGAAGGACATCATGGCACGTGACGCCCTCTGCCGTCAGCAGGAGCAGCAGTGGAAGGACGAGCAGAACAGCAAGTCGGCCAACAAGAAAGGCACGACGCGCCCCACGGACATCTGCATCCAGGTGAACGACTCGGACATGACCAACGCCGCCTTTACGCAGCGACTGGCTGATGCCGAGCGGGCAGGCCACAAATGTCTCTACACGCGCATGGACGAGGTGGAGATGCTGTCGAAGATGGCTGGTGGCTCGTCGAAGGAATTGGTGAGTCGCATTATCTGCCGCAACTTCGATACGGACATGTATGGTCAAGAACGTGTCGGAGCTCAGTCGGTGACTGCCCGTGTGCCAATGCGCTGGTGCTGGAATGCTTCCACTACGCCTACTTCGGCCATCCGATTCTTCCGCAAGAACGTGAACGACGGCACTGTGTCACGCCTGAACTTCTGCACCATTCCTGAAACGGAGGACAACGGCGAGATTCCCGTCTACAAGCGCTACGACGAGAAGTTCGAGCAGCAGATGATGGCCTACCTGCAATTGCTGGACGAAGCCCAAGGCAAGGGTCTCATCGTCTGTCCGCAGGCCAAGAAGATGGCTAACGAGCTGTGCAAGCTGGGTGTCGAGCGTGCTGCGTTGTTCGACGACGACGGCTACCGCATCCTGGCACGTCGTGGAGCTGTCATCGCTTTCCGCAAGGCCTGCATGCTCTACATCATGAACGGCTGTAAATGGTCGCGCGAGATTGAGGACTTCTGCCGCTGGTCGTTCGACTACGACATGTGGTGCAAGATGAGCCTGTTCAGCGAGGCACTGAACGAGGACATGGAGGTAGAAAAGCGGGTAGCCCGTGGTGGAATGGCCAACAACCTCGACCTGCTGTCGGATGAGTTCACGCGCGAGGAATGCCGCTCGATGCGCATCCAGCAGGGCAAGAAGAATCCCAATCCGAAGGACCAACTGGCACAGTGGACCAAGCGCGGATTCATCGTCTACGACGAAGTCACGGGAAAGTATCGCAAAACCCAGAAGTATCTCTCAAGCCGTGCGGCTTGAGGGATACCTCTTTTATTATTCAGGCATGAGCAGGATGGTGACGCTGCGTGCTGCCTGGGCACCCATCACCAATACCTGTGCAATGTCGGCCGTCTTGGAGGGGCCGCTGATGAACGTGCCGTAGCCGTAGTCGTTGAATTCGATGCGCTTGTAGGCTTCGTGCATGTTGTTGACAATCTGCGACTTGGGTAGTAGGATGACCAGATTTTCGGAAATGAAGCAGACGGCCTTCTCCTTCATCTGCTGGGGAATCCAGATGCAGCCGTTCTCAGCCACGCCGAACATGCCGCGGATGATGCCAACGTCGGTGCCGTTGAGGTCGCGGGCGCGGCCAACGGTGTCAGGATTGCGTGTGGCGATGGTCACCTCGGGCAGGTTCGAGGCAATCTCCTTGGCATCAGGGTATAGTCCCTTAATCAGCGTGTTGATATCACGACCAGGGTCGACCTCGATGACCTGTCCGCCCACCATTTCGCTCATCTTGACAAACTGTACCAGCGGTTCAGGGTAGGTCGTGGCCTTGATGTCGCTCAGGTCGGGCATGTCAAACTGCTGGCGCACGTTTGCCCTGTATTTCTTCAGTATATCTTCTTTGCTTGCCATAACTTCAATTCTTCAATCCTTCAACTCTTTAATAATCGTGTGGAACGGTTTCTTGGGGAACTTCATCATTTCGTGACCCTCAGCCCAGGGATTGAGGCCGCTGTTGAGGATGAACGGCGGAATGATGTTTGCCAATGGCGATACAGCCGTAGCCATCTTGTAGAGGGCGGGACTGCCGTAGAGCATGCTCATGCCGTTGCACATCAGCTTCTTCTCAGGGTTGGCGGTGCCAAACTCATCCAACTGCTGACGCCACTTGTAGATTTGGTCGCCGAGGTCAATCTTGACGGGACAAACGGTCTGACAGCTCAGGCAGAGTGTGCAGGCCGAGACGTTGCCCGAGTGTTGCTGCTCGTCGCGCAGCATGCCGAGGTTGATGCCTACGGGACCAGGGATGAAGTAGCTGTAGGAGTAGCCTCCAGAGCGACGATAGACGGGGCAAGTGTTCATGCACGAACCACAACGGATGCACTTCAGCACCTCCCAATGCTCAGGGTTGCCAATCCACTCGGAGCGGCCGTTGTCGACCAGAATGATGTGCATCTCGTGGGCCGTCGGACGAGCCTTGCGGAAGTGGCTGGTGTAGGTGGTTGTGGGCTGACCCGTGCCGGCTCGGCAGAGCATGCGCTGGAAGACGGCAAGGCACTCGTAGTTGGGGATGACCTTCTCCAGTCCGATGGCGGCAATGTGCAGCTTGGGGCAAGAGGTCGACATGTCGGCGTTGCCCTCGTTGGTGCAGACCACGATGTCGCCCGTCTCGGCAATGCCGAAGTTAGCTCCCGTCATGCCTGCATCGGCCGTCAGGAACTCGTTGCGCAGCGACAGGCGAGCCATGTAGGTAAGATAGGTGGGGTCGTGGTTGCCTTTTTCCTTCGAAATGCCTTTCTCCTCGAACAGCTCGCCCACGTCGTCGTGGTTGAGGTGGATGGCGGGCATCACGATGTGCGAGGGTTTTTGTCCTTTCAGCTGGATAATGCGCTCGCCGAGGTCGGTCTCAACCACCTCGATGCCCTTCGACTCCAAGTAGGGGTTCATCTCGCACTCTTCGGTGAGCATCGACTTCGACTTCACCATCTTCTTCACGTCGTGGTTCTTCAGAATGCCGTAGACAATCTCGTTGAACTCCTGAGCGTCTTTCGCCCAGTGAACGATGCACCCGTTTTTCTCGGCGGCGGTCGAGAACTGGTCGAGATATTCGTCGAGGTGGGTGATGGTGTGGCGCTTGATGGCTGAAGCCTTCTCGCGGAGCTGCTCCCACTCGTCGAGTCCCTGTGCCATGTTGTCACGCTTCGAGCGCACGGCCCAGAACGTGGCGTCGTGCCATTTGGCATATTTCTGGTTCTTCAGAAACTCCTTGGCTGCTTTGCTATGTTGTGTACTCATCTTGCCTATTTTACAATTATACAATTTACGATTGACGATTTACAGCCCAGCGGCGAGGATTTCCACTACGTGCTTGAACTGGATGTTCAGTCCCTGCTTCTTGGCTACGCCCGCCATGTGCATCAGGCAAGAACAGTCGGGGCCCGTGATGTATTCTGCACCCGTGGCGATATGCCGTTCCACCTTGTCGCGTCCCATCTGGGCCGAGATGGCCGTCTCTTCAATAGAGAACATGCCGCCAAAGCCGCAGCACTCATCAGGACGTTCAGGCTCGACAACGTTGATGCCGTCGACCAACTGCAGCAAATCCTTAATCTTGTTGAACTTGTCAACGTGCATTTCGCTGGGCGACGATAGGCCAAGCTCGCGCACACCGTGACAGGAGTTGTGAAGCGAGACCTTGTGGGGGAAGGTACCTAAGCGCTGCTTCACCTTCACGACATCGTGCAGGAACTCCACCACGTCCATCGCCTTCTTCGCCGTCTCGCAGACATGTCCCTCATGAGTGTGCTCCGTCTCGTAGACATGTCCCTCATGAGTGTGCTCCGTCTCGCAGACATGTCCCTCTTCAGTGTGCTGGGCGGTTTTGCAGCCCAGAAGCCGCGGATAGTTCAGCCGCACAAACGCCGTACAGCTGACGCTGGGTGCCACGATGTAGTCGTAACCCTTGAACTTCGCCTCAAACTTCTGTGCCAAGGGAATAGCCAGACCCTCAAAGCCTGCATTGGCCATCGGCTGGCCGCAACATGTCTGGTTCTCAGGATACTCCACGTCAAGTCCCAGGTGCCTGAGCAACTTGTAGGTAGCTACGCCTACCTCAGGATAGA
>Ga0310696_10006132_pt1 | contig 14331 bp, 14 predicted proteins | sample AusTroGonzalo_MG_4_FD_203885 | JGI IMG/M metagenome (GOLD analysis project Ga0310696, IMG submission 203885) | Bovine rumen microbial communities from tropical cattle in Woodstock, Queensland, Australia - Gonzalo_02 (v2) (version 2) | ecosystem: Host-associated > Mammals > Digestive system >...
CACTCGTAAAAGCAAATTCAAGACTTTTTATGAAAAGGTAGAAGAGGCGAAATCTGTCGCAATCACACTCCGAGCAAGACGAATATACAAAGCAGGCGAAACAAGTTGGCAGGCAGATGCATGGTGGTTAGAAAGAGTTGACCCGGAGAACTTCGGCAGGAAAGATTATCACCGGTTTGATGGTAATTTGCAATCTAAATCTGAAGTTGAATTGAAAGGTGAAGTAACTACTAAAATGGCACTTGATGAAAATGCAGATACAATCAGAGAGTTTATCAACAGAACAACAACTGAAGAGGATTAATTTATTTGTGGAGACTGTTGGTAAGAATAAGTATATTCCACATAAACCTTTTATCCAGCAGTTCCTATTTCTAACTTATGAATCGGAGGAGTTGTTGTATGGTGGTCAAGCAGGAGGAGGAAAATCGGATGCTTTGTTGATGTCTGCTTTGCAATATGTGGATTATCCTAATTATTCAGCATTATTGTTAAGGCGTACTTATCAAGATTTGAGTCAACCTAATGCAATAATGGACCGTGCAAAGAAATGGTTGAATCCATACACGAAGACTGGTGAGGTGCATTGGAATAATCAAACCAAGACATTCACATTCCCATCCGGAGCAACATTAAGTTTTGGTTATTTATCTCACGATAATGATTTGGACCAATATCAAGGTTCAGAATTACAATTCGTGGGATTTGATGAGTTAACTCAATTCACAGAGAAACAATACACCTACCTCCATTCAAGGTTGAGGAAATTGGAGAATAGTGCTGTACCAATTCGTATGAGAGCAGGTACAAATCCTGGAGGAAGAGGACACGATTGGGTTAAAAAAAGATTCATCACAGATGATTCACCACAACCATTCATCCAATCAGCATACACAGACAACATCCACTTGGACACAGACCAGTATGGTAAGCAGTTAGATAAACTGGATGAGTTAACAAGATTGCAGTTAAAGAATGGTGATTGGGATGCCACCATTACAAGTGGATTATTAGTTAACCGAACTCAACTGGAAAAACAAATAATCAACCCAGCAGACTTTGAAGGGTGGACTCCAACATTCTGCACCATAGGTGTTGACCCTGCATCAACCGGTGAAGATAAATTTGCTATGAGTTGCCTTGTATACTTTGACAATGGGAATATTGTGTTAATGGATTTGGATGCTACACCATCAGCACAACCGGAGGAAAAATTGAAATTATTCATTGAAAGGAATCAACAATGGAATCCATACATTATCAACTTTGAAGGTGAAGCCGGATCATCTCCATTGTATGCTTTAAGGTATTGGCAGTCTAAACTTGATGAGTTATCTCATAAATATGGTTTTATTGTTAGCAACACTAAAGCTTCAAGTATGGGTAGTAAATATACAAGGGCTGTGCCTCACGCAAATCTTATTCGGCAAGGGAAACTTTATTTTAATAAAAGCATTGATACGTATTATGGTACATACAATCCTTTAAGAACATTATTCAATCAATACATCTATATTCATCCGGATAAATCTGTTATGAATGATTATCCTTCACCGGATGAACTTGATAGTGTGGGTTATGCTTTCACAGAGATTCAAAATGTTGTGAGAGTATAACCCACTTATTTTTTTTCAATAGATGCTCCACCACACACAACCATCGTGTGTGCTGTTGCCTCCCCCACACCCCCATCCCAAGTAATTAATTATATTATATTAAGAAAATTTTTTTTCAATCAGCAGAGTATAGAACATTTTTTTGTCAAGTCATCTTTTCTGCTGGGGATAGAGTTTCACATATCTTTGTTTTCACGCATTACTGGAGGATGGAACATTGCACACCATAACTTTTATATAGGTATGGGAAACATACATATACATATATTAATTTTTTTTTATTTATTAACATACAATAGGGTGTGGGTGTGTGCATCCATCCTCTGAAATTGAAAATAGTGTTTTCGATGGAAAAACCTTCTTTTTCCGAAACAAGCTTGAACTCAAATTTTCGGTTGTACATTTGCCCCAAGTTTTTGTACATTTGACCCCTACTTTTTGTACATTTGCTATTGAAAATAACATTTGACCCAATAAAGTTGTACATTGACCCTTAATTGTTGTACATTTGGATGGCAAAATTAATGCCTAAATTGTACATAACTCTTTAGGTATACCTAAAAAAACATTTTCTGCTGACAAAATATATTAAAACAATTCTTAAAATAATTTATAACACACCACAACACCAAAACAATATATGTGGAATGTTGAAGATAAACTAACAAAAAAAAAGAAAAAAAAGTTTTATGTCTTATTCACTATTTCTTTTTTAATATCATAGAATCCAATAATACAATAATACCAGCACAAACATTCCACAACCTATTTTTATTCATATCAAAACAAAACCAATCACCACAACTGATTATGATTAGAGTTATTATTGAAAAAGGGGTTATATACAATAGAAAAAGAACAATCCCTTTCCCTTCCCTAAAATCTTTTTTAAAAAAACTCAAAGAAAAAGAGTAATAAAAATAAAACACATTTTACAAAAAAATACAGCACAGATTTCTTATATCAACTCGTTTATCACTTTTTTAGAAAAAAAAGAATTGGGATTTTTTTGCCTCAAAATTCACAAAAAAAACACAAGTTGCTTTTTCATATCAAAAAGAAGCCTCCTCTTTTGAATTTAATATAGATATACCTAATTTGAGTTTTTTTTCAATAAAAAAAATAGGGAATGGAGAATGTTCTTTCTCTTATTGTATCTCCCCTTTTTTTTTCCTTCAATTTACATCTCAACTTATACAATATTTTTTTTGGTGCATTTCTTATGAAAATCGAATATCCAGTAATTAACAATAGTGTTGAAATAGCAAAACAACAAATCCAATCAGCACTAACTCCAAAGACCAGTAAAGAAGATGGTCATTATCAGATGAGGATTGATCCGTTTATTCCGGTGAATGTTGCTTCATCACTTATCCTGCAAAATAACAGATTGGATAAATCAATTCGTATTCTTGCTCAAGATGTAATCCTCAACGAATTCACTTATTTATGTGATGTTGAAGATGGTGTTGAGGAAACTGTTGCAGATTTTTGGCGTGACAATGTGAATGAATTGTATAAGCAAGTGCAGGAATTTTATAGTTATGGTTTTGGTGTATCTGAAATCATCTTCGGTGAGGATGGTTTGCCAAAGAAATTGTATCAGATTCCTGCTGAAACTGTTTTCATCCACGAAGAGAGGACCACAAATGAAAATGGTGAAAGGGTTTCATCTTATTATGCTATTCAAAGGGTTACTGGGAAACCGGATGTTAAGATGCGTTTGTCAAGGTATGATTATTCTCCGGATGATGATGATTTACCAATCTGTTTTTGGTTGGGTGGTGGTAAGACTTCGGAGTTTTATGAGATTCCTTATTGGTTACCTGCTTTCAATAGTATTTCTGCAAAAGTCTCATTGGATATGTTGAATGCAAAGAAAATTAATGAAGGGAATTTATTGTCCGGTATCTTGACTGTGATTAGACCACCAGTAATGAAAGGTGAGCAAACAGTTGATGATACTCTTGAGGAGCAAATGTCAGAAGCTGGAACTGGAATAATGACATTGGAGTTGAAATCTTTTAATACTGATATTCCTTTTGATGTTAAGTATATTCCGATTAGTGAATCTAATTATGATTATCTTTCTGATTTGGCAGACCGTTGTGATGAAGATATACTTGCTTGTTTCAGCATCCCAAAGGTTAGGTTGATGATTGATGACACTTCAGAATCTATGAACAGTCAAAAATCAAACACTATCTATGAGATTTATACTAAAGCTTTAACTAATGAGCAGATGCCTTTTGAAATCAACATCAATGCTTTTAATAAAAAATACTTTAATTATACTGGTGTTGTTGATATTGAAACTCCAATTTTTAGTGATAAGAAAGAAACCGAAATTGACACTATACTCAAACTTTGGAATAATGGTTTATTAACTCTTGGTGAAACCATCAAAGCGATTAGTGTTTATTATCCTGCATTGAATTTGAGGTATGATGAAAACAATCCAGTATATAATGAGCGTTACTACAATGGAAACCTATTAGGCATTGAAGCTAACATTGATGATTTTCCGGAATTGAATGATGTGGGTGATTTACTTGCATATCTTGAGGAAGTCTAATTATATAAAACAATACTCCATTCTCAAGCAGAGGAACACAAGGAAATCTGCTTATAAGATTCAGCAGTATAATAATTTCGTGATTGATGAGTATGTGAAAAGTGTGGATGATAACAATCCACAAAAACCAAATCAATCACAATTATGGTCGGACATTACTGCATTAACTAAACCTACTGTTTATGCCAACTATCAACGGATCATCAATAGTAAGTACACCAGCAATGATGCTATTGATAAAATGTTGGTTCGCAACAAAGCAAATCAAGATGTGAATCGTATTGTAAGTGCAGAGATTGAGAGAGTTAATAAGAATTTGGATTTCGTGGAAAAGGTTCTTGGAACATATGAAGTGCCATTGAAAGAATATAATCGATTATTAAGTGAACAATCTAATCGTAGTGTTGCTAATCGTAGGCAAGTCATTGAAGATGTACTTACTGCCAAGAATGAATTCCTTGTTAGTGAAGGTTTGAACATTCCGGATATGTACAGTTATCGTGACTTGGACATTATGGCAGAACAATTGCTGAAAGAATCAAGAGCATTATCTGATTTTGAGGAAGCTGATGCAATTAATCAACAAGCACGGTCTGAAGGTAAAGATGATGTTTATACAATGAAAAAATGGGAATGGACTGGTATTGGTAAAACTACAAGGCATTATGATATGCAGAACCAAGACCCTATTGATTTCTATTTGACTTTTACTGTTGAGGATGAGAATACTGGAACTATTGATGAAATGATGTATCCATTGGATTTGAATGGTTCACCGGAGAATGTGATGGGTTGCAATTGTAAATGCATTTATTATTAAAAGAATTTTATTCTCATCCCATTTTTTATTATAAATTTATCGTATCGTGGTTATTATTGTCATTTCATAGATGACATTATATTTTTGTGGTTTAAATCCACAGACCACACCTATTATATTTTAATTTTTTTTTGGAGAAATAAAATGACTGAAACAATATATGTAACTGGTGTTGTTATTGCAAATGGCGTAACCGACACCGATGGAGATTTGTTAACTAAAAAGGACATTAAAACAATCTTCACCAAATACACTAATCGTGAAACTGACACGATGCACAAAAATATTAAGAATACTGGTGTATCTGTGTTGGCGAATTGGATTAGTGAAACAGATACAATTATCAATGGTGAAACTGTCCCAAGTGGTTCTTGGTTAGCCACATTCAAAATAACAAATCCACAACTTATTCAATGTATCAACGAAGGTAGATTGCGTGGGTTAAGTCTTGGAAGTGTTTCAGAGGAAGCGATGACTCCAAAATATTGGTTTATTAATAAATCAATGAATTACAGAGACTTAACTTCCATCGAAGAGGTAATTCCATTATTTATATCCTTTGTGGATAATCCTGCTAATAAGTATGGTTTTGAAGTAATGGAATATGATGCCTATATAAACAAAAACAACAAGAATGGTGTTGAAATGACTGATAATAAACAAGAAGAAATGGTATCCATTAGTGCCTTGACTAAATTGAGAGATTTATTCATCAGTAAAGCTGAAGATGAAGTTCCACCAGCAGAAGAGGAAACTGTTGAGGAAACTCCATCCGAAGTAACTGCTTTGTTTGAGAAACTTGACACCATCATCGAACAGAACAATCAAATCCTCGCATTCATCAACAAAGAAGATGATGAGGAAGTTGAAGATGAAACTGCTGATGATGAGGAAATCGAAAAAGCAGAAGATGATGATGAAAAAGAAGATGAGGAAACTACTGAAGATAAAACTGCTGAAGAGGATGATGAGAAAATTGAAAAATCCGAAACAGTAGAAGAGGAAACCACAGAAGATGAAACCGAAGAAGAAACTGTGGAAGAACCAGTAGTTGAAAAAAGACAAACCAATATGGTTGAAAATCAAATCGTAACCGAAAATAAAACTTTCTACCAAAATACTGGCAGAGACCATCTTGGCAGAAAAATCAAGAAATAATGGTGATTATTTATGTCTCAAAAATTAATTACAAAATCTGATATCGAAAATAATGTCCCATTCGTTATGAAATGGAGTAAAGTGCCTTCAGCATCCGGTGTTTATAATCCGGGTTGGAAACAACAGACTGAAGCTGATAAATTCTTGGAGTTAATTGAAAATACTCCTACTTTGATGAACGATGCAAGATTCATTACAATGGATTCATTACAGTATGATATTTCATATTTGAAAATGGATGTTGAATTAGAATCTATGGAAGTTTTATCTGGTGCAGGTGAAGGTTCTCAATTAGCAGACCTTTCCACTATTACTGATGCAACTCCTACTTTCAGTAGAAGTTCCCTTGAAGCTCACGGTTATACTGCTAAAACCTACACTCAAAAAACTTGGTTATTAGCAAACATTGAAAAACAATCCTTCTTACCTCACATTGAACAAATATTAGCTGAAAGAGCCGGTTACAGTGCAGAATTACTTTCTGTTTATGGTAAAAGGAAAGCATCCAGCAGAACCAAATCCGGTTATGACCACATCGATGGTATACTCCAACAATTAGCAGATATTAATTCTGATTATGTTGGTGGACAAGACCCTATGGGTGTATACACTGATATTAACACTAATGCTAAATTGATTCCACAAATCAAACAGATGATTGCACAATACAGTAAACAGCAAGGTAATCGTGCAAATGCTAAACTCTATGTATCCTCCACAATGGAAGGAAGATTAATGGAGGAAGCAGATGCAAGGGAAACTGAAGAAGGAGACAGAATCTACTTCAAAGGAGACCAATTATACATTTGGGGAGTTCCAATCGTTGTTGCAAACTTCCTTGACACTCCTAAAAACAGTTACAACGAACACATAATCCTTGCTAATCCGGATTCCATTGTTTATGGTTTCCTTGAAGACATCACATCCGAAAACGAGTACAGTGTGGAGAAAAAAGCATACTTATCCACTGTTGATGTATTCTTCGATGTATTAATCCTCTATGCCAAAGATGTTCTTTGTGCAGAGGTGGTGTCAACTCCCATTGGGGACTAAATACTACTTCGATAGTTTCGGAGACAGTGCAACAACCCAATACCTTGCATCCGGTACAGTAATCACTACTGGTCAGCAAGAAGGAGATTACATTGAAGTACAAGTAACCTCCAACAGTTCACAATCTGAAGATTTCACCGGTAGGAAATACTGGGTTGAAGGTGACTTGAAAGATGATGGAAGTGTAGCATATCAATTATACACAGATGCAGGAACTACTGGAACTGGAATGTATGTGAAAGTGTATGCAAATGCACCAACAAGGACAGTTAGTGTAAGTGTATCTGATGGAAATGATCCGATTCAATCAGCATCTGTTGTGATTGGTGAAACCACAAAAACTACTGGAAGTGCTGGTGGATGTAATTTCACTTTAACTGATGGTGAGTATGAAGTCAGCGTGACCAAAGATGGTTATGAGGATTATTCCGGAACTGTAACTGTGGATTATGAGAATACTTCTGTATCCATTACTTTAACTGAATTATAGATAGACTATCTATCTATATTTCTATTTTTTAAAGGAGGTATAAGCAATATGGAAGATTCTGAAATAATTGAAAAAGTATTGCATCACCTTCAAGGTTATGTTGTTGAATCATCAACCGATACTGAAGATATACTTTCTGATTTGGATTATGATAAAAAGGTTACATCAGAGGAAGTCTTGGATACTTATAATTTTGCTAAATCTTATGCAACATCCTATATTGGATATATAGGAAATCCAAATGGAGTCATCACACTTGCAGAAAATCCAACTGTAATCGATGCGATTATCGTGTGGACTGCAGGTTTATTATGGAAAAAATATGATATTCGTGTGAATAATCAAGAAGATGAATCCAATACTTTAGGTTATGGTGACAGTCTGATTATTCAAGCAAAAGAAATGCTGAAACCTTTTAGATATTTTGATTTGAGCGTGTATTAATATGGGTGCTTGGGATGAATTGGATATTGAATTATCCGTTGATGTTGATACATCCGGTTTGGATGATTTAATTAACCGGTGTGGTGATGATGATATATTCCAACCTGCTGTTGAAATTGCACAGAAATACAAAACTGCAATTGATGAAGGCAGTAAGGATGGGATACATCGTATATCCGAGAAAACTATTAGTTATCAGCAACGGTTACTGCAAGATAAAAATGTTCACCCATATACTCAAGGAATGTTAGCATCCAGTATTGATGAAACCGAGCAGGATGCAGGATACTCCTATCTTGTCGGTACAAGAATAAACCATATTTATCCAATGAGTTTGGAATATGGTGCTGATATCCGACCAGTTACCAAGAAAGCATTGAAATTTCAGACAAAGGATGGTGACATTGTCTTCGCAAAAAGAGTTAATTACAAACCAAGACCATATGTCGAACCAACCTTTGACCATATCAAAGAAATTGCTGGAGAATGGATGCTCCGAGCAGTTGCAAAAAGAATGGATGCAATATAGGTGATGATATTATGTTGCAAACTGATGAGATAATAACCCAAATACTATTACAAGCTAAACAAGATGGTAATGAATTATTACAACATTTCAAAATTGGTTACCCATCCAACCAAGTTGCTGAAGAGTCAAACAGCATATTCATTGCAAGTGTTGACTCTGAAAACCATAGTGATGGATTTGACTTCAACACCTTCACGGATCTTGTTGAAGTTTTAATTGTAACCAAGAATAAAGAATATTTGAAAGCCATCCAAATCATTAAGGTAGTTTCAAAAGAGATTATCAAGTTAATAATGTGTAATCGAAATTTATTCGACAACAAACCAATAATAAGGAATGTTACACCGGAGTACAATCGTGATTATGTGTTAACAAGAGGACATATAATGATTCAAGTCACAAGTTCACCGGAGCAACATTGTACTGATGATGAAAAACAAAGAGTTTGTCAAATTTTGATTGAAGATATGGATGTGGATATAAAATGACAAATTTTAATTTAGAACAAACAATTGCTGATTATGAATGTCCGGATATGTTTAAAGCCGGATTAATCTATTACATCAACAATTCTGACAAGAAAATCAAATCCGAGAAAGATTTCTTGAAAGTGGTTGATGAATTCAAAAACTTAAAAATAGGAGAATGAAAAAGATGACTGCTATTGTACCAAGTGTGAATGTACACCTTGAAAAAACACCATCTGCCAACAAACCAGGAATGGCATCAAAGATTGCTGTCATCGGTGCTTTTGATTCAACTGAAACTAATCCTATTTATTGTGGTAGTCTTGCTGAAGCTTATACTCAATTAGGTACAGACAAAACTACTTATAAAGGTGTTTCTTGTTTGGATAAATTGTTTACTGGTGCTTCAGAGATTATTGCAGTAAATTTCACTACTAAATCCGGTAGTACAATTGATACTACTTTAACTACCGAGAAACTCACTAATTGTCTTGCGAAGATTAAAGGTGAGGATTTTGATTTATTATTTGTAGCAGAGAATGTTGAAGATACTGCTATTGCAATAATTAAACAATTTGTTGAAGATAGTTTTGAAATTAAGTGTCCTTGTGGATATGTATTGGGAATTACAAGGGCAAATACAAGTGGTTACACCACTACTGCAGGTGCTGTGGGTGATTGGTGTTATGGAATTATAACTCAACAGATGACTGTTGATGGAACTGAATACAGCATCGTTGATAGTGGTGCTTATTACTGTGGATTACTTGCTGGTTTGAATGTTGGTAACAGTATGACTATGAAAACTGTTCCTAATGTCAGTAATGTTAATCCGGAGTTGACTTTTGAAACTGGTGATGCTGGTTTATCATTATTACAAGCAGGTATCACTACTTTGAAATGTCAAGATAGAGCAAATAAAACTTTCGTGGTTGTGAATAGTGAGTTACCTAATGGTTATGACTTGTACATTAATCGTACAAGGGATTTTGTAGTTAAAAGTTTTAACTTGCATAACTTTTTAGGTGAAAGAAACCGTGAAGCCACACTTGATGAGATTAAACAAGAACTTGCAACTGTGAAAACTAACTGTGTGAATACATTGGATTTACTTCTTGATATTAATTATACAGTACAAAAAGGAGCAACTCCAAACTGTGTAGATATTTACATTGACAGTCTTGTATTCGCAGGAGTAATCACCAAGATTGATGTATATGTTAAGGTGGAGGTTGAATAAATATGGCAACAAAAAAAATCATCATCAATAGGGAAACATTGATGTATGGAACAAGTGCAAAAGCATCACCGGAAACAAGTACATCTGTAACTAATACTTTTGATGGTGCAATCACACAAGGATTAGGTAAGGTTGCTTGGAGTATTGAATTGGGAAAAGTGCGTTATGAAGATAGTACAACTCATCGCAGATTATCAGAGTTACTTGATGAAATGATGTACATTCCTGGAGAAGTAACCATTATCGAAGAGGTACATACACCAACAGAAACTTATACTATTCGTGATACTTTCTTTGGTTGTATTCTTGAAGGTAATGATTATGAATTGAAACCGGAGGAAAATACTGCCGAGAATATTAAGTTTAAAGCGAATAATCGTGTTAGAGAATATGAATAAAAAATAAATTTTTTTTATTCATATTTTCCTTTTTTTTTAAATTTTTTTTCTTATCATTTTAGTTAAATGATTTAAGATTATAATTATCAAGTTTATATCTATCATATATTTTAAAGGAGGAGTATAAATTGAGTTTTGAGGATAAAATACAAAAGGAATTAGATAACTTAAATAATGAAAGGGATTTGGTGGATTTAGAGGCATTCATCCTTGATGGTGTTTCAACTGAAATCCCTATTGTGATTGATTATCCACTACCAAATGGGGAAACTCAACCTTTGTCAGCAAAAGTCAGACCTTTAACCAGTAACGAATGGAATAATTGTGTGAGAGTTGCTATGAAGTTTGATAAAAGTATGCAATTGCTTGTTGTTGAAAAAGGATTATTGGATAAGGATGGTGAAACTTTCCCAAGTGATTTGATTAGTAAAATGCCAACTGGTGTGGTTGACAGTTTATATTTAAAGATAAGTGATGTTAGTGGTGTGAAACAAGATAAGAAAGAACAAATGGAAATGGCGAAAGAGTTAATGGGGTTTTAGATTTGGAGAATGGGAAACTCCGACATTTAACCATTAATCAATTTGTGGGTAATTATAGAATTAACAATGGTGATTATAATACAATGACGCCCTTGCAGATATTGGTCTCAAATATTATTTCATCATTGATATTTACTTGGAAGATGAAAAACAAACCATTTCCAACAATATAAGGTGAATTGAATATGGCAGATAAAGAATATGTCATCAAAGTTACAACCGAAGCAGATGCAAGTGATGTTGATAGTCTTAAAACAAAACTTGAGGAAACTAAAAGTGCTGGTGAGGATGCTGGTGCTGAATTACAGAAAGCATTTGAAGAGGCAACTGAAGAGGTTGAACGATTACAAGATGCACTTGATGAAGCCCATATCAATGGGGATGACATTGAGGCAGATATTATTGCAGACCAATTAGCCGATGCAGAACAAGAAGCTGAAAGATTGGCAGATGCACTATCAAATATTGATGCAAGTGGTTTGAATGATGCTGTAACTTCAAGTGATGAGTTGGATGATAGTTTGCAGAAAGCATCCGGTTCGGCAGATGATTTGAATAATAGTCTTGGTGTGTTGGAAAGTAGTGCTTTAATGGATATGTCCAGTCAAGTCGGACAGTTGGGCAGTAATGCTGAAGGAATGGCACAAGGCATTAACACAGCATCTATATCTGTTGGTCAGTTAGCAACAAATTGTGGAATAGCAGAACCACAAATGGTTAATCTGATATCTCATATTAGTAATGCAACATTCCCACAAAACGAAGCAATGGCATATGTAAACACCCTTAATCAGATGGGTGTTAGTGCTGACCATCTTGGTGATTCAGCAACAGATATGGACAGAATGAATGATGCCTTTGGAATTGGTTATGAGAAAACAATTCAATTAACACAAGGACTTCGTAGTGTTGGAATTAGTGCTGATAACCTACCGGCAAGTTATAATGCACTTGCATATGCTCAATCTAATGTTGCTGGTGGTGTTGATACATACACAATGGCATTACAAAGACAAGGAAAAACATTAAATGAGTACGGTATTAATGCTGACCAGTTAGCAGTTATTCTTGCAAAATTATCTGAACGAGGTTTAAGTCAAAGACAAATCAATCAAGTGTTGGGTCAATCTTTGAAGGATTGTAATGGTGATGTAACAGCATTGGAGCAAAGTCTTGGTTTGGAAACTGGAACATTATCAAATGCCTCAACAGTAACAGCACAATATCAAGGACAAGTTCAAAACCTTGCAAATGAGGAAATGGAACATAAAACTGTACTGGACCAGTTAGGAGCAGTATGGGAGGATTTATCCTTGCAGATGTCCGGTGTGCTTGGACCTTTAACAAGTATTATGGGAATAATTGGTCAAGTCGGTCAATGGGCATTAGGTATCAATTCAATTATAACATTAGTGAACACGATGAGAGAATGGGAGGCAGTTACTTGGTTAACTTCCAAAGCTCAAGCAGTATTGAATCTTGTTATGAGTATGAATCCAATTATACTTGTAGTTATGGCAATCATATTGCTGGTTGGTTACTTGATTTACTTGTATTATACTAATGAGAATGTTAGACAAGCAATAGATAACTTCGGACAAACACTCTATAATGTAGGTCAGATAATATATTCTTGGATTGTTAATGCAATACAACAATTTATCCAATTCTTTGTCACATTAAACACAAGGATAGTTCAATTCCAAGCACAATTAACAAGCACAATTATAAATACTGCAATCAATATGGTGAATGGTTTCATAAGTTATGTCAGCCAACTACCAAGCAAGTTTGCACAAGAACTGCAAAATATGATTAACAAAGCAATTGACTTCGCAAACAGATTACCACAAATCCTATGGGATGCCGGTAGAGTTGCTGTATCAAACTTTTTAGGAGCATTAGGAATTGCATCACCGGGAACAATGCAAATCAAATTACTAAAAGAATTTGAAGATACTGGAGATAAAATACCATCTTCAGCACAAAAAATACTGCGAAATGTTAGTCTGTTAGGTGATGATATTGTTGATGCTTTCGGAACACCAAGATTAAGCAATGTTGCACTTGGAAACACATCCAATGGTACTGGAAGTAATAGTGTTGGTTTTAACCCAACCATCAATATTGAAATCGGATCAGTAGACAATGATGAAAGAATAAATGAAATAGTTGAAGCTGTAACAAAAGCATTGAAATGGAATAACATTACAGCAGGGAGAACAGTATGAGCGATTTTTTTATGATTTCAAATAAGGAGTTGACTTATGCAGATGGAAGTTTGTATATTATTCGGTTGATTGTGGTGCAAGATACTGGAATTGAAGTGAAACCATTGTATAATATTAAATATGAGAAAATGAACAATACCAGTTCGGATGATGCTCCATCTCATTTCCATAATGGTGGTTATCAAGGTGTTAAATTCACTATTGATGTTATGTTAAGGGAAAATCACACTTTGAATCGTGCAGTATATTATAATAATAAAACTAAAAAAACTGCTCCTAAACTTCGTTATATCTTGCATCGTTGGATTAAATTTATGATGCCTGTTGATGTTGTGTCAGAGGCAGTTGAAATCCCTAACGGTACTTATATTATGACTAATTCCACAAGGAAACAATCGTATAAGGATTATGGTGTGTGGAGTTTGGAATTTGTTACATATAATAAAGCAAAGATATGGAAATTTATTAATGGTAATCGTTTAATAACCACTACATCTAAAACTACTGCTAAAACAACAACTTCTAAAAGCAGTTATAATACTACTTTGTCGAAATGTGCTTTGAACACTTTAGTGTATAGTAAAACCAAAAAAGTTGTTAAATGTGTATCCTATATGCAAACAGTATTATACAAAAAAGGATTTCTCACAAAAGCTCAAGTTGATGGTTGGTTTGGTCCAGTAACTGCAAATGCTGTGAAAAAATTCCAAACCAAATATGCGAAAACATATAATCTGAAAGCAACCGGTAAAGTGGATAAGAATACTT
>Ga0310696_10006133_pt1 | contig 14330 bp, 13 predicted proteins | sample AusTroGonzalo_MG_4_FD_203885 | JGI IMG/M metagenome (GOLD analysis project Ga0310696, IMG submission 203885) | Bovine rumen microbial communities from tropical cattle in Woodstock, Queensland, Australia - Gonzalo_02 (v2) (version 2) | ecosystem: Host-associated > Mammals > Digestive system >...
CTCCGCAAAAATGATCCTACAGGCCGCGCCGTTCAACATGTACACCCCCCGGAAGGAAACAGAGGCATATCTTGATATCTGTGACCGGCACAGAGTTATGATTGCCGAGATCGGGGTATGGAAAAATCTTTTCGATCCGGATCCGGCAGCTGCGGCGGAGGCGCTGGCTTATGCCGAGGGACAGCTGGGCCTGGCGGACGAACTGGGGATTGCCTGCTGCGTGAACATCGCGGGAACGGACAGCGCTGCGGGCTGGGACGCCGCGGACCCATCCAACTTCACGGATGAAACTTATGAGCGGATTATCCGCAGCGTGCGGGAGATAATTGACAGGGTCTCGCCCAAGAATGCATTCTACTGTCTGGAGCCCATGCCCTGGATGATCCCGGACAGCCCGGAAAACTACCTGCAGCTGATCCGGGATGTGGACCGGCCGCAGTTTGCCGCCCATATGGATTTTGTCAATATGATCAACTGTCCGCGCCGGTATCTGGCACCGGAAAAGTTCATTGAGGAATGCTTCGGCGAGCTTGCGCCGTTCATTAAAAGCACGCACATCAAGGATTCGAGAATGCACCCGACGAACCTGACGACTATCCTGGAGGAATGCTCTCCCGGAGAGGGAACGCTGGACTTTGTGAAGATCCTGAAGATTCTGGATGAAAAACTGCCGGCGGATGCGCCGGTGCTGCTGGAGCATATGACGACCTTTGAGGAATACGAAAAGGCGTACGATTATCTGGCGAAGATCGCGGAGAGGAACGGGATTTCCATATAGCATTGTTTATGTATAATATACATAATCCACTGCAGCGGGGAGAGCCTTCGACTCCGCTTCGCTGCATTCAGGACCAGGATGACACAAAAACAGGAGGGACGGTAAATGAGCGATATCGGCAATTCCAACCGTATTGCCCGGGAGTATCTGGATTCACTGCGGATCGAAACAAGGTACATGGACTCAGACAATCCTGTTCTTGATTTCGAACTGTACGGGACAAAGGCGGCCACGCCCATCATGACGGCAGCGCTGTCTCATCTGGACCATTTTATGTATCCCGGCGCTGCGGAAGCGCTGGCGAAAGGAGCAAAGGAAGCCGGGGCGGTCCTGTGGTACGGGATGGCGGAGGAGGAAGAAATCGAGCGGCTGGCGGCTTACGGCGGCCCGATGATCGAGATCATCAAGCCCTATGCGGACCGGGATATCCTTTACCGGAAAATCGAGCATGCCGAAAAACTCGGATTGCTGGCAGTGGGCATTGATATCGATCATCCGTTTGCGGACGACGGCTCCCCGGACAATGTTTCCGGGTATGAGATGACAGCGCTGAGGACGGAGGAACTGCGGGAGATCTGCCGGAACACAGGTTTACCGGTGATCATCAAGGGAGTGCTGAGCACCCGGGATGCGGAAAAGTGTCTGGATGCCGGGGCGCGGGGAATGGTGCTGTCCCACCACAACAACCGGATTGAATATGCAATCCCGCCGATGGCCCTGCTGCCTGAGATCGTCGAAATGACATACGGGCAGGTGCCGGTGTTTGTGGACTGTGAAATCAAAACCGGGTTGGATGCCTTCAAGGCGCTGGCTCTGGGCGCGAAGGGCGTGTGCATCGGGCGGCCGCTGATGACAGCCATCAAGCAGGACGCGGAGAACGGCGTCCGGGATTACCTGACCAAGGCAACCAACGAGCTGAAGAAGGCGATGGCTTATACCGGGTGCACAACGCTGGAGAAGATGGACCCGACGGTGATTCACTCGTAGATGGCAGGAGGCATGGGAGAGATGGATTTCGGCAGGCTGACGAAGTATCTGGATGATCTTGAAAAGGATTACGGCGTGCCAGGATATGACCTGATCATCAAAAAGGATCATGAAACGATTTTCAGACGGATGGGCGGATTCAGCGACTATGACAGATCGGTTCCCGTTGCCGGAAGCGACCTGTATATTATGTATTCCGCGACAAAAGTTATCACGATGACCGCGGCGATGCAGCTGATCGAGCAGGGAAAAATCGGACTGGACGATCCGGTGACAAAATACCTGCCGGAGTTTGCCAAAATGGAAGTTGCGGATCATTGCGTGCTGAACCAATGGCCGCCGCAGATACCCACCCTGGCCGATCCGCACCATCCGGCAAAGACACCGATCACGCTTCGCATGCTGATGACCATGACGGCGGGCCTGAATTATGACACCGGCGGCGCGCCGATTCTGGCCCTGAAGAAAACGACGGACAATCAGGCTACCACGCGGGAGATGATGACCGCTATCGCGGAGATGCCGCTGCTTTTTGAGCCGGGCACGCATTATTCCTATAGTTTTGGTCATGACGTCATCGCGGCGGTGATCGAGGTTGTGACCGGACAGACTTACGGGGATTACCTGGAAGAGCATCTCTTCGGCCCCCTGGGGATCCGGGACGCGTATTTCCATCCGGATGATACACTTCAAAAACGCCTGACCGCTCAGTATATGGTGGATACGGAATCAGGGGAGATCCGCCCGGTGGAGCAGACGAATATCTACTGTCTGTCTGACCGGTATGAGAGCGGCGGAGCGGGTCTTGTCTGCACAGCGGAAGCCTACTCGACCGTGATGGACGCCCTGGCCTGTGACGGAGCTGGCAAAGACGGCGCAAGGATCCTGTCTCCGGAGAGCCTGGCAAGAATGGCAGAAAACCAGCTGACACCGGTGATGCTTTCCGAATATCAGATGCCGTGGCGCATGGAATACGGTTACGGACTGGGAGTCCGTACGCTGATCCATCCGGAGGATTCCCCCACGCCTCAGGGTGAATTCGGCTGGGACAGCGCAGGCGGTGCATACACGCTGGTAGATCCGGTCAACCATATCAGCATTCTCTATGCCCAGGAGATCCTGAACATGATCCGTTCATACAGCGAGATTCATCCCACGCTCCGGAACCTGGTTTACGATGCATTGAGCCGGTGATGGGAACGATTTGTTTACCTTATACCGGCTTTTGTGCGACGATCAGGTATCTGTGAGTTGTGCCTTCTATTTTACCATCCGCTTCAATGATCTTCTGCAACTGCAATAAACGATCAAAGCATTTCTCTACCGAAAATCCGGGGAATTCCCATTCGATGATATGTGCGAACCACACGAAGGCTCCGACATCGAAAAACCAAATGGGGGGAAACGCTTCTTCTGCTTTTAAGATATTAAAGCCAGCTTTCTCAAATGCTTCCCGTTGTTCTTTCAGATTATTATGAGAAAAAGGTTTCTCTAGTCCGGGAAGGACAGCGTCAATAAGTTCTCTGTCATTTTCACTTCCCACCTGCTGCGTAATGAAAAAGCCTCCTGCTTTCAGCATGCGCCGGATCTCTGACGGATCGAAATCGCCATGGCGATTAATGATGATATCAAAAGAGCTGTCTTTGAAGGGAACGTGCGAAGCATCTGCACACTCACGCAGATCTATTCCCAGAGGCAGAAGCTTTTCACGACAGAGCTGTACGTTAGGGGGATAACCCTCTGTTGCAGCAGTATTCCTATAGGGATGATGGAGCGACAGCAGAAATTCACATCCTCCTGTGTCGTAATCAAGAAGCTTCATGTCTTCACGAAGAAATTCATGTATGATGGTTTCATAATCCCACGGAAGAGCATTTTCCTCTTCATATCTTCCGTGGATATGAGAAAAATCCCATCCCCTGATCTGAGCAATGCTCTCTTCTTTTTCCCAGATTGTTCTCAGTTCTTCAGACGTCATTTTTTCCTCCGAAGCTTCGTTGCTGTCATGCTATAGCTCATGGCCAGCAAGGTCTTGACATCTTTCTGCTCTGCTGATCCGTCCAGCAGGATTGTGATCCATTTGTCCTTGTTCATGTGGTACGCCGGGCAGAATCCGGGTTTTCCCCGGAAAGAACCCATTATGATCGGTTCACATTTGACATTCAGGATATCAACATCTCCGGCCTTCTTGATCCCGATGGTCCTGTACGGGACGACCATGGCGATTCCGCACCTGTTATTTCCCAAATAATTCTGCAGTATCAGTCATTCTGTCAGCAACCTTTACGCCAAAGGGGCAGCGGCTTTCACAGCCGCGGCAGCCGATGCATTCCCCTGCATGGTGTTGCAGGGAAAAATAGTGCTGCTTGAGAGAAGCGGGGACTTCCGGCTGCATGACTGCAAGATCATACAATTTATTCACCATGGCAATGTCGATGTCTACAGGGCAGGGCTTGCAATGACCGCAATAGGTACATTCTCCGCCGGCGAAGGTATGCTGCGGCGCGCCGGCCAGGATTGTGGCGTAATCCTTCTCACTGTCCGGAGCGGTTTCGTAAGCCACTGCGGCGTCAACCTGCTCAGTTGTATCATAGCCGCAGAGGACGGAAGCCACACCCGGCTTGGTTAAGGCGTAATGGATGCACTGAACCGGCGTCAGCGCCACGCCGAAGGGAGAACGTTTTGCGTCAAAGAGGCGGCCGCCTGCGAAAGGCTTCATACAGGTGATGCCGACATCTTCCTGCTCACAGATCTTATACATTCTGATCCGGACGGGATCAATGCCGTTCAGGCCTTCCGCATAGGTATCCGCGAAATAGTTGTCAATATTGTCTGTCGGCGGCATCAGATCAAAGGCAGGGTTCACACTGAACAGAATCATCTCCACCAATCCGCTTTCCGCTGCCTTGATGGCAATGAGCGGATTGTGCGTGGATAATCCGATATGCCGGATTTTTCCCTGTCTTTTCAGTTCCACGACGTAATCCAGATAGGGGCCGGATCGGGAAACAAGATCCCAGTCACTCTCCAGATCCACATAGTGAATCATACCCAGATCGATATAGTCCGTCTTCAGCCGTGCCAGGAGATCCTCAAATGCAATCCGGCACTGTTCCACGTCCCTCGTCCGGGTATACTGCCCATTCTGGTATGTGGAGCCGATATGGCCCTGGACAACCCATCCTGCACGATCCTCTGCAATGGCCTGCCCGATAATATCTCTGGATTTCGGGTCAGGCATCCAGCAGTCAATGATATTGATTCCTTTGCTGTGGGCATACTTCATCAGGGCGATGGATTCGTTTTCCTCATGCCGCTCCAGCCATTCACCGCCGAAGCCGATTTCACTGACCTGCAAACCGGTTTTTCCAAGACGTCTGTATTCCATATTCAACCTCCATAATATGTTAATGATTCAAATGTGCCGAACTTTTTCCAAATCACAGTCGATCTGACGAATTGTTCATTTCCTTTTCTCCAATGCCTGGAACCATGCAAGGTACTATGCGCCGTATCTATAATTGTATTTGCTAAAAGGACTGTACTTTCCTTCCGACGATGGTTAGAACCTGAACGCCATGCGGGAAGCTGTTGCCTGCACCAAGGGCGCGGATGCGGCAGAAAGCGAATGCAGGAGAGGAAATTTTTTACGATATCTATTCCGAACAGGAAAAAGAGTCTGACCTGGCGAAAAAAGATACTGGAATATTCTTCTTTAAAGGCACGTCCAGCGCGAAATACACCATCTGCAATGCCGGCGACGGTTTTGTCTATGCAGGAGCCATGGTTTCGGCTTCGGCACCGGAACGATTGCGGAAGGCTGGCTGAACAACGCGGTTGCGTTCCGGGAAAAGCATATGAAATGAGAAGGGGAGTGATTGGATGCTGTACAATGAAGCCTGCGGGGAACAACTGTCACGCCTTGGATTTGGCTGTATGCGCCTTCCGCTGAAGGAAGATAAGAGCATTGACGAAGCCGAGCTGCAGCGTATGGTGGATTATGCGATTGAACACGGCGTCAACTATTTTGATACAGCCTGGCCCTATCATGGCGGAATGAGCGAGATCTGTATCGGGAAAGCCCTTGCAAAACATCCGCGGGAAAAATGGTTTCTGGCCAACAAATATCCGGGGCACCAGATTGCAGCCAGCTATCATCCGGCGGAGATTTTTGAGGAGCAGCTGAAGAAGTGCGGGGTGGAGTACTTCGACTTCTATCTGCTGCATAACGTATACGAGAATTCCATCGGCGTATACATGGATCCCAAATGGGATATTCTGAACTATTTCAAAGAGCAGAAACGTCTGGGACGTATCCGGCATCTCGGTTTCTCCACCCATGCGCGGCCGGACACGCTGGAACAGTTTCTGAACTATGCCGGGGACAGCATGGAGTTCTGCCAGATTCAGATGAATTATCTGGACTGGAGCCTGCAGGACGCTGAAGCCAAGTATGAACTTCTGACAAAGCGCAATATTCCGGTATGGGTGATGGAACCGCTCCGGGGCGGCAGGCTGGCCGCGCTGTCCGAAGAGGATGAGACGAAGCTGAAAGCACTGCGTCCCGATGAAAGCATAGCCAGCTGGTCTTTCCGCTGGCTGCAGCGGCTGCCCAATGCGAAAACGGTCCTGTCCGGAATGTCGGCAATGGATCAGATGGCGGATAATGTGGCAACCTTTTCCGGCGGAAGGGCTCAAAGTCCAGAAGAAGCCTTACTGCTTGAGGAAATTGCCGAGGGTATGAAAAATGCTTTGCCCTGTACGCGCTGCCGGTATTGCTGTGACGGTTGTCCCATGGGGCTGGATATCCCGATGCTGATCCATGCCTACAATGATGTAAAATTCGCCAACTCCATGACGGTTGCGATGCAGTTTGACGCATTGCCGGAGGATAAGAAACCTTCCGCCTGTATCGCCTGCGGAGCCTGTGCCGCGGTGTGCCCGCAGAATATCGATATCCCGGCCGCCCTGGCGGAACTTGCGGAAACAGTAAATAAAATGCCGAGCTGGGCAGAACTCTGCCGGCAAAGAGAAGAAGCAGCGAAGAAACTGAAAGAGCAGCAGAAATAAAATAACCGTAAGCAATATCAAAAAGAAAACCCGATTGGAGTAAACAGGCCAACCGGAACAAAAAGGCTTCTTGAATTACATGAGATAAAGTGTTAAAATGAAGCAGTGTAACCAAAGCTGTGTATTCAGGTTTTCCGTCTTCAGTATCTCCCGAATCAGACCAACGGAAGGAAGATAAGCACCATGAAACAATTCCAGACAGTCTATGACGAAAAGACATTTCAGGCAACCGTATCCGAATGGAAGAAACTTTGTGCTTCCGGACCTGCCTTTATTCATATATTCTCCGATGGCGCAGACGAATCCGAAATTACGGCCGCCTGTGCAATCATCGATGAGATCATGCCTGATGCCGCTTATATCGGTTCCTCCGCCTCCGGATGCATCTATGAGGGGAAGGTTTCTACCGAGAAACTGGTGATTTCCTGTACGTTCTTTGAAAAGCAGGACAGTTTTGTTGCGACACGGCTGTTCCCCCTGGACGACGGGGATTCATCCGCATTCCGGGCTTCCCTTCGCGAATGTCTGAATGGCCTTCAGGGTTTAAAGGCCATTGAGGTGATCACAACGATCGATACGATTCCGATCCGGGATGTGTGCCAGATCATCCAGGAAGAAGTGCCGGAAGATATCCCGGTCTGGGGCGGCGGAGCCTTCGGAGATAATTCATTCAGGGCCTTTCTGTTCAAAAAAGGTGTGCCTTTCTGCGATGCCGGTGTGCTCATGTCTTTTATCGGCGGAACAGATTTCCATATTCAGTACGCCTATGTCAGCGGATGGAAGCCGCTGGGCTACTCGATGAATGTAACGCGGGCGGAAGGTTATGTGCTCCATGAACTGGACGGCCAGCCGGCTTATCAGATCTATCAGCATTACCTGCGTATTCCCAATGATGATCACATCTTTTATAATGCGCTGGAATTCCCGTTTGCCGTTCAGCATGAGGACCGGACGCTCCTGCGCCATGCCTTGTCGTGCGATGAGAACGGTGCCCTTACCATGAGTACAAGAATTCCTGAAGGCAGCATTCTTCATCTCACTTACGGCGATCCGGAAACCATCATGCAGGATGTCATGGAGTGCGTCCGGATAATCAGTGATTTCGCGCCTGATGTCATCTCTGTTTTTGACTGCTTCGGCCGTAAAACATTCTGGGGCGGAACGGAGGGCTCCCGGGAAATCGAGCCATTTCACCAGATCGCACCCACATATGGATTCTGTACTGCCGGGGAACTGATCCGCTGGAAAAACAGTATGGATCATCACAATCTGACACTGGTTGTCGCCGGAATGCGCGAAGGGAAAGCTGAAATACAGAAGGCCCCCGCAGTCCGGAAGGAAGCGGGCGTTAACGAATCCACCATGTCCATGATCAACCGGCTGGTCAACTTCATCAACACCGCTACAGCGGAAGTAATCGAAGCGAGCGCGGAAGTAATGGAGGCTAACGCCACCCTTTCCAGAATGGCCATCACGGACCGACTGACCAAACTGTATAACCGCGGTGAAATTCAGCGGCGCATCACGGAACGGATTGAAGCAAAAAAAGAAGCGCCGGACGGAGAGAATGCAACCAGTATCATCATGATCGACCTGGATGACTTCAAACATATCAATGATACTTACGGTCATCAGGAAGGCGACCAGGTGCTGATGCGGGTTTCCGATCTGATTCAGCAGAAAGTCCAGGGGCTGAATACAGACGCATCCGCCGGACGCTGGGGCGGAGAAGAATTTATGCTTATGCTGCCGGGCACCACACAGGGGTCAGCCGCGGCATTTGCAGAGGAACTTCGTCAGGGAGTCGAAAAACTCCGGTTTGAGAAATGCGGAAAAGTATCCGCCAGCTTTGGTGTCGCACAGGCTCAACCGGGAGAAGACCCCGATCCCCTGGCTGTTCGTGCGGATACCGCGCTGTATAAAGCCAAAGCTAAAGGGAAAAACACCGTTTGTGTCTCGACGGAAAAGAACGAACAATGAGTCTGTTCCCAACGATTGTTTTTCCTTACTTCCGGATGAATCTCTCGTCTGTTCCGATATCTTCGTTCACAAAACGTTCCACAGTCATGTGGAGATCATACTTTTCCCGGAGCGCGGCCAGCTGCGCCATCATGGGAGATGCGTGATGCGCGTCAATGGCAGCCTGATCCGTCCAGCTGTCGATCAGCAGGATTGTTTCCGGATCATCCAGCGGCTGGAAATACTGATAGCGGAGATTGCCGGGCTCTTTCCGAATGTTTTCCGCGATGCCGGAGCTTTCCATTTCCTCCGCAAAAGCTCTGGCATTTCCGTTTGTGCCTTTATAGTACAGATTAACCGTAATCACTGTTATTCCTCCCTGCTATTTCCCTGTAAATTCCGGGCATCTTTATTATATCTCATAAAACGAACATAAGCCAAAAGATCGGATAGAACAGGTACGCGTCTCGAGACGGAAGCCGATGGGTTTCGGCTGTGCGGGCGGTATCAGGGAAAAACGTATACTCACGCTGTCATTGCCCAGGAAGGTTTTCAATTCCTCCTGCGTTTTATCCTGCACTTTACCAAGCCTTGTGAAGTTCCAGGAATTCACATCATAATAGATGGTGATCTGGTTTCCCTGGTAGAGGATCACATCTCCCGGTTCGGTAGTGATCGGTTCGTCATTTCGGGGCAGGCTTGTGCCTAACGGGCCAACCTTTTCAAAATTGCCATAGTCATGCATGTCGACCGTTACGTCTCCGCTTTGCAGAAGAGCAATGAATGCATCCGAGGATGAATTGCCGGAAGGCAGGATGGTAAGCGCTTCATCCCCGATATAGGCATAAATCATCTGCGTTTCCTCCGAAAGAGCTGATAAGGTGTTCATCATACAGAATATTATGGAAAGGCAAAAACAGAATGGGATGAACAATTTTTTGTGTCTGATCACTGCTGTGTTCTCCTTTTACTCCGTAATCATGATTCTCTTTCATGATGAATGCTTCTTATTTCGTTGCTTCTTCCAGTGCGCTCAGCGCCCATTCACGGACCTGCTCCGCCGTGCTGTTGTTATTGATGCGAGCAGCATTCATCCAGACTGTTGTATCTCCGGTCAACTTTGCCAGCTTATCTGCGCTGGAACCGGCTCCGCTGGACATGGATGTGCAGAAGGGCACAATGGTTTTGCCTGACAGGTCAATGCTTTCCAGCAAGGTATAAAGGATTTTCGGCGCCTGGCCGTGCCAGATCGGATAGCCGATGAAGATCACGTCATACTGCGCGAGATTCTCCGGCAGGCTGACGATGGCGGGACGGGCGGAGGCATCCGCCTGCTCCTTATCGCAGCGTCCGTCCGTATAGTAAGCCAGATCGGCTTCGGTATAAGGCTGCTCCGGAACGATCTCAAAGGAATCCGCTTCAAGCGCGTCCGCGGTAGTCAATGCGACGGCTTTCACGGTATCATTCGTGGAAAACCAGATGACCAGTGTTTTTGCATCTTCATGTGTCGTTGTTTCAGGCACTTCCGTGATGCTTACAGTAGCGGAAGAGACGGCATCCACCGCCAGACCGGATACCGGCAGTACCATCAGCAGGGCAATCAGGAAAGCAAACATTTTCTTCATTTTCAGTACCTCACATTATCATTGGTGGTTGTTATACGGTTTCGACCTTCAGTGTGACCCGGGGAGGCATCTGCCTGACAAGCGGAAAGGATATATGTACGGAAGACGTGCTGAAGCGGGCGGATATGGCCATGTATACGGAAAAGGTTGAGATGAAGGCGGCGAGGACGGAGTAAAACGGGAGGATGAAACATAATGCCCAATGATTATCTGTTGCTAAAGCAAAGAACGCTATATATGCAGCAACTTGCCGGACAAATGACGGAACTCGACAAACTGCATTATACAGTTTAGTATTTATTCCGTAACCGCCATGCCATAGGCAAACAGTCTCTTCAGATCTGTCCATGCCATGCTTCTTCGTTTTCCTCCCATGACCGCGGCTATCAACGTGGTACCATCCTGCTGATATGCGCCAACATAACAGAAACCCGCAGAAGAAGTATACCCGCTTTTCACCCCCGCGGCGTTTGGAATATAGTATTCCGATTCGGGATCAAAGATTTCCCATTTCAAAGTCAGAACCAGGGAATCACGTTTGTTCGTAGCAGGAAGGGTATATTTCAGACAAGTAACGATTTTTCTGAAGAGTTCCTGTGTCAAGCCATATCTTGCTGCCGTTACAAGATCCCTGACCGTGGTATAATGCCCTTCTGCAGAATAGCCGTGAGCATTGACAAAGTGGGAGTTTGTCATTCCGAGTTCCGCTGCTTTACGGTTCATTTGTTCCGCGAAAGCTTCCGTGCTCCCGGAGCAAAGCACAGCGACCGCATTCGCCGCATCGTTCCCTGAACGAATCATCATCCCATAGAGTAAGTCCTGCATAGTCATCATTTCACCCGGCTCAACCGGAACGAGTGTACTGTCTTCCGGGACATCCGTAGCTTCATCCGGAATAACGATTGTCTCTTCCGGATTGCACAGGGAAAGCGCCGTAATCAGTGTAACAATCTTCGTAGTGCTGGCCGGCTCCGCCTGCTCATCTGCTGCTTTTTCAAATAAGACATCGCCGGTTACAGCGTTAATCAGGCAGGCATGTTTCGCGTAAAGATATGTCTCCTTCAGCTTTTCCGGATGATCGTCGTCAAAATAGATCGGGGCTTCAATACCATAAACGCTCAGATCACTCATCAGTAAGGCGTATTCCTCTGTTGACAGCCTGCCATCCCTTTGAATGTCCGGAACCTGATCAGATAACATTTTTTCAAACGCAAGGACGGCTGTTTCTGTATTTGCTCCGTATTTCCCATCTGCGCTGTCTCGCAGCAGATTCAGATTAATGAGTTTCTCCTGTGCTCCCCGTACCCGGCTGCCCCAGCTGCCTTTAAGCAGCGTACGCAGCAGAGCACTGTTTTCTTCCTTCATAATCAGTGCGGCAGTAACGGCATCCGGCTGGCCGGTTGATGATACTTCGAAACCGGCATCTGACAGTAAAGTCTGTGCCAGCATCAGGGCTGACTTTGTCTTTGTTCCTAAAATCCCATCTGCTGTTCCTATCTCATATCCCAGGGAAAGTAAACGCTGCTGCAACGATGTCAGATCAACAACAGTATCAGCCCTGACAGGCACTAAGAAGAGAATCAGGCAAAGTACAAGCAATAATATGAAGCACCGTCTCACAGCAATCACCTCCCTGTTACTGAAATCAGGAACGTCTTTCAATTTTTTAGTAAGCTGACCAAGGACGACGTCTGATCATTCCATAAAATCCAGCTTTGGCGCATCCCCGGTTCTTTCAGGCTGATCCGCAAACCGATGGCCTTTGAAATAGTACTCCTCGTCCTGTTCATTGATCTCCCGGTAAACATGGCATGGATTTCCAAACGCCACTACATTCGCCGGGATATCCTTTGTGACCACACTGCCCGCGCCAATGACAGAATTATCCCCTATCGTCACCCCGGGAAGGATGATCACATTGGCTCCGATCCAGCATTTATTCCCAATCTTAATCGGGAATGAATACATTCCCTCCAGACGATGCGCCGGGGAAACCGGATGACCGGTTGTGCAGAGCGTGACGTTTGGACCGAACAGGCAATCACTGCCGATCTCAATCTTCCAGTCATCAATAAAAGTAGTCCCCGCATTGAAGTAGCAGCCATCCCCGATGGAGATATACTTGCCCACAGCCAGTTTCATGGGCGGCACGATCCAGACATTCTTCCCGCAGGAACCGAAGAGTTCGTGAGTCAGCGCCATTCTTTCAGCGTTTGCTTCCGGCGGGAGGGCATTAAACTTTTCCACCAGTCCTTTGGCTTTCTCCTGAAGCGCCATGTTTTCCTCGTCATCAACCCACAGATACCCTGCCTTCATTCTTTCCTGTTCAGTCATTGGTGCGTTCTCCTTTCACTTCGCAATCTCGATTTGGCTGCCTTCTATGACAATCATACAGCTCTTATAATATATCATATACTGCTGTGCTACGGATATTGGGAAATCATTGAGAATTGACTAATGTTATCAAATATGATAACATTAGACCAAGCGGGGAGGTGAGAGGATGGATATCAGAACAGAGCGGGAAAAGATCATATCGGCCCTGACGGCTGCGCGCATGGAAAAGGGTTTGTCCCAGGAAGCACTGGCCAGGATGATCGGAACGCAGCGTTCGAATATCTGCCGAATCGAAAGCGGCGCCGCAAACATTTCCCTGGATATGTTCCTGAAGATCAGCTCTGCGCTTGGGAAAGAAGTTGCTCTCTCGCTTTCTGAACCGGCAGCGGAAGAACCGCATCGGTATTCACTGCGTTTATATGATGAAGAACTCCTGACATTCTCCATGGAGGATGAAGGGCTTTCAGGTCTGAAGACCAGATTGCTCTCCGTTAATGAAAACTTTTCTCCGCTTTTTCCGCTTGATCTGGAACTTTCGGATGAAGGGATGCTTCGCTGGCTCCAGCGGCGTGTGATTCCGAAGAACCGAGCGTTTGTGGAAGAAATCCTGAAGTCATTGGGACTGAGTATCAACAATACCAAGGGGATCATCGATGTCTGCAAAGGCCTTTCCCTGAACGACAGCTATTGGATTGTGCCGGAAGGTTTCGCTGGGAAATTCAGTGCTTACAATCTGTATGAGAACCGCTTTTCCAGCGCGCTTTCACTGGTGGCCTATACCGGAATCGGAAACAGCAAGGCTGCGGTGACGACATCGCCGGAACTGACCACCCACGGAATGCTTCGCAAAGCCTGGCGCCTGATTGATGGAAAAGGGATCTGTCTGTATAAAGGCGGGACGGAAGGCGCCGCCAACACAGGCAATGAACCTTACAGCGAGTATTATGCCTGCCAGATCGCTGAGCGTATGGGGCTGAATGCCGTACATTACGATCTGGAGAACTGGAAAGGGATGCTTGCTTCCACGTGCAAACTGTTTACGGATATCGATACATCCTTCATTCCGATTGGAAGAATTGTGAAAACCGGTGGGATTCAGGCATGCCTGGATTATTACCGTCAGATCAGCGAAAAAGCCGAAGAGGAACTGCGGAGTATGCTGGTTTTTGACGCGGTTATCTATAATGAAGACAGGCATTTCGGAAATTTCGGCATCCTTCGGGACAACCACAGTGGGAGAATTCTCGGCGCCGCGCCGATATTTGACAACGGGTTGTCGCTCTTCAACTATGCTATGCCGGAGGATATCCGGAATCTTTCGGAGTATGCGAAGACACGCGCGAATCCCTATCATATCCCTTATGAAACAGTCTGCCGGGAAGTGATGGGTACAAAACAGCGTAACCAGCTGCGCCGCCTGATCGGCTTCCGGTTTCAGCGGCATCCGGAAATCAACCTCCCGGAGGAACGGCTGACAGCCATTGAGGACCAGATCAACCTGCGCGTCCGGGAGCTGCTCGCACTGCCAAGGAAATGATGAAACTGTTTAATCTGCATCCCTTCAGCCAGAACAG
>Ga0310696_10006134_pt1 | contig 14326 bp, 14 predicted proteins | sample AusTroGonzalo_MG_4_FD_203885 | JGI IMG/M metagenome (GOLD analysis project Ga0310696, IMG submission 203885) | Bovine rumen microbial communities from tropical cattle in Woodstock, Queensland, Australia - Gonzalo_02 (v2) (version 2) | ecosystem: Host-associated > Mammals > Digestive system >...
GAGGACGGACATCAAGAGCATCAAGACCGTGAGCATCCCGCAGATGATCACGAACGAACAGGTCGGCGAGGAGATCAAGAAGAAGATCGACGAGGGCCTCAGCAAGAGACTCGAGCACCACCTGCAGCAGGAGCTCGCCAAGGGCTGACCCGAGGCCGCCCGCCCAAGCGGCCGAGCCAAGCCGAGCCGAGCCCCGGACCGAGGCCGGCCCGACCGAAGGAGGGCACCACCGCCACCACCCGTCCCGCGCCGGCGAGAACCGGCCGGGATTTTTTTGCGCGACGCGCCGCCGCGGGTCCTTCCAGCCGCAAAAAGCGCCTGCGGTGCTCGCGAGCCCAAAAATCGCGCAGACGCCGGCGAAGTTTTTCGGCGCTTTACTTTACAACGGCCGCCACCCTGCTCCCGGCCGAAGGAGGCCAAGGACGCAGCGAGGAGGTGATCACATGGCCGAACGGAAGAAGCCGGCAGAGCCCGCCGGCTACGTCAAAGCGAAGGACGTCGCCGAGCTGCTCGACATCACGATCCAGCGCGTCGGCCAGCTCCGCAAGGAGGGCATCTTCAAGCAGTACAAGACGCCGGCCGGCGATCGCTATCAGCTGGTCGAGACGGTCAAGGCCTACATCCGGTACCTGCGTTCACAAAACTCCGGCAAGGGCAACCCGTGGGAGGACCGGAAGGCGGAGGCCGAGGCGAACCTGAAGGAGGCCAAGGCAGCGATCGCCATGATGCAGCGCGAGGAGCTCGAGGGCCAGATGCACCGCAGCGAGGACGTCGAGGCGGTCCTGACGGATCTCGTCTATGAGATCCGGAGCATGATCACGGCCCTGCCCGGCCGGCTGGCCATGGACACCGCGCAGATCAAGACGCCCGAGGAGGAGTCGATCCGGATCCGCGACGAGTGCAACGAGATCCTCACCTCTCTCGCCTCCTATCAGTACGACCCGGAGCGCTTCAAGCGCAGGGCGAAGGAACGGAAGGGGGCCGAGATCATTGACGACGAAGAATAGGCCGACAGATCTGGCCCGCCTGAACACCGTGATCGGCAGAGCCGTCCGCGGCTTCCAGCCGCCGGAGGTCCTGACCGTGGCCGAGTGGGCCGACAAGAAGCGCCGCCTCTCTCCGGAGACGTCGGCGGAGCCCGGACCATGGAGAACATCCCGGACGCCCTACCTCAGGGAGCCGATGGAGGCCTTCACGGATCCGAAGGTCCACAAGATCGTCGTGGTCGCCGCCTCGCAGGTCGGCAAGTCGGAGTTCGAGCTGAACGCGATCGGCTACATCATCGACCAAGACCCGGGCACGATCCTCTACATCCACCCGAGCCTCGACGAGGCCCGGAAGTTCAGCCGGCAAAGGCTGGCCCCGATGATCCGTGACTGCAAGGCCATCCGCAGCAAGGTCGCGGACGTCAAGGCAAAGGACAGCAGCAACACCGTGCTGCAGAAAACATTCCCGGGCGGGACGATCACGCTGATCGGCTCCAACACACCGCGAGCGCTCGCGTCCACCCCTGCCCGCTACATCATCGGCGACGAGCATGACCGCTGGGCCAAGAGCGCCGGCGCCGAGGGCGACCCGTGGGAGCTGGCCGAACGGCGTCAGACGACGTTCTACAACCGCAAAGCGATCGACATCAGCACGCCGACCATAAAGGGGGCGAGCAGCATCGAGATCAGTTTTTACAAGGGCACACAGGAGCGCTGGTGCCATCAATGCCCGGAGTGCGGCGAGTACTCCGAGATCGAGTTCGACAACATCAAGTTCGACCCGCAGGTCGCCAAGATCGGCGGGCGGAAGGTTTATAGCCTGAACGGTCCGATCTCATGGGTCTGCCCGAAATGCGGGTGCCTGATCCCTGAGGAGACCATGAGGCAGCAGCCGGCGAAGTGGATCGCCGGCAACCCCGACGCATACGAGTCCGGCGTCCGGTCCTTCTGGCTGAACGCCTTCTCCTCCCCGTGGACCCCGTGGAGCAAGATCGTCCTCGCCTTCCTCGAAGCGAAGGACGACGCCCTCCGGCTGAAGGTCGTCTGGAACACCCTCCTCGGCAAGCTCTGGGAGGAGCGCGGCGATCTGGCCGACGAGGACACCATGCTCGCCCGGCGCGAGGACTATGGCCACAACGCGGACGGCTCCCCCGTGGAGCTGCCCGACGGCGTTCTGGTCCTCACCATGGGCGTCGACACGCAGGACAACCGCCTCGAATACGAGGTGGTCGGCCACGGGCAGTACGGCGAGAGCTGGGGCATCAAGCGCGGCTTCATCATGGGCCGCCCGGACACGCCGCAGGTCTGGGCGCGGCTGGATGACATCATCCAGCACGTCTACAAGTTCAAGAACGGCCGCGGCCTCCGGATCTCGATCACGCTGGTCGACTCCGGCGGCCACTTCACGCAAGAGGTCTATGAGGCCTGCAGAGCGCGGCAGCCCTTCCGCGTGTTCGCGATCAAGGGCAAGGGCGGCGAGGGCTACCCCTTCACGAGCCCGCCCTCGAAGGTCCCGATCCGGGAGAACAAGGCCGTCACCTGCTGGCTCTACACCATCGGCGTCGACGCCGGCAAGGCGGCGATCATGAGCAACCTGAAGGTCGGCGAGGCCGGCGCGAAGTATTGCCACTTCCCCAAGGAGGAGGCGGCCGGCTACGACGTCGAGTACTTCAACGGCCTGCTCAGCGAGCACCTCGTCCTCACAAACACGAAGCGAGGGACCCGCTGGGCGTGGGAGAAGCTCCCGGGCCATCAACGGAACGAGCCGCTCGACTGCCGCAACTACGCGAACGCCGGCCTCCGGATCATCAACCCGGACATGGACGCGATCGAGCGCAGACTCAAAGGCGCCGCGCTGCCTCCGAAGGATGGAGCGGCTCCGGCACCGCAGCAGCGCCGGACCAAGAGGGTCCGGACACAGCACAACGACGACTGGTAAGGAGGGAGACCATGGCAAGAGACGCCACAGAGATCCGGGCCCGCCTCGAGTTCAAACGCGAGGCCCTCACGAAGGCCCGGCAGGCATACATCGACCTGCTCGATGGCAACGCGCAGAGCTACACCATCGGCAGCAGGAGCCTCACCCGTCTGGATCTCGACAAGCTGAAGGCCCACATCAAGGCCCTCGAGAACGAGATCGACGAGCTCGAGGCAGAGCTCGCGGGCGGCAAGGCCCGCAAGTCCGTCGGGGTGATCCCGATGGACTGGTAAACGGTTATACGGCGCCGGCCGGCGCCTTATAACAGGAGGATCCCCCGGAGAGTTTTGGCTCCTTTACTCTCCGGGCCCTCCATTTTTTTCGAGAAGGAGGTGAGCACCATCGCAAGCGAGAACACCAAAAAGCCCCGGGAGCTCCCTGAGGAAACACCGAGCGCAAAGCCGGCAGCAGCCCGCCCCCAGAACAAAGGGTACAGCGAGGCTGGCGCGAGCCATCGCAAGAAGTCGCTGAAAGGCTTCACGGCAAGGAGCGGGTCCCCTCGTGAGGACATCGACTGGAACAACGCCACACTCAGGCAGCGCGGCAGGATGCTCAGCATGAGCACCCCGATCGCGAAGTCGGCGATCACGACCAACCGGACCAACGTCATCGGCATGGGCCTTCAGCTCAAGGCGAAGGTCGACAGCGAGACGCTCGGCATGACTCCGGAGCAGGCCGCGGCATGGCAGCGGCAGACCGAGGCAGAGTTCGCCCTCTGGGCGGACGACAAGAGAGCCTGCGACGCCACCGGCGTCAATGACTTCTATGCCATGCAGCAGCTCGCCTTCAGCTCATGGCTGACGAGCGGCGACAGCTTCGTCGTGATCAAGCAGTACGACACGACGCCCCTCATGCCCTACGCGCTGAGGCTTCACATCATCGAGGCGGACCGCGTCCGGACGCCCGGCAAGACCGGGACCATGATGACGGACGGCAAAGCCGAGAACGGGAACAAGATCTTCGACGGAGTGGAGGTCGACAAGAACGGCGCGATCGTCGCCTACCACATCGCGAACACCTACCCCGGCGAAGTCGGAAGCGATCCCGAGAAGTTCGTCCGCGTGGAGGCATACGGGAAACGGACCGGACTGCCGAACGTCCTGCAGCTCATGGAGAGCGAACGCGCTGACCAGTACAGAGGCGTCACATACCTCGCGCCGGTCATCGAGCCCCTGCTGCAGCTTCGCCGCTACACCGACGCAGAGCTCACGGCCGCGAACATCGAGAGCTGCTTCGCGGCCTTCGTAAAGACGACCGCCGGCGCCTCCGACAACCCGTTCAACGAGGTCGGCTGGGGCGAGGTCGACGGAGCTCCCGCAGGTCAGGAGGTCAGCAGAGATCCGAACGAGTACGAGCTCGGGGCCGGGACGATCAACTTCATGGAGCCCGGCGAGGACGTCGTCTTTGCCGATCCCAAGAGACCGGCGAACGGCTTCGACGCCTTCGTGACGGCCGTGGCCACACAGATCGGCGCCGCGCTCGAGATCCCGAAGGACCTGCTCCTGAAGGCGTTTAACGCGAGCTACTCCGCGAGCCGCGCCGCGCTCCTCGAAGCGTGGAAGGCGTTCCAAATGAGGCGGAAGTGGTTCACGTCGGACTTCTGCCGGCCGGTCTACGAGATCTGGCTCAGCGAAGCGGTCGCAAGAGGCAGGATCCTCGCGCCCGGATTTTTCACGGACCCGCGGATCCGGAAGGCCTACCTCGGCAGCGAGTGGATCGGGCCCTCTCAGGGGATGCTCGACCCGACCAAGGAGATCGAGGCGGAGGCCATGGCCATCGAGCACGGCTTCAGCACGCACGAGCAGAGCACGATCCGCCTGAACGGCGGCCAATGGCAGGACAACGTCGCGCAGCTCGACATCGAGCGTCAGCTCCTCCGGGAGCACGGCCTCGAAAACACCGCCGCGCCGGATCCGATCACGGAAGCGATCGGCGCCATCACGGCAGAGATCACCAAGAGAGTGAAGGAGGAACTGACACATGAACAGCTTCAAACCCCGCCCGACAATTCTGGCCGGGGCTAAGGCGGCGGCCGGATCCGCTGCGAGGTGCTGGAACATCGCGAGCGTCTCCGAAGATGAGGGCGAGATCGTCCTCTACGGCGACGTCGTGAGCCAGCAGCCCGTCGACTGGTGGACCGGAGAGCCTGAGCCCGGCCTCTACATCACGCCCGAGGGCTTCATGGATGACCTCGCGGCCGTGAAGGGCAAGAGCAAGATCACCGTCAAGCTGAACAGCTGCGGCGGGGATCTCTACACCGGCATCGCCATCCATAACGCCATCAAGGCCCTCGGGGCCCACGTCAACGTCGTCGTCGAAGGCATCGCGGCCTCCGCGGCGAGCGTCATCATGTGCGCGGGCGACACCGTGCAGGTCTATCCGGGCAGCCTCGTGATGATCCACGAGCCCGCCTGCACCGTGATCGACTACTGCAACATCGACGACCTGAAGGCGATCATCAAGATGCTGAACGCCGGCATCGACGCCACGGCCGAGATCTACGCCGCCAAGACCGGCGACGAGATCGACCACCTCAAGAGCATGATGCACAAAGAGACGTGGATGACCGGCAAGGAAGCGATCGAGAACGGCTTCGCCGACGAGCTTCTCTCCGGAGCGGATCCGGACATGAAGATGATCGGCAAGGACGTCCTCATGGTCGCAGGCGTCAGGCACGACGTCAGAGGGCTCCACATCCCCGAGAGCCTGAACATCACCCGTATTTCCGCAGCCTCTCCCAAAGCTGCCGAAATTAAAAAGCCCGGAGCGAAAGCAGCCGGAGCAAACGAAGAAGGAGGAACAAAGACAATGTTCAAAACCACCGAAGAACTCAGAACGGCAGAGCCGCAGCTCGTTTCTCAGATCGAGGCTGCTGCCGCTGCTGAGGCCGTCGCCAACGAAAGAGCGCGTCTGCAGAGCATCGACGAGATCGCTGCGACCGTGGGCGACACCGACATGGTGCAGGACGCCAAGTACGGCGAGGGAGCCTGCACCGCTGAGCAGCTTGCCTTCCGCGCTATGCAGAAGCAGGCCAAGCTCGGGACCAAGCACCTCGAGAACGTCGCGGCCGACAACAAGGCCTCCAACGCTCAGAAGGTGGAAGCAGCCGCCAACGACGGCGACGACAAACCGCTGACCAAAGAGCAGCGCAAGGCCGCAGGCCGCGAAGCTGCGAAGGCAGCCATGAAGAAGGAGGGCTAAACAATGGCACGCAATCTCAACAGAATGGTCGACACCATGACCTACGACGGCCTGATCTCCGGCCTCTCTCCCGAGGCGAAGGTGAAGGGCGTCACCATCCGTAAGCTCGGTACCGCTGCGACTCTGGTCCGCGGCACCATCCTCGCCAAGAGCTCCGGCTCCGCCGGCGACGACAAGTACGTCATCCTCGGCACCACCGCAGCCACCAACGAGACCCTGACCGCCGACTGCATCCTCGCTGACGACATCGACGTCGGCACCAGCGTCGACGTGAACGCGGCCGTCTATGACATGGGCTGCTTCGACCCCGCGAAGCTGACCGTCAAGGCCGGCTACACCATCACCGAAGCGGACAAGGACGTCCTGCGCGAGCGCGGCATCTACCTCGCAGCCAAGTCCGCGAACTAAAAGAAGGAGGACACAGAAATGGCACAGAATATCGACTTTTTCGACACCTACTACCTCGCCGGCATGGCCGAGGAGATCGTCCCCGACACCACGTTCTTCCGTGATCGCTACTTCGGGGAGACCGACGAGTTCGCCACCGACAAGATCCTCGTCGAGTTCATGGACGGCGAGCGCAAGATGGCCCCGTTCGTTGATCCTCGCGCCGGCGACATCGCCGTCGACCGTGGCGGCTACGAGCTGCACGAGTTCGAGCCCCCGATGATCGCGCCCTCTCGTCTCCTGACTCTGGACGACCTGAAGAAGCGCGGCTTCGGCGAAGCTCTCTACGCGAACAGCACCCCCGCCGATCGCGCCCGCAATCTGCAGATCCGCGACCTGACCGACCTCACCAAGAGGATCGTCCGCCGCGAGGAGTGGATGGCGGCCCAGACCATGATCAACAACGGCGTCACCGTTCAGGAGTACATCGACGCAGCGACCACCGGCCGCAGCCTGCCGATCTACTTCTACGACAGCAACGGCACCAACCCGAGCATCTACACCGGCAGCACGTGGACGACCTTCGCTCTCATGCAGGCGGACGTCCTCGCCATGTGCGACGAGCTCAGCGAGTGCGGCCTGCCTGCGACTGACCTCGTCCTCGGCTCTACCGCATGGGCGACGATCAAGCAGTTCAGCGACCTGCAGGCGCTCCTCGACAAGCGCCACGAGTTCATCGGCGACCTCTCCGGCCGTATCGTCTACCCCGGAGTCTCTCACGTCGGTCAGCTCGACTTCGACGGCTATATGCTCAACATCTTCGTCGCTCGCGAGCGCTACGTCGCCGACGACGGCACCAAGACCAGCTTCTTCCCTGCGAAGTCCGCGATGGTCACGGCTCCCGGCTGCGGCAAGCGCTACTACGGCGCAGTCACTCAGATCCCCTACGGCTCCGACGAGCCCGAGACCTTCAGCGGTCAGAGGATCCCGAAGCTGGTCGTCGATCAGGACAAGGACACCCGCAAGCTCCGCCTCGCGTCCCGTCCCCTCACCGCGCCCAAGAACAAGGCGCCGTGGAGATACTTCGCGAACTGCGTCTCCTAAGAGCCGCAGCGTGAGCACCAACGAAAGGAGCGCAGCATGAAACAGATCAAAATCATCAACGGCACCTACGGCTTCAGACCTCAGCCACACGTCGTCGAACGCAAGAACGCGGACGACGCCCCCTTCTTCGTGGAGGACGCGGAGGCTGATCGCCTCGTGGCCCTGAAGGTCGCCGTCATCGTGGACGGAGCGGCAGCACCGGCGGCGGATCCGGTCCAGATGGATCCCGAGACCGACGATAAGGAGGCGCTCGTCTACAACGAGGACATGAAGCTCGACGAGCTCAAGGACGTCGCCCGCAGCGTCGGCGCGACTGAGGACGAGCTCAAGAGCCTCCGTTCCAAGAAGGACGTCATCGCTCTGATCAACGAGATCGTCGCAGGTGAAGGCGAAGCCGACACCGAGGACGAGGATCCTGAGGACGCCCCCGACGTCAGCGCTGCTGACCCCGTGTAAGGAGGGCAGCATCATGATCAAGATCATCAAGGGCATCTACACGACCGAAGCACCCGACGAGTCCGGCATCTACCAGCAAAAGACGCCGGACTCCGACCCCTTCGAGCAGTCCCCGGCCAAGGAGGCCGAGCTGGTCGAGCTGGGCGCCGCCGTCTACGTGGAGCAGCCAGAGGAAAAGAGCGAGAAGCCCGCGGCAAGCGCGACCGCCGGCAAGCGCAAGAAGAACACCAAGGAGGACGCCGGTGAGCCTTAAAGATCAGGTCGCCGCGGATCTCGACCGCGTTTTTTTGAACGTGGACGACTTCGCGGACGAGCATCTGATCGAGGGCAAGAGCGTGACCTGCGTGGTCAATGAGGACACCGTGAACAAGATCAAGGACGGCAGGATCGTCGGGCACGTCGAGGCTGACATGATCATCTTCGGCAAGACCGAGAAGCTGCCGGCCGAGCGCGGTCCGGAGTCCATCATCAACGTCGACGGCAAGGAAATGATCGTCGTGAAGTGGGCCGGATCCATGGGCCTCACGGAGATCGCGCTGCGGCAGAACGTCACCATGTAAGGAGGGAGCGACATGACAAACACCGAGATCATCGAGAACCTGACCGCATGGGTCGACGAGAACATCTGCAGCAAGGTCCAGCTCAAGACACCGACGGACAACTCCGTCGGCGCTCAGGTCCAGTACGTCAAGCCGGCGGCGTTCGCGCTTTTCGTCCCGGCGAAGGACCGGATCCCGCCCAACGTGGCCGCCCCGATCCCGTCTATCTGCGTGCAGGTCATGGAGGCCAAGGACCGCATGACCGAGCACAAACGGAACATGAAGATCCGCCTCGCGGTCGCGTGCTGGAACCCCGGCACACAAAGCGGCGAGATCTTCGTCCCTCACCCGGCTGAGGACGCGCCCTTCGGCGTGGCCTTCACCCAAGGGGCAGCAGAACAAAGCTACGCGAGAAACCTCGACGGCTGGAAGGACCTCTGGAACTTCATGGACGTCGCGCTCCGCGAGATCGAGGGCACCGAGTTCTTCGCCGGCGTCCGCCTGATCAAGGAGCAGGACATCGAGTTCGGTCCCTTCGTCGAGGACGGCGCGATCTGGGACTACTACCCCTACTGGAACGGCTGGATCAGCTTCAACATCGAGGCGGGTCTGGTCACTCGAACCCCTAAATCATATCAAGACCTGCTATAAGGTCAGAAGGAGGACAACACCATGGCATACAAGCACGGCGCCTACGGCGAAATCACCAAGAGCAAAGCCGTGGCCGCGGCTCAGGCCGACACCGTACTGGTCTACGTCGGCACCGCCCCGGTCCACCTGATCTCTGGGTATTCCGCCGCCGGCATCATCAACACCCCGGTCCGTCTCCGGAACATGGACGAGGCGAGAGCCACGTTCGGCTACCTCGACGACTGGGACAGCTACACCCTCTGCGAAGCCTTCGCGGAGCACTTCAACAACTCCGTCGCGAACAGCGGCCCGATCTACGTGATCAACGTGCTGGATCCCGACACGCACAAGGACACGCAGGTCACGCTGAGCAATCAGGACCTCTCTGACGGTCCCGTGAAGATCAGCAACGGCCACAACGTGATCCTCGACACCGTCGGCGTGACCGGCAAGGTGAAGGGCACCAACTTCGACGTCTCCTACGACGCCGAGGAGGACGTGGTCATCGTCACCCCGATCACGACCCTGACCGCGACCGAGACGATCACCTACTACCCGATCAAGGTCTCCCTCGTGACCAGCACGACCATCATCGGCGCGGTCAACGCGGACGGCACCTCGACCGGCCTCGCTGCGATCAAGCAGCTCTACCCCAAGTACAACGCGGTCCCGAACCTGATCGCCGTCCCCGGCTGGTCCGACACCCCTGCGGTCTACACCGCGATGGTCGCCGCGTCTCAGAAGATCAACGGCCACTGGGAGGCCTTCGTCATCGCGGACATCCCCGCGAACTCGACGGTCGACACCATCGCGAAGGCGAAAGCGTGGCAGACGACCAACGGCTACACCAGCGAGCGCTCGAAGGTCTGCTGGCCCAAGAAGATCGACGGCTCCGGGAAGGTCTACCACCTCTCCACCACCTGCGCGGCGACCATGCTGCGCGTCGATCTGAGCCACGAGTCCGTCCCGATGGAGAGCCCCTCCAACAAGGAGATCATGGCGACCGGTCAGTACTTCGGCGCCGGCGTGAGCAACCCCGGCTACGATCAGGTCGAGGTCAACGACCTGAACGAGGTCGGCATCACCTCGCTCTGCTTCTGGGACGGCCGCTGGGTGCTCTGGGGGCCTCATACTGCTGCCTATAAGTTCGGCACCAGCATGGATCCCCGCGGCATCTTCGACGTCAACTTCAGGATGCTCGAGTTCATCACCAACGGCTTCCAGCGCCGTCACGGCGTGGAGATCGACGGCCCGATGACCCTCGGCCTGAAGGACAGCATCATCAACGCAGAACAGGAGGAGCTCGATCGTCTCGTCGGTCTGGGCGCCATCATCGGGGATCCGACCGTGGAGTTCCTCGAGAGCGCGAACAGCACCAACGACATCATGCAGGGCGATTTTGTGTTCGACATCCAGTTCACGAACACGCCGCCCTTCAAGAGCGGCACCGCTCGCGTCTGCTATACCGACGACGGCTTCGCCGCCTATTTTGGAGGTGAATAATCATGGCATGGATGGACATTAAAGGCGCGGTAGTCGCCGACACCGTTTACGTCGACGGAGCCCTCACGGCGAAAGACGTCAGCTTCACCCTGCCCGGCCTCAGCTTCCTGAGCGCCGACGTGCAGGCCCTCGGCAACATGAGCGTCCCGCTGATCGGGCTGCTCGAAAATATGCAGGCCTCGATCACCAAGGTCGGCCTCGACATGGGCTTCAGCAAGATGAACCGGCTGGTCAAGCACACCATCGAGTTCCGCTGGGTCCAGAGCGTCGTCAAGAGCGACGGCAGCGTCACGCAGGAAGGCTGCAAGGCCTTCATCAGGACCATGCCCGCCTCCACCCCGGACCTCGGCGTGGAGATCGGCAGCGCGTCCGAAATGGAGAGCACCTACAACGTGAGCCGTATGCAGATCTTCTGCAACGGCGCCGAGGTGCTCTGCGTCGACCGCCTCGCCCCGACCCTGAAGATCAACGGCGTCGACTACTACAAGCAGATCAGCAGCCTGCTCTAATGGCGGGCACCAACTACGGGAGCCCCGGCCGTCTCGTCGGTCGGGGCTTTTCGTGCAATTAAAGAAAAGGAGACAAGACCATGAACAGCATCAAACTGAAGAACCCGATCACCATCAACGGCAAGCAGGTCAAAGAGCTGACCTACGACACCAACGCGATCACGGCCATCGGCTTCGTCGAAGCTGAGGCCAAGCGCAAGACGGCAGCCGGCCGCAGCGTGAACATCACGCCCGCGGTCGAGTTCGACTTCGGCCTTCACCTCTATCTCGGCTTCGCTGCGATCATCGCAGTCAACCCCGAGATCGACTGGTCGGATCTCGAGCGTCTGCACGGCGCCGACGTCGTGGAGGTCACGGGGATCGGCAGAAATTTTATTCTGAAATCGGAGGACGAGGAGTCACAGGCAAGCGAGTCCGCAGAGCCCTCCGTGACTACGCCCGCGTCTACCACACCGGCGTCACAGAGCTCGAAAGAAAAAGCCTGATCGACTTCCTTGTGGAATACGCGGAAGCCGCTGAACAGCTCAGCGAGGAGCAGGAGCGGCAAAAGCAAAAGCAAGGGAACAAGCCGCGGCTCTATAAGCCGCAGAAAAGGAGGTGATCGCATTGTCTAAACAGCTTGAGGCCGTCGTGAGCATCGCGGGCAGTCTCAGCCCGAGCCTCGAAAAGTCAATCAAGAGCGCGACCGATAAGCTCGGCGGCCTGAACGTCAAAGCGATCGCCATCGGCGCGGCCGTCGGGGCCGGCGTCGTCGCCATCGGCAAGGCCGTTTTCGAGGCCGGCGAGTATCTCGCAGACCTCGGCGGCAAGTTCGACGAGGTCGAGGACACCATCCGGATCGGCACGGGCGCCACCGGCGAAGCGCTGGACGAGCTGCTCGACAGCTTCGACACCGTCTACTCCTCCGTCCCGACGACGATGGAGGACGCATCCAAAGCGATCGCAGACTACAACACCAGACTCGGCCTCACCGGCAAGGGCCTCGAGGACATCAGCATCCAAGCCATCCAAGTCGCCGATATGCTCGGCGAGGATCTCGGCACCGTGATCGAGTCCTCCTCGAAGGCCTTCCAAAACTGGGACATCGAGGCCGAAAACATGGGCGACGCCATGGACTACATCTTCAAGGTGAGCCAGAGCACCGGCGTCGGCTTCTCCGACCTCATGGGCCAGCTGCAAAGCTCCGGAGCCATCCTGCAGGAGTGCGGGTACAGCTTCGAGGACGCGGCGACGCTCCTCGGGCAGGTCGAGAAGGCCGGCTACGACTCCGGCACGGTCCTGACGTCCCTGCAAAAGGCAGCCAAGAAGGCAGCCGCCGACGGCTTCGACAACCTGAGCGAAGGCATCGACACATACATCGACCAGATCCTCAACGCGAGCGACTCCACCGAGGCCTACAACCTCGCCTGCGAGATCTTCGGATCCAAAGGCGCGGCCACCATGATCGAGGCCATCGAGTCCGGGGCGCTATCCCTCGAGGATCTCGAGGCAGAGCTGAAGGCGTCCACCGAGACGATCAACGGCGCCGCGGAGGACACCTACGACTTCGCGGAAATGCTGCAGCTACTCAAGCAGAAGGGCGAGGTCGCCCTGAAACCTCTCGCGAACGCCGTGTTCAAGATGATCAATGATCTCATGCCGGTCCTGAGCAAAGCGATGGACGGCCTGATCCCGATCATCGAGCGCATGACGGAGAAACTGGTCCCGATCGTCGAGCAGATCGTCCCGAGCATCATGCCCCTCCTCGAGGAGCTGCTGCCGGAGGTCCTCGACATGGCGGCGGCCATCGCAGAGGAACTGATCCCCCCGATCATTGAGATCATGACCTCGATCCTGCCCGTGCTCGTGCAGCTGATCCAGATGCTCACCCCGATCCTGAAGGTCATCATCACGAACATCATGCCGGTCATCGTCAAGCTGGTCCAGAAGCTCATGCCGGTCCTCCTGCAGATCATCAGCGCGGTCCTACCCGTCATCACGAAGCTGCTCGAGACCCTGCTGCCTATCATCGGCCAGATCATCGACGCCATCCTGCCGGTCGTGATCAGCCTTCTGGAAATGCTCCTCCCGATCATCACCATGATCGTCGAGAAGGTCCTCCCGATCGTGGTCCGGCTGCTCGAGACGTTCCTGCCTATCATCGCCGAGCTCTGCGACGCGATCCTCCCGGTCATAGTCGAGCTCCTCGAGGCGCTCATGCCTCTGCTCGAGCCGATCATCGAGATCCTGAGCTTCCTGATCGAGAACGTCCTGAACGTGCTGGCCCCGGTCCTCGAATGGATCGCCAAGACCATCGGCAAGGTCCTCGTCGCCGCGATCCGCGTCCTCGTGAAGGTCATCAAGGGCATCGTGAAGGCCATCCAGAGCGTGATCAACTGGTTCAAGGACTTCGGAAAGAACGCGAAGGAGATCTTCACAAAGGCATGGGAGACCATCAAGGGCGTCTGGTCGGCCGTCTCCGACTGGTTCAAGTCGAACGTGATCGACCCGATCGTGAACTTCTTCACGGGGCTCTGGGATGGCATCAAAAACGCAGCGCAGGCCGCGTGGGACTTCATCAAGGGAGTCTGGGAGGCGGTCGCGAACTGGTTCGACACCAACATCATCCAGCCGGTCGTCGGCTTCTTCACGGACCTCTGGGACACCGTGAGCGGCGCCGCGTCGGCAGCGTGGGACGCCATCGTCTCCGTCTGGGAGACCGTCTCCGGATGGTTCGACAAGAACATCATCCAGCCCGTCGCGGGCTTCTTCTCCGGCCTCTGGGACGGCATAAAGAAGGCGGCCTCGACGGCGTGGGAAGGCATCAAGAAGGCGTGGAACGCTGCGAGCGACTGGTTCAACACGAAGATCGTGCAGCCGATCGCCAACTTCTTCTCCGGCCTCTGGGACGGGATCAAGACGGCAGCGTCGAACGCATGGACGGCCGTGAAGAACGCATGGAACACGGCCGGCAACTGGTTCAGCACGAACATCACCGAACCGGTCAAGAACTTCTTCAGCAATACGTGGGAGAACATCAAGACCGGAGCATCT
>Ga0310696_10006135_pt1 | contig 14325 bp, 14 predicted proteins | sample AusTroGonzalo_MG_4_FD_203885 | JGI IMG/M metagenome (GOLD analysis project Ga0310696, IMG submission 203885) | Bovine rumen microbial communities from tropical cattle in Woodstock, Queensland, Australia - Gonzalo_02 (v2) (version 2) | ecosystem: Host-associated > Mammals > Digestive system >...
AACGCGGTGCCGGCGGGACCGTATCCTTCGTAGGTGATCTCCTCGTATGCAACGTCGCCGAGTTCGCCCGCGCCCTTCTTGATGGCGCGTTCGATGTTTTCACGGGGCATATTGCTGGCCTTGGCGGAGGCGAGGGCCATGCGGAGCTTGATGTTGGAGGCAGGATCCTTGCCGCCCTGCTTGGTGGCGACCATGATTTCCTTGGCCAGACGCGAGAACGCCTGACCTTTCTTCTTGTCAGTTGCCTCTTTTTTGTGCTTGATATTTGCCCATTTACTGTGTCCGGACATAAGAATTCTCCATTTGATTTCGGGTTTTGAGTTAAAGACACTAATCCTATAAATATATCACAGGAATGCCGATTGTCAACTGTTTTTTTCGGCTTCATCGCACCTTTTTTCCGTTTCCGCTCGAATCCGACCCGGGATGGACCGGGTATCTGCATTCGGAAAGACGGAATCCGGGATCGGGCAGGGAGCGTCCGGCTAGGAAATCGCGGCAGAGACGTTCGGCGTCGTCAAGCTGTCCGGGCGCGAGCCAGTGGATCGGGCAGCCGTCGTTCTCGAATTTGCGGAACCATGAGTCCTGGCGCTTTGCGAACTGGCAGATTTTCGCATAGAGCTGATCGTGCATTTCCTCCCGCGTAAGCTTTCCTTGCAGATAGCGCGCGAGATAACGGTATTCGAGGCCGAGAAAATCCATCTTTTCCCAGCTCATTCCCTCCGCGTGCAGGCGTTCCGCCTCTTCGATCATCCCGGAGGCGAGACGTTCGTCCAGCCGCTGCAGGATGCGGGCGCGCGTCTCCGAACGCGGACGGTAGAGGCCGAGCACGAGAAAATCGGACGCCGGGAAGGGGCGTTCCAGCTCGTTCGGCGGTTCGTGCGCGTTTGCAGCCCGGGCGAGTTCAATGGCGCGGATGAGACGGATGCGGTTGTCCGGTTCGTTCGCGGGCACGGGGCTGGAAGGGTCGAACTTGAGAAGAAGATCCCTCAGCGAGGCTGTGTCAAGTTCACGCAGACGTGCGCGAAATTCGGGGAGAGGAGCCCCCGGCGCGAGGCGGTAGGAGAAGATCATGCCGTGAAGGTAGAGTGCTGTGCCGCCGACGAACAGCGGGACACGTCCGTTCGATTCGACTTCGTTTACCGCGGCGGCCGCGTCGCGCAGATATTCCGCGAGGGAGTACTCGGCGTCGGGCGGCAGGATGTCGATGAGTTTGTACGGGACGGCGGGCTGTCCGGGCGGGGCGTATTCGGCGAGGTCCTTTCCTGTGCCGATGTCGAGTCCGCGGTAGATCTGGCGGGAATCCGCGCTGAGGATCGCGGCATGGAGCCTGGAGGCAAGCGCGACTCCGAAAGAGGTCTTGCCGCAGGCGGTCGGACCGAGCAAAACGATGATGCGATGACGGTGTTCCATGGACGAAAAAACTCCGAAAATGGCGAAAAAAGGGAAAAAAACACGATTTTCTTTATAATATAGCGCAATATTGACTGGTAATCACGCGAAAAAGAGCTAAATTACAGAGAAAATATTGTTTTTTCCGAAACCAACCTTCAGTTTTTTGAGAAAAGCCATGCCGAAACAAAATACCGTGAAAGGCCCCGCCATCGTCAAGGGCATCGCCCTGCATACCGGCGCGCGCGCCTCTCTCCGCATCCTTCCCGCGCCTCCGAATACCGGAATCGTATTCCGCCGCGTCGATATGCCCGGCGCGCCCGAAGTGCTCGCCAATGCCCGCAACGTGGTCGATGTCCGCCGCGCGACGACCATCGCGTCCCGCACGACCGGCGCGTTCGTGGTGACGGTCGAGCACATCATGTCTTCCCTGCATGCCGCGTGCATTGACAATGCGGTCATCGAGATGGACGGGCCCGAACCTCCCATCGCCGACGGCAGCGCCATGCCCTACTTCGAGGGAATCCTCGAGGCCGGGATCCAGGAACAGGACGCCGAGGCGCAATACTGGACTGCAAAGGCTCCGATCGTGTTTGAGGAAGGCTCCGCGATGCTGGCCCTGCTGCCCGCCGACGACCTGAAGATCTCCTTCACCACCCAGTTCGGCTACAGCGGCCTCGACACGCAGTTCTTCTGCTGCCAGGTGACCACGGAGACGTTCCGTTCCGAGCTCGAAGGCGCCCGCACGTTCTGCCCGTACAAGGAGCTGGAACAGGTCATCGCCGCCGGGCTAGCCAAAGGCGGCAGCCTCGACAATGCCATCATCCTGCACGACGGCGCATTGATCTGCAAGGACGGCCTGCGTTATCCGAACGAGCTTGTCCGCCACAAGATCATGGATATGGTCGGCGACCTCTATCTGGTCGGAAAACGCGTTCACGCGCACGTCATGTCGGTTCGCTCCGGCCATCCGACCCACTTCAAACTCGCCATGGCAATGCTGGAACAGGAAGCGGCCGCGGCAAAAGACGCTAAATAAAGGAGACACTCCATGAAAAATGATACCGTACTGTCCGTCCGAGAACTCCTCGCGCTTCTTCCCGTGCGTCCGGACTTCCTCATGCTCGACCGCGTCAAAGTCATAGACGAAAACCATTTTGTCGGCTGGCGCAACCTCACCATCGGCGACCACTGCTTCCAGGGGCATTTCCCCGGCCATCCGATTCTCCCCGGCGTGCTTCAGGTCGAGGCCATGTCCCAGCTTGCGGAACTCGCGGTCCGGGAGCGCCTCAATCCCCAGGGCTCGCTTGACATCTACCTGAAGAGCGTTCGAAACGTGAAATTCCGCCGTCCGAACGAGCCGGGCGACCGCATGCTGGTCGAAATCGAAGTCACCTCGATCGAGAACGGCGAGGCGGCAATCGCCGCGACCGTGAAGAACAATGGCGGACTCACCTGCCAGGCCGAGCTCGTCATGTCCGTCCGTCCCCGTGTGGAATCCATCCCCGAGCCGTTGGCTTTCGGCCCGCACGACAAGTCGGATGCCATTCCCATGAACGTTTCGGGCGTCATGGATGTGATCCCGCACCGGTACCCCTTCCTCTACATCGATTACGTTTCCAGCCTCGAAACGACCGTTGTGACGGCGGTGAAGAACCTCAGCCACTGCGAACCTCCGCTCCGCACCTATTCCGACGGCTACACGGTGCTGGCGAATTCCATCCAGTCGGAAATCATCGCTCAGGCGGGAGCGGTCCTCATCCTCGGCAACGAGGCGAACAGGAACAAGCTCGCTTTCTTCATGGGCATCGACTCCGCCGAGTTCAAGGAGCCCGTCTTCCCCGGCGACCAGCTTGTCATGACGGTCGATCTGCCGGTCTTCACGCGCAGGTTCGGCAAGGGGACCGGCGCGCTGTCCGTCGGCGGGCGCGTCATCACCGAGCTTGCCATGACATTCGCGCTCGTTGACAAATAAGGCCCGGCCCGGGACAGGCATTCGGAAGCCGCCCTGTCCAGCTCCTCCCTCAAATCAAGATTTCAAACAGGAGATATGAACGATGAGACAAAAAATCCTGATGGTTGCGGCAGTGTTTTTCGGCGTGCTGTCGTTTATTTTCGCTTACCAGCAGATCAAGCAGGAACGGAACAAGATTATGAACAGCGCTGTCCGCGTCCGTCTGATCAAAATGAAGGCGGACGTGTCCGAAAACGAAAAGCTCAATGAATCTGACATCGAGATGTTCGAGACCATGCGCTTCGCCGGTGCGGCGAATACGCTCGAAATCCCCTGGGAACGCCGCAACGACGTGATCGGTTCGCCTCTCCGCTCCATGGTCCGCGTCGGAGACATCCTCTCCTGGCGCGATTTCGACCAGCTCGTCACCAAGTCCCGCACCGGCCTGCCGTCCCAGACGAAGTCCGGCCTGCGGGCCGTCTCGATCCCGGTCAGCTCGGTGACCTCGGTCTCCGGCCTGATCCGCCCGAACAATTACGTGGACGTGATCGGCACGTTCCATTTCCCCGACGCCAAGGGCGACTCCTCGCGGGACACCGTCACGATGACGATCCTTCAGCGCGTGAAAGTCCTGGCGACCGGGACCGATCTCGGGTATGCGGCGCAGAACGGCGCACAGAGCAACACACTCCCGTCCGCCGGGCGGTCCTACAGCACTGTTACCCTCGAGCTGACGCCGAAAGAAGTCGAAATGATCGTCTTCGCCCAGCAGAAAGGTTCCCTGACGCTTTCGCTGAGGAGCTTCGACGATTCGAGCATCACGCCCGAGGTCCAGAGCGTCGACTGGTCCTATCTGCAGGATCACATTCAGGATTACATGAAGGAGCGCGAGCAGCTGCTCCAGCCCAGGAAGAGCTCCGGCTACTGATCCCGCACAAGGAGATGATCCCATGGTCGAAGTCATATTGAAAATGCCCGGGCAGCCGGATTTCCCGCAGAGCATCCCGCCCGGACAATATCAGATCGGATCCTCGGAGGCGGTTTCCATCCAGTTGCCGTTCGTCGGCGTCTCGAAGCTGCATTGTGCGCTCCAGGTCTGGGAAAACTCGCTCAGGATCGCCGATCTCGGCAGCTCCAACGGCACCTACCTGAACGGACAGCGCATCGGACGCGAATTCGTGAACGTGCCGTCTGACAGCGACATCGAAATCGGTTCCGTCCACATCCTCGTCGGAAAACTCGGACCTGGCGCGAATCCGGTCCGCCCCCCATCCGCCCCTCAGCTCACTCCGGTCAATTCCGAACAGCAGTTCAAAAGCCGTATCCTCGCGGTCAGCGGGATCCCGATCGAGGCCCGTCCGCTTGTGCAGGAGATCAAGAAGCAGGCGCACGGGGAGCTGCTGCTCCGCCTGAACATGAAGCGTCTGGCGCTCAACAGCGTGTCGGACAATGACCTTGAGGAAAAAGCCCGTTCGACGATCCACGAGATCCTGAACGAGCTTTCCATCCCGCTGCCGGAAGGCGTCACGCAGGAGAAGATCGAAAACGAACTCTACCACGAGGCGATCGGGCTCGGTCCCCTCGAAGACCTCATCTCCCGCGACGATATCACGGAAATCATGGTCAACGGCCCGGACAACGTCTATGTCGAACACAAGGGCGTCCTTTACAAGACCGACACGGCATTCGCCGACGACCAGCAGGTCCTTGCCGCCATCGAACGCATCGTCTCCCCGCTCGGACGTCGCATCGACGAGAGCTCTCCGATGGTCGACGCCCGACTGAAGGACGGCTCCCGCGTGAACGCCATCATCCCGCCGCTTTCCCTCGTCGGCCCCTCGATCACGATCCGAAAGTTCGCGAAGACCCCGCTCACCGTGGAAAACCTCATCTCCTACGGTTCGATCACGGCCGAGATCGCGCACTTCCTGGACGTCTGCGTGAAAATCCGCAAGAATATCCTGATCTCCGGCGGCACGGGCAGCGGCAAGACGACGCTGCTGAACATCCTGAGCGGCTATCTGCCGGCCCGGGAACGCATCATCACCATTGAAGACGCCGCCGAACTTCAGCTGAGGCAGGAACACCTCGTCCGCCTCGAATCGCGTCCCGCCAACATCGAAGGCAAGGGAGAAGTCACCATCCGCGACCTCGTGAAAAACTCGCTCCGCATGCGTCCCGACCGCATCGTCATCGGCGAATGCCGCGGCGGCGAGGCGCTTGACATGCTTCAGGCCATGAACACCGGCCACGACGGCTCCCTGACCACCATTCACGCCAATTCCCCGCGCGACGCTCTCGCCCGTCTCGAGACCCTCGTCCTGATGGCCGGTTTCGACCTGCCGCTCCGCGCCATCCGCGAACAGATCGCGTCCGCCATTTCCATCATCGTGCAGATCAACCGCGAAAAGGACGGCAGCCGCAAGGTCGTCTGCGTGAGCGAGATCACCAAGATGGAAGGCGACATCATCACCATGCAGGACCTCTTCGTGTTCCGCCAGGACGGCTGGAGCGAAGACGGGCGCATGCTCGGCCATTTCGAGCCGACCGGCTCCGTGCCGACTTTCATCGAGGACATCCGCCGCGCAAATCTCGACCTCGATATTTCCATATTCACCCCGCCGAAGAGAAACGCCATGAGGGGAGGTCTGTGACATGAGCTTCATTTTGGACCATCTGTATCTCCTGTCCCCGGTCTGCGCCGGGCTCTGCGCCCTCTTCGCGACGTTCGTGATCGTGGAGTTCACCTCCTACACCTCCGCCCGCTACAAGGAGCGCTTCCTCGCCGAAGCTGCGGTCGAGCTGGACGACATCCTGCTTCAGATGCCCGCAAGCCGCATTCTGGACCTGAGCATCGCGATCGCCGCCGTGGCATTCCTTCTGATCGGCGGCCTGAGCTCGTTTCTGTCGGACGAGGTCAACTGGATCCGCTCGATCACGCTCGGCTCGGTCGCCGCGGCGGTCGCGTTCCTGTCGCCTCGTTTTTATCTTCGGACTCTGAAGAAACAGCGCCTGGCGAAATTCAACGAGCAGCTGGAGGATGCGCTCCTTGCCATGAGCAGCGCCCTGAAGGCCGGGTTCAGCATCACGCAGGCGCTGGAAAACGTCGCCTCCGAAAACCGCCACCCGATCTCGTTTGAGTTCACGCTGCTGACGCAGGAACTCCGCCTCGGCGTTCAGTTCGACGTAGCCCTGCGGAAAATGGCCGACCGTCTGAAATCCCAGGATTTCGAGCTCGTGGCCGTGGCGATCATCACGGCGCGGCAGACAGGCGGTGAACTGACGAGCGTGCTGGAAGAGCTTGCCGGCGTCATTCGCGAACGCATGCGCATTACGCAGCGTGTTCGTGCGCTTACTTCGCAGGGACGCATGCAGGCATGGTTGATTGCTTCCGTGCCGTTCCTGCTCATGTTTGCGATGATGCGCCTCGCGCCCGATATGATGGATGCATTTTTCAATTCGATCGTCGGCGTGGTGGTGCTTCTGGCCGTGATAGTCATGGTGGTCTGCGGTTTCCTGTGGATCCGGAAGATCACAACGATCGACGTGTAAGGAGGAACGGCAATGGATCAGACTCTTACGCTTCTCGCTAGTCTCTGCGCCGGATTGTGCGCCACATCCGTGGTGCTGCTGACGGCGGAGATGATCTCCGCGATTGACGTGGAAAAGGCCCAGTTCGGCGAGGACGCCCGACACATTCCGGTCCTGTTCCGCATCTTTCTGCCGTTTACGCCGAATTTCCGAGGCCTCTGCGCCTCGGAAGCTCTCTCCGGCACCATGAAAAGACTCCGCGAACAGCTTGCAATGGCGGGGTATGAACAGGCCCTGACCGCCGAGCAGTTCATGACCGTCCGGATCCTGCTGGGCTTATTCGGCGTGCTGTTCACGATCCTGTTTTTCGTGGCGAACAACGCCCTGGCAGGACTTCTGGTGCTGTTCTGCGCGTTCCTGTATCCGCAGACCTGGCTTCGCACTCTGATCGCGAAACGCCACCTTCAGATCTTGAAAGCGCTTCCGAACGTGCTTGATCTGCTGACGCTGTCCGTTGAGGCCGGCAAGGACTTCGTGACCGCGCTCCGCGACATTCTGGTCCGCCGCCAGCCGGACGAACTCGGACTCGAACTCCGCAAGGCGCTGCACGAGATCCAGCTCGGCAAACCCCGCCAGACGGCCCTGAAGGAAATGACGTTTCGCGTCCGTCAGCCTGAACTGACGAGCGTCATGAACGCGATCATACAGTCCGACGAACTCGGCGTGAGCATCGGCCAGGTCCTGCGCATCCAGGCCGAACAGCTTCGCGCGAAGCGGTTCGCCCGCGCCGAAAAACTTGCGAGCGAGGCTCCCGTGAAGATCCTCTTCCCTGTGGCGCTCCTCATCTTCCCCGCCGTCTTCACCGTCGTGATCGCACCGATGCTGATGCGTGCGCTGGAGGTCTTCAAGTGATCCGGAACCTGACCAGAAAGACCGTGTTGTCCTACCGGACCTTTCAGGCGACGTCGTTCGGCGACCGCCTGCGGGGAATGATTGGACGCGACTTCGAGCGGAACGGCTTCGACGCGATGGTCTTTCCGGCTTGTTCCAGCATCCATACATGCTTCATGAGCTTTCCCATAGACGTGCTTTTCCTCGGGGCGGACAATACCGTCCTGAAGACCTGTCCGGACTGCCGCCCCTGGCGTCCGGCAATCTGGTGCAGAGGAGGCAGGTCTGTGATCGAACTTCCCTCGGGCGCACTCGCGCATACGGGGACTTTGCCTGGCGACCGGCTGGATCTGAACGCAGAGACCGTGCCGCCGGAAAAAAGGACAAGACATTCCACTCATTCAGCGGGGGAACAGACAGCCGCGTTCCCCAGCAAGGAGAATCCGACAATATGAAAATCATGTTTTTGAACGGGGCGATGACCGGACAGACGATGGAGCTGTCGCCGGCCGGCACGACGATCGGCCGGGAGAGCGACAATGCCATCCAGCTGCCCATGGGAGGCGTCTCCCGCTATCATGCCAAGATCGAATACGACGGCGAGGGGAAATGGGTAATCCGCGACCTCGGCAGCACCAACGGCACGCTTGTCGACGACGTGCCGGTCGCCGGTTCGACCGGACTCGTCAACGGAGCCGTCATTTCCATCGGCGACCAGCTCCTGCGCTGCATCGACGGCGAGGCGGCCGCAGGGGAGACCCCACCGCTGCTCCATCCGACACCCCTGACTCAACCTCAGGACAATCCCGTCCCGCCGCAGACGGGCGGACAGCAGCCTGCCTTCTTCTTCCGTCCCCGGAATATGGCGCAATCACCGTCTCCGATCGGCAATGCGCCGTCCCAGGGGGCGGCCCAGCAGCAGGCTCCCGGCCCCGCGGTATCCCCGTCCGCGCCGACGATCGTTGCCGTTTCGACGGACGTGCCCAAGCTGTTCGTCAAGAAGGAAAACGGTCCCAAGAAGCAGGACCGCAGAAAAAGGCTTCTCGGCAATGTCCTGTTCGCGCTGGGGCTGATCCTGGTGTTGGTCATCGCCTTTGTCATTTTCGTCAAGCTGAACGAAGAAACGCAGAAGCCCGCCGTCTCCCAGTCCAACGAGACCGGACAGATCATGAATCCTTTCTTCCTGTATTACGAGAAGTATTCCCTGTCCGGGACGGAAGTCTTCCGATTCACGCTCCTCCTCGAAATGAGGGAGATCGAACAGGAAGACGAGGCTGACGGCAAGCCGGGCAAAAAGCAGGGCTACTTCATGGAAGTCACGCTCGACGAACCGCAGCAGGACCCCGAGAAAAACCGCAAGTATTCCGAATCTTTCAAAGAACCGATCCCGGAGACCCTGATCGAAAAGCTTAAGAAGCAGATCGACGAGTCAGGTTTCATGAGTCTCCAGCAGGAAAAGCTTGCCGGAGGATCGTCGGGAAGCAGCGAGCACAAGCGTATCGCCGTCGGTTTCGGCAAAAAGTTCTGCGACGTAACCGTGTCCGGCGACGTTTCCGAGACGTTCGGCCTTGTCGAGGATATCATCAAAACCACGATCCTCGAGGAGTACGGCCTCGGCGAGATCAACGAGGAAGCAAAGAACATCCTCAAAAAAGCGAACGATTTCCTTCTGCGGGGCGACGAGGCTTTTGTCGCCGTCGAACTCGACCATTCCAGGCTGGGGGAAGCCATCGCAAACTACAGATATGCCCTGTATCTGTACCGTCAGTTCGATCCGAAGCCCGAAGGATGGGCGATGGCAAACGAAGGCCTCAAAAAAGCCGAGGGAATGCTCGAATCCATCCTGAACGACGGCCGCACCAACGTCAATCTCCTGAAACAGCAGCAGCGGTATAAGGACGCCATCGACGAATGCGACCGGCTGCTCCAGTATTTCCCGCCGGACAGCGAGACTTACAGGAACATCAACAAGGAGAAAATCGATTTGCAGAACAGAATCTCCAGGAGGAACAAGTAACATGATGAAACAACTCCTTTTCTGCGCAGTCTGCGCCGTTTCGCTCGCCTTCCTGCCCTCCTGCAAAAAACTGACCGCCCAAAACGGGGGCGGACAACAGGAACAGCAGAAACTCGGGACGATGAGCATCACGTCTGAGCCGTCCGGCGCCGAGATATCCATCCTCGGCAAGGTCCTCCCGGAAAAGACGCCGTACCAGACGAATCCCGTGCCCGAAGCCATGTACATCGTGAAGGTCTTCAAGGACGGCTACAAACCCGCCTGGATGCCCGTGAAGGTCGCCGCCGACAAGTTGGCGGAGGCGCACTTCAAGCTCGTCCCGGAAACGGCTACGGTCATCATCGACTCCAACACCTCGGGCGCTCATGTGGAGATCGAGGGCAAGGATTACGGAGATACCCCCGTGGTCGTGTCGGATCTCCCGCTCGGCACCTATTCCCTTTCCTTGAGCCAGGACGGCTTCAAGGAGGAAGTCACCAAGCTTATCGTCCCGAATGCCCGCCCCATCCGTACCAATGTGAGCCTGACGAAGAATATCGGCACGCTTTCCCTGAGCAGCAGCTATCCTGAAAGGGTTGACGTCGAGATCGTCGGGAAGGTCAAAGACACTACGCCCTGCCAGCTCCAGCTGGTCCCGGGCCAGTACACGGTCCGTTTCAGCAAGCCCGGGTTCAAGACCATCGAAAAGCACATGATCGTGGAGCTCAGCAAGACCACGAGGGAAGAAATCGAACTTGAACAGCTCCCCGGGAAACTGCTCGCCATTGACAGCGAACCGTCGGGCGCTTCCATCGACATTACCGGTCCGCCCTCCTACTCGCCGTACAGCGGCAAGACGCCGTACAGCCAGAAAGACCTCGTCGCCGGGGCGTACACCATCCGGCTGCAAATGGACGGCTACAATCCGAAAACGGAGACCGTCATCCTGGAACCGGGCAAGTCCGAGGAACGCACGATCACGCTCACCCCGAATACCGGCATCATCGTCCTGACCGTCAACCCGCCGGGGATGAACATCTATCTCGACGGCAAATTCGTCACCCGGACCGTCCAGGATAAGGAAAACGGTTCCCGGGATATTTCCGAGTCCGTGCGGATCGAAAAGCTCTCCGCCGGAGAGCACACGATCACCGTGTCGAACAAATACGCCAAGCCGAGCAGCGATGAACAGAAGATCAGGGTCGTCGAGGGAAAGACGGTCAAGGCAGAGTTCGACGATTTCTGGCTTCCCGACACGGAGATCGTCCTGAAGCAGGGGAGCAAGTACCGTGGGCGTCTGGCAGACAGATATTCCGAGGATTCGGACAAGATCCCGTTCCGTCATTCCCCGGGCATTACCAGCGAATACAACCGGTCCGAGGTCCAGTCCATCACGCCTCTGAACATCATCGACGAAAAGAAATAACCCATGCCTCTTGCCGTAATCCTCTACATCGCCGCAGCCTTTTTCCTTGCTTTTGCCGCCGTCTTCATCCTGACCGGGATACACGACCCCGACATCCGCAAGCTGATTGAAAAACTTCCGCGGGAACGCGTTTCCGGGACGATCCTGGGGGCGGTTGCGCTGCTCTGGTGTATCCCGAACATCCGGCCGATCTTCCTGCCGGATTCGCCGTTCCAGACTCTCATCCTGCCGCTGATCCTCATTTCCATCGTGCTCGCTTCGCTGTACCTGAACTTCCTTTTCTCGCGCGCATTGGCGGCCATTCTGATCCTCGGGGCGCACGCCGTGCTGAAATTGGGGTATCCGGCGAACCTGCCCGGGTATCCGGCGTTCGCCGCGCTCCTGTTTGTCGCCGGGACGATCGGGATCGTTCTCTCTGCCAAGCCGTACTGGCTTCGCGACTGGTTCCGGCTGTCGTTCCGCAATCCCGCCGTCCGCTGGACGTCCGCGGCGTATTTCCTGCTGCTCTGCGTGATGTCCTGCATCTGCGCCACGGGGGCGTGAGCCAATGGTCCCTCTGCCGCAGCCCGATGACGCCGAACGCGCATTCCTGCTGGAATGCGTCGGCCCGGAGCGTCTGGACCCGTTCCTCGCGCTCTGCACGCAGTTCGGAGAGATTCTTTACGGGACGAACGAATCGCTGAACTTGACGGCGATCCCCCCGGATGCTTACTGGAGCAAGCATATCTGTGACTGTGTCCTCGCGCTCCGTGCCCTGCCGGAGCTTTTTGCGCCCGGCGTGCGGATGGCCGATGTCGGATGCGGCGCGGGTCTCCCGGCTTTCCCTCTGGCCGCCGCATGCCCCGGACTGGACGTCACCGCGATTGATTCGCGCGGCAAGAAGATAGCGTTTCTGGAACGCGCCGCCGCGGATTGCGGACTTGCCAATCTGCATCCGGTCCATGCCCGTGCCAACGAACTGGCCGCGCAGGCGCAGTACCGGGGCGCGTTTCGGACGATCACCGCGCGGGCCGTGGCCGGGGCTCCCGAGCTGGTCAGGGAATGCCGCAATCTGCTGGCGCAGGGCGGGAGTCTCTGCATTTTCCGTACGGAATCCCAGGCCGCTGACGAACAGCCCGCGCTGGCTTCCGACAAGCGCGTCCGCGCGGACCTCACGCCGGAGTTCGGGCTGCCGCACGGAGCCGGGACGCGGCTTTTCCTGCGCATCCGCAAATCATAAGCCGGCAAAGATAAGGAGCCGATATGCACTTTTACCGTCTTGATGTTTATGTGCCTGATTCGCACGTGGAGGCCGTGAAAACGGCGCTTTTCGAGGCCGGAGCGGGGAGTTTCGGCAATTACGACCGCTGCTGCTGGCAGACCGCCGGGGACGGGCAGTTTCGCCCGCTGGACGGCTCGCATCCGTTCTTCGGCGAGACCGGCCGTGTGGAGCATGTGAAGGAGTGGAAACTCGAATTCGTCGTCGAGGAGCCCGCGCTGGAAGCCGTGCTCGCGGCTTTGAAAAAGTCGCACCCGTACGAGACGCCATCCTTCCAGTACTGGCCCGTCAATCGTCAGTGGCAGGCGTGACGGGCCTTCCGACTGCGACAACATCCGATCTTCGCAAAAACACGAGGCCGCACTGCGGGAAAGGGCAGGGCGGCGACACGTCACAAATCCTGACAAATCCGAAAAAAACGCGCAGGAAAAAAGGGGACTGGCGAAGGTCATTTGATCTCCGCCCGGATGGTTCCCCCTTGATTGAATGTTTTTTTAAGAGCTTGTTTCATCCTGAAAAAGCCCGGTCGGCAAGGCAAAAACATATATGCCTGCGCCTCCGGGAAAAAAGATGCCTGACACACGATCTTTTCCCGGAGGAAAGGGAGTAAAGCTGATGATGCACCCGCGGGGACGCACCGTCCTGAGCATCTGTCTGAGATGACCTTACTTCATGCCGTAAGGAATCTGCTGTCGCGACAGTCGCGCGTGCAGAGTTGGACAGACGTCCCGCAGGTGAGGCCGACGATTTTAGCGCATTGGTACATTGTTGGAATCATTTTTGACAGACACTGTTTCCACAATAGCCCAAATATTGTTTATAATGAAGATGATAAAACATGCACACAGGACGAAACACATGAACGGTTGTTCTTCAATATGCTCCAAGTCCGTGAACAAGAAAAAGAATGCAAAGAAGAGGAGCGACAATCTCGACAAGAAGGCGTGCCTCAGTCCTTTTTTCCTGTATCCCGCATAGAAATCATGAATACCGAGACCGCCAAGGAACCAGCCGTATGACTGGAAAACACTCAGTTCTTTCTGCGTATATCCGGGCGGAACGAATCCCTGCGGAGGGACCTGCTGGAATCCCTGCGGAGGGACCTGCTGGAATCCCTGCGGAGGGACCTGTTGGAATCCCTGCGGAGCGCCATACTGTGAGACAGGCGTGTTGCAAATGGGGCAGGCGAGTTCATTCGGAGCAATCGGGGTGTTGCAATTCGGGCAGTTCATTTTTTTTCCTTTCTAAAAATTGTTTGGGTGAGAGTTGTGTCACATATTTTAAGTTTGACAGATTGCCTGGTTTGAAAGGTATAACTGTTTGGAGGTGTCGAAGAGCCTTGATGCAACCGAAAACGAAAGGTTATGCTGCTCAGAAGGAGCAGGTCGTTATTCTGCAGTGCCTGTTTCGTTTTTTACATAATATAATCTTTCCCTTTTCAAATTGCAAGTGCCGGCTCATGTTTTTTTTGAACGAATAGCCCTCTTTTTACGGTGAACTTCCATTGGCTCTGCATCCGGGGCGGACGATCAATGCTGAGAGAGACCGCCTGCCGTTCCGGATGTTCACATTTTCAAATATCCGATTTCGTGGATGCCAGGCTGTTCCTTGTTGCCGGATTCGCGCATGGCAACATGGGCGGACGAAAAAGGAAGGCGGGATACCGAGCACCCCCGCCGGCGAGATGAGCAGGCGTGTGGAACCATCCCGTGCCGGGAAGGCATGGCAGAGGAAAAACATTGTGCTCTTGAGCAGCAGAGCGCTGCCACAGCACATGCAGTGCGTCACTTGCGGAAGATGAAGAAGACGGCGCCGCAGAGGCAGAGGGCGGCCCAGACGAAGTCGAGGCGGAATTTCTGTCCCATGTAGAGGATGGA
>Ga0310696_10006136_pt1 | contig 14324 bp, 8 predicted proteins | sample AusTroGonzalo_MG_4_FD_203885 | JGI IMG/M metagenome (GOLD analysis project Ga0310696, IMG submission 203885) | Bovine rumen microbial communities from tropical cattle in Woodstock, Queensland, Australia - Gonzalo_02 (v2) (version 2) | ecosystem: Host-associated > Mammals > Digestive system >...
CCGCCTGGGTCTTCGCAATCCGCAGGAGTTCGCTCCCCTTTGGATCGTGGACTTCCCGCTGCTGGAATGGGACGACGAAACCCAGCGTTTCTACGCCATGCACCATCCCTTCACCGCCCCCAAGCCGGAGCACGAGGAGTGGTTCTACAGCAACAAGAAAGAAGACCTGGAGCGCGTCTGCGCCAACGCCTACGACTTTGTGCTCAACGGCAACGAGCTGGGCGGCGGTTCCATCCGTATCCACAACGCAGACATGCAGAAGCGTATGTTTGAGGTGCTGGGCATCGGCCCGGAAGAGGCCGAGTACAAGTTCGGTTTCATCATCAACGCCTTCAAGTTTGGTGCACCGCCGCACGGAGGTCTGGCCTTCGGCTTCGACCGCGTGTGCGCCCTCATGGGCGGCCAGGACACCATCCGCGACTACATTGCCTTCCCCAAGAACAACCAGGGCCGCGACGTGATGATTGATTCCCCGTCCCAGATTGACCAGGTGCAGTTGGACGAACTCCAGATAGCATTGAACCTTAAGGCCGATTAATTAACCGGCTCGCTCAAGTCGACCCCTCCCCAGCCGCTACGAGCCATGACACTCCAAGATGAAATAGCCCGCCGCATCCTCATTCTGGACGGCGCGATGGGAACTATGATTCAGCGGCAGGCGCCGCCGGAGGAGGTTTGGCATGGCAACCCGGAAATGCTGAATTTCACGCATCCGGAGCTCATCCGCGGCATCCACGAGGCCTATATAGAGGCCGGGGCCGATATCATAGAGACCAATTCTTTCAGCGCCAACGCCCTGTCGCAGGCCGAGTATGGCTGTGCCGACCGGGCGGCCGATATGGCGCGCGCCGCCGCCCGCATTGCCCGGGAGGCTGCCGATGCCGCACTGCACAAGGTCTGGGTGGCCGGAAGCATCGGCCCTACCACGCATTCGCTGAGTATGGCGCCGGACGTGGACCGGAGTGCCTGGCGGCCGTACAACTTCGACGATTTTGTGGCGGCTTTCCGGGAACAGATCCGGGGGCTGGTGGAAGGCGGGGTGGACTGCCTGCTGCTGGAAACCGGCTTCGACGCCCTGAACACCAAGGCCATGCTTTACGCCGCAGCGGAGTGGGATGTGCCGGTGATTGTATCGGCCGCCTCTTCGGACCGAAGCGGACGAACCCTTACGGGACAGACGCTGGAGGCGTATTTTACCTCCGTGAGCCACGCACCGCTGCTGGCTTTCGGCCTCAACTGCTCGCTGGGTCCCAAGGACTTGCAGCCGCTGCTGGAAGAGGTTTCCCGCTTTGCCGATGTTCCCGTGGTCTGCTACCCCAACGCCGGCCTGCCTGACGAACTGGGCCGCTACACGCTGGGACCGGAGGAGATGGCTGCGGCTATGGAGCCTATGCTCCCCTATGTGAATATCATCGGCGGATGCTGCGGCACCACGCCGGACCATATCCGGGCCATGGCCGCCCTGGCCGCCGGACACACCCCCCGCCCGATTCCCCGGAAGGAGAAACGCCTCAAAGTGAGCGGGTTGGAGGTGGTGACCATGGACCCGCTGAACAACTTCACCAACATTGGAGAACGCACCAACGTGGCGGGTTCCCGCAAGTTTGCGCGCCTGATTGCCGCCGGGCAGTACGAAGAAGCCCTGCAGGTGGCGGCGCAGCAGATCGAGGGCGGCGCCGGGGTCATCGACATCAATATGGACGACGCCATGCTGGACGCGCCCAAGGAGATGGAGACTTTCCTCCGGTACATTTCCGGCGACCCGGCGGTGGCGAAGGCGGCCCTGATGATTGACTCCTCCCACTGGGAGGCGGTGCTGGCCGGGCTCAAGAACGCCCAGGGAAAGTGCATCGTCAATTCCATCTCCCTGAAGGAAGGGGCCGATGCATTCCTGAAGAAGGCGCTGGAAATTAGGCGCTTGGGCGCCGCTATGGTGGTGATGGCCTTTGACGAACAGGGCCAGGCCACCACGTACGAGCGCAAGATTGAAATCTGTGAGCGCAGTTACCGGCTGCTCACGGAGGCGGGGGTGGAGCCCCGCGACATTATCTTTGACTGCAACGTCCTTTCCGTGGGCACCGGCATTGCCGAGCACGCCCGTTACGGAATCGATTTCATAGAAGCCGTCCGCTGGATCAAGGCCAACCTTCCCGGCTGCTATACTTCCGGCGGCATTTCCAACCTGTCCTTTGCCTTCCGCGGCAACAATCCCGTCCGCGAAGCCATGCACGCGGTGTTCCTGTACCACGCGGTGCAGGCCGGCCTGGATATGGGCATCGTGAATCCTGGCCTGCTCCTGCCTTACGACGCAGTGGAGCCGGGCCTCCGGAAGGCGGTGGAGGACGTCATTCTGTGCAAGGACCCCGGCGCCACGGAGCGGCTGCTGGAACTGGCCGCCAGCGTGACGGCCGGTCCGGCCGAAGAAAAGGCCGCCGCATCCCTGGCCCCCGCCAGCCCCGCCGAGCGGATATCGGCCTGCCTGCTGCAAGGCAAGAGCGAGGGCTTGGCCGATGCCGTACTGGCCGTTTTGGCCGATCTGGGCAGCGCCGTGAAGGTGATCGAGGGGCCGCTGATGAGCGCGATGGAGGAAGTGGGAAGGCTCTTCGGCGAGGGCAAGATGTTCCTGCCGCAGGTGGTGAAGAGCGCCAAGGTGATGCGGGAGGCCGTGAGCGTGCTGGAGCCGTATTTCGAGGCTTCCGAGCAGACGGCCGGCCGGCCCAGGGTGGTGCTGGCCACCGTGAAGGGGGACGTGCACGACATTGGAAAAAACATTACCGGCATCGTGCTGGGCTGCAACGGGTTTGACGTGATAGACCTGGGCGTGATGGTGGACAAGGAGACCATCCTGGACACCGCGGCCCGGGAGAAGGCCAGCATCATTGCCGTGAGCGGCCTCATCACGCCCAGCCTGTTCCAGATGGAGGAGATTTGCCGGGAAATGACCCGCCGGGGGCTCTCGATGCCGCTTTTCGTGGGCGGTGCCACGACCTCGGCCCTGCATACGGCCGTGAAGCTGGCCCCGCTGTACGGCCACGTGTTCCACGGCAGCGACGCCTCCGCCTCGGCGGTGATGCTGAAGCGTTGCCTGGCCGACCGCGAAGCCTTCGAGGCCCAGCAGCACGCCGCCCAGCAGGCCCTGAGGGACAGCTATAACAAGCGCCCGGGGATGGCCGATCAGGTCGGCCATGACGCTCATTCCGTCATGCCCGGCATGACCGGGCATCTGGAAGGCTGCCGGTGGCGGAGCATGGCGGTGCGGGAAGTGCCGCTGGAGACGCTCCGGAAGCACTTTGACTGGAAACTCTTTGCCGCAGCCGCCGGGCTCAGGACCTTCCCGCGCCCGGGCCGGCCGGGCCACGAATACATCCTTCAGGGACAGGAAATCCTGGCCCGCCTGAAGGCCACGGTACGCGTGGGAATGCTGCTGTCCGCCGCCCGCGCCGAGGGCAACGACATAGTGCTGGAGGGCGGCGTACGCCTGCCGATGCTCCGGCAGGAGAGCCCCGTGGAGCACGGCGGCCTCTCCCGCCGCTGGTCCCTGGCGGACTTCGTTCCTGCCCAGGGGTCCGGCCCCTTCGGCCTGTTTGCCGTGAGCGTGCAGGATGAGCCTGCCGCCTGCAACTGCCCCGCCTGCCAGAATCCCCTTCTGCGGCGCGCCGTGGTGGTGACGCTGGCCGATGCGGCATCGGCCTGGCTGCAGCACAACCTGAAACGGCGCTGCGGAACGGAGGTAGCGCTGCCGGCGCTGGGATATGCCAGCTGCCCGGACCACAGCCTGCTGGGGACGGTTCTGCCGCTCATTCCGGGCCACGAACGGCTGGGCATCCGCTTTACGGAAAGCTTCGCGATGATTCCGGAGGCCTCCATCTGCGGCTTCGTGATTATGCATCCGCAGGCCTGGTATCCGGGCATCCACAGCATCGGCCCCGAACAATATGACTCTTACCGGAACAAACGCGGTTTCTCCGACGAAGACGCCCGTAAGTTCCTTGGACACTTGATGAAATGAAGATATCCGAAATGTTGAATGGCTCGGCGAAGCCCTTCCCTTCGCTGGAGATTGTGCCGCCGCTGAACGGCATCCGCAAAGACCAGCTCCTGGCCACCGTGGGCCAGTTTATGGAGTTTGCCCCGCGCTACATCAACGTCACCTGCCACCGGGACGAGTACGAGTACCGGCAGGCCCCGGACGGCAGCTACTCCCGCCATCTGGTGCGCAGCCGCCTGGACCCCGTGGCCGTGTGCGCCGCCGTTATGGCCGCCTATCCCGTGGAAATGGTGCCCCACATCATCTGCGCAGGCATTTCGGAAGAGGAAATCTACAGCCAGCTGTACAACTATCACTTCCTGGGCATAGAGAATGTGCTGGCCCTGAGGGGCGATTCCCTGAAGGGAGAGAAACGCTTCACCCCCGAGCCGGGCGGGTTCAGCCACGCCAATGAGCTGGTGGGGGCCATCCGCCGCTTCGAGGGAAGCATAGGCGCCTCCTTCTGCGTGGGCGTGGGCGGTTATCCGGAGAAGCATTTCGAGGCGGCCAATCCTACGGAAGACCTGGAGCATCTGAAGGCCAAGGTGGACGCCGGGGCCGATTACATCATCACGCAGATGTTCTTCGACAATGCCGTCTTCTACCGTTTCGTGGACGCCTGCCGCGCCGCCGGCATCACGGTTCCCATTGTTCCCGGCCTTAAGCCGCTGTCCAACAAACGCCAGCTGGAACTGCTCCCAGGCAGTTTTTCCATCGACATTCCGGAGAAATTCACGCAGAGCGTACGGGCGGCCGCGTCGGATGAAGAGGCCTACGAACTGGGCACCGCCTGGTGCATAGCCCAGTGCAAGGACCTGCTGGCCCACGGCGTTCCGGCCGTGCACTTCTACACCATGGGTAAACCCCGTAACATTGTGGAGGTTCTGAAAGCCTGCTTCTAGAACTGGAAGTAAATGAAGCTCTGGAGGTCGGCGGTGATGAACTGGTAGATAAAGAGGATGAGGAACACCACCAGGGCCGCCATCCAACCCAGCGGCAGACTGGAGAACACCACCCGGTAGCGGCGCTTGAAGCGCTCCGGGAGCCAGTGAATCACCATTCCCAGCACAAAGATTATGAGCACGGCACGGTGCTCAAAGGCCATTCTGGGCACCAGGGACAGATCCCAGGCGCTGCCAATCTGGTTGACCATGTTCTTGGCCGTGTTCCAGGCCTGCTCGTTGGCCAGGGCCGGATCCAGGTTGGAACCGCTGCGGAAGAACAGACGGGTAAAGGTAATGAACACAAATGTCTGGAAGATATCCCAGCTGCGGGAGAGCCACGTGAAATGTTCCTTCTCCGGAACCACCAGCAAGGTCAGGGGGTCGTACTGGGGCTCGCGGGGGAACTTCTTCCGGATCAGGGCATACAGGCCCTTGACGGCCGTTCCCAGGAAGAGGATCAGGGACCACATGAAGAACATGTTCCAAACCGGATAGTGCGTGATGCGGGCCAGGATCTGGCAAAGGAGCGTCACGATGCTGATGATGAGCATCTTTCCGTACATGCTGCGGGCCGTCCAGATCTTATAGATGACCATGCCCAGGCCGTTGAGACCACCCCAGATCATGAAGTTCCAGCTGGCGCCGTGCCAGAGGCCGCCCAGCAGCATGGTGTTCATGGAGTTGATGTTGGTGGTGATGAGCTTGCGGTCGCCCGGTTTCTTCCAGGCCCAGAAGCCAATGCCGCCCGCCAGGGCCAGCACGGCCACCGCCACCCACCAGCTTCCACTGAGGAAGGAGCCTATCACGGCTACGGCGGCTATGATGATATAGGTGCCCGCCGTGGCGTTGCGGTTGCCGCCCAGGGGAATATAGAGGTAATCCCTCAGCCAGCGGCTCAGCGTCATGTGCCAGCGGCGCCAGAACTGCTGGGTGTTTTCGGCCTTATAAGGAGAATTGAAGTTCTTGGGCAGGTAGAAGCCCATGAGCATGGCTACGCCGGTGGCGATATCCGTATAGCCGGAGAAGTCGGCGTACACCTGCAGGGAATAGCAGAACAGGGCCGAAAGATTCTCGAACCCGCTATACATGAGCGGATTCTCGAACACGCGGTCGCAGAAGTTCACGGCCAGGTAGTCGGCCAGGATGAGCTTCTTCATGAGACCGTTCATGATCCAGAAGATGGCAATGCCAAACCAGCGGCGGCTCAGGTTGTAGGGCTTGTGCAGCTGGGCAATGAACTCCGAGGCACGCACAATGGGACCCGCCACCAGCTGCGGGAAGAAGCTCAGGTAAAAGCCAAAGTCCAGGAAGTTCTGCACCGGCTCAATCTTGCGGCGCTTCACGTCCACGATATAGCTCACCGCCTGGAAGGTGAAGAAGGAGATACCCACCGGCAGGATGATGGCGTCTACGCGAAAGACCTCGGCCCCGGTAAGCACATTGAGCCATTCTCCCAGGACGTCGTGAACCTCAATGGACAGGCCCAGGAGCTTGTTCACGAAGTCCGTGATAAAGTACGCGTACTTGAAATAGGCCAGGATGCCCAGGTCCACCGTTACGCTCACGGCGGTCAGGATGCTTCGGCCTTTTTCTCCCTTGAGCCTATAAAGCCACTTGGCGGCCAGGAAGTTATAGACTATGACAAAGAGCAGCAGGGCCAGGAAGACGCCGCTGGTCTTGTAATAGAAGAACAGGGAAACGGCAAACAGGTAGGCGTTGCGCAGCAGGGGCTTGGAATGTACCTGCGAGAAGAGCGCAAACACCAGGGCGAAGAACGCCCAGAAGTAGAACTGGGTAAACAGCAACGGGTGAGCCTGGTCAAAGGAGAACAGGTTCTTGATAAAGTCCCATATGAGGTCCCAGAAGGTCATTTCCTCGTATAGTAGTCTGAGAGAATGGCCTCAAAGAGAAGATCGGCCACTTCCTTATAGCCCAGCGGGGTAAAGTGCACCTTGTCGGGCTGGGCCAGGCCGGCGTCCTGCCACTTGGCCATGGAGCCGTAGCCGCCCATGACCTCGTACCAGTCCCAGAACACCGCCTTGTATTCGGCGGCGAGGTCGCGGAAGGCTTTTTCGGCCTCGGCGGTATGCTCGTTCTCTCCCCTGCCGCGGCGCCAGCTGTCGTTGATACCGGTGAACAGGAAGGCACAGTGGGGATTCACTTTCCGGATTTCGTGGATGAGGGCGCGGTAGTTGGCCTTGAAGCGGGTGTCGTCAAAATCGGCCCCCTGGATGTCGTTGATGCCTATGGAGAAGATCACCAGGTCCGGACGCACGCGGCGGAGGTCTTCGGTAAGCCGGTTGCACTGCAGCCAGGAGTGGGTGGAGGCGCCGTTGACGCCGGCTTCGCTCATGGTGAAGCCCCGCGTGGGACGGTCCAGATACAGGCCGCGGAGGGTATAGGTGCCCTTGCCTTTGAAGGCCACCTGCAGCCAGTCGGTATAGTACGGAAGGTCAAAATGACTGAGCTGGGCGCCGTGTACGCCCCTCACGGTATCCTTGCCGTGCAGGATGAGGACGGGTTCCATGGAGCCTTCTCCCAGCACATCCACCGTGTTAAAGGCATAGTGCTGCTGTAGCAGCTGGGGCTCCTTGAGAACCAGATCGATGACCACACGGGCCGAAGTGTCCCGCGCCGTCACGGCCATGCCGCTCACGCCCAGGTTGGTATCCCGGGGCTTGAGGCAGGTGGCGCTGTCCCACGAGCCCTGCCAGGAAGAGATGTAGCTGGAGGGGGTGTTGGTGCCGGCTGCGGAGAAGGGAAAGACCAGGCCGCGGCCGCCGTCCATCCCGTACCTCAACGACAGGAAATGCTTGCGAAGGCGGTCGGTCATGGTACCGCCCTGTACGTGGGAGCCACCCATGTGCAGCACTTTCACGTCGGTGTCTCCGGAAAGGAGCAAGGTATCCAGCTTCCTCAGAAACAGGGCGTAGTCCGGCGACGAACCGGCCGGATACTGAATCTGGCTCTTGTCCGGGCGCATAAACGGCAGCCTGCGGGCCCCGGCGGGCAGCAGCATTCCCAACAGCAACGCACACAAAATCAAACGCTTTCTCATCATTTCTCCATCATCAACTGTCGCTCCTGGGGATAGGTCTTCCGGAGCTGGTAAAAATCGTAATAGGTCAAAAGGGATTTGGATAGGGTCTCACCCACTTTCTGGGCCCCGAGAGGGGTAAAGTGAATGTAGTCCGGGCCGGCCAGCGGCGGATTGTGACTGACCCACTGTACCATGGAGTTCTCTCCGCCCATCATGCGGTAGAGGTCCCAGTAGGCGGCGTCGTTGCGGAGGGCCGTAGCCTTGAGGGAATCCACCAGCTCCGGCAGGCGGGGCCAGGTAACCACGCGGCCGTTCACGCTCTTGCCCATATCGGAAGGGCCGATGAACAGGATCTTGGCCTGGGGGGCCACCTCGTGGAAGTATTGGATCTGGGCAGCAATCTGCTCCTGGTACTGTTCAATAATCTTGGTATTGCGGGTCACCGGCATATAGTTGCCGCCAAACTGCAGGATGATGAGACGGGTGTCCGTCATGGCCAGGCTCTCCTGCATGAGCGGCTTGGAGATGCGGGTGAAGATGGTTCCCGAGCAGCCACGAAGGGGGACGTTGTCCACCGCGGCTCCGCCGTCTCCGTCGGTGCTGATGCCGTAGATTTCGGCACTGCCCTTTATCTGGACGGTGGCTTTCTGGACGGGGCGGGAGAAATGCCAGGTCTGGTATACCAGGCCGTTCTCTCCGCTTTCCGTGATGACCTGGGGCGTGAGGGTATCGGCCACCACCTTGACTTCAAAGCCCTGGCTGGCGCGGCCATACAGCACCCCGACGGTGGTGAACTCCTTGGTCCTCTCCTTGGCGTACTTGCTCTTGGAAGCGCGGAGGCTCACGGTGCCGCCACCTGTGAGCTGGACCACCTGGGCCAGCGGGCCGTACCGGTTATGTCCTGCCCGCATGGTGGTGGAGTCTCCGTACATGGTGTACTGCACGAAGGCGCCGCTGGCGCTCTTGGAGATGGAGGCCGAAGGGACATTGCTCAGGGCCGGGAAGAAGCCCGTACCCATGCCGCCAAAGCGCTCCTGGAACCCGTCACGGAGATCCAGGCTGATGCGGTCCATCTCTATCTGGGAGTCTCCGTAGTGCAGGATGCGGACGGTCTTCTCATGCTCCCGGGCCTGCTCCAGCTGGCGGAACAGCGGGTCAAAGAAACGGAAATCGTCTTCCGGCAGGTAAATGCGGTCCGGGTTCTCGTAGAAGAACGTGCGATAATAGTGCAGGGTGTCATCTTCCATCCGGAAGCGGGCGTCCACTCCGCGGAGCACCGAGTCCACGTTTACCTTGGCCAGCTTGGCATCGGCCAGCGACCGCCGGTAAGAGGCATAGCGGACGGTGAGCGGGCCGGCGGCTATGCCATCGGCCGGAAAGACCAGCCACAGCACACCCAGCGCGGCAAAAATGCCCAGGAAGAATATGAGAACCTGCTTTGTACTCATAACTTACAAAGGTAATCATTTTCTTCCAATATCCTTCCTGTTCCTTCTGATGGTGAAGTGGGATCGAAGGAACGTCCTTTGCATACCCTTTAAGTCCCTCCCCCGAGGGGAGGGGTTTCGGGTGGGGGTAACGTATAGCTAAGTTGCGAAGCGTGAGGTTGGGCGATAGTGTAACTTAGTGCAGCATAACGGTGAGGCCTGCCATGACTATGGAGACCATGCTCATGAGCTTGATGAGGATGTTGAGGGACGGGCCGGAGGTGTCCTTGAAGGGGTCTCCCACGGTATCTCCCACGATGGTGGCCTTATGGGCCTGGGAGTTCTTTCCGCCAAAGTTACCCTCTTCCACGTACTTTTTGGCATTGTCCCAGGCACCGCCGGAGTTGGCCAGGAAGATGGCCAGTACAAAGCCGGCACCGAGGCCGCCGGCCAGCAGGCCGATCACGCCCGCAGGACCCAGGATCACGCCCACCAGCATGGGCACTACGATGGCCAGGACAGACGGATAGATCATCTCGTGCTGGGCGGCGCGGGTGGAGATGCGTACGCAGCTGGTGTAGTCCGGGCGGCGGGTTCCTTCCAGGATGCCCTTGAGCTCCCGGAACTGGCGGCGGACCTCCACCACCATCTTGGCGGCGGCACGGCCCACGGCGTTCATGGTGAGACCGCAGAACAGGAAAGCCATCATGGAGCCAATGAAGATACCCACCAGCACCATGGGGTTCATAAGGGTAATATCGTAATACTCAACGATGTCTGTAATAGAGGCCGAAAGGGTATCCACCGTGCGGTCCCCCACCTCCAGGACGGTCTTTCCAATGTGGCTGAAGCCAATCTTGAGCTCCTCGATGTAGGAAGCCAGCAGGGCCAGGGCCGTGAGGGCGGCCGATCCGATGGCAAAGCCCTTGCCGGTGGCAGCGGTGGTGTTGCCCAGGGAATCCAGCACGTCCGTCTTTTCGCGCACGGAAGGATCCAGCTCACTCATCTGGGCGTTGCCGCCGGCGTTGTCGGCAATAGGGCCGTAGGCATCGGTAGCGAGGGTGATGCCCAGGGTGGAGAGCATGCCCACGGCGGCGATGGAGATGCCGTAGAGACCCAGGCTGAGGGTACCGGTAGAGTAGACGAAGCCCGTGGCAAAGCCATAGGCCAGCAGGATGGCAATGGCGATGGTGATCACCGGGATGGCCGTGGAGCGCATGCCCAGGCCCACGCCGTTGATGACCACGGTGGCCGGACCAGTCTGCGCGCTGGAAGCCAGCTTGCGGGTGGGACGGTAGGAATGGGAGGTATAGAACTCCGTAACCTTGCCAATGATTACACCGGCCAGCAGACCGCTGAGCACGCTCAGGGCCAGCTGCCACCACTGAGGCAGGCCGCTCTGCCCGTCAAAGCCCAGCAGATAGAAAACGCCAAAGGACAGTGCGGCAATGAGCACGGCCGACAGATTGGTGCCACGGCTCAGGGAACCCAGCAGGTCCTTCAGGTTGGCGCCTTCCTTGGTGCGCACCACAAAGATGCCCAGGATGGACAGCACCACGCCAATGGCGGCAATGACCATAGGGGCCAGGATGGCCTTCATCTGGATGGCCGTGCCCTGGTTAAAGAAGGCCGAAGCCCCCAGGGCCATGGTAGCCAGGATGGAACCGCAGTAACTCTCGTAGAGGTCGGCTCCCATGCCGGCCACGTCGCCCACGTTGTCGCCCACATTGTCGGCGATGGTAGCAGGATTGCGCGGGTCATCCTCCGGGATGTCCTGCTCCACCTTGCCCACGATATCGGCCCCCACGTCGGCGGCCTTGGTGTAGATGCCACCGCCCACACGGGCAAACAGGGCCTGCGTGGAGGCGCCCATGCCAAAGGTGAGCATGGTGGTGGTAATGACCACCAGGGTCTGGGCGGGCGTTGCTTCCTCAACAAAAGCGTTGAGCACCACCCACCAGATGGAGATATCCAGAAGGCCCAGGCCCACCACGGTGAGGCCCATCACGGCGCCGCTGCGGAAGGCAATCTTAAGGCCGGCGTTGAGGCTGCGCATGGTGGCATTGGCCGTACGGGCACTGGCGTAGGTGGCCGTTTTCATGCCCACAAAGCCCGCCAGGCCGCTGAAGAAGCCGCCGGTGAGGAAGGCAAACGGGACCCAGGGGTTCTGCACACCAAAGCCGTAGGCCAGGATGGCAAAGAAGATGGCCAGTACAATAAAGACAATGATAACCACCTTATATTGCTGCCGCAGATACGCCATGGCGCCTTCGCGCACGTACTGGGCAATCTCTTTCATGGTGGGAGTGCCTTCGCTCTCCTTGAACATCTGCCGGAAGAAAACCCAGGCAAACAGTAGCGCCACAATTGCCGCCAGCGGCACCAGGTAAAACAGATTAGTCATAGTGTGTGTTTGAGGTTAGTTGATTTCTTCGATGGAGAATCCGTCCAGGGTGTTGATCAGTTTCTGGAGGGAGTTCAGGTAATCTCTCTGCCGGAGCCGCAGGGTCAGATGGACCTTCCCGTTGGACAGGGCATAGTTCTGGACGCTCACTTTCTGCTCTTTGAGCCGCTGGGGAAGGGTGGGGAGTTCGTACGGTTTGTCCGGAATCAGGGTTATGTCCACCAGTTTCTCACTGTAGTGGAGGTTGACAAAGTGCATCATCTCAAGGCACAGAACGGTCAGGAGCGTGGCGGCGATGGCCACTGCAAACATGCCGTCTCCGCAGGCCAGGCCGATGGCGGCAGCCACCCACAGACCAGCCGCCGTGGTGATACCCCGCACCACATTGCGCTGGAAGATGATGACACCGGCACCGATGAAACCAATGCCGGAGACCACCTGCGCCGCCACACGGGCGGCATCGTGCTGCTTTTCACCAAAGGCGAACTCGGAGATGATCATGAAAAGGGCGCTGCCCAAAGCTACGATAAAATGGGTACGCACACCCGCCTCCTTGGCACGGAACTCCCGTTCCAGACCAATGAGGCCACCTAGCAGTCCCGCTGCAACCAGCCGGAATATCAAAACCCAATCGATTTCCATATCAAATAATCGCTTTTAACAAAGATTAAAACAAGCCGGGCGTGATGTGTAACCATTTGAGCACGGTCTGCCCGAACAACAGGATGAGCAGCCAGGAGAACGTCATCATGGTAATGCCATACTTGAAGGCATCGGTCTGGCTGTATTGGTTGGTGTTGTACAGCAAGGCGGCCGGCTTGCTGTTGAAGGGAAGCACGTAGCAGTGTTCGATGAGCATGGAGACCGGAAGGGCCAGGCTCATGGGCGGGAAGCCGAAACGCTTCTCCACGCCCAGGGCGATGGGTACAAACACCATTGTTCGGATGGTCTTGCTTTGGAATACCAGGCCGGAATACATCATCAGGAAGGTCAGGATGACGTAAAGCACCCAGAAGGGGGTGTCGGAGGTGATTCCCAGGGAGTCGAAGGCGGCGTTCACCATGGTATTGGGGAGGTCCGTGGCGTTGAGTCCGCTGCCCAGCGTATAGGCACCGGCGCTAAAGAGCATCAGGTGCCAGGGGATGTCCACATCGTTCCACTTGACCACACCCACGCCCGGGATCAGCGCCAGGACGGCACCGATGAGGGCCACAATGGTTTCGTCTATGTTGTGGAACGTTCCTTTGGTAATCCACAGGAAGAGGACCAACAGGAAAATGCCAACGGCACGCCATTCCTGCTGGCTCATCTTGCCCATGGCTGCAAGTTCGTTTTTCAGGCGTTCGATACCCCCTTCAATCTGGGGTACCTGCTCTTCCTTCTTCATGGGGAAGAATACATACATACCTAACAGCAGACCCACAATCAGGATGATTACGCTCATGGGTCCCACTGCTACTAACCAGTCGGCATAGCCGAAGTTGCAGGAGCCGACGAATCCTGCAATCAGGGAGATGGCCAGCAGATGGGCGCCGCTGCCCGTATAGAAAGCATTGGCTCCGATATTGACCTGGAACAGATTCTGGATGACCAGGTTGCGGCCGAAATTATTGCGGTGCCCGTCGGAGGCGCCGTAGATGGCGCAAATCACCATAAAGATGGGGAGCATGATGGTGGCCTTCACCGTGGTGGCCGAGATAAAGGCACTCAGCACCAGGTTGATGACCAGAAAACTCCACAGCACCCCTTTGGCGCTTCGGCCAAACTTGATCACAAAGGCCAGGGCCAGGCGCTTGGCAAACTGGGTCTTCACCAGCATGGAGGCCAGCACGAAACTCAGGATATTGAGCCACATCACCGGATGACCCAGCTGTGCCAGGGCCTCCTTCTGGGTGGTGACATTGAACAGAACCACGCCCAGGATCAGGATCAGGGAGGTTAAATAGTTAGGAATGGCCTCCGTCATCCACAGGATCAGGCTGGCCGCAAAGATGCCCAGCATGGCGTAGTTGGCGCGGATGAATCCGTCCAGTCCCAGGGCGTCCAGGCGCTTTTGCGCCGTGGTGGCCAGGAGACTCTGATCCAGGTTGTCAATAAAGCCAATGTGACAGAACCAACAGATCCAGACAAAGACGGCCAGAGCCAAAGGACCACCCAGGCGGGCCATCCAGATCTCAAACTTGGATTTCTGCATCTTGGGCAGCTTCTCCACCTTGTAGTTGTTCATGTCCAGCGGATCAAAGGCCGCCTTTGTCTTGTTATCTGTTGTCATAGCTTTACTTCCAGTTCTTATAAGGGTTCTTCATAAGCATGGAGTTGAAGTACTTGGGGTCGCCGGTGACCTCTTCGCCCAGCCAGGCGGGCTTGTCGAAGGGTTCGTTCTCGTCCTCCAGTTCCACTTCGGCCACGGTGAGGCCGTCGTTGTCGCCGTAGAACTCGTCCACTTCCCAAGTGTGCTTGCCGTCGGTGTTCTTCACCAGGT
>Ga0310696_10006137_pt1 | contig 14324 bp, 8 predicted proteins | sample AusTroGonzalo_MG_4_FD_203885 | JGI IMG/M metagenome (GOLD analysis project Ga0310696, IMG submission 203885) | Bovine rumen microbial communities from tropical cattle in Woodstock, Queensland, Australia - Gonzalo_02 (v2) (version 2) | ecosystem: Host-associated > Mammals > Digestive system >...
CGCACGCGTAGCCGGCCATGTACTGCCGCATCTTTTTCAACTGCTCGATATAGTGCATCGGTATCAGCTCGCCTCTCTGGTAGTGGCGGGCGAACATCTGGAGGAATTCGGGTTCCGTAGCCCAATTTTCGTTCAACTGCGAGGGTAATTCCACAAAGTCACGAGGCGAGTTGGTGCCCGAAATGGTCTGATAGGGCACCTCCGACAGCATCCCGTTCAGGGCGTGCCCGAACTCGTGCAGGAAGGTGGTTACCTCGCTGAATGAGAGTAGTGACGGGTTGTCGGGCGTGGAGGGCGTGAAGTTCATCACCAGGCTCACCAGAGGACGCACGTCCTTCTGTTGCTCGTCCACATATTGCTCGCGGAAAGAAGTCATCCAGGCACCGCTACGCTTGGTGGCGCGTGGGTGGAAGTCCAGGTACAGCACCGACATGAATTGCTCTTTGCGATACACCTCGTACACTTTCACATCCGGATGGTATTTGGAGATGTGGGAGGCGGGCACGAAACGCAGGTCGTACAAGTTTTCCGCCAGCGCGAATACACCGTCAATGACATTCTCCAGCTTGAAGTAAGGCTTCAATTCCTCGGTACTCAGGTTGAAAAGTGCCTTTTGCTGTTTTTCAGTATAGTAAGCGAGATCCCAACGCTGCAATCCGCCCTCAAAACCAAGGGTGTGTGCGTACTCGTTCAGAGCGGTCAATTCGTGCTGTGCGGCGGACAGGGAGGCCTCGCGCAATTGGTCCAAAAGATCATAGACATGTTCGCAGTCCTTGGCCATGCGGTCGTGCAGAGCATACTGCGCATAGTTGTCGTATTCCAAGAGCTTGGCCAGTTGCTCGCGACATTGCAAAATTTTCTGAATGTTCTCGCAGTTGTCAAACTTACCACCGTAGGCCTTGTTGCAGGAATGCATGAACATTTCCTGGCGAAGTTCGCGGTTGTCGGCATATTTGAGGATGGCGTTGACACTCGGTGCTGACAGGTCAAACACATAACCATGCAGTCCGTGGCCCTCTGCGCGTTGCGCGGCAATAGCCAGCTCATTGTCCGGAAGCCCTTGCAATTCAGCCTTGTCAGTCACGTGCTTGTACCAGCTGTTGGTGGCAGCCAGCGCGTTGTTGCCAAAAGCGAGCGTCAGATTGGAGAGCTCCACGGATATGTTGTTGAAAGTCTCTTTCAGCTCGGGAGACAGGTTGGCTCCGTTATCCAGAAACGCGTTGTAAGTCTTTTCCGTTAGCATCTTGTCCGCGCCTTGCAGCTGTGCATATTCGTTTTCGTACACAGCTTTCACCCGTGCAAACAGGGCCTCGTCCAGATATACGCTGTTGGAATACAGTGTGAGCATGGGCTGCACTTTGTTGGCAATGGCCTGCATCTCTTCCGTGGAGTCGCACTCCAATATGTTGAAGAAGACGCCGGCGACTTTGTTCAGCACCTTGCCAACTCGGTCAAGGGCTACTATGGTGCTCTGGAAAGTGGGCTCTTCGGGGTTGTTTTTGATATTCTCAATATCAGATTTCGCCTGCTCGATACCGAACTCAAAGGCGGGCACATAGTGCTCGGGCTTGATTTTGTCAAACGGTGGTGTTTGGTGCGGCGTGTCCCACTCCAACACAAAAGGGTTTTCGTTGCGCACCAGCGAGGCGATTGCGGTTGCGGCGATGCCCTCGCCATTGCCCGTGAAGCCCATTTTCTCATTGGTCTTAGCTTTGACGGAGACGCGGTCGGTGCTCACACGCAGAATCGGAGCAAGTGTCCCCGTCATCTGGTCAATGTACGGGCGCATTTTGGGTTGTTCCAAAATCAGGGTGCAGTCCACATTGTTCACCAGCCAGCCTTTCAGGTAGAGCATGGAGACCACCTTAGAAAGCAGCACTTTGCTGTCAGCGTTTTTGAAGGCGTCATCGTTATCGGGGAAGTGTGTGCCGATGTCTTTCAGCGCAGCCGCGCCGAGCAGAGCATCACAAAGGGCATGAATCAGTACGTCGCCGTCGGAATGCGCGGCCAGGCCCTTCTCGTAAGGAACACAAATGCCCCCGAGAACCAAAGGTCTGTTGGGGGCAAATCTGTGTGAATCGTATCCGAAACCAACACGAAAATCCATAGGCTATCTCAATTTTCCCTGATTCTTGATTTCTGCCTTGTTGAAGGAGGCGAAATCGAAGGAGAGAGTGAAACGAAGCGTGTTGGCCAGCGGGTTGGTCTGTCCGTTGGTGGCGAACAGATAGGAGACATCTATAGTAAAGATGTTGTATTTGATACCGGCACCGAGAGAGAGGAACTGTCGGTTGCCTTTAAACTTGCTCTCATGGAAATAACCTGCTCTCACAAAGAAGAGATTACGGTAGCTGTATTCTGCGCTGAGGGCCCAGATGCACTCTTGCATCTCCTCGCGGAAACCGCCCGGAGCGTCGTAGAATGATTGGATTATGCCTTGCGGAACAGACACGTCAGGGTTACGGCCGGATTCGATGACAGGGTTGTTGAACTCGTCATAAATAATGCGTCCGAAAGAGTCGGTGGCAAAGATTGGGTTGGTCGGCACCAAAAGCTTGTTCACCTCTCCGGTGATGGCCAGTTTGTTATAACTGTCAAAATCCATCTCGTAGCCGATACCCAGTTTCAGGTTGGCAGGCAGGAATTCACGGCGGTTGGTACCGCTGGAATAACGCATCTTGTTACCCAGATTCTGGATATTCAAACCGGCACGCAGAGTGCTGTTGTTCAAACCTTTCGCTCTGAAATCCTGTTGGTAGAACAAGGAGATGTCAGCGGCACCTGCCAGACCCGGTTTGGTCTCCTGACCGTCCACGAACTGACCTAACGTCAGATTGGAGTATATGAAACGAGGCGTCATGGCAATAGACAATTCGTCAATCAGCTTACGGCTATAGGTGAAATCAATGGAGAACTCGTTAGGGTTATAGTCCACGCCAGTGATACCGTCTTCGGTGAAGATGATGGAACCCAAGTTGAAATAGCGGAGCGAGAATCCGATGGCATCCATCTCGGTAGGACGATAATAAGCACTCAGATAAGCCAGGTTGATACCGTCATCCAAATGAAGGTTGTGCAGCCAAGGACTGTAGGAAAAACTGACACCGAAGATGTTGTCGTTGAAGACATACTTGGCCGGATTGTGAGCCTGGGAGTTTACATCAGCGGAAGTGGCTACACCCATATCACCCAAAGCTCCCGCACGGGAATCAGGGGCAATCTGAAGAAACGGGACTGCAGTGGTGATGGTGTTGAGCCTGTTGCCATATTTATCATACAGGTTTTGTCCAGTGGCCGACTGGGCGTTGACAGATGATGCGAGAATCATGATAAACACGGGGAGAAGGATAAGTGCTTTTTTCATAAGTTTTTAAAGGTTATGTTTTGAAGATTTTTATAAAATCAAAATTTAATAATCAAAAATTGGTAACGTGCTTTTTTGAATATTATTTTACAAGATTACTAATTTTTCGATTTTTTCTGCAATTTCATTGTTTTGGTTGCGGACACGTATTTTGTACATGTAAACGCCTTTGCCGATTTTGTCACCGTAGTCGTCCAGCCCGTCCCATGGAATGCCCTGACTGCGGTTGCCCTCCATGTATTGGGAGGTGCTGATGGTTTTTACCAGTTTTCCGGATATGGTGTAAATCTGCACCAGGATGTCGAACATGCCGCCGTTCTGGTTTTGCTCGAAGAAGAATTCAGTATGTGTGGTGAACGGGTTGGGGTAGTTGAGCACGTGGCTTAACTCCAATTTCTCGTCGGAAAGCACCTCAAATGCGAGCTCACTTTCGGAGGGATTGTTGTTGATGTCCCACGCGCGGACCTTGATTTTGTGCATGCCAGTTGACAGTTTCGAGAGATTGTAGCGTACCGTGCCCATGTTGAAGCTGTCTTTCTCTGTCTCGTAATAATCGTTGAGGTTGATTTGATTGTCGGTAGCGTCATCAAGGATGGCGGTCAGGTCGTGGCCGATGCCGTTGCCCGTGGTGTTGATGCCGTAGTTGTCCTTGATTTTCGCAATCAACGTGGGGTTAGGATTGACGATGCCGCCATCGACAAACCCCGCGTCGTTCATATACAATTCAATGGTCGGGCCCTCTTTGTCCTGAACGCCGTTGGTGTCGGTGCCCCCGATGATAAAATCGGAGAATGCGCCGGTGGCATCAGAACCTGTGCTGCGGGCATAGTAGCTGATCTTGCCGTTCCCGTAGCTGTAGTCAATGTCCTTGGGCACATAGAAAGAGAATGTATAATGGCCGTTTTTGACCGAACAATTGCCTTTGAACAGTACGCTTTTCTGAACCTCAAACTCGAATGGCTCACTGCTGGGGTCGTTGGCTAATGTGGAGGTTTTTACCTTCTTGTCATATATGGCTGGGAAAACAGTGCCGTTGAAATTATTCAATGTCTGCATGTTATGATCAACCACCCGGCCGCTAACCGTCACTTTGGACAAGGCGCGGATGGTGTCACTGTGCTCCGTTACGGCGTGGTGGTTGATGGAATCGGTAACCAGCGAATAAGTGGGGAAGGCAAATGGCATGGAAGGATCACCTATCAGCACATACATGGCCAGGTCGGTTGTTGCGGCACCGCCGCGTTTGTTCTTGGCCAGCATGTTCATTTCACCAATGGTAGGATACTGGTTGGATTCGCTGTTGAACAGGGTATCGAAGATTTCTTTCCCGAAGTTATAATTCGGGCCGGACCACGATTCACGTGTGGCGGAAAGTACTGCGCACGGCCCGCCTTGGTTGTTTTGCAGAGCCAGCTCCGCCGGTGACAGGGCGGGCCGGTCATAGTACGAGAAGGTGCACGACAGGGAGAGCAGGAAGGCCATGTTGTACTTGCTACTCCAGCGGCTGATGTCGGAGTTCTCCAGTACGCGCTCTGCCGCCCAGCCGTCTTTGCCGCTGTGCCCTGTGTAGGTCATCATGAGACACCCCCGGTTCATCCGGTTGTTGATGGCAGCGGTCGCATCCGGATAACGCTGCCCACCGGCATTGGAAACCTGCTGGAATGCATCCATGTAGATTTTGTCAAAATTGATGTTGGGGTCTTTTTTAGAGATGATCTTATAGAAATTCTCGCTGCATTCGACAAACTCATTTTGCTCATCGTCTGCCACAAAAGCCATCATGTTGCGCCAGTCTCCGAAATTGGAGATCTGGGAAGAACCATCTGCCAACAGATTCTTTCGCTCGGTGTAGATGATACTTTTGTCCACGGCTGTGGTGGCCTGTGCAATGGTAGCGCATGGAAACCGCCCGATGGCGATATCGTAAAGGTGGCCGATTCCCCCAGCTCCGGCACTCTCGTTGTCATCCAGCAAGCCTAAATTGTCATCGTTGGAGTAGCTGAACTCCGAGATGCTGCCATTCGCATAGCACTGGTAGTTAGGAACAAAAATCTGAGTGCCCTCGTTCCTCCCTCGGAAATCGTAGGAAGGACGTCCAATCAGAAGCAGGTATTTAGGATAGGCTTTGTCGGTGCGGTCGTAGATCATCTTCACAAAGTCACGGATGGCTATGGCATCCTGCGAACCGCTGGAAAACTCGTTATACACTTGGTCGGTGGTGACCACTTTGACGGAAAGCCCGTTGTTCTGGCTCCTGAAGTCGGCCAGCCTGTTAGCCTGCGCCAGAAAGTCGGGATGACTGACAATCACCATGTCCACTTGGTTGGTGGCGTGCAGGTTCTGGTTGGCGACAGGGCCGGATGGGGTCACGGAGAGATAGGATGTGCCGTCGAAAGCGTAGAAATGCCGTATGGTTTCAGTGCTCACTTTGAAAGATGCCGTGCCGTTACTTTCGGCCAGCGCATAGCGCACCGTCTGTCCCGGGTCGGTGACATCCCACACGTAGGTGTTTGCGCCTGCGCCTGCAATGTTGAATTGGGTGACGCGCTCTGCCCCAGCTGTGGCCGGATTGCAGAACCCGAACTGTGACGAATGCATCTTCAATGCGCAGGGAACCTCAATCTCAATCCAATTCAGATATGCGCTGGAGGTGGTCATCGGCTTGTTGAACGTAAGCGAGACAGTCAGATTGTCGCGGTCGGGTGTGAAACTGAAATCAGCTTTGTTCAACGTGGCGGTGGCGCTGCTGCTGATGGGCGAGATGAAAACCTGGCCCACGGATGTCCGATTGACCTCAACATTCATTCTTGCCTCGTAGCTGTTGGTGACACCGGCAGTGGCCACGGATATGCGCGAAACAGACTGCTTCTGTCCGGGCACATGGAAAGAGTATGCCCGCTGGGTGGTGACGTCAAACAGGTCGCCGAACCAATCTTTGCCGGAACTGGTAAGATTATATATGTCCACGTCGTAAAAGTCGAAATGTGTGTAGTCGCTGACGTTTTGGTTGGACTGCAGGGAAGCATTGTTTACTGTTTGGACACGCTTTTTTTCCCCGATGCCGGGTGTGCAGGTGATGAAATAATAAGAGGAATCCGAATAGATATTGTTGAGGTGTGTGAAACGGCCGGCGGCGGAGTCGTAATAGACTGTGTGGGGTGATTCGCCGTAGAAAATGAAGTAGTCGTCTGCGTCAAACGAGTTGTCGCCACCGTCCATCATCATGATGGGCAGCTCCCGAAGGTCGTCTGTCCGTGGCGCAGCGTTGCTTTCGGGCAGCATTTTTCCGCCATTGCCGAACAGCGCAATCTGGCTGGAGACTATAGGCGTGCTCATGCCCATCGCTTTCAGGTCGTTATACGTCACCTTGTAAATGCCAGTCTGGGTTAGCGAAAATTTGTACCATTGTCCGGAAGCCAGAACCGAACGGTTGGTGTATGATCTTTTGCTCTTGGTCACCACCGGGTTACGACCCTCAATGCTGACGGTGAGCGCGACCACACGACTGCATTGGCTTGCGCTGGTGCGGACAACGGGTACGAAACTGAGCAGTGCGTATGGCTTGTTGCGCTCGTATGCTGAGGTGACGTCAATATGCAGCTCGGATGGTGTACCTGAAGGTACTAACGACTGGTCATGCGCACTCATCGGTTCATACTTCACGCCGGTGACAGTGACCGTATAATCGGAGAAAAAATAATCAACAGGAATTTTTTCATAAAAAGAAGGCAGATGGTCGTTATCCTGATTATATACGGCACCCTCAAAATGCAGAAATTCGAAGGTTAAATCGTCAGAAATGCGATGGGTGCGGTTGTCTGTCCATGACAAGTTGATGTTTTTTTTGATTTTTTGAGCCTGTGTATCAGTAACTTGAAAGAGTAATGCGCAAAAAATGCAAAGGAGTACCCAAGATTTATTATTCATTTGACGTTTTTTTAGAAAATGCAAATATCATACAATTTTGCTAACGAAAATTCGTTTGGAATATTGCAAATAATTTTGTATCTTTGCCCGCTTAAAAATTTAGACTATGCATAAACGTATTTTAATATTACTGACAGCGGTGATGGCTTTCGCCTGCATGAGAGTGGACGCTCAAGATGCGTTGTTCTCCCAGTTCTATGCAAATCCGTTATATTTGAATCCGGCGATGGCGGGTACGAATGTCTGCCCACGTATTGCCTTGAACTGGCGCGACCAGTGGCCTAATCTGTCGGGCAACTATATGACGACCACCGCATCTTTCGACGAGCATTTTGACAAAATCTACGGTGGCATCGGTATCCTCCTGATGCATGACCGTGCCGGTGCGGGAAGCGGTTATCTCAATACCTCATCCATTAGCCCAATGTACTCCCTGAAAATCAAAATCGCCAAGAAATTCAATATCCGTATGGCTGTTCAAGTGGACATCCAAGACAAATACCTGAACTGGTTTGACCTTACGTTCCCTGATATGGTTGATCCGAGATACGGTTTTGTCTATCAAACCAATGAGACCCAACCTGGCAATCTCCATCGTTGGAGAGCCGGTTTCTCTGCGGGTTTCTTGGGCTATACCCCGCATCTCTATTTCGGTTTTGCTGCTCATCATTTTGTTTCGTTTGCTATTGACGGTCAGGCTGAAAGTTTCCTGGAGAACAGCCAAGCTGAAACATACGATGTGCTCCCTGTCAAGTGGACCGCCCACATCGGCGCCCATTTTGATCTCAAACGCAAGAGCAAGATAGAGACCAACTTCGGCGATATCTCCATGAGCCCTAACTTCATTTATCAGCACCAGAGATATTTCAATTATTTCAACTTCGGTCTCTATATGAACTTCTATCCGTTCACCATCGGTGCGTGGTATAGATTGTCTCCTGTCTATACGATCAAGGATGAAGATAATAGTGTTATGGGCAAAATCAAAAACTCCGATGCATTTGTCTTGATGGCTGGTTTGGAATACAAGTGGATCAAGTTTGGCTACTCCTATGATATTACTCTCGGACCGCTGAAGAGCGAGACGGGTGGCGCACATGAGCTCTCCTTGCAACTCCTGCTCCCGTGCCCTGAAAAGCATAAGACCATTAAGGATCTCAAGTGCCCGTCTTTCTAAATCATGAGAATTATTTTTTAATACGATAATAAATATCATCCACAATGAATAAAGTAACAAAATTTACAGGTCTGTTTTTGACAATGGCTCTTATGGTCATGGTGTCCTCTTGTAAAAAGGATGCTTCCCCTACCACAGGCTGGAATTACAACGATGCTAAGAACGGTGGCTTTGAAGTGGCTCCGTTTGAAGAGCAGGAAACTGGTCCCGGCCTCGTGTTTATCGAAGGTGGTACTTTTGTTATGGGTGCCATGGAAGAGGATGTGATGAAGGACTGGAACAACTCTCCGCGCCGTGTCTCTGTGGCTTCGTTCTATATGGACGAATGCGAGATTTCCAATCTGGACTACCGCGAGTACCTTTATTGGCTGGAGCGCGTGTTTATCCCTCAGGATTTGAAAGTGGTCTATGATAACGCTATGCCCGATGAAAATGTGTGGCGTGAGCGTCTTGGCTACAATGAGCCTGATGTGGACTACTACTTCCGTCACCCGGCTTACAACAAATATCCGGTGGTGGGCGTCAGCTGGCTGCAGGCTACCAACTACGCCGCTTGGCGTACCGACCGTGTCAATGAGAAAATCCTTGCCGACCGTGGCTATGTGGAGTATTCCGAAACCCCGACCGCCGAAGGTTATTTCAACACAGACGCTTACCTGACATACGAAACTTATGAGGCTGAAGGTGAAAAACGCCTCCGTTACATCTCCTCCGGCGAATATCGCAATGTGAAAATGGAAGATGGTATCCTTCTGCCCAAGTATAGACTCCCGACCGAAGCTGAATGGGAATACGCTGCCCTCGGCTTGGTGGGCAACACCCTCAACGAGCGTGTTCTTGAGCGTAAGGTCTATCCTTGGAATGGCCAGCAGCTCCGTACGGAAGATAAGAAGTACTACGGTGATTTGATGACCAACGTGCGTCGTGGTCGCGGCGACCTTATGGGTGTCGCTACCGCCCTCAACGATGCCGGCTTCAAAACCAAAGAAGTCAAATCCGACTGGCCGAATGACTACGGCTTGTATCAAATGGCAGGTAATGTGGCAGAATGGGTGATGGATGTCTATAGACAAGGTTCCCACGACGATGTGTCTGAATTCAATCCGTTCCGTGGTAACTATTTCGAGACCAAGAAACTGCTTGAAGACGGTACCGTGGCCGAACGCGACAGTGTGGGTAAGATCCCCATGGTTCCCGTGTCTGACTTCAAGAACGACAGACGTCGCAACTACCGCGCCGCTGACAACAAGAACTACTTGGACGGCGACTGGCAGTCCCTGTATGATATGGATAATTGGAAGTCTGCTGCCACTACTGACGAAGCTACAGACCAGATGTACCGCAAGTTGGATGACAACTACGCTTATTCTCTGGTTAGCGACCATGCCCGCGTCTATAAAGGCGGTTCATGGAGAGACATCCCGTATTGGTCAGCTCCCGGTTCCAGACGTTACTTGGACGAAGATGAAGCCGCTGACTATATCGGATTCAGATGTGCCATGGCCCGTGTGGGCACGCAGACCAAGAAATAGGTTTGAAACGTGAAACAAAAAAGGCAACTCAATCGAGTTGCCTTTTTTTATGCTTTGATACGGAATTATTCCGCTTTCTCTTCGGTGGGTTTTAGACGGATACCTGAATCTTCAAAACGCATGATCTCTTCTTTGCCAGAATACAATATTAATATATTGTCAGAGATTTCGTAACGATTCAGCTCTTTTTTAATAGCTTTCATCATAGCACGTTCCACTCGCATCTGTTGGCAGAGTTTTTTTGTTGCGCCTTGGTAGGTCAATTCCAGTTTTTGTTTTTTCTGGTAGTAGTCGCCAAAAAAAGTGTTGCATCCGAAATTGCCGGTGAAAGACCCATTGTCGTTGAATACGATATAGGGCTTTTCAACGTATTCTGTGCTGTCCAATGCTTCACCTTCAATGGATATCAGGTTCCATTGCACAAGGCGCAGTGGCGTGTTTTTGCTTTCCGCCATTTTCTTGGAAGAGTGGCATTGGGTGAATAAAAGTGTCAGGGAGGCCAGCAGCATAACTGTGATTCTACGTTTCATTGGGGATGGGATTATTTGATGAATGGAATTGGTTGTTGATTTGTTCGATGAAAGTCAGGATGTCTTCGCGGCCCTTGCCCGTTTCTGCGGAAGAAAGCATCATGAAAGGCATCTCTTCCCACGTTTCGGCGAGTTTGTTCTTGAGGCGCTGCACGTTGCCCTGCACCTTGTTGGCCGAAAGCTTGTCGGTTTTGGTGAAGATGATGGAGAAGGGAACTCCCCATTCACCCAAGTTATTGATGAACTCCAGATCGATTTTCTGTGGTTCCAGTCGGGAATCCACCAGCACGAATACCACTTGTAGGTTTTCTCTAAGCAGCAGATAGTCGCGAATCATTTTTGTCCATTTCTCACGCATGGTTTTGGAGATGCTGGCGTAGCCATATCCGGGCAGATCCACCAGGTACCAGTTCTGGTTGATGAGGAAATGGTTGATGGTCTGCGTCTTGCCGGGTTTGGAGGATGTTTTGGCAAGCTTGCTGTTGCGCACCAGCATGTTAATGAGCGAGGATTTGCCCACATTGGAGCGTCCGATGAAGGCATACTCGGGGAGATGGGCAGACGGACACTTCTTCCAGTCCGTCACACTCTGCATGAATTGGGCACTTTTGATTATCATGGCGTTATCTGCGGGCCAACCAGTCGTTGGGATTGAGGTTACTGTTGTTTTTCCATACCTCGAAATGGAGTTCGTAGGTGTTGGATGAGGAGTTTTTCGCGATGGTGCCGATATTCTGTTTGGTGGACACCTTGGTGCCTTTTTTCACGCTGACGGAGGCAAGGTTCTGATAGACGGTGATGTACTCGCCGTGGCGGATCATCACCACTTTGGTGCCCATGATGTCCATGATGGCAGTTACTTCGCCCTCAAATACGGCACGGGCGGCTGCTCCCGCATCCACCATGATATCGATACCATGGTTCTCCACCATTACGGATGGCACGTCGGGATGAGGGTAGTGGCCGAAGTCGCTCACCTTGGCACCTTTCACCACTGGCCAGGGCAGGCGGCCTTTGTTGTTGATGAAGGAATTGTTGAGGGTCAACTCTTCGGGGGTCAGTGCTACCGTGGCGGTGGCGCGCGGGTTAGTGCTTGTGTTACCCTTGTTGGCCGTAGAGGTCCCCGTGCTCCCTGATTTGCCCTTGTTAGCGGCCGCAGCTCGTTTTGCATTGGCTGCCGCCACCTCGGCGGCAATGGCATTCTTGATGGCCGTCTCAATATTCTTACGCTGGGCCTGCTTCTTCTTAAGCTCGGCGGCCAGTTGCTGCGACTGCTTCTTCAGCTGCTCGGCATTCTTCGTCTTGTTGCGCCTGTCAATTTCCAACTGCTTGATTTCGGTTTCCTTGCCCGACAATAATTTCAGCTTTGCCTCCTTCAAGGCGATGATTTCCTCGTTCTTTTGCTTCAGTTCCTCTTGAGTCTTGGCTATTTTCTCCGACTGGCTGCGCACGTTCTGGGAAAACACCGTGTAGAAACGCATCCGGCGGAACATCTGCGAGAAATCGTCAGCGGCCAGGATAAAAGTCACCTTGTCCATCAGCCGACGGTTGCGGTATGCCATATAGACCACCTGGGCGTAGTCGGCTTTCATGTAGTCCAGCTTTTTCTGCAGATTCTGGATGAGTTCCTGATTCAGGGCCTGCTGCTGCTCCATTTGCATGATTTCGTCGTTCAGGGCGGTGATCAGTTTCTCGCGGTTGTTGATCTGCTGACGCAGAACCGCAATCTGTTGCAGAGACGCTTTTTGGTTTTTCTCCGTTTTCTTCAGCAGATTTTGGGTATTGGCAATCTCTTGTTCCAGCTTCTGCTTGTCCTTTTTAAGCTGGCTGCTGCTCTTGCTCTGCGCGTTGGCAGTGCCGCAAAAGAGGACCAGAATGGCAGCGAGAAGTATGACGGGAGAAAAAACAATACGTTTCTGCATAATATGGATTTTAACTTGCAAAAATACAACGGGACGCGCTATTGTTTTAGTGCGTCCCGAGATATTTATAAACTGCAAAAAGTTAATCTCCAGTTTCGATTATCGATGAACGATTATCGATGAGCGATAATGAATCATCCCTAATCTATTCTATAATCGATAATCTATAATCTCTAATCTATAATTGGTTGTACGCCGGCGAGAAAGTATCGCCTTGGCGGATGTCGCCAGTGTTCAGGCCCTTCTTGAGCCATTTGGCACGCTGCGCGGAAGTGCCGTGATTGAACGACTCTGGCACGGTATAGCCCTGAGCTTTCTTCTGGAGGTAGTCGTCGCCGATTTTGGCCGCCACGTTCAAGCCTTCTTCAATGTCGCCATCTTCCAAAGAGTTGAACATTTTGTTGTCGTTATATGCCCACACACCGGCATAGAAGTCGGCCTGCAACTCCAGGCGCACGCTGATCTGGTTGCTCTCGGTCTTGCTCACCTGGCTCATCTTCTGATGCGCTTGCTGGAGAGTCCCAAGCAAGTATTGCACATGGTGACCCACCTCGTGCGCAATCACGTATGCGTACGCGAAGTCGCCGTCCGCACCCAACTGCTGCTTCATGCTGCTGAAGAACGACAAGTCAATATAAACGGTTTGGTCGGCGGAGCAGTAGAAAGGACCTGTGGATGAGGTGGCATTGCCGCAGCCGGACTGCACACTGCCACTGAACATCACGAGTTTTGGCGGGACATACTCTCTGCCCATCTTTTTGAATTCTGCCGTCCAGACATCTTCCGTGCCGGCGAGGATTTTCTTGGTGAACGTGGCCAGTTCTTCCTCCTCTGCCGTGGGCGTGTATTCGGTTTGCGCACCGCCGTTCATCTGGTTTACAGTTTGAAGTACCTCCGACGGGTTTCTGCCCATCAGCAGGGCTATGAGGCCCACAATGATAGTGCCGCCAATGCCAAGGCCGATGCCTACTTTCTTGCCTCGGCGGTCTTCCACATTAGAACTTTCTCTTCTTCCTTCTAGATTCATAGTAATGATTTTTAATAACTGGCAGCAAAGATACAAAAAGATGTTTAGATAGACATTTTCTGGATCGTTTTTAATATTTTTGCAACTTGAAGTTAAAAATTCATAACATGCAGAAAAAGAATAAAATAAAGAATGAGTTGGTGGCATATCTGCTGCTGATTGTGGGCAGTTTGCTCTTTGCTGTCGGCGATGTGATGTTTGTGAACCCTTACTTGCTGGCACCGGGAGGCACTTATGGTCTTTCCAACGTGCTCAACACGGTGTGGCCCTGGAAGATTAGTTACTATGCCATCTGCATGGATATTCCGCTGCTCCTTATCGGCTCCTGGATTCTCGGTCCCAAGTTCGGTGTAAAGACGATAGTGTCCACCATTTTGATTTTCGCATTCACATGGGTGCTGGAGACGACCTGGGGCTATAATCCCGTGATTCACGAAGGTATTGTGTCAGAGGCGATGTTCAACTATGTTAAGATTCCGCACAGCGACCTTTTCTTTATCCCCGACTACTTCCTGAATACGGCGGTTGGCGGCGTGATTTACGGTGTTGCCATTGGGTTGATATTCAAATCGGGAGCCACATCCGGTGGAAGCGACATCATCTCCATGATCATCCACAAATACACGAAGATTTCCCTTGGCACGCTGGTGCTCATCGTTGATTCCTGCATTACACTCACCACGCTCATCGCCTTCAAACAAATTCGTCTGCCCATCTATTCCATCATCCTTATCGCCATTGAAAGCAAGGTCATTGACCTGATCGTGGACGGTATCAAGTCATATAAGACTGTGTTTATTGTTACCGATAGAATTGATGAGGTTCGCAATTTCATCATCAACGAC
>Ga0310696_10006138_pt1 | contig 14322 bp, 10 predicted proteins | sample AusTroGonzalo_MG_4_FD_203885 | JGI IMG/M metagenome (GOLD analysis project Ga0310696, IMG submission 203885) | Bovine rumen microbial communities from tropical cattle in Woodstock, Queensland, Australia - Gonzalo_02 (v2) (version 2) | ecosystem: Host-associated > Mammals > Digestive system >...
AGGAGAAGCCTTATCAGTATCCTTCAACACCTTCCGAGTCTCACATGTTCGCACTCGACTATCAGCTCGACAAGATCCTTGCTGAAGGCGTTGAGAACAGATATCAGAAGCACTGCAAACTCGCTAAGATCGCTCAGGACTGGGCAAGAGAGAATTGCGAACTCTACTCAAATCCCGAGAATCTCTCAGTAACGGTTACCTGCGTAACAAATACAACAGGCATCCCTACATCAGACCTTATCAAGGCTATGGGCGAGAAGGGTTACCTCATGAGCAACGGTTACGGTCCTCTCAAGGACAAGACCTTCAGAATCGCTCACATGGGTGATCTTACAGAAGAAGAACTCAAGCAGTATCTTACCGACCTTGAAGAGACAATCGCAGAACTTAAGGCAAAGGCATAATTAATTACGGGGGAATATAAACATGAAGATCCTTATCACAGAGAGCATCGCAGAAGAGAGCGTTCAGTACTTAAGAGACAGAGGCTACGAAGTAGAAGAGTACTTAGGTCATTCCCAGGAAGAGATCGAGCAGTACATCAAGGGTTTTGACGCTATCATCGTAAGATCAGCTACTAAGATCAACGAAGCACTTTTGGATAATGCAGACTGCCTCAAGGCTGTCGGCAGAGCAGGTACAGGTATCGACAACATCGACGTTAAGGCTTGTACAGAGCACGGCGTTATCGCTCTTAACACTCCTACTGCAAACAACATGGCAGCTGGTGAGCTCGCTGTAGGTCACGCTTTCTCAATCTTCCGTAACCTTTGCACAGCTAACGAAGGCGTTCACAACGGCGACTTCAGACGCGGCAACTGGGTAGGAATCGAGCTCGAGGGCAAGACAGCAGGCGTTATCGGTTTGGGCCGTATCGGTTCTATCGTATCCAGAAAGCTCAAGGGCGTAGGAATGAACGTAATTGCATACGATCCTTATGTTCCTCAGGAGAAGTTCGACAAGCTCGGAGTTACAAGATGCAAGACTCTTGATGAACTGTTGCCCCAGTGCGACCTCATCACACTCCATACACCTAAGACCAAGGAGACATACGGCATCCTTTCCAAGGAGCAGCTCTATAAGTGTAAGAGAGGCGTAAGAATCGTTAACGCTGCAAGAGGCGGTCTTGTTAACGAGCAGGATCTCGCAGATGCTTTGGCTGAAGGCCAGGTAGCTGCAGCTGCAATCGACGTTTTCGACAAGGAGCCTTCTTACAACAAGGCACCCGGCGAGCAGGAGTACGATAACGTTCTCCTCCACGCACCTCACTGCTACATCACACCTCACCTCGGCGCTTCCACTGTTGAAGCTACAGCTAAGGTTGGTCAGGGCATCGTTGAGCTTATCGATGGCGCTTTGAAGGGTGAGCTCGTTGCAGCAATCAACATGCCTCAGTTCTCCGGCAGCATCGAAGACATCAAGCCTTACTGCTCACTCGCTGAGAAGATCGGCCGTATGTATTTCCAGGCTGAAGCTACACCTATCTCCAAGGTAGAAGTAAGATACAGAGGCGAACTCGCTGAGAGCTCCGGCACAGGCATCATCACACTCTCACTCATGATGGGTCTTCTTAAGGGTATGGGCAATGACCATGTATCTTATGTAAATGCTCAGGAGTGCATGGCTGACACAGGTATCGAAGTTATCGAGACAAAGACAGAGTCCATTCAGAAGTACAACAACCTCATCAACGTTAAGTTCATCACAGAAGACGGCCGTGAACTCAAGATCAACGGTACAGTATTCGAACCCAACACAGAGGTTATCGTATCTTTCTTCGGTTACGAGATGAACTGCCCTCTGTCTTCCACAGTTCTTGCTCTCAAGAACAATGATGTTCCGGGCGTTATCGGAAGAATCGCTACGATCCTCGGCCAGCACAACATCAACATCGTATCCATGCATTGGGGCAGAAAGAACCAGGACGGTTCCGATAATCCGCATGCACAGGCATTCGTTGCTGTTGAGCAGCCTGTATCAAAGGAGATCCTTGACGAGCTCACAGCAGCAGAGGGAGTCCTTAAGGTATCGCTCTTAGAGCTCGCATAATATATAATACAAATTAAAGTATCAGACCGCAGGGGTTTTGCCGGTGAAGTACCATTATTCAAGAAAAGAAGGTTGGCTGGGTAATCCCTGCGGTCTTCTATATTTCAAAGGAAGATATCACTTATTCTTCCAGCTCAATCCGTATAGCTTCAGATACGGCCCTATGCACTGGGGTCATGTAACGTCTGAAGACCTTATCAATTGGGAAGAATGTCCGGTAGCAATAAGCCCCGAGAATGAATTAAGCTGCAACTCAGGTTCTGCCATAGTTCATGACGGTAAGATATGGTTATTCTATACGTCCCTGTCTAACGATAACAAAGAGAGTATATGTGCCTGCTGCTCAGGTGACGGTGTTAACTTCACCAAGATGGGAAGTCCTGTTGCCACATCACCTTTTGAAGGAACATCCAAGTTCAGAGATCCCTTTGTAATGAGATACGGCAGCGGTTTCCGCATGATAGTAGGTGCCGGCAAGTTCGGTGTCGCTAAGGTCGTTCAGTTCGAATCAGACGACCTCATCAACTGGAATTATAAGGGCGAACTGTTATCAGACAACAAGTACGGCAGTGTTATCGAAGCGCCTCAGATGCTTAATATCGACGGCAAATGGGTCTTCATCATCCAGGGAGAGCGCCATGTTCCCACCAAGGTTTTGTTTGCAACCGGCGACTACGACGGCGAGAGATTTGTTTTCGACGACGAGGCAGATCCGTTCAAGCCCGTAGATCTCGGCGAAGACTTCCTTAACCCCGTAACATGCGAAGATGCTGAAGGCAGAATGGTCCTTATGTCTTGGATGTTCTCGATGAAGATGAATTCAGCTGCAATAAGCATTCCGAAGGAAGTGTTGATCTCGAGAAGCGGGGAAGTATGCCTCGTTCCTTATGGTGAATTAAGACATCAGAGCGTAGTTGAGAGTAATTTTGTCAGTTACGGCGCAGGACGGCTCATGGTCACGTTTGAAGGCCGCACATTATTTGATAAAGCATACAGAGAATGCCCTGAGATCAGGGTAATTGAAGATGTCGGAACGGTCGAGGTATTCCTGAACGGCGGCCGCGAGATGATATCTCTCTTTATCTGCTGATATTCATGACGAAGATTCTTGCCGAAGGCAGAGGATATCAGATCCTGTACAAAGAAAGAGGAGAAGACAGCGAGAAGATCGCTTCTTCAGGCATGTCTGCACTCTCGAGATTAGATGTTCCCGTTCCCGGCATTGTTCCTGCAGCAGATTCAGGTAAGAGAATAAGGATCCTCAATAAGAAATACTATCTGGTCTGCCAGGGCAGATTTGAAGAAACTGAAGGCGTGATGGAAGACCTGCTTTTCCACGATTCGAGGACTAACCGCACATTCCCCGTAAAGCGCATGAGAAAAGGCGTCAAGGAAGCTCGTCTTACATACAGTGTCTTAAGTTATAGCGAAGAAAAAGATCTGTCATACGTATCAGTCGTATTAGATACGGGACGCACTCACCAGATAAGAACACAGTTCGCTTCAAGAAAGCATCCCCTTGCAGGAGACGGCAAATACGGGAGCAGGATAAAGTGCCCGATAGCTCTTATCATGGCTGAACTAACTTACGATGAAGGTGAGGGGACTGATCCCGTCACGGTAAATATCGATCCCAAAGAAGAATTGCCGGAAGTCTGATCAGTTAACGCCAGACGCCATTCCGAGAGGCGCAACCTTATAGATCCTCAGGCTGCCGTATGTGAATACCTCTGTTCCAAGCTGCGAGAAGACTTCTGAATTATCGAACTTATACTTATAGATCTCCATGTCGCCGAGAACGATATATTCTATCTGATACTTGTTGATGAGGTCCTGAACCTCAGCAGCATTGGTGCTCGTATAGAGGATATCGATATCCTTATGGCGGGGAGTGATATAGAGCTTCCATACATCCCTGTCAGGATCTGAGACCAAAGTGTCAGATGCTTTATCTACGATTCCGTGATAACGCCAGAGCCATTCGTGAGTCTGCCATCCGAATACGGTGGGAAGACCCGTGTAAGCTGAGATGATGTTGTTATCAGTATAGCTGTTACCGTAAACTTCGCAGATAACAGGGCTGCCCTTAACTTCTGAATTGAACCAGTTGATAGCTTCCATATAAGGAATCAGATTACCGGGCTGGTTTGCTTCAACCACATAACTTACGTGATTCTCGATATAAGCCGTACCGTCCAGGCCCCTGTAACGTTCACGGCTCCAGTCCTCGCCTGAACGCTGCTTCAGTGATGCCATCGTGTAGTGGGCAGGGATGAAGAGAAGCAGTGCGAAGAAGAGTCCGATAACAAAGAGAGGCGTAGAATATTTACCGCTCTTGTTGACGAACCATATGAGTCTGATGATCGCATAGACCATTGTCGTTGACAGGATAATGAATGCTGCGAACGTGAACTTGAACATCGTGTTCGAGCGCAGGTATCCGCCTGTATAAATGTCTCTTACATAGAAGATCTCGGGTGCAGCAAGAAGCATGAGAGCTACTATCGTCATGCCGCATACGAAGATATCAATGAGATTACGCTCGCAGAAGAACTTCTGAACAGGATTTGTATAAGTGTTCTCGTTTCCGACGATTGCAACCTTTGTATTGCCTGCCTGAGCCTTTTTCTTTGCCTTGACGGATGAGATGTACATGTAGTTCTTGGTTGCGAAAACTATTACCAAAAAAGCCACGCTGATTATCACATGTGTTCCCCAGAGAATGAACAGCTGGAAGAGTGAAGAACGGTTCCTTACCATTCCGAGCGAATTGGAGATCATGTCGAAGTTCATGTTGAACGTCAGAGCCGTAAGTGAAGCCATAGAGAATACGAAGCTCATCTGGAACGATGTTCTGGGAAGAGCCGTCGGGCTTACGACGCAGAACAGGAAAGATGCAACCATGAGCAGTGACTCTAATGCAAAAAGAACTATCGGATTGCTGCCCTGTGATAAGTAGATCAGCAATATGCCGAGTACATTTACTACGAAAACAATGGCTCCTGCTATGTTCGTAAACTTGGGAGATCTTACGATATTCAGTACGAAGAATCCCATCGAGCAGAAGATGAAGTAGATGAGGAAGTCCCAGTAGTTAGTCATCTGGGCACATCCTAAGAGGATCGCACAAAGTACGAGTTCGAGCGTTATGGATGATTCGAATTCAGGTACGATCCTGCCTTCGCCGCTGATATTATCAAGCGTGTGTTTAATATTGATCTCTTCTTTTGTCGGGAGCTTTACCGAGCAGATCATGGAGAGGACGATCGCCGATATGAGAAGGACGATCATCATCGATATGACGTGCGCGTGAAGGTCGCCTACGAGATAGGAATAGAATGGGAATTCCTCGATCGTAAAGTCGCCGCCGTTTGTCGTTACTTCAGGATTCCATCCGATGAATCTCGTGCTGTCGGGATAGAAGAAATTATCTGTTCTTCCGACGTTGATTCCGAAACTCTTGAAGATATTGAGAAGGCCGTTTCCGAAGCTGTTCTCATCGTAATAGAACGAGTGTGAATTACCCCAGATGGATACTGCAAGACCTGTTGCAGTTCCGGCGACATACTTAATAAGTTTGTTATCGGTAAATCCCTTGGTTGCAGCAGCTTCGATAAGGAACTTGCCGATTGAGAAACTCATTGCAAAAGGAATGGCAGTTGCAGAGCACATTGCAAGGGTGTAGCCGATGCCTGAGGGAACGCTGGTCGTCTTGACCATTACGGACCAGATGTACTGGCCGAAGTAGTAATAGTTGATCTGATGGCCGGCCAGCCACATGTCTCTTGCAGGGAGCTGGTCGTTCCTTAACATCGACATTATGAAGCCGTAATCCATGAACTTCTCCTGACCGTTGATGTCAGGCAGGAATCCCTTGAAGTAGCACATAAGGAAGAAGACTAAGACAAATGCAGTCTCTTCAACTACAACCGCTTCAACGAAGCCTTTTGTATTGAGCTTTTTGATGAGTGAATTCCTGAATGTCTTAGGAAGATAACAAAGTGCACCTACTATCACTGCAGAGAGAAGGATGCAGAAGAGGTTGATCTTAAAGACCTTAACGTGAGTAAGTGTCCACAATACCAGACATGTAAATATGAGTCCCATAGGCTGGGACAGGAAAAAGCCGCCTGATGAGAACTTATCCCATAGCTTTGTTGCCAGCGGCAGTGTAACAAATCCGAAGAGGAAGAGTACAAATACCCACCAGAGAGCGTGCAGAGTATCTGCGGTTCCCATGGTGAGAATGCCGACCAGTGCACCGGTAATGAACGGAATCAGGAGCAGGACAAAACGCAAAGGAGATGTCGCCTCAAAAGGAGCCGGAGTATTCTTGCTCATGACAGAACTCCTTCAACAGGTTCTTTTGTCACGCTGTCCTGATTTCCAAGTTCAGTAACGGGAACATGGTTCGCTGCTTTTTCAAGTGATAACTCATAAGACTTGATGATCTCAGAACTGATCCTGCCCGCCAGAGCGACAACGGAATCCATGTGGTTCTCAGGAGCCTCTTTGGTGGCAAACTTCGTAAGTCCCGTTGAACATACATAGAGATTCTCACAAGGATTTGTAAGATCGATCTCAGGGTACTGGGATGTTATCGCATAACGTGTCTTTGTAAGACGCCATGACTTAACGTCGGATTTACGAAGTGAAGGATATAGTTTTCGAAGACCTGCAAAATACTTGAGCATGATGTTTGCATCAGAATCGATCCAGAGAGCATCAGTGATTGAGCATGAGCCTACGAGATATACAACGGCGCCGCCGTAATTGCGCTCGCCGAAAGCGCTTGTGTGATTGATTATCGCCTTGAACGGAAGTCCGGAATCCTTCGGAGGAACCTGATAGAACATCTGCGATACTTCGTGCTTCATTACCATCATCGCGGTGATCTTTGCACTGTAGGTAACGTTCATTAAGATGTCCCTGTCATCCATCGGGATGGGAAGACCGTGACTGACGTTAACGAAGGTTCTGCATGAACCCGTGAAGATAACGTAAGCGCTGTCAATTACAATTCTTGTTGAGTTCGAGAGAATGCAGCTTGTGCGGTACATGCCGCTATTGAGTCTTGCGATCTCAGCAACCGTAGTCGAATAGTAGATGTGTCCGCCGTTATCTGTTATCTCCTGCATGAGGCTTGTGATAAGGCAGGCAAAACCGCCTTCGTAATAACCTACTTTACGGTGTGAAGCCTTACCTGACCATGCCGAATCGAACCAGTTGATCCTGTCATCAACGCCCATTTCCTTGGACAAAGCGAGCAGTGATTTGTCGCTCTTTCTAAGATGGTGGGGGAGGAGTTCCAAATATTCTCTGCCGATTCTCGTATATGCGAGAAGGCCGCCGGGAGATGCAAGCTCTTCAACGACAGTAACATTGAAGCCTGCCTTTGCAAGCTTCATACCGCATGTAAGACCCGATAGTCCGGATCCGATAATGCAGACAGTTTTGCTCTCGTCTAAAAACTCGTTCTCAGGATCCATCATTCGATTATCTTAGCCTCAAGATAGAATCTCTTCTCGAACGCTTCACCCATGGAGAATGTCTTTCTCGGGAAAACGCCTTCCTTCTCAACTGTGCCGAAGAAAGTATCCTTACTGATTGAGGGAACGAGGATTCCGGTGTTGCCGGATGTTGCAAGCTTTCTTACGGAATCTTCGCCGTGAATGTAATCGCACTCAAGTCCCAAGCTGTCGATCATCATCTGAACTGAACCGATAGCAAGGGTGTGGGGAGGATTAGCAAGAGATACCTTGATATCTTCTGATCCTTCCGATACAACGACAAAGCTCTGCTTGGAGTCATCATCAGATCCTGTCTCCATACCGTTATCCTTGAAGTATTCCTTAGCCTTAGCGATGAACTCGTCAGCGCTGATATTGAATACGACTCTGTGGATAGGCTCAAAATCGAGACCCTTGTCGTGAATATTTACGATCTCTGCAAGCGCATATCTTGCAGGATGATTCTGTTTCTCTTCTTCTGACAGATTTGCTCTGATGTTTTCCCAGTGAGCCTTGGCGGAAGCCAGTGAGTGGTTGCCGTCGCCAACGAGGAACAAGAGTCCGTCAGCGTTATTTGCCTTAAGTGTCTTAAGACCGTCAACGATTGATTCTGCAATGGGTGAACCGTCAGGGATAAATGTTCCCTTGATGTGGCCTGAACCGAGCATGAGGTCCGTGTCGTAAACAGGCGCGAGACCTTCTGATGCAGCCATGTCAAATGCCTTCTCGATAGTGATTCCGTCAGGATCGTCGATAAGGATCATGATATGAGGAAGTTCGAGAGGGGAATTAGCTCTGATCCTTACTCTCGGAGGAATTCTGGAGAGTACCGTTCCTTCGGTTGCTCTGCAGATATTCTTATTTCCGGGTTCGAAGCTGTAGCCCTCAAGGTCGATTGCAGCCATAAGGCCCTTTCTCGAAGGGTGGAGCTCAGTTGCTCTGTCTGTAAGGATGAAGCCTGTTCCGAGGCTCTGGAGAATACCTTCATCGAGGTACTGTCTTGCTGTTTTGGCAATGGATCCGAGCTTCTCTGTCTCTTTATCTGTTCCGAGATATACTTCGGGAAGAACGAGATTCAATGTTGAAGGAGCGCTTCCCACTTCCTTCTCACAGTTCTCCCAGTATTCAGGCTCTGATGTATATTGGTCGCAGGCAATTACTGCCCATTTCTTGAAATCTGTTCCCTGCTGCGGAATAAGGATGTCCGGTACCGCAAAACCGATATCGTTAACGGTTCTCAATTTAATAACCCCACCTAATCAATAAAGTGCCTTACATTCTATCACGGTCGGCAAGCGATTTGGGGAATAAATCAGGCTTTTTTATATTTTTTGTCAGGGGGTCTGTTTTTGAGTTAGTGATTCCCTTTGAGACTGATTTGAGACTGTTTTGGCCCCTGATACTGCCCGTAAAAGTCTTTTTTGCCGGAAAAAGACTTTTTTGAGACTGTTTAGGGGCTTAAGAGTCTCTTTTCGCTCTCTTGAAAAACACATCGCTTTCAAGCGCGAAAAACACCAAGTTTCCGAGCACCAAAAAACACAGGGAAATCTTAACTTAGTGTACTGTTAATGGTACTATTATTCTATCTAAATTCTTAGGGAGGCAGACTTATGGCTAACAGTGAATTATCAAAACTCAAGATCCTATTTATCTACGATTATTTCAAGACACAAGTCAGTTCCTCGGGCGGCAGGGAAGCGGTCTCCGTAAGCGACCTTATCTCATATCTTGAACAGGAGACCGGTACTACGTTTGAGCGCAAGTCGATTTACGCAGACATCAATAAAATCAACGAATATGTTCAGAAATCAGGACAGACAAAGGACGATAACTGGATCTTCTGCGAAGGCAAGAAATATAAGCGTGCAGACCTGAAAGATGAGATCCTTATAGATGAAGCAAGACTTATTGTTGACGCCATAAGCACGACAACGTTCGTAGACTCCGATCTCTGCGAAAAGATCATCAAGATGTTCCCGACATATTTCCCGGAAGGTTATCAGAAGAGAGCACTCTATCCTCACGACGGGAAGATGGACAGGAAGAGCATTCTTCTGCTCAACAACATCAGAGGCGGAATCGAGAATAAAAATGCGCTTAAAATCAGTTACGGATACATGCTCGGAAGCAGTCTTACGGAGAAGTCCGACAAGATCGTATCACCGATGGCGCTTGACTGGGCAAACAACTGTTATTACGTGATTGCAATAGATAACGAAGCGGCTGCAGGTCTTGAGAGGGACCAGTCTCTGACAGCTGCACTAAGGCGTTACAGAGTAGACAGAATAGCCAGCATTGATGTCCCTGATCCGGCCAAGACTCCCTATATCGATTACAAGACGGAAAAGCTGAAAAAGCAGGAACTCAAGAGCTTTATCGATAATTCACTCTCCGCTTATTCAAGCAGCAGGCCCGTATCGATAGGAATAGTCATCAGGGGCAAGACACGTAAAGACGTGCTCAAGGCATACGGAGCTTTTGTTACAAAGGCTAGTGACAAAGTTAAGATTGCAGACGATACCAAACTTGAAAAGGGAATCCTCACGATCAACGTAACCACAGGTCTTGCGCCGACGCTTTACACGGACCTCTTTGAGCTCTCGACATTTGAAAACGTTGAGATCGAGATCGATAACGAGGAAGTCTGCCGTAAATACGGAGAATATATTAAGAAAGCGGCTCAGGCTGCAAAACTTAAGAAGCTCTAATTGCAAACGGAATTCAAACGATTTATAATTTCTAAGTTTTATTATTATTAAGGAGTAGTAGCACCGATGAGACAATTTACATCAAAAGAGCTTAGGAAGACCTGGAAGGAATTTTATATTGAGAGAGGTCACGTTGATGTAGGTGCCGTATCATTAGTATCTGACGGTTCAACTGGCGTTTTATTCAATATTGCCGGAATGCAGCCCCTGATGCCTTACCTTCTCGGAGAGAAGCACCCTATGGGAACAAGGCTTTGCAATGTTCAGGGATGTGTCCGCACCAACGATATCGATTCAGTAGGTGACAGAAGCCACGTTACCTTCTTTGAGATGATGGGCAGCTGGAGCCTTGGTGACTACTTCAAGGAAGACAGATGCAAGTGGAGTTACGAACTCCTTACCGACGTATTCGGATTTGATAAGGATCATCTGGCAGCAACGGTTTTCGCAGGCGACGAGAATGCTCCCAGAGATGAAGAGGGTGCTCAGTTCAGAATCGCTTCAGGATTTAAGCCTGAGAATATCTACTATCTTGGCGCAGATGACAACTGGTGGGGACTTGAGTACGGTCCCTGCGGTCCGGACAGTGAGATGTTCTATATTGCTGACATTCCCGATTGCGGCCCTAACTGCGGTCCGGGATGCTCATGCGGCAAGTACACAGAGATCGGTAACGATGTTTTCATGCAGTATGAGAAGCATCAGGACGGAACACTCACACCATTAAAGCAGAAGAACGTTGATACAGGCTGGGGACTTGAGAGAATCCTTGCTTTCCTTAACGGAACAAAGGACGTTTATAAGACAGACCTCTTTACTGACGCTATTGCTTACATCGAGAACGCATCCGGTGTTAAGTACGATTCAGACGAGAAGCTCACAAAGTCAATGAGAGTCCTGGCTGACCATATCCGTACAAGCGTTATGCTCATCGGTGATGCTGCAAAGCTCGTTCCTTCAAATGCAGGCGCTGGCTACGTATTAAGACGTCTCATCAGACGTGCAGTCAGACACGTAAGAACATTAGGTCTTAGCAAGGAGCACATCTTGGGTCTTGCAAAGATCTACATCGATAACGTTTATAACGACAGCTATCCGCTTCTTGCAACAAACCGTGAGTTCATCTTGAACGAGCTCGACAAGGAGATTGCAAGATTCGAGAGCACTCTCGAGAACGGTATCAAGGAATTCAAGAAGATCCTTGATGACAAGAACAAGGCTGGCGTAAAGGAGATTGACGGCGAGTCCGCTTTCTACCTCTACGATACATTCGGATTCCCGATTGAGCTCACAGTCGAGATGGCTGCTGAAGAAGGCCTCACTGTTGACGAAGAAGGCTTCAAGGCAGCAATGGAAGCTCAGAAGCAGCGTGCAAGAGAAGCTACACTTAAGAACGCTTCTGATCTTGCTCTGGGCACAAAGGATCTTCCTGCTGAGATCGTATCTGATGACAAGCAGACAGACTTCGTAGGTTACGAGCAGCTCGGTACGGAAGCAACACTTCTCCACCTCATCAAGGCTGACTCTGAAGGCAACCTCAAGATCGCTGAAGAAGCTTCAGAGGGCGATGACGTAATCGCTATCTTTGATAAGACTTCCCTTTACGCTACGATGGGCGGTCAGATCCACGATGAAGGTGTTATCACAGGAGACGGTTTTGAGGCTAAGGTCATCTCCGTTGATAAGGATAAGTCAGGCAAGTATCTGCACGCTTTGAAGATCACTTCAGGCACCGTTAAGCAGGGCGCTAATGTGACCATCACAACAGACAAGGCAGAAAGACTTGCAATTGCAAGAAATCATACAGCTACACACATCTTGCTATCAAGCCTCCAGAAGGTTTTGGGACCTCAGGTTGAGCAGGCAGGTTCTTATGTCGGCAGCGACAGATTAAGATTCGACTTCAACCACTTCCAGGCTATGACTGCTGAAGAGATCGCCAAGGTTGAGGAGATGGTAAATGACGTAGTTCTCCAGGCTCTTCCTGTTGAGACTAAGGTCCTCGGCATTGAAGAAGCTAAGAAGCTCGGCGCTACAGCTATCTTCGGCGAGAAGTACGGCGAAGTCGTTAGAGTCGTTGCAGTAGGTGACTTCAATGATCCGTTCGATCTCGAGTTCTGCGGTGGTACACACCTTACAAACAGCGCTCAGATCGGCCAGTTCAGGATCGTATCCGAATCAGGTATCGCTGCAGGCATCAGAAGAATCGAAGCAGTTACGGGCGTTAAGTGCTACGAGATGAACAAGGCTGACAGAAGCCTCATCGATAGTGCAGCTGCAGCTCTCAAGACTCCCAAGGATAAGATCGTTGAGAGAATTGATGCTCTCCATGCAGAAGTTAAGTCGCTCGAGAAGGAACTTGCTGAGATCGAGAAGGCTAAGGCAGGATCATTTGCTGACAGCGCAATCTCATCGGCTAAGGATATCGGCGGCGTTAAGGCAGTTATTGCTGAGTGCGATGCAGCTGATGCAGCAGCACTTAGAGATACAGCTGACAAGATCAGAGACAAGCTCGACTGCGGTGTAGTATTCCTCGCAGCTAACGGCGGCGACAAGATCCTTTTCACAGCTATGGCTACAAAGTCTGCTAACGAAAAGGGCGCTCACTGCGGCAACATCATCAAGGAAGCTGCCAAGGTTGCAGGCGGCGGTGGCGGCGGACGTCCCGACATGGCTCAGGCAGGCGGTAAGGATGTATCTAAGCTTGCTGACGCACTCGCTAAGGCTGAGGAGGTTTTGGCTTCTCAGGTAAACGGTTAAAGGAGAAAAGTTATGTGCTTATTTTGCGATATCGTTGAGGGCAAGATCCCTTCAACAAAGGTATATGAGAACGATTACGTATTATGCTTCAAGGATATCAATCCCGTAGCTCCCGTACATGTTCTCGTTGTTCCGAAGAAGCACTTCGCCAACATCAACGAGCTGGCTAGTGATCCTGAGGGCGCACTTTATTCTGCAGAGATCACCAAGGCTATTGCCGAGGTAGCGAGAATCTGTGGCGTAAGCGATGCTTACAGAACGATCAACAACTGCGGTGAAGCAGCCGGACAGACCGTTATGCACGTTCACTTCCATGTGATCGGCGGTACAACCCTTACGGAGAAACTCATCTGATCCTATGGCTAGAATGAGAACTAAGCGCAATATTCCTGCGCGCATGGAGAAATGTCATGAGCGCTGGTTTGACGCGCCCTTATTAAATCGCGGTAAGTGGAGAGAAGCATGCGGCTTCCCCGAAGATATTCCCGTTTGGCTCGAGATCGGCTGCGGTAAAGGCAAATTCTGTACGGAGATGGCCTTAAGACATCCGGAAGTCCTCTATATCGCCATGGAGAAGGATGCTTCCGTAACGCTTGCTGCAATTGAGAAAGCACACGCTCTTGAGATCCCGAATCTCTTCTTTATCCGAGGCGACGCAAATCTCATCGAGAACTACTTTGCAGAAGACGAAGTAAACAGGATCTTCCTGAATTTCTCCGATCCCTGGACCAGGCAGAATAAACCCAAGAGACGTCTGACCTACAGAGACTTCCTCAATAAGTACAAGGTCATGATGCGCGAGGGCGGAGCCATCGAGTTCAAGACCGATAACGACGACCTTTTTGACTTCTCTCTGAACGAATTCAAAGAGACCGGATTTGCGCTGACAGACGAGACACGCGACCTTCATAACAGCGAGTGGAATGAAGAGAATATCCGCACCGAGTTCGAGCAGAAGTTCGCAGACCAGGGCATCCCGATCAAGAGGGTAGTTGCGGTGATGTAAGTTTTCGGGCACGGCTTGATACCGCTTGAAAGCAAAACAAAAATCGTTTGAGTGAAAAAAGGGGCAATCAGCTCCTTTTTTATTAAAATTTACATTCTTATGACAAAAATTCTGTGGAAAACCCATTATCAGTGGAGTAGAATTCTTACGGTGCAGATTAATGAGCACTATTTTAAGTTTAATAATCCCGGTTAAGGGAATTTAGGAGGAATTCAATATGGCAGTAAAAGTTGCGATTAACGGTTTCGGTCGTATCGGTCGTCTTGCTTTCAGACAGATGTTCGGTGCT
>Ga0310696_10006139_pt1 | contig 14321 bp, 19 predicted proteins | sample AusTroGonzalo_MG_4_FD_203885 | JGI IMG/M metagenome (GOLD analysis project Ga0310696, IMG submission 203885) | Bovine rumen microbial communities from tropical cattle in Woodstock, Queensland, Australia - Gonzalo_02 (v2) (version 2) | ecosystem: Host-associated > Mammals > Digestive system >...
CCAGCGCCTCCGGCGCGTAAGGTAAATTGATAAGAGTGAACATATGTGGCTCGTATTAATGGTTACTTTTGCGAAGATAATCATTTTCCGTAACTTTGCATCATGTTTGACGTAATCCCTATCTCAGATATCCAAGAGGGCGGCATCCGCCGGGCCTCCTTCCTCACCTGCGGGGCAGTCTGCTCGCAGCAGATCGACATCGAACTCGAGGGCGACATCATCCGCCGCGTCCAGTACACCGGCGGCTGCCACGGCAACACCCAGGGCCTCTCCGCCCTCGTCGTGGGCATGAAAAAGGAGGACGTCATCGCACGCCTCCGCGGCATCGACTGTAAGGCCCGCGGCACCAGCTGCCCCGACCAGCTCGCCCGCTCGCTGGAAATGCTGCACTGATGAACGTCCTCCGGACACAGATGCTCGCGCACGCGGACCCCACCCAGGTGGCGGGGCTCGCGCGCTTCTTCAAGACCGGCCCCGGCCAGTACGGCGAGGGCGACAAGTTCCTGGGAATCAAGGTTCCCGTGACGCGCACGGTCGTCCGCGAATGCTGGCGGCAGACGCGTTTCGACGACCTCGAAGAATGCATCGCCAGCGAGTACCACGAGCTGCGCCTCGCCGCCCTGCTCGCCCTCGTGGAGATCTTCCGGCACGCGAAGAAGGCGCCGGTCGAGCAGCAGCAGTGCGTCGAATTCTATTTGAATCACACCGACCGCATCAACAACTGGGACCTCGTCGACCTCTCCTGCTACCCGCTCCTCGGCGAATGGCTCCTCGACCGCGACCGCACCCTCCTCTACGACCTCGCGCGCGATGGCAAAACAATCTGGGAGCAGCGCATCGGCATCGTCAGCACCATGACCTTCATCCGCCACGGCCAGCTCGCGGACACCTTCGCCATCGCCGACATCCTCCTGCACCACCCCCACGACCTCATCCACAAAGCCGTCGGCTGGCTTCTCCGCGAAGCCGGCAAGCGCGACAAGCCCGCCCTCGAGGCCTTCCTTCTCGCCCCCGACCCGTCATTCGCCAGCGAATCTCCCCGCTACCGGACAATGCCCCGCACCGCCCTACGCTACGCCATCGAGAAGTTCCCCGAACCCGAACGCCAATCCTACCTCTCCGGCCATGCCCGCTGACACCCCCACCGAGCGCCACCCCTTCGAGCCCTTTCTCCCGGACAGGGCACGCATCCTATTCCTCGGCAGTTTCCCGCCGCAGGAGCACCGCTGGTGCATGCCGTTCTATTACCCCAACTGGATCAACGACTTCTGGCGCATCATGGGGCTGATTCACTTTGGGGACAAGTCGCACTTCTGTGTGCCTGGCGAGAAGCGGTTTGACGAAGCTTTGATTCGCGCCTTCTGTGCCGACGCCGGCCTCGCCTTCTACGACACCGCCACCGAAGTCCGCCGCCTGAAGGACAACGCCTCCGACGCCTTCCTCGAAGTCGTCACCCCCACCGATATTCCCGCTCTCCTGGCCCGAATCCCGTCCTGCCACACTCTCGTCACCACCGGCGAAAAAGCCAGTTCCATCGTCGCCCAAACCTTCTCCTGCCCCGTCCCGCCCGTCAGCGGACATGTTGATATCGGCCCCCTCCGCTTCTACCGCATGCCATCCACCTCCCGCGCCTATCCCCTGTCGCTGGAGAAAAAAGCCGCCGCCTACAAATCCCTCTTCTAACCCCCTCTGACGCCCCACGAAACAATTGAGGGCGACCGCGTTACGGCCGCCCCTGCAGTTAAACGATTAATCTTTGGAAAAGATCTTTCTATTTCGTATGCGTCTCAATCCCCCTTCACCACCGCTGCGAGGCCGCGGAGGAGCATGCGCCACCAGACGGCGACCGCGTCGCGGGGGAAGAGGACGACCAGCTGCGCGCAGTCCGTCGTATGCCGCCAAAAAGAAATCGCCTTCCGCACGAGGCGCGGGTACCGGGTCGCGTACGAGTTGTCCCGGTTGCGCCCGAAATTCCCGGTCCGGAGGATCCGCGCGAGCACACGCCCGCCCAAGCGCCGCCAGCGCGCCAAAGGAGAATACAGCGGCATCGCCTCGGCCGGCATCCCGAGCCAACCAACCGCCAGCGCGGCAAACGCGCGCCACTCCGTCAGCAGCCCCGCCTCCCGCAGCCGCGCCTCCAGCAGTGCAAGGTCCAGCGAATCCCGGAACGTCCACAGCACCCGGCACCAGTCGCAGACCTGCCGCAACCCGACGCCGCCCTGGATGAAATGTTTCACGAAATGCGTGAAAATGAGAACGATATCCCCGTCCGCCCCCGGCAGCGGCACCCCAACAGAACCATTCTGCCAAAAACGCACATCGCCGCCAAGCACGTCCTGCTGCACCCGATCAATCACCCGGTCCATCCGCGGCAGCACCCCGCTCCGCAGCGTCCCGTGCAGCTCCACCAGCCACCCGTCCAGCACCAGCCCCTGGTGCAGCACATCCACGCCCTCCGGCTCCACCTCCTGCGCCAGCGGCTCCAGCAACGCCTTCGCTTTCAAGTAGTTCGCCGCATCCAGCAGCAGATCGATGTCGCCGCACGCGCGCCACAGCGGCCGCGCGTAGCACTGCGCCACCCCCTGCCCCTTCACCAGCACGAACGCCACCCCCGCCGCGCGCAAGCGTGTCACCAGCGTCCCGACGAAGCCGTTCATCGCGGCATTCCGCCGCTCGATCTGCAGCGCTGTCGCGCCAAACGCCAACGCCTCTGCCTTGGGGATTCGCCCGGACGGAACATGCTCCAGCCCCGCGGCCACGAGCCCGACCACCGCCTGCTCCTCGGCAAGGCGCAGCACCGCGCCCCAGTCCGCACGCGAAACCGCGCAGGCCTCCTCCCAGAGCCCCGCCCGCACCAACGCCAGAAACGCCGAAGTATTACTATCTATTCTAATCATTCCGGATTTGATTTGAAACACGCCTTTCCGTCAAAACTAAAGTGCTCACCCTGAAACACATATCCAAGTTGATTGCAAAGCAGTGTGGTCTCGCCAATCTTGGTACCTGAACCGCCAGCATAGTGCGTGTGACCATAGATCCAATAATCCACGCCTGAGCCCCCAATAAAGGCATCCAAATCCACCTGGAATGCAGAATTCAGTGCCCCACCGGGATAGCCGTTGAATTCTCGCCGCATAGTCGGGCAATGGTGGGACACAACCACCTTGTGCACCGCCGTCGATAATTCCAATGCACTTGACAACCAGTCTATGCACCGCTGATGCAGCCCGTCCACATCATTGGCACAGAAGCGTTTTCCATTCAACTTTCCAAGCCTGAAATCATTCATACCCTGCTGAACAGTCCACAATCGCACGGGGTCTATCCTTGTCCATAACGTAGTAAAGAACAGCTCCGTATCCCCAAGCGCGACGCTCCGGTTGTTCAGATACCGCACATTCGACCGAACCTCCATCTCAAAATCGACCATCGTCCGACCGATATCAAACCCGCCATAAAACTCGTGATTCCCCGGCACCACAAACGTCTCGCGATAGTGTTCCGCACACCAATCCCAGAACGGATGCTTCAACATCTTTCTATCCCACAGATACGACACGTCCCCTGCCAGCACGAGAACCTCTCCCGCAGGTTCAATACCCCCGTACTCGATAAAACTCTTATTCTCTGCAAACTCCAGATGCAGATCCGACGCGTATTGTATCTTCATAATCAAAACACCCCGCAAAAATAAGTCTCAATATCCATGTCCGGCAGGATGCTGCCGGCAGTTACTGCTGCCCACCACATTATGGCGGAATCGGGCATAGGTCATGCACGCACTCTCCCCTTTACCCAGGCACAGTCCCGACAAAGACGTCAGCCGGGCAAATTCCCGCCGCTCCTCCCCCATCGGGTTATACTCAATCAAGCTGATGTTCTTCAGATGGTATATGTGATTGTCCAGCACATTCTTCGTCTCCTGGCGCAGCTCATCCCGCACAACGCTCAAGACCACGAAAGAACACTCCGGCACCACCTTGGGCAGCAGGTGCAAATACCCACCTTGTGCAAAGTGGATAATCACATCCGCGTCCAGTACTATCTGAATTCTCTCAGGCATTCGTCAGCACATTGATCAGTTCGTTGTAATGCCCCTCGGAAATGCGCCCCTTCTCAAACAGATCCGTCGCGAGCGAGCTGTAATCGCCAATCACCAACCCCTCATTCCCGTTCTCATACAGCGCCACATCAAACCCACGACGCTGGGCTGCATCCCGCGTAGGTGCCGACAGGAGCGTCTGCAACTGACTTTCATCGATAATGCCCAGCCGCTTCAGCCGGTAAAGCAGCGCCTGCCGTGACACCCGGAACCGCTGCTCCATCTTCACCACCGTGGCCAGGTCCAGCTTTTTGGACGAGGGATACTCCTCCGGCAGCATCGCCAGCAACCCCACCCGCGGCAGCAACAGGTTGGATGCGAACATATCGGCCGACTGCTCCGCGGGCAACTTCCCGTCCCTCACACACATATGCGGCTGCGGGTTCTCATCGAAATAGAGGTGATACAACTCGTGGCCGATGGTGAAGTGCTGCCGCCCCATCGTAGAATTGCTGCTCACCAGCATAAAACGCAGCCCCTCCGCAGTCTTGATGGACATCCCGTAGGAACTGTCCGACAGCGGCCTGAACACCGTCAGGATGCCCAACTGCTCCAATGACTCCCTCACCGGAAACGGCACATCCTGTGGCAAGTGAAGCATGTTCCGAAACCGCACTGCAAGCAGCTCCGCATCAAACTCAGACAACCTTCTCATTTCCTCGAGATCTTTATCATCTTCACGTAATTCATCACCAGCTGCTTGAACGCAGCCACCTGCTTCATGTCCTCAACAGCCAGCGAATCCACCCGGAATGCACATGCAATCACACCCTGCAGCACATCCTTGTCCTCACACTCCAAATCATACAGTTCACAACCATAGAGGTTGGCCAGTTTCTCCAGCACCGTCAACGGCGCCTCCCGGTCCCCCGTCTCATAATTGGAGTACGTAGACCTTTTGATTCCAAGATAGTCAGAGACATTCTCCTGCGTGTAGTTGTTTGCCTCTCTTAAGTGTTTCAGTGTTTCTCCGAGCATAACATTTCTTCTTTCGTGGCAAAAATAAAGAATCAAAGTCAGAAAAGCAAGTTTTGCCACAGGCGCGACATAAAAAAAGCTGACGCAATCGCGCCAGCAATCTTTCTACTTCTCCTCACTGCTCACCCGCATCAGATACTGCCCATACTGGTTCTTCAGCATGGGCTGGGCAAGGGCGCGAAGCTGCTCGCGCGAGATCCAGCCGTTCCGGTACGCGATGTCCTCGAGGCACGCGATCTTCAGCCCCGTCCGCTTCTCGATCACCTCCACGAAGATGGACGCCTCCGCGAGCGAATCGTGCGTCCCGGTGTCCAGCCACGCGAACCCGCGCCCCAGCGTCTGCACCTTCAGTTCGCCGTCCCGCAGGAACTCCTGGTTCACGGACGTGATCTCCAGCTCCCCGCGCGCGGACGGCTTGATCCCCTTCGCCACGCGGACCACCTTGTTCGGGTAGAAATACAGCCCCACCACGGCGTAGTTGCTCTTCGGCTGCGCCGGCTTCTCCTCGATCGAGAGGCAGTTGCCGGCGGCGTCAAACTCCGCCACGCCGTAGCGCTCCGGGTCGGAAACCCAGTACCCGAACACCGTCGCCTTCCCGGCCTCGGCTTCCGAGACCGCATGCTTCAGCATCTCCATGAACCCGTTTCCGTAGAAGATATTGTCCCCCAGCACCAGGCACACGCTGTCGTCCCCGATGAACTCCTCCCCGATGATGAACGCCTGCGCCAGCCCGTCCGGCGAAGGCTGCTCCGCATACGCGAAACGCACACCGTAGTCGCTCCCGTCCCCCAGCAGCCGTCGGAACCCCGGCAGATCCTGCGGCGTCGAGATGATGAGGATCTCCCGGATCCCCGCCAGCATCAGCGCCGAAATGGGATAATACACCATCGGCTTATCATAAATCGGCAGCAGCTGCTTGCTGACGCCCTTCGTGATCGGATACAGTCTGGTGCCGGACCCCCCGGCAAGCACAATACCTTTCATGGCAAACTCATTGATAATTACACTTCTCAAAAATACGCAATTTCCTCAACCCATCCAAACTATTCCCGAGCGGTCCCTGAGCCTGTCGAAGGGCCGCCTCCTTCAAGAGCTCTCCGCGCTGTCGCGCGAAATGGAAACCTGCCCTTCGAGCAATGGGAACACGCTACTACACTCCGTCATTTCGAGATTGAGCCGGAATCTCTAAAAATCTGGTGACACTATTTATCCCATCGGCAGTATCGAATTATGGCAATTGTTCATCATATTGTTGATCCTAGCATTGTCCATACCAAGAAAAGATAACAGGCAACAAAAGAGAAGGATACGTAGTTTCTCTGTAATCTCATACAACGCCATCCCATCCAAAGCATTTCTTTTCTCTTTTTCTTCTATTTTCAGGATATGAGAATAATAATTGCGCGAATCGCGGACTGGCAATAAATCGCCTTCTGTAAGCGTCATCTTCGAAACTCCTTCAAACTCTTCCCGTAATGCTTTAAGTTGATCAAGAAAGGAGGACTCCTTACGGAAGCGCAGAGAAAAGCCATCGACTGCTTGAGCAACTATCAGAAAATCATTACTGGTAAACAAGGGGCTCCACTCCAGGCTTGCCATCATATTGCTCCATATTTGCTTAATGGAAGGATTAGTATAATACTTCAAAAACATCGGTTTAAAATCTGGCGCAACATCCTTGTAATTGAACAGGAACGTGTGAGGTTTATACTCTGTTGTCCGAATAATCGAGTTTGACTTAATGACCAGCTCAATCGGATGATAATACTTCTTTTCATCGTCAAAGACCTGCACTTCTTGTTCCGAAAAGAGAACGATTCTGCTGTGTTCCAGGGGTTTCAGTATTGCAAAAGCAAGGAATTCTTCAAACCGCCGAACAACGGACACAAGATCTCGGATGCAGAGCCCTTCTTTTAGGACTTCCAGCATCGTTTCCCGTTCTATAGTACACTTCGTCTGATCGGAGGAATACGACGCACCCTTTTTCAACCTCAGCACAAGCCCTCCGTCCAGTTCAACAGATGAAACCACAGACTCTTCACCCCGGCGCGTATCAACAGAAACGGTTATTTCGCCTTCCTTGTGAACCGTTTTAACCGTATCAGAAGGGCACCAGGCAGTCAGCGCATCAATATGGACAAGCGCGCGAAAAAACGCTGGATCAATATCCGAGAGAATATGAATACCGATAAGAGTGTAGCGGCCTGAATACCGGACAAGCGGGAAACCAAGGCCAAAGTTCACCGTGTACGACGCTGTACAGTCAAGCAGCGTAACGCTCGCACCATTCTTTTGGCTATCATAGCACCTTCCCCAAATGACATCCTCATGCCGCACACCGGGATCAAAACCACCCCCAAACTGTCCCATCAACTCCAGAACAGCTTTTCCTTCCGGCCAGATAGTCATTATCCCGGCTACCTGGTCGTCATGATTCGAGGGTAAATACCAATACCCTTTGAGCGTTCTTGGTTCAGTGTTATTCAAGTCTTGTGTCATTTATTCGCGGCGCCATTATTGTTGTAATCCATCTCGCGCAAGCACCTTCACAAATATAACAAAATCTCCACGCAGTTTCCACATTCGCCAGAGTCACGCCTCCCCCAGGGAAGAGCACCAGCGCTGCCGCGCGAAATGGGAACCTGCCCTTCGACAGACATAGGGACCGTTTCCTCTCCTTCTCTCGCACCCGCATACTGGGCCTTTGCCCGACTTACTCTCCTTGTTGATAATTCACAATCGTTTTCCATTGCGGAATAATGACGGAAATGTCTCTCTTTTTATTGATGAGATTCAATGGAAACTTTTATGACTCGTTGAGATTCTTTGTCTTCCCTCCCTTTTGTTTCATCTCGAATGCACGCGGGAATCGCCCTACGCATAACCAAGATGGCTTTCTTGAGATCTCTTGCCAACACCGGTTCCGGGCAGAATAGGACGGCAAAACCGATGTACTCTCCAAAGTCTCTAAAAACCGTAACCTCCGGAGTCGGGTACCACGGAACGAAAACCTTTCGAACCGTCACATCCCCATCCTCATATACCTGAACAAAAGCATCTTCTGGAAGTGATTTTTCTTTCTGCAACCCTAAAAGATCTTTAATGGTTTTTGCGTCTGCGTCTTTTCTCCAAAAACTAAGGTACATCCACTCTCGTAGTTTTTCCACTGCATATTCAAAGGTCACTCCCCGTTGATAAAGAGTGGCCAAAGAGAAACCCCGACCATCACAATCAACAATCCACCCAAAAGGAGAGGATACAATCAACGCATTCTCTCCAGCATACGGAATTGCTAACGGCGAATGTGATTGCTGCCATTCTCCAAGACTGAGAATGTCCACTTCGATCGACTCCTCTCCAACATGAGCACGTCGTATTGCCGCCTTCGAGAATCCCTTCTCCGAAACCATTACACCTTTTTCTATTCCCACATCTTTTAGCATCGAAATGAATGCCTCGACTATCTTTATATTAATCTTCCGGGCATAATACTTCACTTCATACACTATCTTATCGCCGGGCGCACGTTCTATATCATCCACAAGAATGTCGATTTGTCGTTTTGTTCCAGAGAAGACTCCCTTTATAAACACATTTCGACGAACGTGCGATCGGCCATATACCCTCTCACACTCATCAATTACAATTGATTCATATTCCTTCCAATCCACCGTTTAATCAATTACATTTCAAACAAATGTAACACCTTTTTACTACATTTGCACATAGACACTAATTGGTTTATATGGCGAAAAGGAATAATAACCACATCATTGGAGACGAGGCCGTAAACGCAATTAAGGCCTCTCTTATCCCTCAAGAATGGATAACCAATCCCCAGACAAGTGATTATGGGTTAGACATGCTTGTAGAGATTGTAAAGGCCAACGAAACTACCGGCAAGATGTTCTTTATTCAAGCCAAAGGAACGGACACCTTATCCAACAGCGGGACAATCCATTTCCCTTTCCCGATTGAACGCTTAAGAGATTATACAAGTGTCCCGCTCCCGGTCCTTTTAGTTGTATATAGTTGTCGGGAGAATCTGTTTTGGGGGAAGTGGATCAATTCTCTATATTGTCTTCTTTCTCCAGAGCAACAGGCGCAGAAATTCTTCAGTATTGAGCTTACGCCCAACAACATCATTGACCGAGATTATCTTCGTTCACATAGCGATCATTTTACCGACATACTACCAAGCGGAGTATGTGTGCAAGCGCAAAGCTGCAGTCCAGAGAGTTGTAAGATTCACAAACAAATCCTGTCTAAAGCAGGACGCCTATTCTCCACGAGCATAACTGACAGCAACAGGCTTGCTTGTATGAATATTAGCATTGAGTATTCTTTTGATCAAAACAATGTCTCGGCAATCATCCAAGACAATTACGGGCATCTGTTTCATTTCTCCGGTCCGCTTGAAGATAAAGCCATTCTTTATTACAATACGATATCCGACTCGGATTGTCCCGACATTATGTGGGACATCCTTTTATCCATTGCCTATTTTGAAAGGAACCTTAACTGGGCAGAGGCTTTTATGATTATTACCCGTCACCTGACACCCACTTTCTTTTCATCTCTCTCCGACGCTGATTGGCTTTCTTTCATACATGATACGCCTAGAGAACGCCTTAATCATTTAGATCGATTTCTGGGCTTATGTGTTGAAGCGGGAAGGGTAGAGCTTCTCTCGTTATCCCTTCTCTATGTTTTTACCGCGTCAAATGGAGACTACAACCTAACCCGCCCTTATCTTTACCAAGTTTACACGAACGAGTCAGACACCGAGAAGAAGGGCCTTTTAGCTTACAACATCGCAAACTCTCTTCGCACTACAAACCTTGATGCAATGCATGACGCCGCTTCTTGGTATTTTATTGCTATTCATTCTTTCCCGGCATATCGCAAGCTAGAATACTGGTGGCAAGAAATGGGTAGCGTACTATACAATACCGGACATTACTTTTTTGCGGAGCACTTCTATAAGAAAGCACGTTCCATTTCAAGAGAACGTTGTTACCCAGAAATTAGCTTATTGATTGCCGATTGTCTGGTACAACAATTAAAACTGGCTGACGCTCAAGATGAGATTAACACCTTCATCGCAGAGAAACGGAAAAACAAAGAAGACGTGAAGAGTTCCATCATTCTAAAATCGAAGGCCATTTCACTCTTCAAGGATATTGTTTCCGTCATTAGTTTTGATCCATTATCTACTATTGACTGGTTTAATAGCGGGGTAAACATGTTCCATAATAATTGCTTTAAAGAAGCGCTTTCATATTTCCTAATCGCCTGGTTAATAAATGATTCAGACAAGGAATCCTTAGCAAATACTCTATTCTGCGCTTGGAACATCAAAGAGACATCCATTACTTGTGATGCACTATGGGCAATAAAGGAGTTATACGGAGACGACGGATATAATATGATTGTATCAACTATCCTCAAACAAAAAGACATGCCTGAACAGATACGCGATCAATTCATAGATGGCTTTCGCGCTATCATTTCAGAGCATGATGTTCCCCGGAACGAATCTCATAACCGGTTTGCATCATATGACGGATGGGGCCCATTTCAACCCCCAAATGATAGTGACACGATTGATTAAGCCTCATTATTTGACTTGATGAAGCATCTATCCAAGGGAGAGAGGCATGTATTATCAGCCTTAGTTAGTCCGTGCAAATCTCACGAAAACAGAGATTGCCGCAATCGTAGGCGTACACTAATCAACCATTACGAGAGACATGAAGCGTAACGGGCATCTGGAGACGAGTACGTACTACCACACCAATGTCACCATCATCCCCGCCAGCACTGCAATGAATATACTAAGCAGCGTCCCAGCCAACACATATTCAGTCTTGGCAGTCTCTTTATCACCAAATCGAATGATTGACTTTGCTGCAATCAACAATCCGAGCGCATCATACCGCTGCAAGCAGACAAATATCAAAATCAACCATCTTTCAACAGTGCCAATAAGCGCACCCGCATTAAAGCCGCTTTCTTTATTCTCCGGCATATTCACGCTATAGTACTTCAGCATCAGTTTGATAAAGATATTCGCCGGTTTCCAGCAAACCAATGTAGCGATAGCAAACGCGACATGTTTCAGCTCTACGCATTGAGGCAAACTCCACTCGTGCCCCGAACACCATAGCAAGGTCACACCGACTAGTACTCCTATATGCAACGCTTGATCTAATGCAAACCAGATCACGCTCTCCGGACGATAAGACTTCCAGATATCTACACCAAGATGTGTAATGCCAATTAACAGCGCCCCCCACCAAAAAGACAAGTCCCAGGACACCAACCACGCCAGCCCCGCCACAATAAGCATGTGGATGTATTGATGCTTGCTACACCAATGACCTTCAGCCTTATTTTTACAAGACGATGCTGTCTGAAGGACGAAGTCGGCTATCAAATGTGATAACCAAAGACATAAAAACAACGCGAGCCTCATATAGCCTCAAAGTTAAAGTGTTCAAAATCTTTAATTGCCATCTCTAGTAAATTCCATTTTGCCAAAGAAGAACGACTATTCACTGCTGATTGATAAATATTCAGTATTTCACTTATCTGTCTTTCCTTATATCCCAGAAGTTTATAATAAACTACTTGTGCCTGTTTTATCGAGTATGATCTTATCAAGTTATCAATCAACGACACATATGACTCCATCAACCAATGTATCCCTATTGAATCCGACTCAAACCCAATCGCCGAAAACACATCTCTTTCCGCACTTATTGAATCCAGATTTCTCCCCGAAATGTAGATTGCTGATCCATCAATGATATCTTCCTTCCTATCAACATACTTCAAATCCCCGAGTCCTATTGAGAACCGAACCCCATATTGCCGTGTCGAGTATGAACTGTCTACTGTTTCTGCATAAATACGGACGAATAATTTGATGATAATCGCAATCCTCAAGGCTTTTCCATGATCCGGAACAAAACACTCTATTGTGTCTCCCCGAACAACTCTCCCCCAAAAGCCCGGGAGCATATCTGCTTCTATGCGCTCAAAGAGGGATTGCAATCGCTTTCGCAACTCAATTAAATCCCTTGTTTCAAGAGAAGTCGAATTAACAATATCAGCAGAAATAGTGGCCACCATTTTTCAAATATATTTGTTCGAGGCAAAAATATCTAAAAAAAACTAGATAACAAACAAATATCAAACAGATATTTGATATCAGCCTCACATACTACACCCAGGCACCTGCACAAATATAACAAAATCTCCACGCAATTCCCACACCCCGAGCACTTTTCCCCATGAAACAGCATCGGGCAGGCCAACAGACCCACCCGATGCTCTCAACGGCACATTGCATATCCACAAGCACAGCCTCCGACATGCCGCCTTCATTCGCCAGCGTTACACCCCCTCCGAGGGAATGCCCCCGCGCTTCCGCGCGAAATCAAGACCTGCCCTTCGGGGAATGAGCACGCGCCGCCCGCGCAAACACACCACGGTTTCCGAGGTCTTCTGATGCCGATGAATGGGCAGCGGACTCCCCGGCTCAATCGCATTCAGCATCCGCTGACTCTGGTCCTCCGGAGAATTCCGCAGATCCAAATTCATCCTCAACCTGGGCGAAGCCTTCGCCTGCGCCGTCAATTCATCAAGTAAAGCCTGTGTTATCTTCATTTCTCCAACGATTTCAAATACTCCTCATGCAAATGATAATACTTCTTCATGAACACCACATACGCCAGCGCCAGCACCACCAGCGCCGCAACCAAAGACAACAGCTCGATGAATTCCCCTGTCATCCTGAGCGAAGCGAAGGATCTATTCATCAGCACCTGCGGCACCTACGCAACGAAGCATAGTCACCGAGCACATGACCACTCGTTGGGCTTGTCGCTGATGTTAATGTGTTCTATCATTTTGAGATACACAAATCCGCCTCAAATAGTGTCGAAGCAACAATTCCGCATATTATCCCAAAATATAGAATCACTATTTGTTGCTATGTGAATATACCCTACCCATTATCTTTGCCAACCGCTCCAATCGTTTAGGGTACAACTCCATATCTACTTCATCCTGAAATAGTCCAAATATAGCCATATTGAACAGTTCCGAATAAAACAAAAGAATCACAGGCAAAAAAGAATAATAGTGCTCCCACAACTTCGCGACATCATCTATCTTTACATACATAAAGTTAAGATTCATCGCCCCTGTTTTATTCCACGGCCGCGTTGTCACAGGGTGAATGGCCTTATTAGATAGGTTAACTATAGAATCTGGATTCTTTTTTTCATAGATGCAATTATAAATAAACTCACCCGTGATGGTTTTTGTCACCCTTATCTTATCCGTTGCATTCAGCATTTCTTTCAGCGCCTCCTCCTTCATACTTACAGGGTCGTAGTCATCATTTTTAACGAACTCATCATAGAACTCATCATCCAACAGTATTCTGAGCAACAACTTCAAATTATCCACAAGCGGTCTCCGCAGCAATGAGTACGAAACGACTAGCCTCATCTTTTTCGAACATTCCATAGATTCCTGCATAAAATAGCAGAAATCCATCAGCAAACCCAGAACCAGTTGCTTTTTCAGCAGAGTATAAAACTGATCTTCCCTGTTCTGTTTCAGGAAAACCCAGATATCGCCGCACGCTTCCAACTGCTTCATTTCTTCCTCTGTTAAGGGCGTGTGCGACACCCTTAGGAACTGATACTCTTCCCCTACGACAAACTCTTCTATTTGCCTGATAAGTTCAAAGCAGGTTTTATGAACATTATGATACTCCTTCGGCAGAGAATAGAATTCCATAGTCCCCTATCTTTTTATGCAATATGTGGTGTAAAGTCCGACATCACTTTATCATCAAACCTGCTATAGACTCTACGTAGCCACTAAAAGACTGGTTCAAGAGAAGGACTCTGTCATCATCCTTATTTTCAATGCGTTGGCCGGTAAAAGTGCCGATGTTTTAATTGGTAAATATGGCGATATTAGTGAGCCCCCGTTATACATTCATGGTCTCGGGCGAATTAATCCATTAGGAAATCGTCGATTGATGGGATTTTCATTTGCTACTCCCCCATTTTTTTCATTATACTCTCATAAGAGTCTCGGCAATAGTAATTAGCCTCCGATCCAATAAGATGAATAATAGCACACGATTCCATCTTCGCCAGTTCAGGGATATCTTTTAGTTCCGATTCGGTAAAAGAGAATCTATTGATAACCATCT
>Ga0310696_10006140_pt1 | contig 14318 bp, 13 predicted proteins | sample AusTroGonzalo_MG_4_FD_203885 | JGI IMG/M metagenome (GOLD analysis project Ga0310696, IMG submission 203885) | Bovine rumen microbial communities from tropical cattle in Woodstock, Queensland, Australia - Gonzalo_02 (v2) (version 2) | ecosystem: Host-associated > Mammals > Digestive system >...
TCCATCATCGACCTCGCCGTGCGCCGGTCCGTCGCCGCGGGCGCCGATCCCGACCACATCGCCGGCCTCGACAACTTCTGCTGGCCGGACCCCGTACAGAGCGAGAAGACCCCGGACGGCGAATACAAGCTCGCGCAGCTCGTCCGTGCAAACATGGCGCTGTACGATTGCACCAAGGCATTCAAGGTGCCCTGCATCTCCGGCAAGGACAGCATGAAGAACGACAGCACCCGCGGCGGCCGCAAGATCTCCATCCCGCCCACGGTTCTCTTCAGCACCATCGCGCGCATCGACGACGTGTCGCACGCGGTTTCCCTCGACGCCAAGTTCGCGGGCGATGCCGTGTACGTCCTCGGCGAGACCAAGCCGGAGCTCGGCGGAAGCGAATACTTCGCCATGCTGGACGCGGTCGGCAACAATGTCCCGAAGGTCGACGTCCCGAAGGCGTCCGCGCTCTACCACGCGCTCGCCGAGGTCATCAAGGCCGACATCCCGTCCTCCATCGTCTCGCCCGCGCTCGGCGGCCTCGCCATCGCCGCGGCCAAGTCCGCCATGGGCGGCCGTCTCGGCATGGCCATCGACCTCGACAAACTCCCCGGCATCGAAAACCTGAAGGATGCCGAAGCGCTTTTCTCCGAGTCGAACTCCCGTTTCATCCTGACCTGCCGCCCCGAACGCGCCGCCGAGCTCGAGAAGATGCTCGCCGGACAGGTGTTCGCCCGCGTCGGCACGACCACCGAGGCGCAGGAACTGGTGTTCACGCGCGGCGGCAAAGTCGTCGCGTCCGCCACGCTCGCCGACCTCGTCAAATCCTACAAATCCACGCTCGAAGGCGTTTAAGGAGTCATTTTCATGATCCGCACCATCATCACAGGTTCCGCGGGACGCATGGGCCGCGCCCTCGTATCCGCCATCGCCGCCAATCCAGAGTTCCAGCTCGCGGGCGCAACCGAATACCCCGCCAGCCCGCTCATCGGGCAGGATGCCGGGGCCGTCGCCGGAGTCGGGGCGCTCAATGTGCCGATCTCCGCTTCGCTGACGCCGGAAATGCTCGCGAACGCTGACGCCATCATCGACTTCAGCACCGGGAACGTGGTCGAGAACGCCCGCGCCGCCGCAAAGGCCGGCCTCGCCATCGTGATCGGCACGACCGCGCTCACCGCCGCCGACAAGGCCGCCCTCCGCGAACTCTCCGCCCAGGGGGCGCGCATCGTCCAGACGTTCAACTACAGCGTTGGCGTGAACCTCCTCTTCTTCCTCTCCGGCAAGACCGCCTCGCTCCTCGCCGATGATTTCGACATGGAGATCATCGAGGCGCATCACAACCAGAAGAAGGATGCCCCGAGCGGCACCGCCGTCCGCCTGGCCGAAGTCCTCTGCGAAGCCGCGAACCGCACTTCCGGCGACCTCGTGTACGGCCGCCAGGGCGTGGTCGGGGCCCGCACCCGCCGCGAGATCGGCGTTCACGCCGTGCGCGGCGGCGACATTGTGGGCGACCACACCGTGCTTTTCGCCGGCGACGGCGAACGCATCGAGCTTACGCACCGGGCGTCCAGCCGCATGACGTTCGCGAAGGGCGCTCTCCGTGCCGCCAAATGGCTCGAAGGCGCTTCCGCCGGGTACTACGACATGCAGGACGTGCTGGGCCTGAAGTAACCCGGCGCAGGATGGAGCCGCAACCATGCCGATCGACCTCAAAATCGGAAAACTCACAAACCGGACCGTCTGGCGCCCGGAGGCGAACCAGGTCCTCATCGACCAGACGCTTGAACTGGAGTGCGATTGCGGCAGCATCGTCATCATCGAACAGCATATTGACGGCATGACCATGATCGAGGGTGTCCGGCATTCCATCAAAGCCGGGAAAAATACCCTCGAATTGAAGCAGATGCGCATCGTGAACCCGCGAACCGTCCGACCCGACGGAGAACCCGCGTTCTACGACCTCGCGGTCCGCGTCTATGCCGTGGGGCTCGACCCCATTCTCGTTTCCGAATCCGTTTCGTTTCATAACCTCATAAAGGACCATTCATGAGCTATCAGAAAATCCGTCCGGTCGACGGCGACCGCATCACAGCGAATCCCGACGGCAGCCTCATCGTCCCCGACCAGCCGATCATCCCGTACATCGAGGGCGACGGCATCGGCCCCGACATCACGGCGGCCTCCATGCACATCTGGAACACCGCCATTCAGAAAGCCTATGGCGGCAAGCGCAGGATCGCCTGGATGGAAGTCTTCGCCGGCGAAAAATCCTGCGAGGTCTACGGCGAAGGCGTCTGGCTTCCCGACGAGACAATCGAGGCCATCTCCGACCACCGCATCGCCATCAAGGGCCCGCTCACGACCCCGGTCGGCAAGGGCATCCGTTCACTGAACGTGACTCTCCGCCAGAAGCTCGACCTCTACGTCTGCCTGCGCCCGGTCCGCTACTTCCAGGGAGTCCCGTCCCCGGTCAAGCACCCCGAGCTCACCGACATGGTCGTCTTCCGCGAGAACACCGAAGACATCTACGCCGGCATCGAATGGGCCTCCGGCACCCCCGAAGTGCAGAAGGTCATCGCGTTTCTGCAAAACGAAATGGGCGTCTCCAAGATCCGCTTCCCGGAGACCTCCGCCATCGGCGTGAAGCCGGTTTCGAAGGAAGGCTCCGAACGCCTCATCCGTGCCGCCATCCGCTATGCCATCGACAACCATCGCAAGAGCGTGACGTTCGTCCACAAGGGCAACATCATGAAGTTCACCGAGGGCGGTTTCCGCGACTGGGGCTATGCGCTCGCGAAACGCGAGTTCCCGGAACAGACCGTCACGTGGGACGAATGCGGCGGCGCGGTCCCCGAGGGAAAGATCCTCATCAAGGACTGCATCTGCGACGCCTTCCTTCAGCAGATCCTGACCCGGCCCGCCGAATACGACGTGATCGCCACCATGAACCTGAACGGCGACTACGTGTCGGACGCTCTCGCGGCCAGCGTCGGCGGCATCGGCATCGCACCGGGCGCGAACATCAACTACGTCGGCGGCAAGGCCATCTTCGAGGCCACGCACGGCACCGCGCCCAAGTACAAAGGGCTCGACAAGGTCAATCCGTGCTCGCTCGCGCTCTCCGGCGAAATGCTCCTCCGCCACATCGGCTGGACCGAGGCCGCCGACCTCGTGATCCGCGGCATCGAACGCGCCATCGCGTCGAAGCACGTCACGTACGATTTCGCGCGCCAGATGGAAGGCGCGACCGAGCTCCGCTGCTCCGAATTCGCACGCGTGATCGCCGACAACATGTAAGTCCGGCTTCATGGATACGGGCAGGCAGGATCAGCTCAGGTATTCGATCACCAGAGACCTCCCGCGCGCGGATGTGCTCGCACTCTACCGCGCCGCGGGCTGGTTCGGCCCGTCCGATCCCGCATCCGAGCTCGACGCCATGATCGCCAATTCCTTCGCCGTGTCCGCGGCGTTCGATGACGCCGGACGGCTGGTCGGCATGGCGCGTGCGCTGTCCGACGGCGTGAGCGACGCGTACATCCTGGACGTTGTGGTCGATCCGGCGTACCGTTCGCGCGGGGCAGGGCGCACCATTGTTTCCCGCCTCGCGGAACACCTCGCTTCGTTCGGCATCGACTGGATCGTCTGCATCGGCGTGCCCGGCACCGAGGCGTTCTACCGCGCCGCCGGAGCCGTCCCGATGGACGGTCACACGGCGTTTCGGTTCGGCGCGGAAAACGAAGCGGAAACGAAATGAATTCAAGCGAACTTCAGCCGCCGGAGGGGTTCCGCCGCCTCATGCTCGAAGACCGTGCGGTCCTGGAGCCCTTTCTGCTGGCGTCCGGCCGTCAGAGCTGCGAATTCGCATTCACAAATCTTTTCCTCTGGAGCGGGGCTTACCGCCCGGACTGGTGTTTCATCGGTTCGCACCTGTATCTGCTGCTGGAGACCGAAGACATCCTGATGTTCGCGCCCGGCGGCGCGCGCGGCCCGGAACCGGACGAACTCCTCGCCGTCTCCGACCGACTCATTCAGGCGGGCTACAGCGGCTCGTTCGACCACGTGGACCTGGAATACCTGAAGACGCATCCGGACGTCGGGACGCGGTTCTCCGCCGAACGCATGGACGACCGCTACGACGAGTACATCTATTGCGTGGACGCGCTCGTCGGCCTCCGCGGGCGTCTGCTCGCGAAAAAACGCAACCTCATCGCGCAGTTTTGCGACGATTACCCGGACGCCGCCCTGGAGCCGCTTTCCCGCGCGAATCTCGACGAGGCGCTCGCTGTTCAGCGCGACTGGCTCGCCGCGCAGGATCAGCCCGTTTCCATCGAGGCCGCGCACGAGAACGCCGCCATCGAAATGCTCGCGAAATACTTCGAATCTCTGCCGGTCGAGGGGCTTGTCCTCCGCGCCGGAGGCCGCGTCGTCTCGTTCGCCGTGTACAGCCCGGTCTCGTCCGATCTCTGGACCGTGCATTTCGAGAAGACCCGCTACGAATACAAGGGCGCGTCGCAGTACATCACGCACAAAACTGCGGCTGCGCTTCAGGGCCGTGCCCGGCTGCTCAACCGCGAACAGGACCTCGGCATCCCCGGGCTGCGCCAGGCGAAGAAGTCCTACGACCCGCTCTTCATGCTCCAGAACTACAAGCTCGTCCGCCGCACATGACCCGCCCGGGCGCAGGTGGCGCCGGCTCGGTTCCTAGGCTTTTTTGCGGACGACATTGGCCAGATAGACGCCGAGGACGATCAGCGCCGCGCCAATGATCTGCGGCAAGGTGAACGATTCCCCGAGCATCAGAGGGCCCGTCATGACGGAGACCAGCGTGGCCACCCCGATAAAAGACGCCGCCCGGTTCACGCCCAGCTTCGCAATCGCCAGATTGGAGAGCCAGATGGCGAACACGGAACACCCGATCCCGAGGTAGAGCACGGAGACCAGGAACGAGCTGTCGCGGAACGGCAGAAGCGCGAGGGCCGCGACGTCCCCGTCATGCGCGGCTTCGGCCAGCGCCAGCGCCGTGAAGAGGGCCGCGCCCGCCAGCTGCATGGCGTATGTGAGTTCGGCTCCGGTGTACGCGGACGCCTTGTCCACGTACACGAAGTAGAGCGAATAGGAGAGCACCGCGACCGAAAGGAAAAAATACCCGGACGGCGAGAAGCTGGACTTCATGCCTGCCGCGGTCACGCACGTCAGCATGCCGGCCAGCGTGATCAGGATTCCCGCGACCTGCAGCCCGGACGGGCGTTTTTTCAGGATCAGCGCCGAGGCGACCAGAGACACGACCGGGATGCAGGAGACGAAGATGCCGCATTCCGTGGACGTCGTCCGCTTGATGCCGAGCGTCTCCCCCAGGAAATACACGACCGGGCAGAGCAGGACGACGGACAGGAGCGGGAGGAGCGGCTTGCCCCGGAAACGGACCTTGACAAGGCCGAGGGCGATGCCGAGGGTCATCAGGGCGGCGGCGAGCAGGAAACGCCATCCCAGCACGAAGAAAACGCCGGCCGAACCCGTGGACTGCTTCGTGAACGCATAGCTCATGCCGTGCAGGACCTCGCAGCCGAGTGCACAGAGGCACCCTGTGAAAAAGGCTTTTCCGCCTGGCGTTCTTTTTGCTGACATCGGGGCCTGCCGTGTTCGGTTCTCGCGGCATGGAAAATGGTCGATCCGCTCCCCGGCTGCCTGCCGCGGACGTCGGGGTATCCAATAACAATACACCCTTACTCATGTTTTTGCAAGTCCGTTCGCCCGCTTTCTTCCGATTCTTTACGGCGGATGACGGGCTGTCCTGCTGCCGGACCGAGGCGGGATGAGCTCGCGGAGAATCGGCGGTCCGGTACGGCGCGACCGCGAAGGAGGGGGGAAGGAAAATGATCCTGATTGAGCATTTCCGGACTTTTTTTTGAAAATCTACCGATTTGATTGATTTTTCGTTTGACAAAAGCGGAAAGAAGGTGTATATTAATTTCATGAAGCGGGCGGGACCAAGCCCGTTTTTCTTTTTGGAGTCCTCGATTCATTATCTTTTTGATAGTGTATTGGGAGACCAAGACAGACAACCACGCCGGAACAGTCCGCGGTCAGCACCCGGCCGCGAAACCGGAACGGCACAACCCACAGGTGAAGCGACACAACCATGAAAACTTATTGTACGAGTTTGCGCCTCATGGCCCGCCGCGACCGGTCTTCCCAGACCTGTTAAGCAGAACCGGCCCGCAAACACCGCGGAGGACATTTGCTTCGGCAAACAGGATCCTTCTCCGGGCATGTTCCGGACATCGGGCGCAGCAATCTCCCCCATCCCATTTCCCCGTCACCCCCCAACCGAAAAGGAAATCCCCCATGACCAACTACAAACGTTTACTCGCGCTCCTGCTGGGCGCAGGCATCGCAGGCGCCTCCCAGCTGTCCGCACAGGAACCGGCGAAAGACGTCCGCACCATCAAGCTGTATCAGGACGACGCGCAGGTCCGTTACGCCAGCAAGCTCTATGAGCTGAAATACATCAAGCCGACCGACATCCGCCCGTTCATCCTTGCCGCGGTCAAGCGCTACAGCGACCGTTCGCAGGTCGAGCGCGTGAACAATACCGAAACCGACAAGCACTACATCCTCGTTTCGACGGGCGAAGACTTCATCCCCTACGTGGACGAGCTGATCGCGGGGCTTGACAAGCCGGGCAAGGAAGACGCAAACGGCTCCATCGTCGAAGGCACGGGCGTCACGCGGATCACGTACACTCCGAACTACCGCGCCGCCGGCGACATCGTCCGCATCATCAACAACGGCGTGAAATCGCCTGAAGGTATGACGTATCTGAACGAGGATACGAACACCATCTACTGGAAAGACGACAGAGCCGCGGCTCTGGGAGCCCTCGCATGGGTCAAGTACCTGGACCGTCCTCTTCCGCAGGTGGAGCTCCACCTCAATTACTATGAAATCCGCGAAAGCAAGCTGCGCGACATCGGCGTGGACTACCTGGCCTGGAAGAACGGCCCCGGGCTCGACATCTTCAGCGCCGGATTCGACACCGGCAAGATCTTCTCCACCGAGGCGGTCTTCGAAGCGATCGGCGGCGTGTCCCAGCTGGTCGACCTCACGAAGGACTTCTCCTCGACCTGGGGCTACGGCGGATTCTTCACCGCGCCGAAGTTCGATCTGAGCTTCGTCCGTCTGCTCCAGCAGTCCGGCAACGCCAAGTTGGCCGCACAGGCCGATCTGACGTTCATCAATACGCCGGTCTACGAAATAGACGAGCTGAACAGGGATCTGCCGAAGGTCTACACCGCCCAGCTTACGCCGGGCTATGAAAACTTCGAGAAAGACGACAACGACCGCACGAGCGTGGTCACGGGCGGCGACAGCAGCTTCACGCTCTCCGTCATCAACCCGGTTATCTGCTTCGGCGCGTCCGAGGACGAAATCCAGTCGAAGGGCGAGATCCCGACCACGCAGGAATTCTACGAAAAGAACAACGGCGGCGTGGTGTTCGCGTACAAGCTCACATCGAAGAGCGTCACCGAGCGCAGCAACCGCGGCGACGAGCTCGGCGATTCCTCCACCATCGGCGGCGAGCTCACTCTCGGCTTCAAGACCGAAAAGCTCCTCGCCTCCTACATCAAGGAAAACGACGTCGAACAGACCATCGGCATCCCGTTCCTGGTGAAGATCCCCGTGCTGAAATACCTCTTCGGCACCACCACCAGCATCAAGGAAAAGACCTACATCGTCGTGACCGCCGAAGCCTCGCTCATCCACCCGGACGGTCACATTGTCCCCGCCGATCTCGCATCCGTCCCCACTCCCGATCCCGAAGAGGCGGCCGAAGCGGAAGAAAAAGCCGAACCCAGTGCAAATGTCCATGTCAACGACTGAGCAGAAAGGAACGTGAACTATGAACATCTTTTTGAAATCCCTCCTCGCCGCCGCCATCTCCACCTCGGCGCTCGCAATATCCGCCCAGGATCAGACCATTGACGTCATCCCGCACGGCATCCCCGGCGGCACGAACGCCGCCAACAACAACCCGACCGCCGGTTACGGCAGCAGCACCGTCCAGACGCAGATCCGCGTTGACGTGAAGGACGGCGAAGAAGCCATTCACTTCGTCCGCGGCAACTCCGATCCGTTCGTCATCACGAAGCTGTACGAGCTCAAGCACGCCAATCCGTACGCGATCCGCGGCTACCTGCTCAACGTGGTGAAAGGCGTCCAGATCAACCAGAACCCGGTGCAGGTCGATGCGATCAGGTTCAACGACGGTCACGGCGTCGTGCTGGTCTCCGCCGAAGACTACCGCTTCGAGAACAACGGCAAGGGCGACAGCATCGACGAGATCATCGCCGAGCTGGACCAGCCCGGCATGTACTACACCGTCGGCAAACCGCGGTTCATCTACTTCCCGAAAGTCAACGCTGCCGCCAATCTCCGCGAAATGGTGAAGAACGTCGGCGCGACCGGCAACGACGTCGAATTCACGCACGGCGTGGACAACCTGATCGTCGACGGCGGCCTGAACGCGCTGTTCATCGCGGCCCCGTACTGGAGCATGAACGCCATCCGGGAGCAGCTCGAGCAGTATGACAAGCCGATGCCCGAAATCCGTCTCTCCTACCAGCTCGTCGAGATCAGCACAGAGAACGACGACAAGCTCGGCGTAGACTTCCAGAGCTGGAAGAACAACGACGGCCTCGACTTCTTCTCCGCCGGCGGCCGCTACCGCAACAACTGGGCGACCACCTTCGCGGGCGGCATCAACGGCTCCCACAGCAGCCGTACCGACTTCTTCAACTTCAACCCGAAGTGGAACACCAAGTATTTCGATTTCCTGACCTCCACCGGACGCGCGAAAGTCGTCACGCAGGGCGTCATCACGGCGAAGAACCGCCGCAAATCCGAAATCTCGGTCGGCTCCGGCCTGTTCTACGAGGAAGAGGACCCCATCGACGACACCTCCATCAACGACGGCATCGTGATCGACGGCAAGCCGAAACTGCCCGATGACGCCGATCTCCCGCTCGAACACGGCAACCGCCAGAACACGAAGGCCTCCGAAGGCTTCAAGTTCAACTTCGAAGTCACCCCGATCGTGACCGGCAAGGCGTCCATCCTCCCCGTGAAGGTCTCCGGCGTGAGCCTCCTCGGCTGGAACAGCGACGGCACCCCGCGCCTCAGCGAGTCCAAATTCGAGACGGAAATCCAGCTCGGCTACGAAGCCCGCGATTTCGTGATCGGCGGCATCAAGCGCAAGCAGATCGTCCGCAGCGTGTCCGGCCTCCCGATCCTGAAGGACATCCCGGTCCTCGGCTGGGCCTTCTCCACCGAGTCCGAATCCGCCCGCGAGACCGAGCTCGTACTCACCGTTCACGCTGAACTTGCCGCACCGTTCGACAACATCTCCGACGAGCTCACAGCCGAGCTCAAGGACGTCGACGACGGCCTGACCCGCGGCATCGAACACCCGATCACCAACCTCGGATTCGAGCAGTTCGGCCTCGATTCCGGCACGATCGAATAATCCCGCGAAACGACAACGCACCTGCCGCGGATGCGATCTTTCATCCGCGGCTTCTATTGACCCATAAACACTACCATATAAGGAGACATTGGCCATGACCATCAAACATACCTTCATCCCCCTGCTCGCCGCCGGGATCCTCTCGGCTTTCCTCTTCACCGGTTGCGGCAAGAAAGATGCCGGAGGCAAGGACAAAGTCCGCGTCGGCTACCTCGCCGAGCCCGCCCACGGCCTGCACTTCATCGCCAGGGAAAAGGGCTACTTCGACGAGGAAGGACTCGACGTCGAGCTCTTCCAGTTCAACACGACCGCCGAAGGATGCTCCGCGGTCCAGGCGCAGAAACTTGACGTCGGCACGTTCGGCACGGCGGCTCCGCTGCTCTTCATCGCCCGCGGCGTCGATTTCACGGTCTTCGGCGGCATGATGATCGGCGGACAGGCCATCATCGTGAAGCCCGAAAACCTCGACAAGTTCAAGGACCTGAGCAACTTCAAGGGCAAGAAGGTCGGCCTCGGCAAGCTCTCCACAGGCGACGTCATCTTCCGCGGCGCGCTGAAGAAGGCCGGGATCGATCCGTACAAGGACCTGGAAATCGTCGAATTCGGCGGCCAGAGCGCCGTCGTGGAAGCCGTCAACAAGGGCGCTGTCGACGCAGGCATCGTCTTCAGTCCGCATTTTTCCCTCGCGAAAAAGAACTACGGCCTCGAAGTCTCGAACTACATCGCCGATTTCCAGCCGGACTACACCTGCTGCCGCCTGATCGCCAATACCCCCGACCTCAAGAAGAAACGTGATATCTACCGCCGTTACCTCATCGCGGAAATCCGCGCCTACAAGTTCTATCGCGAAAACCCGGACGAGACCGTCCAGATCTTCGCGAATGCTTTCAAGCTCGATCCGGAACTGGTGAAGGCGGACACCTACACGAACAAGACGTTCACGTCCAACCCCGACCCGCTGAAGAAGGGAACCGTCGATTTCTGGAACACCATGAAGGAAATCGACTATCTGCCGGAAAACGATGTGCACATCGACGACCATATCGATCCCACGATCTACCGGGAAGCGCTCGACGAGGTCCTGAAACGCTATCCGGACGACCCGATCTACAAGGAAATGGACGCCTTCTTCAAGGCGAACAACAACTGAGGAACGAGATTTCAGCTTCAATCCGATACCCTTCATCCCCCGTGCAGGTGGAACCGTGAAAATACTGCTCCTCATCGAATTCATCGGTCTGACTGCCGCGGCGGCCTGGAAACACGACTGGTTTGCAGCCGCCGCGGGAACCCTGCTCCCCGCCATCGCCCTGCTCCGTTGCCTGACCGTGTGGGGAAAGGCACGCCGCACCGCCATCGTCGACGTGACCGTGGTCCTGGAAAGCTTCCTGCTGGCATGGCAGCTGGCCACGTCCAACTGGCCGGTGCTCAACCGGGTGCTTTTCCCGACGCCGGACGCCGTTCTGCGGCTCTTCTTCAGCGAACTGAAGGACATGGCGCACGGGATGTTATCCTCGCTCTACCTGTTGGGGACCGCGTACCTGCTGGCACTCGTCACGGCGATCCCGGGCGGACTGCTGGTCGGCAACTCTCCGCGTCTCCGCAATGCCGCGGAACCGTTCAGCAAAGTCCTGAGCGCCATCCCGCCGATCGTGTACATCCCGTATGCCATCGCGCTGCTGCCGAGCTTCAGCGCCGCCTCGATCTTCGTGATCTGGTCCGGCGCGTTCTGGCCGATTTTCGTGAGTACCATCGCCGGGGTCGTAAACATCCCGGAGACGCTGCTTGATTCCGCCCGCATGCTCCACCTCGGAAAAAAGACCTTCATTTTCAAAGTCCTGCTTCCCGGCGCCATGCCGTCCATCCTGACCGGAGCCTCCCTGGGGCTGGTCTTCAGCTTTCTGCTGCTGACCGCCGCCGAGCTGATCGGCGCGACCGAAGGTCTCGGGTGGTACGTCAAGAACTTCTCGGATTTCGCCGACTATACCAGAGTCATCGTCGGCATCATCTTCATCGGGATCGTGATCACCGCGATCGCCGCCGGCTTCAAGCGGATTGAGAAGCGCATCCTGCGATACAAGGAGACCGCACAATGATCCAATGCAGCGACGTTTCCATCGCATTTCAGGGCAAAGTCGCCCTCGACCGGATCGGTTTTTCCATCCCGGACGGCGCGTTCCTCTGCCTGCTCGGGCAGTCCGGCTGCGGCAAGTCCACGTTTCTGAGGCTTCTGGCCGGCCTGCTGAAGGCGGATTGCGGAAGCATTTCCATTGACGGCAAACCGGTCGACGGCCCGGAAAAGGCGTGCTCCGTGGTCTTTCAGGATTATTCTCTCTTTCCCTGGATGACCACAGGCAAAAACATCATGCTCGCACTGAAGGCCGCATGCCCGGACAAGAGCAAGGCCGAACTCCGAAATCTCGCGGAATCCTACCTCGAACTCGTCGGCCTCGGCGGCGCTTTCGACCAGTACCCCGCGTCGCTTTCCGGCGGCATGCGTCAAAGGGCCGCCATTGCCCGTGCCATCTCCGTCCCGTGCCGCATCCTGCTGATGGACGAGCCGTTCGGCGCGCTCGACCCGGTGAACCGCGCGATGCTTCAGGACCTCGTGCGCACTTTGCACGCGGATTCCGGCGGACAACGGACTGTGGTCTTCGTGACGCACGATGTGGACGAGGCGCTGTACCTCGGGACGCAGATCGCCGTGTTTGGGAGTTCGCCGGGCCGTCTGCTGGCGCTGGAGGACAACTCGGCCGCGCGTACGCTTTCCCGCGAAAAGCTTTTCACCAACGAAGCCACACTCGCGCTCCAACGGAAGATCATGGCTGTTTACCGCGCCGACATGACCGAGAAATTGAACGGGAAAATGCTCTTCCAGAACGGAAACGGCATCTGACCGGACGGAATATCCCAAAATAACATTTCAATTCAGGAGATCACGACTATGCCCAAAAAACAAAACTGTACCCTCAGCTGCTCGGAATGCGCCGTCCGGAACTGCTACCGCAAGGACAAGGCCTTCCCCGCTTTCTGCCTTACCGAACAATATCCGGACGCCCTTGAGCGCACCCGCAAGTTCTACGCCTCCAATACGACCGACGGCAAACTTGCACGCGCAGCCGCCGAGATCGAAGGCGAATACTACGGCCGCCTGACCCGCCTTGAGGAGACCATCCGCTTCGCTAAGAAACTCGGCGTGAAGAAGCTCGGCATCGCCAGCTGCATCGGGCTGCTCGACGAAGCCTCGCTCTACGCGAAGATCGTTCGCACCGCCGGGATCGAAACGAAGACCGTCATCTGCAAAGTCGGCGCTGTCGACAAGACGCAGCTTGGCATCCCGGATGGGTTGAAAGTCTGCCCCGGCTGCAACGAGGCATGCTGCAATCCCGCGCTTCAGGCTCAAATCCTCAACGAATGGGGAGCCGAGCTGAATGTGCTCGTCGGGCTTTGCGTGGGGCATGACGCCATCTTCACGCGTCACAGCAAGGCTCCCGCCACGACCTTCATCGTGAAGGACCGCGTCCTCGGCCACAACCCCGCCGCCGCACTCTATACCGCCAGATTCTACTACAAACGCATCCTGGATGAGAAGACCTTCCCGGAACCGCGCAGGGAAGCCGTCGAGGCGGAGAAAGCCGCAGAGAAAACCGCGAAGAAAACCGCCGCCAAACCTGTCGTAAAACCCGCGAAGAAGGCTGAGAAGAAAACGTCAAAGGGCGCTGTGAAAAAAGTTCCGTCGGCAAAAGGCGGAAAAAAATGAAAACGCTTTGATATTTGTCCTTTTCGGGATATATTTATGTAAACCAACAGGAAAGGAACGGAAATGGATTCGCTTCAACTTGATGGAAACACCCTTGACGCGATCGCTTTTGCCACGCAGAACACCAGAATACTTGTCATTCGCGCCGCCCGCGGCCTGCTCGGCTGCGGCTACATTTCGACGGATACTGCCGCGAAAGTCGGGGATGCCCTCGCCGTCGTCTCCGGCGTTTCCAGCTATGACGACATGCTTCGGGCATCCGTGAAAGCCGTTTCCCCCGCCGCCGAAGCGCTTGGCGTCCGACCCGGCATGACCGGACGCGACGCTCTCCTGAAAATGCTGTAAAGCCCCGCCGGGTCCGTTATCGCTCCGCTGTCCCCAGACGTTTTTCTCCGTCGTCCCATTCCCCGACGGATTCCGCGGCATATCCCCCTCTTCATCGACTCTCGGAAGGGGGGGATGCCTGCTGTAGTGTTTCCGGAAGACGGAACGCGCAGCAGCATTTCGGGGGAAGTCTCGGCATTTTCTTTTTTCTCGCTTGACTTTTCCCGCGGACGGTGTATAGTGAATATGTCTTTTGTTGTGGGGGTGTCCCGGTTTCGACTGGACGCGCTGAACTTCAACTGCATGTCGAGGATGACCGTTGGCCTCGCTAATCATCGGTTACACCAATAATTGCGAACGAAGAGTACGCACTCGCTGCCTAATTAGCTGCGGCGACGTCTTCTCCCCGACGGGCGCTGGGGGAACAAGGCGATAATCCGCGTCCTGGTTCTTACGGTTTTGCTGCCGCCGTGGAACGAGATTTCAGACGGCATAGTCGCAAAGAAGCCCGTTTGCCGGCCCTCGGCGCGACGATAAGCATCAAAGGCAAAACAAACATGTAGACGTTGTCGCAATGCCTTCTCAGGACAGGGGTTCGACTCCCCTCACCTCCACCATCTGATACGCTGACGGTATTTTGGACAGTCTCATTGGGACACTTCCATAACACCGGTTTATTCTCCTTTAGAGCGTAAAAGTTCTCTTCCACCTGAATCGGAGTAAGGT
>Ga0310696_10006141_pt1 | contig 14318 bp, 14 predicted proteins | sample AusTroGonzalo_MG_4_FD_203885 | JGI IMG/M metagenome (GOLD analysis project Ga0310696, IMG submission 203885) | Bovine rumen microbial communities from tropical cattle in Woodstock, Queensland, Australia - Gonzalo_02 (v2) (version 2) | ecosystem: Host-associated > Mammals > Digestive system >...
ATCTCCTGGAGGGGGTTGAGATGCACGGCCAGGACGTCTGCGTCGATGAGCTCTATCGCGCTCTCGATCATATCGTCGGTGTACTTCGCACCCTTCTCCTGGTCTATGAGCTGGACGGCACCGATGTTCCCTATCATGAGGGGCACATCGTAGTCCTTGACGACGGAGTAGCTGCTGGGTGCGGAACCCATGACTCCGGCGCGCTCGCTTCCCACACCCATACCGATCCCCAGCTCGGCGCAGGCCTCTGCGATGTTCTTGTTGATCTTCTTCGCTCCGGTGAAACCGCCAGTTATCGCGGTGACGATCAGCGGTGCCTCTAGCTTCTTGCCGAACAGCGTGCATGACGTATCCACGTCTGATGCGTTGATCTCCGGCAGCGCGTTGTGGATGAGCCTGATGTCATCCCAGTAGCAGTAGCCGGGTGCGACGCGTTCGTTCATGCATATCCTGATGTGATCCGCTTTCCTGTCCTTGATTGTCATGATATCACGGCCTAACCTTGGTGCAGGGGACTTCCTCCCCCTTGAGCAGCGCCTCGAGCCTGCCGGGCACCGTACCGTTGACGAGGATGCACTCTCCGTCATCCCCGCACATTCTGATCATCTCTTCCACTTTGCCCTTGATGCCGCCAGTGACGTCCGCCACGGACAGCTCCGAGTCCAACTTATCGAGCATGCTGCTGTCGGCATACTCTATCAGCTTGGCGTTCTGATCCTTCTTCGGATCCGCTGTGTAGAGGCCGTCGACATCCGATACGAAGACTATCTTCGTCGGTTTGAAGATGTCCGCTATGACCTCCATGGCCTGGTCTCCGGAACAGATGCTGAAACCGTAGGAGCGGTCAGCAACGACGTCTCCGAACAGTACGGGCATTATCCCTATGTGGGCCAGAGCCTTCAATGCCTCGGGATCGTTGACGATGAGCCTTCCCTTGTCCATGACGAAGCAGGATCCCGGAGGGACCGAGACCGCAGGAAGGCCGACCTTGATGAGCTCTTGTGTCACCATGGCGCTCAGATCCCTGACGTCGTGCTGAACCTGTGCCACGGCAGGGATCTGTCCGAAGTCCTTCAGTCCGTACTGAAGGGAGTACTTCTTGGCGATCATGTGGCCGAATGAACCGGCCCCGTGGACGATCATCACACCTACGCCAGCCGAAGAGATCTCCTTGCAAAGCCTAGCAGTCTGCTCCTGTTTGAAGGATCTGTACTGGGCCTTGTCGGTAATCACGCTTCCGCCGAGCTTGATAAGTATCATTGTCTCGTGGATTGGTCTTCTTTATAATAAGATAGGCGGTCGCTATTGTCGAAAAGTTATAGAGACTCACGCCCACCAGATAAGAGAAGAGAAGTGGTTGACAGCGTGCCTGAGTTCCCGTACGCTTGCGCAATACAGTACAGACAGGTACGCGGGAGGGCTTTACTGCCGGGTTCGGAATGGGACCGGGTGTGACTCCTCCGCTATGGCCGTCATACCAATACAGGGGATAGGGGAGGAGTATATAACGTTTGCTGGGCACCGATTGACGGGGTAAGGCCCCCGTGCGTAGGAGGACGCCCGGGTGCCTTATTTCGGGAGCCGTACCAATAGGCAAGCAATACGGGTCCCGAACGATTATGTCATATCATATTACTATTTAGCAGGGGTAGGAAAAGAAGTCCACAATAATGAACATCTGGATGGAGTTCCCTTGACACAAAATTGTCGAGTCGGAGGGATTTAGAGGGGTTGCTCCCCCCAAGGAGGATGAGGGGAGCTGTTGGGGTTTATAGGTGATCTCAGAGACCGTAGTTCTTTAGGTTGTAGTTGGGGACGATCTCCTTGTACTCCTTGTGGGCCCACTCGGTGAACTTGTCAGTGTCATCGGGAAGGGCGGTGAGCTTCTTGTGGATATCCTGGAGTGTCTCCAACTGCTTGACGGTGAGGCCAAGCTCCTTGGATTCGTATCCCTTGAGCAGTATCTCGGCAGCCTTGATTCCGGCCGCCCTTGATCTGAGGTAGAGGTCGTTTCCGTTCTCGGCGATGGCCTTTCCGATCTCCCAGGCGTGGTCGTATGCGAGGATGTATCCCTCGGGTCCTCTGTATCTGTCAGCGTACATGTACAGGTCCCTGAGGGTCTTCTCCTGCTTGAGCTGGATGGCGGTGTTCATCAGAGCGGCCTCGTATCCGATGGATCCGAACCAGCACTGGACGGATGTTCCTCCGAACTCGGGGTGGTACTCGACGGACTCGTTGGACCAGAGGTCGCAGCACTGAGCGATGAGGTTACCCTGCAGATCGCAGTGTGCGCACTGGCAGTTCTTTCCCTCCTGTGTGGTGGGCTTTCCTGCGATGGCCTTGACGATAGGGCCTTCGTAACCGCAGTCCTTGTCGGGTCCGAGGGCTCCGCACTCCCAGGCACACAGGGTCCTGGCGGATGCGATTGCACGGGTGACGGCGGAGAAGGTCCTCTGGACGTCCTGATCCATCATTCCTCCGGCCATGAACATGGAAACGTTCGCTCCGGAACAGTTGGTGTCTCCACCAGGTGTGCAGTGGTTCCTCTTTGCGATGTCGACCATCTGCTCCCAGGTCCAGGTCATGTCGATGGATCCGAGGTATCCGACACCGTATAGGAAAGCGACGATGTCTCCGTTGGTGACGGCGTAGTCTGCGAACTCCTTTCCTCCGACTGACTCGACGGACAGGTTGTCGGCTCCGTTCTCGCATGCGATGTCGCAGCACTCGAAGAACTTCTCGGGGTATGCGTGGACGGTGTCCATCCCGGGCCTGAGTCCGTGGTCGGCCTCACGCTGATCGGGGATGGTCTGTCTCGTACCGCAGTTGAGTCCGTACTCCTCATGGTATTTCTCGCACATCTCCTCCTGCCCCGCGACGACGGGTGCGGAGAGCTTGGCCTGGTTCATCTGGGAGACCCACTCTGTCTCCAGCTGGACGTTGGGGAATCCGACGGTGACAGCCCTGTCGAGGATGTCCTTTGTGATGTAATCTACATACTCCTTCCTGAGCTTCTCGGGGTCCTTCTCGGTTCCGGGCCTGGGAGCGTAGTTGATCTCAGGGACGACGTATCCTGCACCGAGCTTCAGACCGAATCCGTAGGATACGGGGTGCTTAGAGTGCCCCATTACCATGTCGTCCGCGCTCTCGTATGCCATACTCGTGTATCTTGTTACTGCCATCTCACTGACCTCCTACAATGCTGTCCCACTCTTCTCTGATCTTCTGCCAGGTGTATCCCTGTCTGATCTTCTCCGCGATGATGGGCGTCTGGGGTGCCTTCTCCGAGTAGATACCGAGATCGTAGGAGTTGGCGTACTCCCTGTTGACCGCTCCGCCGCACCCCATCAGGGGGATGTTGATTCCCTTGTCCTGGAGCATCTTAGCTTCAGTGGGGAATGCAGACATGGTTGTGGTCATGAGGGCGGTTCCGCTGGCGAACAGCGGCTTGACCTCTTCGACCTTAGCGATGAAGTCCACGATAGGTACGTCACGTCCCATGTCGACGACATCGTATCCTGAGGATCTGACCATAACTGCTGCAATGTTCTTTCCGATGTCATGGGGGTCTCCTTCGGCAGCGTGCATGACGACGGTTCCCTTGGACTCGCGTCCTCCGGGGACCTGCTTCTCTGCGATCGCGATTCCGATCTCCATGGTCTTTGCGGCCATCATGATCTCGGGCAGGAAGTACACGTGTTCTGCGTACAGCTTTGCTACACACTCCATTCCTGCTACCAATCCATTATTGATGATATCAAGGGGATCCCTTGTCTTGAGGGCCTCCATGACGGTAGGTCCGACTGTCTTGAACTGCATGTGCAGAACCTGCTCTGCTACCTTTCTGAACACTTCGTCGGTAGGCAGCATCTTCTCTGCCATCTCCTCGGGCGTCAACGTCACCTGCATATCGATGTCGTAGCGCTTGAGGACTTTTGTGAAATCTGCTCCTTCTTTGCTTAGCACATTACCACCTTTTGAGGTTGGATGGATGTTACGAGTGGAATGTTTATAACCCGTCTCAAAATCGAAATGGCCATTTTAAATTATAACATTTATAAAACTTTGTTTAAAAATTTATGGATGAATGATATATCCATATATCGTTTAAGTTTGTAATCAATAATTATGCTGGATTGTATAGTAATTGGGTTTTATTGGATGAATTAGGTATGTTGTTATCATATGTATAATCGAAAAAATATATGTATAATTATCATATTATACAAAATGAATGTCATCGATTGTCTATCTGAGAAATCGGAAGTCCAATACTATTTATGCTTATCTGAACGAATCCGTTTGGGATCCAGATAAGAAGAAGTGCGTCAACAAGCGCAAATGCATAGGACACGTGGATCCGGGGACCGGCGAGATTGTCCCGAACAGGGCCAGCAAGACAAGAGATTATCCCACAGTCCGTTCCGTTTTTGTCAGCAAGATGTTCGACAAGGTGGCCAAGGACATGCTGCTCTCCGAGACCCTGGCGTTATCGTTCCCGGATGATTGGAAGAAGATAATGACCGTAGCGTACTATCTCGCATCCACCGGAGGGGAGCTGCAGTTTTGCAAGCAGTGGAGCGAGAACAACAGGACACCCTACAACTCCATCATGACTGAGCATGTCATGAACGAGCTGCTGTCCAACATCACCTCCAACGGCATCTCCCTATTCTTCACGCTATGGAAGCTACGTGTGCAGCCCGACGAGACATACGAGAGCTCCATCAGCTTCAGCGACTCGGAGAACGATATGAGTGAGTATTCGAAGAGGAACAACATCGATTTCAACATTAACAGCAACAGGACGAAGATGGACATCTTCTTCAGTACCAAGAACAACATACCGTTGTGCTATCAGCTGTCCAATATGGCCACTGGCCACAAGATCGGCGATTACGATGTATACAGGGAGAGCTTCAGCAGACTGTCGTCATTCATGGACGAGGAGAAAGGGGATCCGCTCGACCCTTCACTGGTGGCTTACGCAGGCAGCAACCTCATCGTCCGTACCCGTCCCGACAACGAGTTCGTCTCCGGGATGATCGAGAAGGCCGAACCGTCGATGACCAATCCGGAGAACTACAGGATACTGTTTGGAACCCCACTGTTCATAGAAACGTACATGCACCATGTGAATGGGAGAAAGCTCTACATCCACATCTTCTTCGATCCGAACAAGGCCGTCCAGGATCTGTCCACATTCATCTCCATCATCAATCTGTGCAAGTACGAGTTGGAGACCAACCGTCCCGTCGAGGGTCATCAGGAGCTGTACGACAAGTACCTGATAGTCACGGAGGACGAGAGAGGGAGGCAGGTGGTCTCTCATAACAGCGAGGCCATCCTCCACCACAACCAGTACCTAGGTTACTCGACGATCATCTCCAACTTTACACGCAACCCGTCCACGGCGCTGATCCCGTTCCTTCAGAACAAGACAATCACAGGTATGTTCGAGAACATGAAGAACGAGTACGACAGCACCACGTTCAACCTCTTCACCGAATCCAACTACCTCAGCAGGATATTCATACAGTTCCTGGCGCTGATCTTGAGGATGCAGGTCGAGAACATCATGATCTCCAAGAAGCTGAACAAGACCCTGACCTATAAGCAGCTGATAGCCGAGCTGTCAACAATTAGGACGATAAACGTGCCGGGAATGAAGAAGCCCATGCAGACGATGCTGAGCGACACTCACATACGCATTTTGGATGCGTTCGAGCTGGACTACGATATAGAATGATCAGCAATATGTGGTCTTATCGCTGTCGAGGACCTCGTTCCAGAGCCTGATGGTCTCCTGAGCATCCTCCTCGTCCATGATCTGGATGGCAAAACCTGCATGGATAACCGCCCACATGCCGACCTCTGCCTCGACCATTGCGACGTTGGCCTTCCTGGTCACTCCGCCGAAGTCCACATCGGCCATCTCTCCATCGATCTTCACGATCTTCCCGGGTATAGCTAGGCACATGGTATCACTCCGTCATGATCTTGAGGATGGCCTCTGCGGGTTGGCCGTCCGTCGCTGTAAGCGCGGCGATGGCCTTCTCCCTGTCGCATCCGGTCTGACTCATGACCAGGTCGACATCGGATGCTGCGAACGTCACCTCGGGCTCTGAGGATCCCTCATCGGAGCCACCCAGCGGCCTGACGGTCTCGGGACCGCTGACCTGATAGCTCTTCTGTCCGCCCATCTCGACGCAGATGACGTCGGCACCCTTGAGCACGATCTCGTTCGTCCTGGTCCTGATTATGACCTCAGTGACGTCCTCGAGACTGTTCTGCTTGATGCCCATCTGTTTCATCGCCTTCTGCATCTGGCGAGGGTTCATTCTCATTCCGCCCATGGTATCCTCATCCTATGACGTTTATTTAAAAAGTATTTTCAAAGGCTTTCCTTGACTGCGGCCACCAATGCTGACAGGACCTCGTCCGCTTTCTCCACATCAGGGACTCCTCCCTGTGCGAAGTCGGGCTTCCCTCCGCCGCGTCCTCCGAACCTTCCCAGGACGTCTGAGATGACGGCCTTGCAATCTACCTTCGGGTTTCCGGATGCGAGCATGACCGACAATGTCTCTGACACGGATACGAATGCTCCGATACCGCCTTTGGATCTGATCGATTCCATGGTGTCGTTCATGACATTCCTGTCCGCTCCAGGAAGGATGGCCGAGTACAGAGCTGTGCCGTTGACGTCCTCCGGCGAGAGATGCGACACCATCCTCTTGGTAGCATCCCTCAGGAGCCTGTTCTTGACCTCCAGCTCCTGCTTCATGTTGGATACGGCCTTCGCCGCATCCTCGTTCTTGCAGCCTATGACATCGATGACCTCCAACGCTACGTTGGACAGTGCAACTGCAGATTGCTTGGCGGCCTCTCCGACCTTGAAGTGGATCTCGTAGCCTTCCTTTCCGGCCTTTACCTTGCGGTCGACGACCAGCATCTCCAGTTCGGATGTCTCCAGGACGTGCACCCCGCTGCATGCGGAATAGTCGATATCGCCTATGGCGACGACGGTGATCTCCTCATCCTCTCCGATCCTGTCCAGCTTGATCCTGACCTTCTCCAGTTCCGGATCGTCCCTGTCCATGATGCTGTGGGTGATGGAATGGTTGTCCCTGATGGCCTGGTTGGCGAAGTCCTCGGCCTTCCTGATCTGCTCCCAGGTCAGGTCCCTGTCCACGATGACGTACTTGGTTTCAGGCGAGATGAAGATCTTCACGATGCTGAGCTCCTCGCACTGCCTCTTCAGTGAACCGAAGAGCAGATGCTCCCCTGTGTGGCCCTGCATGAGGTCGTAGCGTCTGTCCCAGTCCACCTGGCACCAAACGGTGTCGCCGACGTGGAGATCGTTCCCTGGGCACTTGTGGACGATGTCATTGTCCTTGTTGTATGAGACCTCGGTGACCTTGCAGTTGGCGATGCTGCCGGTGTCGCAGACCTGGCCGCCTCCACCGGGGTAGAATGCCGTGCAGTCGAGGATAACATCGTCCCCATTCACAGCAGCTACATGTGCTTCGAAGTCGAAAATGTACCCATCATGCCTGAAGATCTCGTCGGTCATCGTATCGGACTTCGGGGATGCGGTCGGTTCTAATAAAACAGATGGTCATCCGACAATAGGTCTGCGATCAACGTGAAATAATCAAGAATGAAAGGTAGATTCTATAACTGTAGATTGTGTTCCCGCTCTTATGTTCTGCCCGAACTGTGGAAGAGATATGAGAGATGGAGAACAATTCTGCACTGGGTGCGGGATGAGGTTAAACAATGGACCGAACCATGGGGTGCCCCCTAGCTATTCAGCAGCACCCATGTATGATTCTCAGAATCAATACAACGGCCCGGACCAGCCTGTTGCTCCATCCAAGGCAATCCCGTTACTGATGGGATTGCTTTTCGGTCTTTTCGGAGTATTATTGGCAGTGCTCACGTACAACGGGAACTATGGAAAGTACACCAAGAATCCAACGGAGAATGCATTGTTATGGAGTGTAATCGGATTATTGATCCAGTTACCCATAATTCTCGCGTTATACTTCCTGGTAATAATGCCCATGATTTCCAGTTTGTTCAGTATGTGAAATCACTGAATAAATCGACGGCTCTGCCGTCTTCTTCCCACACATGGCTGTGGATGGAGACACCATCCACAGCGGCCATATGTGTTTCTAAGTCGAATGTACCCATCATGCCTGAAGATCTCGTTGCTACCGCATCTGTCCTTGCGATATAGAATCGGATAATGAGGGTGATGACATGATAGTTTACAGCGACTTTTTGTGAATTCTCAAGGATAGCATTATATCCTCATATGGAATCGATACAATGTTCCTGAAGGATTTAGGCCCCTGAAGGGGCCTTGGTTCTCAAAGGAACCATCTTAGCAATTCGGACACTGTCCGGATTGCCGAGAGGACGAGGGAAACGAATTCGAACGTGGTTCCCCTGTCCTCTTCCTTTGCAGGTATTTAATCACCTCCTAAGGATTAGGTACGGGCAAACAGTCCGGTCGCGATAGGAAGTCCTTCGCGACGGACTTCCTTCCCCGCCCATTAAGATACTGGAGTTTCAAAGATTTAATGACCATAAGGGCTTTCTACGGTCTATAGATTGCGACCCCCTGGCCGTTATTTAAATGAAGGATCTATCGGCAAATCCGCGATCGTTTCGTGCAATACTCGCTTCCAATCCTCTTTTATAATACTTTATTAGTAGCGTGCGATAGTTAGAGGCGCTCTCATGAGAAGAACGAACACCTGTGGTGAGCTTAGGGTTTCCGACATCGGAAAGAAGGTTTGCCTGCAGGGATGGGTCAGGTTCTCCAGGGACCACGGCGGGGTGCAGTTCATCGACCTTGCCGACAGGTACGGGATAACCCAGGTCGTCTTCGACCCTCAGGACCTTCCCGCCGGCACGGATGCAAAGAAGATCGCGGATGTGATGAATACCTTCACCCGCGAATGCGTCATTTCCATCGACGGTACCGTAAGGAATAGGGTCGAGGGGACCGAGGATGCCAGGAATCCCACCGGACAGATCGAGGTGCTCATCACCGGAGCGGAGCTCCTGAACACTTGCGCCATACCCCCGTTCGAGATCGGGGACCAGAAGGAAGGAGTCCTTCCCAACGAGGACACCAGGCTCAAGTACAGGTACCTGGACCTCAGGAGGACCGAGATGATTCAGTCCATGGTCTTCAGATCCAAGCTGGTCCATCTTGCCAGGCAGTATCTGGAGCAGAACGGTTTCCTTGAGATCGAGACCCCCATCCTGGGAAGGTCCACGCCCGAGGGAGCTAGGGACTACATCGTGCCCTCGAGGGTGCACCCCGGAACGTTCTACGCGCTCCCCCAGTCGCCACAGCAGTTCAAGCAAATGCTGATGGTCGCCTCTATGGACCGTTACTATCAGGTTGCCAGATGCTTCCGTGACGAGGATTCAAGGAAGGACCGTCAGCCTGAGTTCACGCAGCTGGACCTCGAGATGTCTTTCGTGGACATGAAGGACATCCAGGACATGATGGAGGGCCTGATGGCCTACATCTGGAAAGGCCTGTACGACGAGGAGCTCAAGACGCCCTTCCCCCACATCGGATACAGGGACGCCATGGAGAGGTTCGGATCCGACAAGCCCGATATGAGGTACGGGCTGGAGTTCGTCAAGCTCACGGAGGTCGTGAAGGACGCTCCGTACAAGATCTTCCAGAACATTCTGGCCAACGGCGGGATCGTCGCAGGAATCAATCTCAAGGCCGATATCGCCGGCGACAAGGTCGGAAGGAACGATGTCGACCGTTACATCGCATACGCGAAGAAGGTCGGACTTGGAGGACTCACATGGATGAGGTGCGTCAACGGGCAGCTGGAATCCAACATCGTCAAGTACTTCACGCCGGAGATCCTGGAGAACATCAAGAAGACCATGGGCGCCGAGGAGGGCGACCTGATATTCATCATCGCAGGACCCTGGAAGGCCACCTACGAGAGCGGAGGATTCCTCAGGAAGAAGATCGCCGAGGATCTCGGACTCGTTCCGGACAACGTCTTCCAGTTCTTCTGGATGGACGACTGTCCCATGTTCGAGATCGACCCCGTATCCGGGAAGTACGACGCGTTCCACCACCCGTTCGTGCTGCCGACCAACGACCTCAACGACGAGTATGTCGGAGGAGCATGCTTCGACCTCTGCCTGAACGGCAACGAGCTCGGATCCGGTTCGCTCCGTATCCACAACGCCGAGAAGCAGATCGAGGTCTTCCACAAGCTCGGTCTGGATGACGAGAGGATCGAGAGGAACTTCGGATACTTCGTGGAGATGCTCAGCTACGGTGCGCCGCCCCACGGAGGAATCGCCATCGGTATCGACAGGATATGCGCCATCCTGCTCAACAAGGACTCAATCAGGGACGTCATCGCCTTCCCCAAGAACAAGAGGGCAGTGTCCCTCCTGGACGGTTCCCCGTCCAAGGTGGACGATGACAAGCTGGAGGAGCTCCAGATCATCTCCCTCGCAGGAGAGGACCTCGACCTTTCGGAGTACGAGGACCTCCCCGAGGAGTGAAAACATTTCAGGGGCTCAGGCCCCTTTCTCTACTTTCTTCAATCTGTATCCTGCGGTAACCGATAGGATCGGAAGTTCTATCAGCGGTGCGATCACCAGCACCAACAGCAGCAATGTAGCATCAGGGAAAGCCGCCACTGCAATCGCGAGGGACAGTGGGGAGTTCCTTGCCATGCTGGTGAACACAAGGGAAGTGGTGTCCGCCGTGTCGAACCTCTGCAATCTGGATACGAATGTCGCTACGACGTAGTTCACGGCGAAGAACACCAGCAGCGGGACTATGAGCGCTATGAACAGCTCAAGATGGCCCATCAGCTCAGCGCTCTCGGATGCGAACATGGCCGCGATGGCCAAGCACAGGAAGAACAGCTGAAGGTTGTCTCCGTTCTCGCTAATGCTAGAACCAAGATCGGCGACCTTTTGGACCTTCGCTCCCACTATTTTCAAGACGATGGCAGCGGTCAGAGGGATCACCAATACCACGATCATGCTCCATAGAAGACCGGGCAGGTCCATGTCCACCTGTGTGTTGAAGAATACGAGCAGGTACACCGGCATCAGGACGATCTGCAGGATCAGGTTCAGAGGCAGAAGGGAGCTGCTCAGGGGAACGTTTCCTTTGGCCATAGCGGTGAAAACCAGATACCAATCCGTGCAGGGTGTGACAAGGAGCATCACCAGTCCGATCCTGACATCGATCTCGGCGAACATCAGCCCCAGCATCAAAGAGAATATCGGTGTCCAGACGAAATTGATAGACAGTGCGGTTAGCGTGAAGCGTCTGTTCGAGAAGGATTTGCCGATCTCCCGTATGCTGACGCACATGAACACGAAGAACAGCATCACCATGAGGAACGGCTCTATGAGCAGAGAAGCTCCGGAACAATCGACCAGCATCCCAGCCGTCAGGCCAACGATCGCCGCGGACAACATGATTAGCGGATGAAGGAACGCACTGTTCATGTGAATCAATCGTTTAGCTAGTAGAAAAGAAGTGAGCAACTATTATGTCCAATAAAGCGATTTTAACTCATGGAAAACAAGAGCATTTTGACGATAATCGCTGTCGTCGTAATCATCGAGATAATCCTTGCTGGTGCCGTGATCTACGCCATGTCTGACCACGGTGAGCAGGAGGGATACACGTTGTACGTCGGTCTCAACGATTCGGTGACACACGAGGACTATGACCCCGACGAGGCAGCCGCATGGGTTGATGAGATCGTTCTGAAGTATGTGGGCGGACTCACCCGCTACAACGCGAACGGAGCATACACATACGACGACGGAACAATAACCTGCGAGAAGACGTTGGTCTATTACCTGACCGATGTGTCCCTCGAGGATGTGCACAAGATCTGCGACGAGGTGAAGGAACTGTTGAATCAGAGCAGCATCCTGATATCCATCGGCAAACAGAAATCAGAATTCTATTGAAAACGATGGGGCGGGCCTTTCGGCCCGTCCATTTTCATTGTTTACAGGAAGGTGACGGTCTCTTCCAGGGGTTTCCTGGATGCGTGCATCGGTCCAGGCTTGCAATCGTCTGCAGGGTATCCGAGGGGCAGGAGGTTATAGACTGTTTCGTCCTCGGGGAGGTTGAACACCTCTTTCACCTTCTAGGGGTCGAACCAGCCGACCCAGCATGTTCCCAGACCGAGAGCATGCGCCTGGAGCATCATCTCGTCGGTAACGATGGCGGCATCGGTCTCTCCGCGGTTCAGTTTGGAGAAGTGGCTGATCCACTCGAGGTCCTTCTTCATTGCGATTATCAAAACAATGGGCGCATCGAAATGCATGCACCATTCCTTATCGAACTTCTTCCTCTGCTCGGGGGACCTGACCACATAGATGTGTTGCCCCTGCATGTTCTTGGCGGTGGGAGCGAGCCTTCCAGCCTCCAGAATCTTGTTCAGGACAGCGTCCTCCACGGGCTTGTCGCTGTACTTCCTGACCGAGTATCTTGAGTTGATCACGTCTTCGAATTGCATGAAGAACCATGGGTATCTTTAGATAAAGAATATCTAGCCGAAAGATCACAATCAAAGGCAGTTTAATCCAGATGTGCCTTTTCAAACTGAGATGCCCATTGTTCCATGTATTCTTCTTTGATCTTTATCATCTCATTTCTAATCGGTACGTCGATTTCTTCGGATAGTCTGATCACAGTTTCTGTTGTGTACGTAACCCATGGTGATACGTAGGCCCTATACTGAGATCTTATCTCGTTCAGAACAGTGGTCCAGTCAAAATCATGAGAGAAAATCAGTCTGAGACAATCTTCATAATCGTTGGTTCTTTCAGTTACGGATTTGAAAACAAAAATATCCTCTGAACTGCATGTAAATAGACGGGTTTTATCATATGCTATTCTTAATGTAGAGCGATCTGCCATGCCATCTGAAAGCCCGAGCATTCCGCAGACTCTAGACTCGAAGATATCAATCCGATAATCATCCAAAGAAAGCATGTCTGAAATGTTAGTTCTCTCCATTCCTGGGGTTGGCCTTATGGATTCAAATCCCATGTTCTTAAGAGCTGAAATCAGAGCATCATAGGATTCTTTGGAACGCACTACAAAATCGACATCTTTGGTCTTTTTCTTTGACTTGTTGTAAAGCATAGCGCCACCGCCGATCAAGTATATGTCCACAGGGCGATCTATAAACGAATCTATGTCTCTGATGAGTTTTTCGATCTGTGAGGTGTTCTCGATCATCCTTCCACCGTCCACAGTCTGTCGTTCAGATCTTGGAGAGACGGCCATCTCTCTATACGCTCACCTGACAATATGCGGTTGTGGATGTCGACAAACTCCTTTGGAGGGTTAAGCTTATCTTCGTTTTTCATGTAGAAGAGTTCAGCGGCCATGCGGAGTCTTGTGCTATCTTCATGCTCCGCTATTTTCAATGCATCGTTGAATATCTCCTCTAGAGAAAGTTCACCATATTCTGTCGTACAATAAACGTCATCGAATACCCAACCAGTCAATCCATATTTTTCCAAAGCTGTGAAGCCTGTGACATTGTCTGTCGTTTTTTCTTTAGTGGAGTAGATGATGGCATCGTTTTTCCTGAAGAGAAGAAGGGAGTTATCCGGAAGTTTGGCGTCATTGACCTCCAGATGGTCAATCAAGCTTTCTAGGAATTTTCTGATTTGAGGATATCTGTTATCATTCAGGCTGTAGTATCCGTTGATATTTCTAACGATACCTCCGTTGGTATGAATGTTCAGAATCTTATGTATGTGCGACTCAGAGATCCCCGTCTCTTTGGAGATGGTGCTGAGGTCTTTGGCCGTCATGATACACTTAAGGACATCCAATCTGCTGTCACTGAAGAATCTAGATACTTCAGGTCCGTTGCTCATGATATAGAATAAGCGTTTGGCGAAGGCACAGTTGCTTATTGCTAGTGGTTTTTCTTTTTTCAGAACATCTTTGGATTTCAGATTCCTAACTATTCTGTATGTTTCTGGATTCGATATGTTCATCGCTTCGGCTAACGAACCGACATCTGTGCATCCTCTCGACAGATAATAGAGTGATTCCAACTCCCTTTGACTGAACATCGCCACACCTATTATTATCTACTCTATTGAAGTATTTAATAATAATTTTGGGAATTTTTATTGAATAATAATTATATAAATCAAATAAAGGAAAAATATGGAAAAGTGATGGGGCAAGAACCTGCCCCATGATTTGCTTTGTTTTTAGGATTAATTCTGTGGCAGACGCTCATATC
>Ga0310696_10006142_pt1 | contig 14318 bp, 11 predicted proteins | sample AusTroGonzalo_MG_4_FD_203885 | JGI IMG/M metagenome (GOLD analysis project Ga0310696, IMG submission 203885) | Bovine rumen microbial communities from tropical cattle in Woodstock, Queensland, Australia - Gonzalo_02 (v2) (version 2) | ecosystem: Host-associated > Mammals > Digestive system >...
CAAATTTTTCTTTGCAATAATGGTTTGAATAACAGGGTCTAAATGATCTTTTTGGATTGTGTTCAAAGCGTTTTGATAAGATACTTCGATTGCTTGTGCGCTTTCTGTTATTTTGCGTTGGAAATCGTTAACGCGACGTTGATATTCAATTACGCGTCTTTGCAATGCTTCTTGTGATAAAACGTCTTGAGATTTTTCAATGTCCGCTTTTTCTTTTTCAATTGCTTTTTGTTCTTTTTCCAGTTTTGATTTCAAAGATTTTTCAAAATCAGCACGTTGTTTGTGTAAATCTTCTAAAACTTTTGCTTCGGTTTGAATTTTGTCCATGCTGACAACTGCAATACGCAAATCAGCCGCATTCGCAGCATCTACAGAAACTTCTGCTGTTGCTTCTTCTGCAGATATCGATGTTTTTGTCATATGAGATATGGCAATTCCGCCCAATAAAGCAACGATAACAACTACGGTTGCAATAATGCCCATTTTTTTATAATCTTTCAAAGATGTGTTTAATTGTTTTTTCATGATTACTTCCTTTTTTTGTTTGATTGTATGTCAAGAATATAACAAGTTTTATATAAAAAAGCAAAATATTTATCTTGCCGGTGTAATTCTTATTTCAACGCGTCTGTTCATCAAGCGGCCAATGTCATCTTGTGCGGCAATAGGGCGCGCAGCACCACGGCCAACAATAAACATGCGTGCAGTTGAAACATTATGTTGTGCGAAATATACGCCTGTGCGTTGTGCCATATCCAAAGACAGGGCGTATGCCGCGTTTTTATCACTCATAGAATCTGTGTATCCCGCAATTTCAAAGAATGTTGCGTTGTATTTATTTAATATTTTAGAAATTATTTTAAGCGTATCCGCGCCATCTGGGGATATATCAGCAATATTTGGTTGCATTATGCTGTCCCGAACAAGTATTACAACAACATCGGTACCTGCGCGTTGAACAGAAATCCCTGGTTTGCGCAGCGCATCATACAATTCATATTCAAGTCCGGACATATAGTTAATCAAAACAGCGTTATCTATACTGTTTTTATCGCCATATTGCATTTTTTCAGATAATTCACCGGTCTGTGTAATAATTTTACCGCCACGTCCCATATAAACCGGTAATTTTGCAGTGCGTGCAGTTTCACTCATGTCCATAAAACTGGCACCAGATAAATACTGATTCCAAGTGTTGCGTTCAGGGCTGTGATATTGTAAGCATCCGCCAAGCCCAAAACATAAAACAACAAAAATAACTTTTTTTAAATCCATATTTTACTTTGAAAAAAATGATATTTTATTTGCACCAGTCTTTAAACAATACGAAGAATCACCAGAATCATAATCGTTAACTTTTATGTATGTCACCCAATCCAATTTCTTGGTTGTGAAATATGCACATTCGTCATAACTTAAATCAACCAAGTTAATTGAAAATTCTGTGCCGTCAATACTGCCTGTTACGGACCAATCTTTGCCACCGGCAGGCGCTTTGTCATTAGTTAATGCACCGGCTTCTATCAAAAAGTCAACAGATACAGGCTGATACCCAGAATATTCTAAAAGTGTTTTTGTTTTGGTTGCAATGTTTTCCAAATTACTTGCTGCAATCAGTCTTTTTTGCTTTTGATTCGTTGAATTGTATATCGCATAAGTTCCAGAAATCATAATTGCGCTAATGGCCAACACACCGATAATTTCGATTAAAGAGCGCCCTGATTGTTCTCTCATTTTAAACTCCTCTGATTATTTTGATATATTTACAATTTCAGCATCTTCAAACAAATTCATCGCACTGGCAACCATGGGATCAGATTCTATTTCTGCCTTAGTGTGTTCTGAAAGAGTTTGTGTGTGCGGTGCTTCTTGAATCAGTTCAATTTTCCAATTTTTTCCTGTTTTATCTTTCAGCCACAATGTTAACTTTTGCGAAAAGTCCTTGTCGCCCTTGCGGTCAAAATACTTGATTGCGCCGTTCGCAAATTCCGTTATTTCAAGATTCGATGTGTAATAAGAATATAGCAACAATTCACGAGTGTTCTGTAATGCGCTTGCCAATTCATCAGAAGTATTTATTTCTATGAAATTTGATTTTTCCACCACAGGCTTTTCGGGTGTCTGCAACTGTGTTTTTTCTGCGGTTTGTTTCAATAATTCTGAAACAGGTGGCATATCTGCAATATGCATCAGTCTGATAATCAACATATCGAAACATTGTTTTTGATTGTTTGATGCTTGCAATTCTGGTACCGCAGCAATCATAACTTGCCATATTCTGGAAAGAGTATTTAACGAAATATTTTCATTTATCTTTTTGATGGTTTCGCGTTGGTCGGCAGTATATGGCGAAGAAGTCACGTCTTGCAGACGCAAGGAAGGATACATACGTGTTGCCCAATGTGTCCATTCCATCATATCATTTAACAGCATTGTTAAATCTGCGCCATTGTTATAAATTTCGTCTAATTTGTTCAATGCTTCATTAACATCGCCAGATAAAACAATCTTCATAAAATTAACGACTGTGCCACGATCTGTTCTTTTTAACATATCAAGAACCGCGCCTTCATCAACGTGTCCGCCTGTTTGTGCGATTGCTTGGTCAAGTAATGAAAGTCCATCACGTACAGACCCGTCTGCCGCCCGTGCCAACAATTCGTTCGCACCATCTGATAATTCTATTTTTTCTTGTTCCGCAACCCATGCGAAATGTTTCTTCAGTGTTTCAACTGGAACACGAGCCAAATCAAAACGCTGACAGCGCGATAATATAGTTACAGGAACTTTACGAATTTCAGTAGTTGCCAGAATAAATATTACATGTGCAGGAGGTTCTTCCAATGTTTTAAGCAACGCATTAAATGCGCTGGTTGATAACATGTGGACTTCGTCGATAATATAAACTTTATATCTTGCATTTGTTGGACGATAAAGTGCCGCATCTAAAATTTCGCGCATATTATCAACGCCAGTATGTGAAGCAGCGTCGATTTCCATCACATCTATATGTTGACCCGCTGCAATAGCACGACAATTTTCGCAAACACCACAAGGTTTAGATGTTGCATGGTCTGAAGATAAGCAATTTAATGCCTTGGCCAAGATACGCGCAGTACTTGTTTTACCAGTACCACGAATACCTGTAAAGATATATGCGTGCGCAATACGTCCGGTGTTAATAGCGGTAGTTAATGTTTTTACCAAAACATCCTGACCAATAAGAGATTCAAAGTCTTGACTGCGATATTTGCGGGCTAAAACAGTATAATTATTATCCATAATGCTTCCTTTGTCGAAAAGCATAGCAAATAAATGTACGATTTCAATAAAAAACAGACCTGGTTATTTTAAATTTGTAATGAAATCTGGAAATCCGATTTCTTCATCGTCATTATCCGGGTTTTCTGGATTTACAGCCGTTTCTTCAATGTTTTGCGTTTTATCTTTTGGATCACGTTGAGAATCTATTTTAATTTGTTCTTCGTTAACAATTCGACCGTAATGTTCTGCTGTTTGCAAAAGGCGTTCGCGTTCGATTTCATCGCTTGTTTGGCGTGCTTGATCTATATATTGTTTTCTTTTTTGACGCCATTTATGACAGCGCTGAATCATCTGACCCACAGATGTTTGGTTTTTTTTACTTGGCATTTTTCTTTCTTTTTATGTTTTAAGGAAATATACTTTTCAAACAACAAACTTAAATTCGCTGTTTGTTCTTCAACAAATAAATATTAAAGCATCTTAAAACTGATTGCAATAATTTTTTTCAATTGCTATGCTTCATTCTGTAGGAGGGGGCATTTGCAAAAACAATCTGGTAATTTCTTGTTGCAAGCGTTGTTAGCGTTGACGCTGGTTTTTGCTTTTATGCCGTTTTTTGCGCGCAGTATTTCATCACGCGATACCGCCGCACAAATGTATGCCGCAACGGAACAAATAGAATCCGCGTATGGTGCAGCACGCACATATTTATACGAAGAAAAAGATAATTTGCCATATAAAAAACAAGAATTAAGCGGGGAAAATTTTGTTTCTGTCTTGGAAAATTATGGTTTGCCGTTGGGATATTTGCCGAAAACATATTTTAATCAAAACATATCTTTGGTCATAGATAAAAACGAAGAAGGTGTTTTTGGTTTCATAAATGTTACCAGTGGTAAATTATCAAAGGTACAGTTGGCGGAACTGGCGCGCAGAATCGGTTTTTATGCACATGTTCGTGGCAACAATATCGAAGTAGATATACCTCTTGATATAAAATACAGTGATATAGTTTCTAAGAAAGAAACAAATGAACAGGTTGGCTTTTTATCAGAACTTGATATGGGTGATAAAAGTATAGATAAAATAGGTGTTTTGTTTGCCAGAAATGCCGCCTTTGAAAGTGCGCAATTTACCACTTTGTCTCTTTATGGTGTTGAAGAAAGCAGACAAGCCAAAAATAAAATTTCAGATTTGTATGCAAACAAGGCTGTGTTTCAAAGTGCGGACGGTGGCGCGGCGCTATCTTTGTCTCGTGGTGTAATAAATGCAGGATCTGTATCATTGCGTACAATTGCCAGATTCGGAACAACCGGTGGTTTTGAATCAAATGCTGCATCGGTATATGATTTTTCTATGACAGAAGGACGCACTGGTTTTGAAGGTCCATCTGAATGGTTGGTTCGTGGTTCTGTACGTGCAGATAATTTCAGTTTTAATGTTGACAGGTTAGATATAGGGGCTTATTTAGATGCATCGCGCGGTCAAGATGTTTATATAAATCCGGAAAATTTGTCTTATGTTACCAACAAGGGTGTCGATGTAAAAAATATATATGCTGCGAATATATCGTTGCGTGATCAAACATCTTATGGTTTGTTGAATGGTCAATCTGGGGTTTTGTTGGTTGATATAAGACCGGCGGGAACTTCGCTTTTGCCGGATGTCTTGGTTGATAACATAAATAATGATTCTTTTGAAATCATAGCAGATCCAAAAGATACAAGTGGTAGAATGGTTTCCTGCAGAGATATAATAAGCCAAATGGATGTTCAATATAACAGTAAATCTTTGGCTCAAAATATAATTTGCCAATATGTTTTTTGGCAACGGTTGGAAACAAGAATAAATATAAAACAGTGTTTACAGAGTGGGCGCAGTGATTGTATGTAAAAATTATTTTGAAAAATTAAATGCAAGTATTCAACGTGGTGCAACGCTGACGGAAGTGGTGTTGGCTGTCGCTGTTGTGATTGCTGTTTCGCCGTTTATGTACAATCAAATTATTGAAATGTCTAATGAATCACAAGATATTGCGCGTGCAAATGAAATTGTTGGATTGCGTGATGATGTTATAAATTATGTGCGCGTTAATCATGAAAAATGGGGTGAAACTGCGGAAGTAAAATTATCAGAAGAAGAACTGTCAAAAATATCGCCGCTTGTTCACAGCGGGTATGTTGATAAATATAAAGTTAACGGTGCGTCTATAACAGATGTTTATTTGGCGTTCAATACCAGTGGTTCAGATTTTCGGGCGGCAAGCATTGCAAAACAAATTGGTGAAGATGCGGCCGTTGTTCGTGAAGACGGGATTGCTTATTCGCAAAGTTGGGCGGTATCTGCACCAGATGATTTTTATGTTGGCGATTTGATTTTCAGAATATCTCATGATTTTGAAGGTGCAGATAAATCCAGATTTTTACATCGTGGAACAATGGGTGAAGATGGCCTTAACAAGATGCTTCGGAATTTACACATGAATAATTTTAATGTGTATAATGCTGCGGATATAGACGCACTGTCTGCGAAAGTCATAGATGCAGACGCGGTCTTTTTGGAATCTGATGTTGTTGATACAAATACAGTGTATTTTTCATCTGGTGCAAATCTTAGTTCTGATAACATAATGTTTTCTTCCGTGCGTGTGACCGGTGATACAAGTGGTTTTAATCTTATCAAAGCAGATAAATTGAACGGTGATAAATATACTACAAATGGTCGTTTAATTGTTGACAGGGCAACAATTGGTAATTCTGTTAATGTGGCAGGTAATTTAATTTTGAAATCGTCAAGTGGCACCACAATTTCTGGGTTTAGTGGTATTTCAATGAATAAACTTTTAACACCATATTTATCTGCAACAGATTTAGTGTTTTTTGAAAATTTTGGCATAACCGTTTCTGGTGAACTGTTGTTGGCGGGTGTTGCGCCATTAAAAATAGGCAGTTGGTATTTCCCGTCTTTGACACCACCGTCTTTTTCAAAACTGATTATAACACGTGCATCTGTACCGCATGTGCCAGATGCAGACGAATTTAGTAAAATAATATCAAAAGATTGGCAGACAAGATAATGAAAAAGAAAAATTGGATTTTTTACAAAAAAGAACAACATGGTGGGATGCTTGTTGAACTTATGATGACAATCGCGTTGGCTGCGATAGTTATACCTTTTGTTTTTCGTTATCAACAAACCGCAGTTATGCGTGCTAAAAATATAGCTGTAACTAAACAAATGGAAAATGTTCAAAGTGCGCTGGAAAGATATATCGTTGAAAACAAAAACGATTTGATGCGTCCAAAGGGTAAAAATATAACACGTGTAAAAATAGAAGAATTACTAGATTATGGATTGCCAGAATATATTGCAACAACTTATGGCAAAGATTATCAGTTGCGCATATTAAAATCTGCAGACAATAACAACCAATCTGTGTTGCAAGGAATTGTTATTTTAAACAATACCGATATAACCCCAATTCGTACACGTGAAATAGTTAATTTGGGTGGCGGAAAATTCGGTTTCGTAGAAGGAAATACCACATACGGCGGATTTGGTGCTTTTAGAAGTCAGGCATCTGATTTTGGATTGTGGAACACCAAAGGTTTAATAGGAACAACAAATGTCAAACGTGGAAATACAGAATATTTGTGGCGCGTGCCATCTGATAATGAAAATGATGCAACTATGCAATCTGCATTGAATTTAGATGGACATGATATAAAAAGTATCCGTTTCTTAGATGCTTACAAGGCGCAATTTGATGAAAAGTTAAAGGTCGGGAAATTAGATGTTGGAACATTGGTTTTTTCTAATCGCTCTACAATAAATGCTGTTTTTTCGGCAAACAATGCGGTCATAAACGGCGCATTAACAGCAGATTCTCGTACGTTGAATGTAAACGGTACTTTGACATTGGCGGATTCAGCAAAATTTTCATCGTTTTACACAAATGATTTGTATGTTAATACATTAACTTTAAGTGGTTTTAGCATTTCATCTACATCTGGAAAATCTTCTTTGTTGAAAATAATTGGTGATATGGATTTAGTTTTGGGGCGCATAAGTGCGGCTTATGTTTCTGTTGGATATACGGGTTCTGTTACGCCACAGTTAACAATTACTGACAAAATACAAGATTCCAAAGATTCATCTTTTTATTGGGATATAAAAAACAAAAAAGCGCGTTTTGTTGACATAAATTGTCCGGAACTTTCGCGTATGGCATCTATAATAATTGCTATGGAATCAAATTCTGGAACAATCGCAACCAGTGTATTTGGTGGTGTTTCGGCAAACGCGAATGCAACTGTCGCAGATTACATAAATGCAATTAACAATATGCAATCACAAATACGTGAAAAATATGAATTGTTGAATTTGTAATATTTTGTGATATAAGAATACTAAACGGAGTTGATTATGAAAATAGTATGTGATTTTTGTAAAACAGAATATAGTCTGGAACGCGCGCCAAACGCGCCTGTAAAGTGCGCCGTGTGTGGACATGTTTGGATGCCACGAAAACAGATTTCTCAAAAGACAATGATAAAGTTCGTTGCAGCGATATGTGCTTTTATTGCAGCGTGTATATTTTCTTTTGTTGTCATTGTTAATTTTTCTGGAAATGGCAAAAAACAGCCACTTGTTACAAAAATAGATGAAAAAAACATTCACACAATTTTAGACGAAAAGGGCGACAAACGTATATTCGTTTCTGGGGACATTACAAACACAACAGATGATATTTATGGTTTGCCGAATATAATAATCGTTTCATATGATGTGGCTGGTAATGTTTTATCGCGTCAGACATTTATGCCACCGGCAACATTATTGGAAGCAAAAACCACAGTAACTTTTAACCATGTGTTATCAGTGGACCCAACAAATGTGAAAAGATTGTCTGTTGAATTAAAGGATTCAAAATGAAGATTTTATCGGCAGTAATTTTGTCTGTTTTATGCTTAAACGCATTTGCAGATACCACACCAACACCACCGCCGGCACCGGGACCAACTCCAACACCGGTACAACGTGTAAGTGTTTTTTCTACAACTGTTGATTGGGCGGCGGTTACAGGATTGCCATTGAATCAGTACGCTGGAACAATAACAGGTATGGACAAATCTTTGGTCAAAGATGGTCTGGTATTATATTACCTTGACTCGTTCCCATGTTATGGCGAAGCGGACAGTGTTCGCGTATGGCTTTCACCAAAGGGTAAAATGTCCGGGCATTTGCGTATAGTTTGTGTTTACAAGCCTGACCATATTTCTTTTGCATGGCGTAACGCGACAGAAGATGCGACTCAGGCACGCTCTACTGGAATTTTAACTTGTCCAGTTGAAGGTAAACGCAATTTTACAATAGATATTTCGAAATGTGAACGTGGGCCAGATTGGTCAGACCGCAGGTAAAAATGACAACGGTAAAAAATTTTTTAGTATCTGAAGAAAATGTTGGCATCAGAATCGATAAATTTTTATCGAATGAAATGCCTGAATTTTCGCGCAGTGAAATTCAAAAATTTAAAATAAGTCGCACAGATGGCAAAGCGTTAAAATTGTCAGATAAAACAAAACTGGGCGATGAATTTGTTGTTGAAATTACCGAAAAACAAACGGATGTCGCCTATGACAATGTCAGGGCCGATTTTGAACTGGAAATTTTATACGAAGACGATGATATTATCGTGATAAATAAACCGCGTGGTGTAGTGATGTACCCCAGTGCGGGAAATAAAACCGGTACATTGGTACAAAATTTGTTGGCATACACGAATTTATCAACACTTGGTGGTCAAACAAGACCGGGGGTTGTTCATCGTTTGGATAAAGACACCAGTGGTGCGATGGTTTTTGCCAAAAGTGATGCGGCATATCGTGGTTTGGTAAAGATTTTTTCTGCTCATGATTTAACACGTAAATATGTTGCTTTTGTTTGGAATGTGCCACCTTGGGGTGGGGCAGAAATCACTGGCAATATCGCCCGTTCTTCCCGCAATCGTCAAAAAATGAGCATGGTAAAAACAGGTGGCAAGCCTGCACATACAATCGTCAATGTTATGGACGTTTGGACGCGCAGTAATATTTCGATGTTTCGCTGTACGCTTATGACGGGGCGCACACATCAAATCAGGGTTCATTTATCTTCGCATGGTTTCCCAGTGTTGTGTGATCCGCTTTATGGTCGTGAAAAGAATCATATTGGTTCTGTGAAAGATCCTGAATTACTGGAATTTTTGAAAAATCATAATGGTCAAATGTTGCATGCAGAAATTCTGGAATTTGTGCATCCTGTGACTGGTGAAAAAATGCACTTCAAAGCACACATGCCAGACGACATGATTGAATTGAAAGAAATTTTGGATAACGAGTAATTTTTATACAAAACCTTTCATTTTTCGCTTTCTTTATTTTTGCGTGTATGATAAAATAAATACAAAGTAATATGGAGAAAGGGGATGAAAACTATCATCAAAACACTTAGTTTATTGTCAATTATGGCTGTAATTCCGGGGGCTATGGCGGCTACTTCGCGTGTAAGTACGTCGGCAAAATTGTCACCACGTTTACCGTCAATTGCGGGCTATATTATGGCTGGCACGTCTGGTTCGTCGACTGGCAGTGTGGTAAATGGAACAACAACGACATACTTGGCGGATGTCGATTGTATCGATAGTTATTCGTCCTGTATCAAGAACAGCGATACATGCGGTTCTGATTTTGAAGAATGTACAAATACTGTGCTGTTGCATGCGAAAATGCCGTCTTGTTTGAACGTTTTGTCCCAGTGCAGTGCGGCTGGCCGGACCAGTTTGTTTGGAACGTCTGATTTGACTGCGATTGCGACGTATGCGACAACTAATTCTGATGGTGAAGTGACTGCGTACACATATCCAACAGCGTCCAGTGTTTTGGGACAAATGATAACTGCGGCGCAGATTGAAAATCAGTTAAGCACAGATCAGTGTATCAAAAAATACACATCATGTTTGCACAAAGAAAATGTTTGCGGTTCCGATTTTGAATTATGTACCGACAACAAAGAATTCAAAAAACAGGCAATGTCTTGTGATTCAACATTGGCACGTTGCCAAAGTGCGGGAAAAACAGAATTGTTTGGATCAACAACGGCTGCGTCATCTTTGACACCAACTGGTTCGTCCAGAATTGGCGAAATGATTGCAGAAGGTGCGGCGTTGGCTGTAAATAACGCTGTCGCAACTTGTAACAAAGTGACTGACCAGTGTATTTTGAATGCGTGTCAGAAAAATCCAAATAAATGTATTGTTGACAGACCTGAAATCTTGATAAGAATCTCTGATGCGACAAATGGTGGTCGTGCGGTCACAACCCAAGATTTGATGGAAATTTCTAAAATCACAGAAAAACGTGATATTGCAAACTATATTCGTCAAGAATGCAAACAAACAATTGGTTCTAACAGATTCTGTTATATGACGGTCAAGGGCAAACCTGTGACAAAAGAATCTGTGTTAACGGACCCTGATAATGTTGACGAAGTATTTAATGATATGTACAGCGGTGAATTTGGTCGTTTTGCCGCATTAAGTGATAAAATCAACCAAATTATCGATAAATATGATGCCAAAGTCCAAGAAAAATGTATCGACACAATATCTTCTTGTGCGATGCGTTCTTGCGGTTCGGGTATTGGGTCCGTTTGTTATAAACAATCACGCGATACAGACGGTTCGGTTAATTTAACAAAATCGCCAAAATCATATCAGGAAGTTAGATCTGCATGTCGTGCAATTGTTGATAATGATGCAAATTGTCAATATGCCGCGGTGTTAAGCAAGGGTACATTATATTCTGGATATATGAGTGACGAAAGCAGTGTCTTTACAACTTTGTATCCGCAAGATTCCAGTACCGGCGAAGATCCAATTGGTGTAATTGCATCGCTGAATTCCGTATTGGCAACATCTTATAATGATGCCGCGATTGAAAATATGCGTAAACAGTGTCAAACGACGGCATTATCTTGTGTAAAATCTTTGTGTGGTAAAGATTATACAAATTGCTATCGCAACAGAACAGATATTATTTCCGGAACATACGACACAGGTAATTCAAAATTGGATCGCAGTATGAACAAAATGGGCGGTATATTGGATTACAATATTGTTATCGGTTTGTGTATGAATACTGTTAAAAACGCACCTATCTGTGAAGAACACTTGAAAGTGGCAACGGCTGAATGGCGCAACAGTGAATATACGGACAGTGCCAGTTGGGCTGATGGCAAAAGTGGAAAATCAGTTCGTGGAAATTGGTTGGATGCAAACACGACAACGGTTAAATCATCGTCAACCAGCGATGTTTTGATTGCGTGTGCGATTTCTCAAGCAGAAGCCGACAGCAAAGGAAACGACGTGTGTCCGGTCGGCAGTCAAAACGCTGTTGTTAACGAAGGTTCTTGTAATGGCGTAATGGACGAAGACGGATGCTTGTACACAGATCCTGTATATCAAAGCGTGTCTGAATATGTATTGGAAAATGCGGGTAAAACATTATTCCAAGAATTGTTGGCTGACGTTGAACGCGAAGCACAGGCAAAATATAATGCAAAACTTACAAAAGAACAAAATATCTGCCTGGCCCAAAACAACGGTGGTATTCGTGGTTCGATCGATAATGGTTCAACATTTATGTGGGTAAAATTAAAGGGCAACAAAGTTCCAAAGAATTATAATACCAAGGGGCTAACGACAAAACAATTTACCGCATCAAATGATTTGTATGGTTCGTTCTGTCGTGCCAGAATAACCGTCACATCTGATGACAAGAATGTCCAAGAAATCTTGGCACAAACCGGTGAATCAACTGCATACTTTGCGGTCGGTGATGCGTTCACATGTGGTTCTTGGATAAGTTCCAAGACACTGGAAAAAATAACAGATAAAGTTGCAGAGAAAGCCAAAGATGATGCCGGCAGAGGTTCTGGAAAAGAAGACAGAGATTTGATGTGGACACAACTTATTGGTACAGTCATTGGTGGCGCCGGTGGATATATTGGTACAAACGCTTTGCAAAACAGCGGTCTGTTGGGCGGGGTCAGCAAAAAGAACACAACCGCATTGGATGAATGTACCAAAAATGTTGAAAAAGCGCAAAAAACAAATGGTGCCACACAGATTGACTATGCAAACAAAGCATTAAGCAATGCTAAATCTGCCGGTGTAGATGTTGGAAACATTGGATATTTTTCCACCAACGAAGCAACCTTTGAACAAAAGTATAAGTATAATGGAGATGATTTGGACGAATTGGCATTTACACTCAATGACCCAAACATAAACAACAGCAACTGTGAAGATGAAACTAAAAACAGACTTAGAGAAATTCGTGATCAGTACACAAAAATTGCACCAACAAAACCCGGAGCCGAGAAAGTTAATTTAAAAGAAGTAACAGGCTCAGACCAAGACGAAAAGTGTAAAACGCGTTTTGCTAGAACACTGATATTGCGCATTGAAAATGGTGATGAAAATCAAGTATCGGATAAAGGCAAGGTCAATGCAGAAACACTGAATCAAATTGCCAGAGCCTGTGAAGATGCCAAAACCCAAAATAACAAGAAAAAGAGTTCAAAGGCATGGGTGAATTTGGCTGGTACGGCTGTTGGTGGATTGGCTGGTGGTGCAATCGCTTACCAGGTGGCAAAAACAACAAAAGAAGCCGGTTATGACAGTGCTGCGAATTCTGCGGTTAACGAATGGATGGCACAGGTTGGCGATCATATCCAATGTTTCATCGGAACCGAAGAATTGGGTTCGTACGGTGACACAATCGCATTCACAATCGACGAATAAGAATAAAAAAACAACGAATAAAAAACGCCCATCCGGGCGTTTTTTCTTGTTCAAATACTTGGTGTATAATTTATCGAAAGTTCCTTGTCATTGCGAAAGAGCCTGACGAATTTGTGTGTGAAACACAAAGCCCGTCAGGCGATTGTGGCAATCCAGGTTAATAGAGTAGTCGGCGCCGCCGACACTTAAAGATATTCTGGATTACCACGTCGCAAAATTGACAACAGCAAGCTTGGTTGCCAATTTTGTTCCTCGTAATGACACAGAACTTTTAGCGGATTACGTTTACAAATAATCACCATAAAAAAACTTTTGCCTTTCGTTTTATTTCTTTTTATAATCCCCGTATTAACAAAGGAAAAACAATGAAAAATTTATTGCGTAAGATTTTTGGACCACGTGGTGTCAAAATTACCGCCGGTGAATTAGCAAAAAAATTCGGGCTGGAATTAAAGGGTGATGAAAAAGTTGTTGTTAATGGTGTCGCACCAATCGCAGATGCCAAACCTGGACAACTGGCTTTCTATTCCACAGAACGTAATTCAAATGCGTTTAAAATTTTACCTATCGAAGTTTTACAAAAAACACGTGCATCTGTTATTTTGCTGCAACGTGAACAAATAAAGGACGCACCTGCGGGTGCAACGCTGTTAATCACAGATTCCCCGCGCGGAAATATAGTTAAAATCTTGGGTGAAATTTATCGCGAAAAACCACGTTTTGGTGTGTCTTATTTTGCAACTGTGGAACGCGGGGTCTTTTATCGTAAAAAACGTACTAACTATATCGGTCAATATGCCACTGTGGAAAAAGGCGCAGTTTTGGAAGAAGGTGTAAAAATTTATCCTGGGGCTTTCATCGGACGTAATGTTGTTCTGGGTGCAAATACTATCGTTCACAGCGGCGCGCACATAGAAAACGCTACAATCGGTTCAGATTGCGTGATAAATGCAAATGCGGTTATCGGCAAGGACGGTTTTGGTTATACGCGTCAGGACGGAAAAAATGTGTTTATACCGCATACTGGACGCGTGATATTGGGTAATCGTGTTTCTGTTGGTGCAAATACTTGTATTGACCGCGGTGCAATGACAGATACAATTGTTGGTGATGGTACCAAGATAGATAACTTGTGCCAAATTGCTCATGGTGTTGTAATTGGTTGCGAATGCTTTTTGGCTTCTGGTGTTGGTATTGCCGGTGGTAC
>Ga0310696_10006143_pt1 | contig 14317 bp, 10 predicted proteins | sample AusTroGonzalo_MG_4_FD_203885 | JGI IMG/M metagenome (GOLD analysis project Ga0310696, IMG submission 203885) | Bovine rumen microbial communities from tropical cattle in Woodstock, Queensland, Australia - Gonzalo_02 (v2) (version 2) | ecosystem: Host-associated > Mammals > Digestive system >...
CCCATGCCAAAGGCATTGGTGCACACCATTACGCGGGTGGTGCCGTCCTTCCAGGCCTTCTGACGGTCGGCCCTGGTCTGGGCGCCCAATCCGGCATGATAGCAGGAAGCCGAAACGCCCCCCGATTGGAGGAACTCGGCCAGCTCCTGGGTGCGGGCGCGGCTTCTTACGTACACGATGCCGCTGCCGGCCACGCCCTCGCAGATGCTGCGGATCTGGCCCATCTTGTCCTGCGTCTTGCGAACAATATAGCTCAGGTTGGGACGCTCGAAGCCGGAACGGAGAAGGTTCTTCTCCTTGAAGCCCAGCCGGTCCATGATGTCACCGGCCACCAGCGGCGTGGCCGTGGCGGTGAGGGCTATCACGGAAGCATCGGTGCGTTCCCGCAGCTTGCCAATCTCCAGATAACTGGGTCTGAAATCATAGCCCCACTGCGAGATACAGTGGGCTTCGTCCACCACAATGTAGGAGATTTTAAGGACGTCCAGGTAAGACTGGAACAGGCGGGTCTGGAGCCGCTCGGGGCTCAGATACAGGAACTTGTAGTCTCCGTAGGCGGCATTGTTGAGGGCCAGGTCTACCTCGTGGCGGCTCATACCGGCGTGGATGGCCATGGCCCGTACGCCGCGGTCCTGGAGGTTCTGAACCTGGTCCTTCATGAGGGCAATGAGCGGGGTTACCACCAGGGCAATTCCCTCCTTCATAAGGCAGGGAACCTGGAAGCATACGCTCTTACCGCCGCCCGTGGGGAGGATGGCCAGGACATCGCGCTCTGCCAGCGCTTCCCGGATAATCTCCTCCTGCATGGGACGGAAGGCATCATAGCCCCAATATGTCTTTAAAACCTCCTGTGGCGACATAGTTTGCTAAGTTACGGATTATTTCGTAATTTTGGGTATGCAAGTTCAGAAAACCAACGCGGCCCGGCTCCTGGATGCAGCCGGCATTTCCTACACCCTGGTCCCCTACGAAGTGGACGAGGAGCATCTGGAAGCCTCCCACGTAGCCGAGCAGCTGGGAGAAGACCTGGACCGCGTATTCAAGACGCTGGTTCTGAGGGGAGACAAGAACGGTCTCTTTGTCTGTGTGGTTCCCGGTTCCATGGAAGTGGACCTCAAGGTGGCCGCCCGCATTTCCGGCAATAAGAACTGCGCCATGATCCACGTGAAGGAACTCCTTCCCCTCACCGGCTACATCCGTGGCGGCTGCTCCCCCATCGGCATGAAAAAGCCGCTTCCCACCTTCATCCACGAGAGCGCCCTGCTCTGGGACACCATCTACGTAAGCGCCGGCGTCCGAGGCCTGCAAATCTGCATAGCCCCCCAGACGCTCATAGACTTTGTAGGTGCGGGAATTTATCCGTTATAATACCTTATCCAGGTATCGGAAGATAACACGGACACGGTCTTTGAGGACTTCATAATCCAACGAGGCCGGGTTGTCCGTGGGCTTGTTGTTGAGCATGGTGATTCCGGAGGTGAACATCACGGCGGGGATGTTGTGATCCAGGAACACGCGCTGGTCGCTGATGCGGCGGAAGAAAAGCCGAGTGAAATCCTTGCTGCCGTAATAATCGTAACCCAGTTGCAGGTCTGTTCCGGCGTCCCGGTTGGCGCTTTCGAGCGAGCTGCGGCGGCCGGTGGATTCGTCGGACAGCATCATCAGGTAGCGGTCCTGGCCCTCCGTAAGAGGAGCCTTGGTGGAGCCCAATTGGTCCAGGTTAATAACCAAATCAATCTGAGAAGGGCTTACCGGCTGTCCGGAAACAGGGTCCAGGAGTTTGCCGGCCGACAGGTTGCGCCAGAGTTCTTCGGCCCCGGCCTGGTTCTTTTCCTTGGCATCCAGAGCCACTACAATAAGGCCGTGGCGGTAAATTTTGCGGCAGGTGTTCATCTGGGTTACCATCTCCGCTACTTGCAGCAGGGCGGCTACGCCGGAGGCGTTGCTGTCGGCCCCGGGATAGAAGGTTCCGTTGAGGGTGCCCAGATTGTCAAAATGAGCCATCAGAATCATGTAGCGGGCCGGCGTGGCGCTGCCGGGAATGAGGCCCACCACGTTGCGGGCCAGGCCGTCGTTGGTGCTGAAACCGTGCAGCCAGGCACCTCCCAGGGGCTTGAGACCCAGGATTCTGAACTCACCCTCCAGCCAGGCAGCCGTCTTTTTGCCGCCATCCGTTCCGGTGGCACGGCCGCCCAATTCCTCAGAGCACAGGTACTCCACATTGGCCTGGATCTTCTCCTGACTCAGGACTTGATCTGCATTAATGGGGCTGATGGTGTAGCGCTGCGCAGCGGCGGAAGAGCAGAGCGTGAGAAAAAATATTACGAAATATTTTCTTATCTTTGTCATTTGGCGCGAAATTAGATATTTCGTGGCTGAAATGAAAATTTTTTTGATGAAAATCCGCTCAATAGCCATACTTTTTGCGTTGTTGCTGCCTCTGGCCGCCCACGCGCAGTACGACAAGGACGTCTTTTCCTTCCGGGGTCGCGCGGCCCTGCAGGACGGCCGCCTGAGCGAGGCTGTATCCAATTTTAACATCCTGGCCCAGCTGGATTCTACAGACTACTGGACCTTCTTTTACCGCGGTATCGCCAAGTACAATCTGGGAGACATCCGCGGTGCCAAGGCCGATTTCTCCACCGCCGTTCGCCTGAACCCGGTGTTCACCTCCGGCTATCACTACCGCGCCATCACGGAAAGCCGTACCGGCAATTACGACGGCGCCCTCCAGGACCTGGAGCAGGCCATCAAACTGAGGCCCGGCTCTTCCGGCCTGTATTTTACGCGCGGTGTCACCTACTTCCTGAGCCGCCAGTTCGAGCGTGCGGTTTCGGACTTTGACAAATACATCCGCCAGGAACCCAAGGACCCCGCCTCGTACCTCAACCGCGGCGCTTCCTACCTCTTCATGGGAGATACGCTCAAGGCCCTGGCAGACTACAACCAGGCCATCAAGATAGACCGATTTGAGCCGGAAGGTTACCTCCGCCGCGGCGGTCTGGAAGCCGCCCGCAAGCGTTACGACGCCGCCCTCCTGGACCTGGACAAAGCCATTCAGCTGGACTCCACCGTTACGCTGGCCTATTTCCAGCGCGCTTTGGTAAGGGCCGATAAGGGAGAACTCAAGGATGCCATGCAGGACCTCAACACCGTGCTCAAGTATGAGCCCGGCAACGCCCTCACCCTCTACAACCGAAGCCTCCTGAGCGCACAGGTTGGAGATTATGAGGGGGCCCTGGAAGATATGGATCGCGTAATTGCCATCAATCCCGGCAACGTGCTGGCGTACTTCAACCGCGCCGGCTACTTCATTGAGATGCAGCGCTGGGACGACGCCCTGGCAGACTATAACAAAGCCATTGAACTGTATCCCGACTTTGCCAAGGCCTACCAGAACCGTGCATACGTGGAGCTTCAGATGGGTATGACGCGCGCTTCCAAGGAAGACTACCGCATAGCCAGAAGAAAAGTGGCCGAATACGAAACGGCCACCTCCGGAGGAGCCGACTTCTCCGATACCACCAAGAAATACAGCAACCTGCTGGCGTTTGACGCCGAGTTCGCCCGCAGCGGAGGCTTCGAAGACGAGATGCTGCGCCACAGAGACGTGGACATCAACCTCAAGCCCCTGTACCGCTTTGCCGTGGTGGAGGAGACCGACGCCACCAACTACGCCCTGGCCCACCGCTATGAGAACCGCCTGCTGGACACCTTCATAGCCAACGCTCCGCTGCCGGTGACGGTGGTATCGGGTACCGACAACATTCCCATCACATCGCCTGTGTTAACCCAGCCCGTGAAGGAAGCCTTCTTCAAGGCCTTGCAGGATGCCGGTCTCAAGCAGTATTCCACAGCCCTGCTCCACTACACCGACGCCGTGGAGGCAGACGACAAGGATCCTTACGCCAATTACTATAAGGCATTTTACCTGATGAACAGAGGTGCACTGCGGGCCGAAATGATTGAGTTCATCGCCTCCTTCGAGTCCAACGTGCAGACCCTCACCATGGATGACCGCGGAAATACCCGTGCCCGGGTGCGGGAACAGGTAACCCGTGAATACGACTATTCGGAGGCACTCGCGGATATGGAATCCGCCGCCGCGCTGCTGCCTTCCTTCCCTTATATCCAGTTCAACCTGGGCAACCTCTACTGCCTGAGCTCCCGCTTTGTGGAAGCCATTGACAGCTACGACAAGGCCATCAAACTGTATCCCTGGATGGGCAGCGCCTACTTCAACAGAGGCCTGGTGCTCATCTATCTCAAAGACAAGGAGAAAGGATGCATTGACCTGTCGCGTGCCGGAGAACTGGGTGTTGACGATGCCTACAGCGTCATTGGCCGCTATTGTGAAGAGGAGAACCGGCCGTGATGCGTTTTATTAGTTTTTCCAGCGGCAGCTGCGGCAACTGCTCCCTCCTTCTGGGTCCCTCTTCCGGCATTCTCATAGATGCCGGTGTGGGCATACGCAGTATCCGGAAAGAACTGGAATCCCTGCATCTGGGCTATGAGAACATCTCGGCCATTCTGGTTACACACGACCACGGAGACCATATCCGTTCCCTGGGCTCTTTCTGCAAGCGGGTCGGGGCTCCCGTGTGGACCACGCCGGCCATCCACGACGCCCTTCTGTGGCACCCCTTCACCCGCGACTGGATTGGCCCCTGCCGCCAGGATCTGCAAGCCGGGGTTTGGAATCCCATCACGGAAGACTTTGACGTGCAGTACTTTGTGGTGCCGCACGACGCCACCCAGTGCGTAGGCTATGCCATCCGCTGCGGAGAAGAGCTCTTTGTGCTCATGACCGACATGGGCCACGCCACGGACGAAGCCCTGCAGTGGGCCTCCCAGGCCACTACGGTAGTGATTGAATCCAACTACGATTTGGGAATGCTGCTGGGTGGAAACTATCCCCAGGTTCTCAAGGACCGCATTTCCCACGGCATCGGCCACCTGTCCAACGACGCCTGCGCCGAAGCCATACCCCGCTTCCTGCATCCCGGTCTCAAGAACCTCTTCCTGTGCCACCTCAGCGGCAACAACAACACCCCCGAACTGGCCTATGCCAGCGCCCGCAGCGCATTAGAAAGTGCCGGGGTTGAGCCCGGCACTGTAAATCTGCGCGTCTTGCGGCGTGGAATTCCTTCCCCGCTGCTGGTGTTATAGCTTATTCTTTCAGCAATCCGCGGGAGCGGAGGATGCTCTTTTTGAGTTCCAGCACGCGACCGGCTCGCTCGTCAATCATCTTCTCCGTCAGGCGGCCCGATTCCACAGCATCCAGAACGGCCTGGAAAGCCACCTTGAAATCTGCGGAAACCAGAATCACATCCACGCCGGCCTCGATGGCCAGAACGGCGGCTTCTGCGGCCGAATACTCCTTGGTAATGGCGCCCATGACCATGCTGTCCGTAATGATGACGCCCTTATATCCCAATTCTCCGCGGAGCTTGTCCTGGAGGACGGTCTTGGAAAGGGTGGAGGGCATTTCGGCCCCTGGTACGTTGGGAAGGCAGATGTGGGCCGTCATAATCATCTGGGCACCGGACTCGATGCCCTTCCGGAAAGGAATCATCTCGCAGTTGGCCAATTCTTCCCAGGTTTTCTTGGACTCGGCATAGCCGTAATGGGAATCGGTGGAGGTATCTCCGTGGCCCGGGAAATGCTTGAGGCAGCCTTCTACCTTGGCGTTCTTGAGACCCTTGAGGAACTCGGATGCCATGTTGGCCACCAGCTGGGGATCCGACCCAAAGGCACGGTCTCCGATGACCACGTTCTCGGGGTTGGTATTGACGTCGCTTACCGGGGCTAAGTCGATATCAAAACCGTAATTCATAAGGTAAGTGCCAATCCGGTCTCCGGCGATGTAGGCATTCTGGGGATCTCCGGTTTTGCCCACCTCCTCCATACTCTTGTATGTGGGGACGTTGAAATTACTGTTTTTGGCTATGCGGGCTACACGGCCGCCTTCTTCGTCCACACAGACCAGCGGGTAGTTGCCCAGCTCGTGCAGGAAATAGGTAAAGTCCTTGACTTGGGAAGGGTTCTTGATATTGCCGGCAAACAGGATGAATCCGCCGCAGGGATATTCCTTAAACGTTTCCTCCATGACCTTGTAGCCCTGAGTCAGATACCCGGAAGCGCCCGGATACATGTCTTCGGGAGTCACGTTGAACAGCTGGCCCACCTTCTCTCTCAAAGTCATCTGGGACAGCGGCGTAATGGAATACTTGTTATCAGGCTGGGGAGGGTCAGGGACGTCGGGGTTCTTTCCGCAGCCTGCCAGGGCGGCTGCTGCCAGAAAACCGGCCAATCCTTTTCTGAAGAAGTGTTTTATCATAGTATTGCTTTTCGTTCTAGAGAACGAAGATAGGCATTTTTTTCGTATCTTTGTACGATATGAAGGATTTCTTGAAACTGATGAGGCAATACGCCTCTCCCTATAAAGGATATCTGGCCGGAGCGGTGGTGCTGAACATCCTCAGTGCGGTGTTCAACATCTTTTCCTTTGCCATTCTGGTCCCCATCCTCAACATCCTGTTCAAGGTGGACAGCACGGTTTACGAGTTCATCCCCTGGGGCAGCGAGGTAGCTTTCAAGGACAAGATCATCAACAACTTCTACTACTACGTGTCGGATCTGGCCGCCACCTACGGAGCCGGCCATACCCTGTTCATGCTGGCAGGCGTAATGATCTTCTTCACGGCCCTCAAGACCAGCTGCTACTTTGGTTCCAACGCCGTCATGATTCCCATCTCCACGGGAATTGTACGGGAACTCCGCTGCCGCATATATGACAAGATTCTGAGCCTTCCCATCGGCTTTTTCACCGAAGAGAGAAAGGGAGACATCATAGCCCGCATCACCGGAGACGTGTCGGAGGTGGAAAACTCCATCATCGCCTCGCTCTCGATGCTCATCAAAGACCCCATCCTCATCATCATCTACTTTGGCTTCCTAACCTGGGTGAGCCCGGAAATGATGATCTTCACCATTGTCTTTGCTCCGGCTTTCATCTGGATCATGGGCCTCATTGGCAAGCAGCTCAAGCGCTCTTCCCTGGAAGCCCAGAGCCTCTGGAGCGACACCATGAGCCAGGTAGATGAAACCCTGGGAGGCCTGCGGGTCATCAAGGCATTCAATGCCGAGAAGACCATGCGCCACCGCTTCCACGACATCACGGACCGCATGCGCCGCAAACTCTCCCGCGTGAGCATCCGGCAGGCCACGGCCCACCCGGTGAGCGAATTCCTGGGCACCATCATGCTCATGATTGTGCTCTGCGTGGGCGGCGTCATGATCATTGGCGGCAAGAGTCTGCTGGGCAACGGCCACTTCATGGACGCCTCCACCTTCATCTACTTCCTGGTCATTCTCTACTCCGTCATTGAGCCCATCAAGGAACTGTCCCGCGCCACCTACGGCGTACGCAAGGGTCTGGCTTCCATGGAGCGCATCAATAAAGTTTTGGAGGCCGAAAACCCCATCAAGGACCCCCAGAATCCCGAAAAGCTGGAAGAGTTCAAGGACAGCATCCGCCTGGAGAACGTAAGCTTCGCCTACGAAAACGGCCGGCAGATCCTCAAAGGTGTGAACCTGGAGATTCCCCGCGGCAAGATGATAGCCATAGTGGGAGAATCGGGCGCCGGCAAATCTACGCTGGTAGACCTCATCCCCCGCTTCTGGGATGTCACCGGCGGCCGCATTACCCTGGACGGAAAAGACATCCGCAACGTAGCGGTCAAAGACCTCCGCGCTCTCATGGGCAACGTAAACCAGGAGCCCATCCTCTTCAACGACACCATCTTCAACAACATAGCCTTTGGCGTAGAAGGCGCCACGGAGGCCGATGTAATCGCCGCCGCCAAGATTGCCAACGCCCACGACTTCATCATGGAGAAGGAAGAAGGCTACCAGACCAATATCGGAGACCGGGGCTCCAAGCTCTCGGGAGGCCAGCGCCAGCGGCTTTCCATTGCCCGGGCCATCCTCAAGAACCCGCCCATCCTCATCCTGGACGAGGCCACAGCCTCCCTGGATACGGAAAGCGAGCGCGCCGTACAGGATGCCCTGGACCGCCTCATGACCTCCCGCACCACCATTGCCATCGCCCACCGCCTGTCCACCATCCGCCACGCAGACGAGATTGTGGTCCTGCACGAAGGCCAGGTAGTGGAGCGCGGCAAGCACGAGGAGCTCATTGCCCTGGGTGGTTATTACAAGAAACTTAACGACATGCAAGCCCTATGATGAATAAAATCAACGTCCCTCTCGCAGACTTTGAGAACCAAGACCTGGACACCGCCCTGGAACTGGGTGGAGCCCGTTTCGATGTAGAATGTGTCAACTGGCCGGAGACTTTCCCCTACGCTCCCCTTTGCAGCGGCCACATTGCCCGCACGCAGGATGCCCTGGTGGTTGATTTCCGGGTAAGCGGTCTGGATCTCCGCGCCCAGAATCTGGAAGACAACGGCCGCCAGTGGGAAGACAGCTGCGTGGAGGTGTTCATCAAGGACCCCGAAGAAGATACCTATTATAACTTTGAGATCAATGCCCTGGGTAAGGTCCTGGCCTGCAGCGGTGCAGACCGCCACGGCCGCGTGGCCCGTCCCGCCGAGGAAATGGAAGAAATCCTCCGCTTCGGCCAGCTGGAAGGCGGTCCCCTGGACGAGGGCGGTATCTGGACCTGGCGCGTAGGCGTGGTCATTCCCTTCGAGCTCATTGGCGTAGACCCCGAAAATCTTCCGGACAGCATCCGCGCCAATTTCTACAAGTGCGGAGACAAGACCGCCCACCCGCACTACCTGAGCTGGAGTCCCATTGAGACCCCCAAACCGGATTTCCATCGGCCCGAATTCTTTGGTGAACTCCTTCTGAAGTAATGAAGATCTCCCCTAAAAAATTATTCCAGTACGGCTTCATCCTTTACTTGCTGGCCGTGCTGTACCTGTGCTTTGGCAAGTTTGACAATACGCCGGATATCCCCTGGTCTTTCCTGGGTATTCCGTCCGACAAACTGGTCCATTTCTGCATGTTTTTCCCCTTCCCCATCCTGGCCTTCCTGGCCTTTGACCGGTTTACGGAAACGCCCAAATCCACCTTCCTCTTTTCCGGCATCACCTGGGTCCTGGGTATGATCCTCGCCTTTGGAACCGAGTGGGGGCAGGCACACCTGACCGACTATCGCAGCGGAGACCCCTGGGACCTCCTGGCCGACGGCCTGGCCATCACCCTTAGTACCATAGTAGTCATTATCTGGGACCTGAGTAAACAGAAAAAATGAAACGCATCCTCCTTTCCCTCGCCCTGGTGCTGGTCTTTCTTCCCAGCCCGGCACAGACCCCCAAGGCACGGGATTTCAATACCGTTACAGACTCTTTACAACAGCGGCTCAAACGCCGCACCGGCGTAACCACCCGATTCAAACTGGAGAAGGTTCTCGTGCGCGGCAACGCACTGGATTTCTACTTCTCCCAGAACCTCCTGGGCCAGCCCTACCGCAAGGGAGACATCACCTGGCTCACGGAGCAGATTGAAGAGCTGGGTAAGTCCAAGCTGGGCAAATACAAAGTAGGTAATATCTACGCCAAGGGAATCCGGCTCGCCCACATCACCCAGCCCGCCGTAAACAACGACGGCACCGCCCTGGCCACCTCGTTCAGGGTGAATGAGCCCAAGGGAACACCGCTGGTACAGGGGGCCGATGAATGGCCGCTGGGCCTGAGCGGCCGCCACATAGCTCTCTGGCAGAGCCACGGTCGCTATTTCAACGACGAGACAGGCCTTTGGGACTGGCAGCGCTCCCCCAATCACCGCACGCTCGAAGACGTCTATACCCAAAGCTACGTACTCCCCTTCCTCATTCCCATGCTGGAGAACGCCGGCGCCGTAGTGCTCACTCCGCGCGAGCGCGACATACAGACCCGTGAGATCGTATGCGACAATGACCCCGCCTTTACTGAGGGCCGAACGCCCAGCGTCCGTGCCAAGGGCCGCTATCAGGAGAACGGTGAATGGGAAGACGCTGGCACCGGCTTTGCCGATTTCAGCGCTGTCTACAAGGGGTACGATTTCCCCTTCGGCAAAGGATCGGCCCGAAAAATCCATACCGCCCGCGAGGGCGAAGTGCCTGCCCGCATTATCTGGCGCCCTACCATTGAGGAGAAAGGCAACTATGCCGTATATGTAAGCTACAAGACCTTGCCTGAAAGCACTTCCGATGCCCGCTACACCATCCATCACCTGGGAGGCGAAACCCTCAAGCACGTGAACCAGCAGATGGGCGGCGGCATGTGGATTTATCTGGGCACTTATCTCTTTGACAAGGGCAACCAGGGCTTCGTGGAACTCACCAACCTCTCTTCCGACCTGGGAGTAGTGACGGCCGACGCCGTGCGCTTTGGCGGCGGCATGGGCAAGGTGGAAAGGGGCGGAGAAATCTCCGGCATGCCCGCCTACGTAGAAGGTGCCCTGTATAACCTGCAGTATAGCGGAATCGACCTCGCCATTACCGACGAGTGGGACAACGAATATACCAAGGAATACGCCAGCCGCGGTGCCTGGGTGCAGGAAATCACCGGCGGCTCCCGCGTTAATCCCGAAGCCACGGGAAGACGCATTCCCATCGATCTGTCGCTGGCCTTCCATACGGATGCCGGTATCACCCCCAACGATTCCATCATCGGCACCCTGGCCATCTACACGCTAAAGAACAAAGGGGCCGAAGTTTTCCCGAACGGAGAAAAACGCCTGAGCTCCCGCCTGCTCTGCGACCTTGTCCAGACCCAGGTAGTGGAAGACATCCGCACCCTGTACGAGCCCAACTGGAGCCGCCGCGAAACCTGGGACCGCAGCTACAGCGAGAGCCGCACCACCAATGTGCCGGCCCTTCTGCTGGAACTCCTCTCCCACCAGAACTTCGCCGATATGCGCTACGGCATGGACCCGAGCTTCCGCTTCGACGCCTGCCGCGCTGTATACAAAGGCATCCTCAAATTCCTGAGCGCCCGCTACGGCATTCCCTATGCCGTGCAGCCCCTTCCGGTCCACGCCTTCAGCGCCAAGCTGGATTCCACGCACCAGGTGGTCCTCAACTGGGCCGAAACCAGAGACCCCCTGGAACCCACGGCCCAGGCCGACTACTACAAGGTCTACACCCGCGTAGACGACGGCGGCTTTGACAATGGCCGTCAGGTGAAGGAAAACACCTGCACGCTGCCGCTGGAAGAAGGCCACGTCTACAGCTTCAAGATTACTGCCTGCAACGCCGGCGGCGAGAGCTTCCCCTCCGAGATTCTGGCAGCGGGCTTCCCTTCGGCCGAAACCAAAAAAGTGCTGGTGGTAAACAATTTCACCCGCGTCTCGGCCCCTACCTGGTTTGATACGCCGCAGTACGCCGGCTTTACGGACAATCTGGAGAGCGGCGTCCCGTGGGGAACGGAAATCAACATGGCCGGTACGGTGTTCAACTTTGACCGCAACTCCGAGTACGTCTCCGACGACAACCCCGGCTTTGGCGGTTCGTACACCGATATGTGCGGCACCCAGATTGCCGGTAACACCTTTGACTTTGTCTATCAGCACGGCCGCGCCGTCCTGGACGCCGGCTACGCTTTTGAGTCTTCTTCGGCCGAGGCTTTCACCGGCGGCAGCGATGCCTGGGCCGTGGATCTTATCTGCGGCAAGCAGCTCACCACCCAGGTGGGCCGCGGCGCCGTTCCCAACAAGTTCACGGTGTTTACCCACGAGCTGCAGAACGCCCTCAAGACCTACACCACCCGCGGCGGCAACGTGCTCATTTCCGGCTCCTACATTGCCACGGATGCCTGGGACCACCTGTACCCCGGCGTTCCCAAGGCTCCGGAAAACACCCGCGCCTTTATCAAGCAGGTACTGGGCTATGAATGGGTTACCAACTTTGGAGACGTATCGGGCTTTGCCAAGCCCCAGCCCAAGTCCAACCTGCCGCTGGTAAGCTACAACCGCGCCTGGTCTCCGCTCATCTACAAGGTAGACAATGCCGACGGTATTGCCCCTACGGGCAAAGACGGTCGTGTACTGCTCCGTTACGAAGGCACCAACATCCCGGCCGCCACCCTCTTCAACGGCAAAAACTACCGCGTAGCCGCCTTCGGTTTCCCCCTCGAAACTTCGGCCCAGATAGACGAAGTCATCAAGGGAGTCCTCAAGCTTTTCTCCGAGTAAGTTTTGGTATTGTTTTTGCTAATAAAGCGCTCAGTGTTAATAATTAATTAGTGTATGAAAAACCTGATGACCGCATTTGCCGCGCTTCTTGTTGGCGCCGCAACCCTTTTTGCTCAGCAGCCCCCTCAGGGTGGCAGACCGGAGGCACCCAAGCCCCTTACCCCGGAAGAGAAAACAGCCCAGATGGCCCAGGACTATGACCTGACCGCCGAACAGGAGGCCGCCGTCCTGGAACTCAACAAACAGTACGACGGCAAACTCGAATTCCGTTTCGAAGGCTTCGGCCAGGGCAACGGAGAAAGAAAGGATCCCCGCAACATGAGCGACGCCGAGCGTCAGCAGTTCTTTGAGCAGATGCAGGAGCGCATGGCCCAGATGCAGGAGAAGCAGGCTCAGATGGATAAGGACCAGAAAGCCTACGACAAGGCCCTGAAGGAAATCCTCACCAAAGACCAGTTCAAAGCCTATCGCAAAGACCAGAAGAAGAAGGAAGAAGCCCGTCAGCAGCGCATGGGTGGACCCCGTGGCGGCTTCGGCGGCCCTGGTGGCGGATTCCCCGGCGGTGGCATGGGAGGCCCTGGTGGAATGGGCGGCCCCGGCGGATTCGGCGGCGGCTTTTAATGATAAAAAGAACCCCGGAAGCAAGCAAGCTTTCGGGGTTTCTTTTACATTCTTTCGGGAAGGTCTATTCCCAAGATCTTCATGGCACTTCTCAGCGTGCGGGCCAGCACTGAGATGAGTTCCAGCCTATACTTGAGCACGGCCTCGTCCGGTTCCTTGAGGATGGGCGTGTCGTGGTAGTACTGGTTGAACTCCTTGGCCAGCTCGTAGGCGTAGTTGGCGATGATGGCGGGGCTCAGGGCGGCTCCGGCTTCGGCCACCTTGCCGGGATAGAGGCTCAGCAGCTGCGTAAGGCGGATTTCCTTGGCGGAAGGCTCTACGCTGGCGTTGATGTCGGCCGGGCCGAAGGACACGCTGGCCTTTCTGAGGATGCTGCAGATGCGGGCGTGCGTGTACTGGATGAAGGGACCGGTATTGCCGTTGAAATCGATGGATTCCTTGGGATTGAAGAGCATGGTCTTCTTGGGATCCACCTTGATGATGAAATACTTCAGGGCGCCCAGGCCAATCATATGATACAGCTTCTCCTTCTCATCCTCGGAAAGATCGGCCAGCTTGCCGCTTTCCTCGGAGGTCTTCTTGGCCTCTTCGTACATGCTCTGGATGAGGTCGTCGGCGTCTACCACCGTGCCTTCGCGGGACTTCATCTTGCCTTCCGGGAGTTCCACCATACCGTAGGAGAGATGGTAGATCTGGTCGGCCCAGTCAAAGCCCAGTTTCTTGAGGATGAGCTTGAGCACCTGGAAGTGATAGTCCTGCTCGTTACCTACTACATATACGTGGGAATCCAGGTTGTAGTTGGCAAAGCGGCGCTCGGCGGTGCCCAGGTCCTGGGTGATGTACACGGAAGTGCCGTCTCCGCGGAGAACCAGCTTGCGGTCCAGGCCGTCTGCGGTGAGGTCACACCAGACAGAGCCGTCCGGGTCCTTTACAAAGGCGCCCATATCCAGGCCCTTCTGGACCAGTTCCTTACCCAGAAGATAAGTATCGTGCTCATAGTCCACCTTGTCGAAGGAAATGCCCAGGGCCTTGTAGGTCTGGTCAAAGCCATCGAACACCCAGCCGTTCATCATGCTCCAGAGCTCACGCACATGCGGGTCACCGGCTTCCCAGTCTACCAGCATCTTGTGGACGTCGTCCAGCACCTCGGGGTGTTCCTTTTCCAACTTGGCGTAGGCTACATAGCAGTCTCCCACCAGGTGGTCTCCCTTCTTGCCGGTGCTCTCCGGGGTGGCTCCGTCAAAGAGCTTTTCCCAGGCGTACATACTCTTGCAGATGTGCACGCCGCGGTCGTTCACCAGGGTGGCCTTGATAACGTCATTGCCGCAGGCCTTCAGAAGGCGCGACACGCTGTCTCCCAGGAGGTTGTTGCGGATGTGACCCAGGTGAAGGGGCTTGTTGGTGTTGGGGCTGGAGAACTCCACCATCACTTTCTTGCCCGTGGAGGGTAGCTGGCCGAAGTTCTCGTCCTCGGCAATGGCCTGCAGTGCCT
>Ga0310696_10006144_pt1 | contig 14315 bp, 28 predicted proteins | sample AusTroGonzalo_MG_4_FD_203885 | JGI IMG/M metagenome (GOLD analysis project Ga0310696, IMG submission 203885) | Bovine rumen microbial communities from tropical cattle in Woodstock, Queensland, Australia - Gonzalo_02 (v2) (version 2) | ecosystem: Host-associated > Mammals > Digestive system >...
CCCGACAATCAGGGTTGCCGTCGGTAAGATGCTGTCAGAAGGGTGCTGCTCCTTCCTGATCGGCATGATCCAACGTGATGAGATTGCCAACGTTCAGATCGAGCCGACTGCTCAGATTTGGCCTTTTTTATTTTTCCGGGATTTTTGTACCGGGCTGAATCTGCCTTTTTTGTTTTTCGGAGTTTTTTGGGGTGCGTGTCCGACGTACCCTTTTTTGTTTTTTCGGTGGTAGGAGGACTCACCCGGCCCGAACAGGTTGACATAATATCCCCGCGGGGCTGTTTATACCATCAAAAGTGATGGAATTCAGCCAAAACAGACGAAAACAGGCACAAAAACAGGCCGGAAAAGTACGTAAAACAGACAAAATACGAACTTTTCAGTTAGATATGTTTAACCGTAGTCTCCGCAGTCTCCATCCATTACATTTTGTCATGTTTAACATGAAAATCTCTCATTTTACGGAGTCTCGCATCACATTGTGCATAATCCACAACAAATACCATCTGATTTTGTGCAAATCGTAGAATATTTACGTTTAACGTAATTTTTAGACAAATAATTTAATATGTCTAAACAAAACAGACGAAATATAGTTGAAAGATACGTTGAACGTATAGTATATTGTAGTAGGTTTTAGACCATGCAAATCCGCTATTGCATGCAATTGTAGCGGAATCGGGATTGATACTGATCAGTTTATCAATAGTTACCGTACCTATTAAACGGATGGTATTGGAGAGTAGAACACAAGTACTCACAAATCCAATTCCATGCTTTACGGCACTCTATAGTGTAACATGCCGAAAACGTGATTATCTCATGATAGGCAGTAGCGCAAGTAGGCAACAGAAAAGATCTTTAAACTCTGAAAGCCATAAGTAAACCGTCATTTCGTATTGTGGTAGATACTCTGCTGGTGGATGGTAAAGCCGTAGAAAGACCGTAAAGCGAAAAGTCACAACAACAGTATTTTGACACCAGCTAAAGCCTACAATTCAATACAGGCCATTGTAGGCTTTTACGGATGCCAAAATAAAGAAAATCCGAAAAAATAGCACGCGCAGCCAAATACAAAAAACAAAATTTTATAGAAAGTAGGTAAAAGAACAATGGCAAGAATCACAAAGAAAGACATTTATAAACAGTATGAAATTGACTTTGATGGTAATGGCCATATCTATCACAACAAATACGGATGGATTTCTTGTCTGCTGGTGGATGGCAACGAAAAAATAGGTAAAGGCGTTTATCATTTTTCGACTCTCCCTACAAATCAGATTTTTCATGTTGTGATCAATAATGTGTCATATGACATTATGGGAACATGTACTTGTAATTGTAAAGGATGCTATGCGACTAAAGGAAACTTTCAAAGATTTCCGGAAAAAGTTTTACCATCGCTTGCAATCCGTACTCTGTTGATTAGGGAAGATTTAGATTTTGTAAAGCGCGCAATTATTGCACAAATCAAAGCGGACAAAATAAGCTTTGTTCGTATCCATGCAAGCGGAGACTTTGATAGTTTGGCATATGTTGAAACATGGCAAGAAATAATCAAAGCGTGCGCAGATTGCGTTTTCTGGACATATACAAAGTATAACGATGCAGAAAATGCTTTTGATATTTTCGATAATGCCAATATTGTAAAGTCTAAAATTCCGCATTATGGTTTTAATTTTGGACATTGTGACTATATTCTTGCACTCTATGAGCATTTAAAGAACATGGGAGAGTCTGTTTACATTTGCAGATGCGGAATAGATCCGCAACAGCATTGCAATACATGCAAAGGATGCTCAAAGCATAAATACGTTTTGTTTCTTGAGCATTCAACAGAATACAAAGTCAACAAAGATCCTTTGTATGATACTTTGAAAGCTGTCATTGAATCACAAGACTTCTCCGAAATCTGATCACGTTTTAAACAATGGCAATTGCCTATAATGTGAATAATACATTGTAGGCAATAACGATTGTTTAAAGACAATCTAATAAAAAATAAGGGAGTGCAAAAAATGAAAATTGAGATCTATAGGAAAAGACAAGTATTTAATGGATTTGTTGTTGACGATACTCCGGAGACTGTTTTTTCTGGTGTCTGCTGGTTTGAAATCAGAAACAATACCATTTTTGGCAATGTTAACGGAGAAGAGTTAACAGTAAAAATGGACGGCTATAACTATAACTATATCATTTTACAGTAAAGGGAGATTTTTAAAAATGACTATTTATTGGGTCTATGTTAACGGCAAAAAATTTGCCTATTGCGCAGATGATAAAGCACGCGCGGATGCCATCGCTAAAGCTAATAACGGCACTGTTGTAGAAATGGAGTATAAAAAATGAAACTCACAAAGGATAATAAACACTCCGTAACAGTCGGAGATATTTTAAAGTTTAGCGAAAAAGAATCATATATGATCAGAACTGTTGTTCCGTATAATAACGGAATTTGCTTTTCATTACAGGATACAAAAACAAAGCAAGTTATATATTGCTATCCATCTTCAAAGTGTTACGGCACGGAGATTATTAAACAGTAACTATTCCGTTTTGTGTTTTGGCTATTGTCTACCATGTTTCGACATGGTAGGCAGTTACGAAAGCACAAACAGAAATCAGAACATGAAAGCATGCGCGGACATAACGCGATGGCACTGCATTTCTTGCGGTCTGCTGTTGCGCGGTCTGGTGTCTGATCATGGCATGCATGACAGCTTTGACAGCTTTTTGCGGTCTGGTATGTTCTGCGATTTTATGCGCGTTTTCTGCGGTCCGTTTGGACGGTCTGTTCTGCATCATTCCGCACGTGCATGACAGCTTTCTGCGGTCTGTAACGTCATGGCAGCGAGTGCATGACAGCTTTCTGCGATGTTCCTATGCTGTTCTGCTGTGATTGCTTTCTGCGTCTTTCTGACAGCTTTCTGCGTTACGCAGCGGCTATATAAAAAATTTATTTCGGAGGTATTACCATGTTCGCAATGTTCGACGACATCTACCGCAGCAATTCAAGGGAAACCATTGAGAGAGTAAACGCCTATTGTGAAGAAACCGGTGCAGACTGGGCCATGACATTCTATGATCCCGCCCAATGGGCAAAATTTGAAGACTGGGAAAAATCGAAAACGGAAAAAACAGTACATTTACAGGGCATCGGAAGCAGACCTGCAAAGGCTGTAAAGGATCTGAACCAGTACGGAGGCGACGTGATCATCTGGAATTATGGGTATAAATCCATCGTTCTGCGACTTATCCCAAGTGACAGCGGAAAAACATTTTCCGCAACTCTTAAGTCATTGGATTCTGGAAAAGTTACAACCAGAAGACTTGGGGCCAATAGACTTGTAGCAGTTGACGTCTGATTTCCTTCTGCGGTTCTTAAGGGCATCCGCAAAAACAAAAGCCCTATATCCACGCCGGAAACGGCAAAAAATAAAACAATATACGGAGGAATAAACAATGAAGACAAGACAGGTAATGCACTTCTGCGAATACGGCAAAGAGTACAGCGTTATTAAGATCATAGACAGCAAAGAAAACAATCCGTACCGGATCTACCACCACTACAGCGACATCGGCCCCAACGGCAGACTTCACGACCACAAAAAGCAGATGGAAAAATATGCAGATCTTTACTCCTGCTTCTGCTGGTTTATCCAGAACAATATTGTATAACCCATCTGATGAGTGCTGGACGGTAACCAGCCGAAATCACCCGGCAGCCAGCCGGGGGGATAATGGGAAACCAAATCTGCGATACTGGAGGAAAACGAAATGAACAATACGCAGGATTATGAGACTCTGTATCTTTGCGAGAGATGCGCACACGCAGTCCGTGACCGTGGTGACCGCATTCTGATCGGGGACATTATCCCGAATTCTGTTGACGATTACGAATGCGACATCTGCGGCGGAATTGCTGTTCTGTACAATTGCAAAGTATGGGATTAATGCATGGAGGTTAAACACGATGAAGAAAAAACTGTCTGCATTTCTGTCTGCTCTTGCCGTCGGCATGATGGCAGCGTTTACACAATCTTTCACACTTTAAACGGAGGAATCAAACATGGCAAACACAGTAGACGGTAAGCTGTGGGAACTGTACATGATAGCAGAATCCAGGAAGCATGAAAAGGAAGGCTATCTGTACATGTGGGGATTCTATGCTGTACAGCGTTATATCAACACAGCAAGAGCGAGTGCGCAATGGCTGAGACTGTTCTGCGATGCAGATACGGAAAAGCTGTCTGCTGTGATGGCAAAGCATGGTGGTACAGATGACGGATGCATAAAAGCTGTCAACAAGTTTCTGCACTTCACAGAGCATTCCTTCTGATTGTTTTCAATCTGCGGTTACTCATTGTACCTGCTCCGTATAACAAAAGCAGTACATAACCAGCCGAAAGGCACAATTAACTATAGGAGGAATACAAAAATGTTTATCATGTTTATCGCTCTCATCGCGCTTTGCTGGTACATCTTCCGGAACGCAACCTCTTCTGGAAACGGCAAGCTTCTCCGGATGGAGTCCCCTTCTGGCAAGACTTACAACATCTACACCGACGCGCTCAATCAGCCGCACGTTCTGATTGCTGGCAAGACCGGCAGCGGCAAGTCCGTTGTCATTAACGGCATGATTGCGACGGCGCTTTACAGGCATCCGTTTGATCAGTCCGGCGGCGCTCAGTTCATCCTGATTGATCCGAAACGTGTTGAGCTTTGCCAGTACAAGAAAATGCCGCACACGCTGCGGTACGCTTCTGAACCGAGTGAGATGATTGCTGCGTTACAGCTTGCACAGGAAATAACAGACAGACGTTTCCGCAAGATGCAGTCACAGGGCAAGCGGAAATATGACGGCGGAGACCTGTACGTTATCATTGACGAGTTTGCAGATCTGATGACCACGCAGAAAAAGGTTGCAGTTCCTATTGTTCAGAGGCTTGCACAGACCGGACGCGCAGCGAGGGTACATCTGGTAATCGCAACGCAGACCCCGATTTCTGAAGTTCTGCCGACCAAGATCAAATGCAACTTTGACAGCCGTTTCGGACTTCGTACCAGATCCGCACAGGACAGCAGAAACATCATCGACAAGAAGGGACTTGAGACTCTGCCGGAGTACGGTATGGGCTACTACATGACACCGCAGGAAGAGGGATATCACAAGATCCCCTATGTGAAGGAAGACGAGCTTGACCGTCTGGTGGGATGGTGGCTTGAGCAGAACAGACTGAACGGCATTGCATGAAGGGAGGTGTAAAGCAATGGCAGTAAGCGAAGCACAGAAAAGAGCGTACTACAAGTACGCGCATGAGAAGCTGAAGCGTATTCCGTTATGTATACGGAAAGATGATTATCTCATCTGGAAGGAAGCAGCCGACCGCGCAGGAGAAAGCATGAACGGCTATATCAAAGAAGCAGTCAGTATGAGAATGAGGAGTGAAACACCATGAATAAACAGACCATCGCGCTCACCACAGAGCAGTACAACGCAATCATTACGACCATGAAGAACGGATCCGACCAGTTCCGCCCGAATGACCGCATCGCAACTGCTCTGGTTCTGGAAGGAAACCTTGGACTCCGTGTCGGTGATATTGTCAGCCTCAGACCGTGCGATATCATCAAAGACGGAACGCGCTACAGGCTTGCGATCAGAGAGCAGAAGACAGGAAAGAAAAGAATCTTCACAGTTCCTTCTGTCATCTACAATTACATTAATGACTACTGCCATCGTCACCATATCGGCAGAGATGATCTGATGTTTCCGATCACGGAGAGAGCGGTACAGAAGCATCTGGCAGCAGTGTGCGAGTACCTCGGCTATGATGGGATAGGAACACATTCCTTCCGCAAGTGGTATGCCACGGAGATCTATCGTAACAACGGCTATGATATTGCCCTTGTCCAGCGCCTTCTGCAACACAGTTCCGCAGCCATCACCCAGCGGTACATCGGAATCGAACCCCAGCGCATTGAGGCGGCCATTGAAGGTCACGCCAGACTTATCTGACAGTACAATAATAATTTAATCAGCCAGAAAGGAAAACGAGACATGAGAGTAAGCGCATCTAAAGCAAAAAAAGCGGAAATCATCCGCTTGAATCCCAGCACAGTTGATGATACAATACAAGGCATCGCAACAATTAATGGGAGGAACACTGCGATGCCGGAGAGCAAAGCAAAAGCCCAGTGGATGAAAGAGAATGCAAAGGTTTTTGGTGTTCGCGTAATGAGAACAACAGAGCAGGACATTTTCGACTATCTGGAAGGCAAGCAGCCGTCAACAGAATTCAAGAAAGGCATCCGTCTTTTGATAGAGCAGGAGAAAAAACGGCATGAGGAAGAGCAGAAATAAGGCTGTTCTGTCTAAACATAGAAATCTGATAAATGAGAGGAGAACATAAAATGACCGCACAGGAAATCATTGATAACGGACTGTTCGATGCAGCAGTCATGCTCATGGACGATGAGATCCGGGAAGAGATTCACAACGATCTTGCCCCATGCACTGATTTAGAGTTTCTTGAAGAATACATGAAGCGACATGAGGAAAAGTACGGAATACCGTTTACAGTTTGATATTAAAAAGAAAGGATACTAGCGATGAAACTTTCTACAAGGATAAAGAAATATGTCAATCCGAAGCTTCTGTGGGAGTTTTCCGACAGCGTGACCGGGGACGATACGATAGACCGGGAAATCGTTCTGATTGTAGATGCAAAGTCGACATTTAACGGAAAGGAATACAAGACGTTCTCGCTCTCTGAAGCGGATGAAATGAACGATGAACTTCTGAAGAGCGGATGCAAGCTTCTTCCTGTTAGTGAATGCCCTGTGGTTAGTCACACAGACATTGTCATGCACTACACGTCTACCACATACAGTGATTGGTACAATCTGTAATTTGAAGAAAGGAGAATATACAATGAAAGCTATCATCATCAAAGGTCTGGAGATGCCTCAGAACGGAGGATTCGTTGATCTCAGAGTGTATTCCGACGGAAAGGTCGATCAGGTTGCCTGTATGGGTCACTGCACGGTTCTTGAAGCGGAAGAAGTGGAAATCCCAGACGAAAAGTAAAAGCGCACAGAACGCAGCAGAAAGCCCCAGAAGCTCAGTGCCTCTGGGGTTTTACTTATTCTTCCGGCTGTTCTGGAAAGTGATATTTCGCCACCGCAACAGCGTGTTTCTCAATCTCGCTTGACCACAGAGCCGTGCCTGGTCCGTTGATGCCTTCCCAGATCATAGGGAAAGATGCCTGCCCGTCAAACAGACTTCCAAGCGTGGGGGTGCGCTCATACTGTGCGGAGATCCGCTTGAGCAGATACCGCCAGAACGGAGTAGCGATGCCGTTCCCCTGGAGCTTGTATCTTGCTGAGTCCGGCAGTTCGTACACTTTGCCTTTCTCGTTGATGCCGTATCGGCTCCAGTCGTCCGGCATTCCTTGCAGCCTTTCGCAATCTGCTATTCAAGCGGAGTCAATCTTCTGACCACGCTTGTCATAGCATCACCTCCTTTGATTATCTGTCTGTCTTTCTCCTGTGCCGTTAATGTCTTTGTCGAACACAAGGGTATCAACAATCATAGGCACATATCCTCCCCCCTAGTCCCATGCTTGCCGGGAGACATGGGGAGACCTCCGTATTGCTAATAGTTGCATGGTTCTTATTGCTTTCTAACACGATCAATGTTTCTCCACCACCAAATGGCTCTTTCACTCGTAGACAAGATGACAGGTCTGAGCGTTCGTATCGCCCGAACTCTCTGCAAGTATATGCTGAACAATTAATACTTCACTGCCCCCCCCTATGTCTCCTCCAGCGGCTCGGAGCGTTCCGAATCCTTCTGCGTACTGTCCAAAGCTTGTGAGCATATACGGCACAGCACGAGTGCAGTGTAATCCGTTATCCTGTTCTGGTGATCTCCTGTGATTGTCGGACACGTTCTGCCCCCCCCCCATTTCCTCTGGCATCATAGATGCGGAATTCATTCATGCGTTACGCTGTTTGATTCGTAGGATGAGATGCCGTATGCTGTTGCGCTTCCAGTGCTTTCCTCAGTTCTTCCGGCAGTTAATACGCCAATTGTTGCTTGACCGTTATGCGGATTTCCAGAAGAAACGCATGGTGAAATTCCATCTTTACTGATTGGATCCTGAGTCAAGTGAAAAGACTTTGGTTCTCTAGAGATTTCCTCAGTTCCGCTGGCAGTTCCTTGCCCCTTTTCTCTGCACGTCTCAGAATCCCAGCGCATGCCTTTGCGCTCAAATAGTATTTCGGGTGCGCTGTGTCCTCCAAAATCTGCGACAAGAGAGATGCGTTTTCTTCTCTGGGGGACTCCCCAAAACTGTGCGTCATGAACCCGCCAAGCAACGCTCCATTCTCCCAGTTCATCGTAGATGCACCCTTGCTTGCTCCATCTCCCGCCTTCAGGCAGAGGCACGTCGGGAGCGTCTGCTTCGACGATCCTTGCGATTTCCGTAAGGACTGCCTGGAAGTCTTTGCCTCCGTTTGAACTGAAAGCTCCTGGGACGTTTTCCCAAACCATATATCGAGGTCTGACCATGAAACCTGTCCGTCCAGTTCGTCCATCTTTTTCTCTCATCTCCTTTACAATTCTGATTTGTTCCATAAACAGTCCGGATCTCTCTCCATCCAGACCTGCGCGCTTTCCTGCAACCGAAAGATCCTGACACGGACTGCCTCCAACAATGCAGTCGCAGACAGGAAGTTCATAGCCGGACAGCTGCGTAATATCCCCGAAGTGTTTCATTCGTCATCGTCCTCATCCGTCAGCAGATAGTCGTACTGGTTTGCGATCTCGTCCGCACTCTTCCCTTCTCCAAGTGGATTGTTCGGGGTTACAACGACATCCTGCACATCCTTATATCCGAAATGGTTCTTGCCGAGGAAGATGGCGTTTGCCGGGTTTACTTTACCGTGCAGCATGTACATCTCCCATAATTCTTCAAGCATATTGTATGCACGATTGATGACTTCAAAGTTCTGAGGTCTGTCAATTCCCTGTTGCCATCTCCACAGACTTTTTCTGGATGTTCCTATCGCACTGCTAAGCCCGTTTACTGTTGGCCTCATATCGTTACTCGCACAGTGATCAAAATACCAAAGGATGCGATCCCAAAGAGCATCAGGATCTGACAGGTCAAGCTTTGGAAGTTTCGCTGCCTCAAGGACAAATGATATGTATTTTGTGTTGTCACCTTCGGAAATGTTATCGTAAGTCTGCGGAGGTTTAGCCCCCCTGTCTTTGTATTTCTTCCGGACGAGCGGTTCTTCGCCGAGAAAAGTCAGCTGAGTATCATCGCTCAATTCTGTTCACCTCTTTCCGAATCAAACCAGCGTTCCAAACTGAACTGACATGTATCACACAGGTCGAGCGGCTCACCGATTCGCACTCCGTTGCACACATAATCAGACAGTTTGTTCTCTTTCTTTTCGCCGCTAAACAGTGTGAACTTATTGTTTGCGACCTGTGCTTCTCTGTACACCTTCCCGCACCGGTCACATATCAATGCGCTTGCCATTCAAACCACTCCTTCCTGTTCTGCCAGATGTTTATAAAAAATGTCCTCCAGAGTTTTCATAGCCAAGTCATCGCTGTTTTTCCTGACGCAAGCTGTAACTTTATACTGTGTTGAACTGTTTTTCTCAACCACTATCGGCCTCAATCCAACCACAGGGTACAGTTTTCCGGTTCCGGCATACCACATTCTCCACCCAGTCTTACTGTGGTCGTTTCTGGAGAACATCGCACTTGCAACAAACCAGACATCTACAGGATCAGCGCAGTCCAGATCATCAAGCTTGAAGTAAGTGTACTCATCAAAAACAGATTCTCTGTCTCTGTTAAGCAATGCGCATCTTCTCATCGCGGAGTCTTCGCTGTTGCAGTATCCGATTACCCGATAGTCCGAATACTCACCGACCTGTATTCCGTAGATTGCTATAGTCAATCATCCCCTTCTGTAAAATAATTACATGGTCTTTCCCAAGGATCGTGTTATTCTTCGCAAAATGTCATATCAGAACGGCAGTTCCAGATTCTGGTAATCCTTCGCCTCATGCTCTGCCTGTTCTGTCCTGATTTTCTTCCATGCCTTCTGCTTGCCGTAGTCCCCGACCTTCCTGCTGCCGACCTTCTCCCAGTCCGGCTGTTTGTTCATGATCAGGCCGATGTCCTTGCTCTCAATCGGCGACGGGTCACGCGGGAAATCCTTGTTCGGCGACAGGGCCTCATGGCAGATCTCCCGGATGCAGGTCAGATCCCCCGGCATCTTTGATTCCAGAAAGTTCTGGATCGCCCCGACGCGCCAGTCGTCCTGCATGGCATCCTCCTGCGCTTCCCGGTACTGCTTGATGAGCGCCCTGTCAGGATAGTTCGGCATGGTTCCTGCACGGTACTTGTCCCGCGCTTCTGCCCAGCACTGTGCGATGTACTCCCGGCACTCTTCCTCGTGGTCGTGCAGGTCATAGCCGTCAGAGTGTACCTTGACTGGAAAATACCTCCGGTTTCCGCTCTTGTCTGATAAAAACGAGTCCACGTTGGTTGAACCTATGGCGATACAGCGTCTCGGCAGTTCCGACGCGTTCCTGTCAAAGGGTTTCCGGTACATGTCAGACTGCCTCGTGATGTAGGCTTTGGCGGCTTCCTGCTCCCTTGTTTTTGTCAGGGCCAGCAGTTCGCTTATCTCGCAGATCCATTTCCCCTGAAGCTGTTCGATTGCCTGTTGCCCTTCCATCAGGTTGATCTCTCCGTAGTACGAGTCGTTCAGTGCCAGCCAGCGGATGAGGGTGCTCTTGCCCTCGCCCTGCTTCAGACCGATCAGGATCGGCACGCAGTCGAATTTTGTCCCCGGCGAATACAGCCTGTGGATTCCCCCGGCAAAGATCAGTCTGGATACTTCCCGCGTGTACTCGTTGTCGTCCACCATTGCCCACCGGTGAAGGAAGTCATGGCAGCGCTCCGTCCCGTCCCACTTGAGATCATCCACAATGTTGATGATCGGATTGTACTTTCTCTCCGCAAACAGAATCCGCAGCGCATCCTCGTGCTTGCTGGTGCTGTACATGCTGTAGGTGTCCTCGATGTACGCCCTGCTGTTCGCCTCGTCCGCGTCCTCCCACGGTCGGATCTCGATCTTGCCGTTATTCATCCCGTGTATTTCCGCTCTGGTCGCGATCTCGTTGTAGTGGATGCTGGCGTACTTCTCGTCGTTTCGCATGACGGTCAGGAAGTTTGCCACGGTCACAAACGGGACTTTGGTCTTCTTGTTCGCGTCGAGCATGTCCCGGATCTCATCGACCGACTTTTGCTGACAGCCCACTGTCAATGCTTCAATGTTTACCCACTTCCCTTCTGAACGCATTGTACGAATAATCGCCTATGCGCTTTTCCTGCCGCCCCGTCTGATCGGTTACCAGCCGACCGGACAGGGCGGTTTTTTGTTTGGCATCGTGCCTCTGTCAGGCATTGTTCCGTGAAAGAATGTTCTTTCCTGTCAGGCACTGCACTGTCAGGTTTTCCGTCCGGCCCGGAGACGTTCAGCCCTGATTGCTTTTTCCTCTTCGGTCAGGTTCATCTGCTTCGGTTTCCTGACCGTTACAAAGCTCTCAGGCACATGGTAGTACACCGAGCCGTCGTCGTTCTTCACGATGCACTTCACTTCGTCTGGGTACTGCTCTGCCAGCTTTGCCAGTCTGTTCCGCCACTTCGTCTCGCCAGTGGACACCCCGAACCAGTCGTTCCCAGCATCATGCTCCAGCACTGTTTCGTTGTATCCGAGATGGCTTAAATTGCTCATGATGTTGTTTCACCGCCTTCTTGATTGATTTTAAGCTTCACGTTGTATACCGCTTCCATGAACGCATCCGCATTCTCCAGCGTCCTGTCCCGGATGTATCGGAGACTCGCACCTTCAATCCGCTGCCACATGTCCGCGCTGTTCTGGTTGATCTTCTCAGCAAAGTCCAGCGCGTCCCTGTCCTTTTTGTACTGACTGACTGCTTCGCGTTTCTTCTTCTCGCCCTGTTCCTTGGTGATCAGACCGGCTTTGAATTCCCGGTACAGATCCCGCAGGTTGAAATACAGGCAGCGTTCCGGGCATGTCAGAACCGTATCGGGCGGATCGTCCATGAAGGCGTGTTTATTGATCGCGTCGATTGTCATATGTACGAACTCCACACGATTGAAAAGGCAATGAGAATACATCCGGTGATTATCGCTTCCGGTATTGTCATGTCGGGTCATCCTCCTCGATATGTTTCTTTCCGTGCTCATCCTCAAACGCTCTGAGCTTCTCCGTCGCGTCCAGAACGTCCTGCCACGCTTCGTCGATATACTTACAGGCGAAGATGTACCGCTTGCTGACAGGCTCTCCCGGACTCTTCGGTCGCTCTTCCCACTTCATCATGTCCAGATACGCGAAACGATTGTATGCCGCAAAGTACATCATGAAGAGCAGTTTCCGCTTCTGTTCGATTGTGCGCTTTTCTTCAAGATACTTGGAGTATTCCTTTTCGCGCTGCTTGCGCTGTTCGTAATCCTGCCTCTCGCCTATGCCGAGCCGGAGATTGAAATCCCTGTTAATTTTTATGCAAGCGTCCATGAAAGGCAGGTCAAACAGGAGCATCACGAAATCTATCACGCTGCCATGCACCCCGCAGCCGAAACAGTAGAAACCGCGATCACCGGAGTAGATGTGAAGCGACCCGGTGTTGTCTCCTTCATGGAACGGACAGTGTATCTTGTTCGTCCGTCGGTTCACGGTAAATCCGTAATACTCAGCCACCTCGCGCATTGTCAGCATGTGCTTGATGGCATCTGCGTATGTACGGTAAGCCATCACGCACCTGTGCTTCCGAATCCGTTACTGCCTCTGTCCGTCTCGCTCAGACTTTCAGCTTCCTCAAGCTCCGGTGCGGAGTACGGCATGATAACCAGCTGGGCTATCTTTTCGCCTCTGTTGAACAGCTTTGACTGGATGCCGAAGTTGTACAGCTTCACGGCGATGCTCCCTGTGTATCCCTCGTCTATCACGCCTCCGAGACTGACAATACCTTCGTTCACATTCAAACCTGACTTGCTCTCAATCTTTCCATAGAATCCTTTTGGCAGTTCAATATGAACGCCAGTGTCGAAGATGACGCTCTGTCCTGCCCACAGCATCTTTCCCTCACGGCAGTACAGGTCAAGCCCAGCATCAGTCTCATGCGCTCTGGTTGGCATAAACGCGCCGTCATCCAGCATTACTTTCATCTGTCTGCTCCTCCACATTCTGATACACAACCATGCTGTCAATCATCCGCTTGAGCGCACTGTTCGACCCGTGTACCCTGATCGCCAGTGCAGCACAGTACGCCGCATACAGGCTGTCCTCTTCCCCCGGTGATCTCTTCACGACCGTCTTCTCACCGTCCAGCCAGAACACGATGGTCGCTGGGCCGCACCGAATAATGCGCTTGGGGCAGATTGCTTCGCCAAATTGTGCCACGCCGATGTTCTTCCCCGCCTCAAACGCTGTTCTCTCAGCCAGCTTGATCATATCTTGCAGCGCGTCGTCTTCTGACAGGTTCACGTCTTTGATTGCTGTGGCCGGAACTTTCTTGCCGTCAATAATTGTATAAATCTGTACGTCGTTCATGTTGTCCGTTCCCATTTCATCATTCCTTTCTTTAACAGAGCAAAACTCCGTATTCTTCTTCCAGCGTCTGCCGCAGATCCAGAAGATTGACCCTCCCTTCACTGACTTCCTGAGACAGCTTGTTTACTTCAGTCCATACCTGACCGATGTATTCTTCCCCGCCGAACTTATCGAGCAGGACGGTAAGAAACAGCGCCATCGCAAGATGTAACGCATCGTCCTGTGCTTCCTTTCTTGCTCGCTCCACGTCGGCCCACGTCGCCGGTCTCCGTCGCGGATTGATCTTTTTAGCCATCATCAGCACCCCGCAGCCACTCTCTCTGCTCGGTGTCCGGCTGTCCGTCCGCCCTGATCCAGAAGTGGCATGTACTGCACCACCGGCGACCGATCTGACCGGCATCAACCACTTTGAAATTGATGTAAGAGCCGAGCGGTTTCTTGCAATAAGGACAAACAATGCTGTCTTCGCTCATTTCTTTTTCCCTTCTCTCCATTCTTCCGGTTGCCCCTGCGCTACCCAGTTGTCATACAGTTGAAGTCCTATGAAGGCAGTCACATAGGCTTTTGACATAACATCGAACTGTTCCGGTTTCGGTTTTCCCTTCTCCCATTGCGGAAGGTAAATCATTGGGGCGATGATGCTCC
>Ga0310696_10006146_pt1 | contig 14313 bp, 10 predicted proteins | sample AusTroGonzalo_MG_4_FD_203885 | JGI IMG/M metagenome (GOLD analysis project Ga0310696, IMG submission 203885) | Bovine rumen microbial communities from tropical cattle in Woodstock, Queensland, Australia - Gonzalo_02 (v2) (version 2) | ecosystem: Host-associated > Mammals > Digestive system >...
ACATCGCCGTCCGGGACTGCCGGGCGGCGGGCATGCTGGACGACGCCCTCAACGTCCACGGCATCTACCGCCCGGTGACGATGGCGGAAGAAAAGGAAAACGTTTTTTATCTCGAAACGGGTCACCCCCAGCAGGCGGGATTTCCCGGCGCCAGACCCGGTGACACGCTGGAACTGGTGAAGGCCGCCTCCTGCCGCCCTCTGGCCCGGCTCGCCGTCCTGCGCGCGGAGCAGCTCTCCCCGGAACGGACCCTTGTGGAGACATCCGGCCCCCTGCCCCGGGAGCTTCGCACCGGCTGCGGCGCCCGTGTCCTCGAACCGGGACTGGCCCGTCTGGAGGTCGACGGGTGCGATTTTTCCCCCCTCCGGGGCCGGGGCGTCCTCGCCTCGGGGCTCGCACAAGTCCGCGTGAAAAACTGCCGCTTCCACACCTCCGGCGCGGGGGTCTTCATCGCGGGCGGCTGCGCCCGGTGGTACGAGACGGGGCCCGTCGGTCACGCCGTCATCGAAAACAACCTCTTCGACAACTGCTGTTATCTTCGTCACAGCTCCACCCGGGAAGCCGTCTCGGTCTACCCGGATCTTAAGGAGCTGGAACCCGGCTTTTACTATCACGGCGTCATCGAGGTCAAGGGAAACCGTTTCATCTCCTCCCGGCGGCCACTGGTTTCCGTCCTCTCGGCGGAACGGGCCGATGTTTCGGGCAACACTTTCGAGCTGAGCGGAAAATACGGCTTCCCGCCCGGGGATCCGGGCGTGTTCAGCTTCGCGTCTCCGGACGATCCCGCCGCGGTCTTCAAACACGTCAAAACGGTCCATACGGAAAACAACGCCGGATTTTTCACCCGGGGATAAGGAAAAAATCATGAAACACCGAAAACTTCCGAAACGTCTGCGGATCGGCGCCGGGATCCTCTTTTTCCTCGTGACGGCGCTGACCTTCTCCGGCACGGCCGCCGGCTGTGCCCTTCTCTTCAAGGCCCAGGCGGGCCCCGCGCTGATGCGGGCAATCGGAAATCCCTCCCTCGGCGCGGCGGCGGTCTGTCTTGCCCTCGTTCTCGTGACGCTCCTCTTCGGCCGGATCTACTGCGCCGTCTTCTGCCCCCTGGGACTGCTTCAGGATATTGTTTCCTTTCTCTCCCGCCGGAAGGCGAAAAAGGTCAGGGACTTCCACATTCTGCGCAGCGCGGTCGCCGGGATCGTCCTCGGACTGCTTTTCGGCGGCGTCAACGCGGGATTCCTCGCGCTGGATCCCTACTCCAATTTCGGGCGGATCGCGGGCGCCTTCACCGTCGGCGGCGTCGCCGTGTTCGTCGTCATCGCCGCCCTGGCCGTCTGGAAAAAACGCATTTTCTGCACCGCATTGTGTCCCGTGGGCACGGTGCTGGGCCTCTTCGCCAAAGCGGGTTTCTCGCGGCTGATCATCGGGGAAAAGTGCCTCAAGTGCGGCAAGTGCGAAAAGCTCTGCCCCGCGGGATGCATCGATGTCTCCCGCGGCGTCATCGACAACGGCCGCTGCGTGCGCTGCTTCGACTGCCTCGCCGCGTGTCCGGTCAACAGCATTTCCTTGGAAATTGGCAAAAACGATCTCGCCGACGGTTCCCGGAGGAGATTCCTCATCTCGGGGGGCATCCTGCTGGCGGGGCTGGCCGCGGGAGCCGCCGCCGCGCGGACGGGGCTCTTCGAGGCCGCCCGCAAGCTGAAAATACTGCCCCCCGGCGCGGGGGATCCCGGACGCTTCACGAAAAAATGCACGGCCTGTCTGCTGTGCGCCGTCAACTGTCCCGAAAAGATCATCGTCCCGGCGAAATACGGTGCGGGTCCCGTCGAACTGGACCTCTCCCGGGGCTCCTGCAACTGGGACTGCGCCCGCTGTTCCCGGATCTGCCCCACGGGGGCCCTGCCCTTCCTCTCTCTGGCCGAAAAGCGAAAGATCAAGATCGCCGAGGCGAAATTCGATCCCAAAAAGTGCATCGCCTTTCAGGAGGGGACGCCCTGCGGCCGCTGCGCCAAGGCCTGCCCGACGGGCGCCGTCGTGCTGCGCAAAAACGGCACGCCGCGGCCCGTGAAGACGGATCTGTGCGTCGGCTGCGGGGCCTGTCAGGAGGCCTGCCCCGCCGCCCCCAAAGCCATCACCGTTCACGCTGTTGAAAAACAGAGCCGGATAGACTGAAAAATTTCGAGGAGGAAAAAAGATGAAAAGACGTGATTTTCTCAAGGGGATGATGACCGTCGCCGCGCTGGCTCCGGTGAGCCGGCTGGCCGCCGCCGAAACGAAATCCGCCGACGGCAAGGTCGTGCGGCGGAAATACCGCGACACCGACCTGACCGTGCCGCTTCTGGGCTTCGGCATGATGCGCCTGCCCCGCCGGGCGCAGGGGGGGCCCGAGATCGACTACGACGCCGCCGCGAAGATGTTCGACCGGGCCATGAAGGCCGGATGCAACTACTTCGACACCGCCTACATGTACCACGGCGGCCTCAGCGAAAGATGCGCAGGCGATCTGCTGTCGAGATATCCCCGGGAGTCCTATTTCCTCACCAGCAAGATGCCTCTGGGCATGCTCCGGAAAGAGGAGGATCTCGAACGCATCTTCAACGACCAGCTGAAAAAGTGCAAGACGCCCTACTTCGACTTCTACATGTTCCACAACGTCAGCGAGAATTCATGGAAGAAGGCGGTGAGGTTCAAGGTGTACGACTTTTTGAGCAAGAAGAAGGCCGAGGGCAAGATCCGCCGTCTGGGATTTTCCTTCCACGACACCCCGGAACTGCTGAAAAAAGTCGTCGCCGCCCACAAGTGGGACTTCGCGCAGATCCAGCTCAACTATCTGGACTGGACTCTCTACCGCTCCAAGGAGCAGTACGAGATCCTCACGAAAAACAACATCCCCGTCATCGTCATGGAGCCGCTGCGCGGCGGCGCGCTGGCCTCTTTGAATCCCGAGGCGACGAAGATCCTCAAAGCCGCCGATCCCAATGCCTCCAACGCCGCCTGGGCCTTCCGCTACGTGGGTTCGCTCCCCAACGTGCTGGTCGTCCTCTCGGGCATGACGAAGATGGAGCACCTCGAGGACAACATCAAAACCTTCAGCGATTTCCGCCCCCTCACCGACGCCGACAGGAAAGTTCTCGACCGGGCGCTCGTCGCCTACCGGAAGAGCCTCGCCGTTCCCTGCACCGACTGCCGGTACTGCATGCCGTGCCCGGCGGGCGTGGAGATCCCCAAGATCTTCGGACTGTACAACCAGTACAAGCTCAGCGGCAACCGTTTTCTCTTCGTCAACAACTACGGGGCCATCGACGAGGACTCCCGGGCGGACGCCTGCGTCGGGTGCGGCAAGTGCCTCAAAGCCTGTCCCCAGAAGATCAAGATCCCCGATGAGCTGAAAAAGATCGGCGACACCTACAAGCGGATGGCCGGCCGACGCCGGGCCGCCGTCGACGGCTGCTGCGAGGAGTTCTTCGCCTGAGCGCCGCCGCGCCGGAGTTCAGAGCGCGTGTCCGCCGGAGACCTTGATGACCTGGCCCGTGAGCATCCGCGCCTGAGCGCTGGCCAAAAACAGGATCGTCTCGGCGATGTCCTCCGGGCGGATCAGTTCCCCCAGGGGGATCAGCGGCACGACGGCTTTCTCCAGCTCGGCGTCGATCCATCCCGTCTGGGTCGGGCCCGGCGCGACGCAGTTCACCGTTATACCGTACTTCGCCGCCTCGAGGGCGACGCTGCGGGTCAGCGCCTCCAGAGCCGCCTTGCTCGAACCGTAGGCGATCTGGCCGGCAAAGATCTGCGCGGCATCGGTGGAGATATTGACGATCCGTCCGCCGGTCCCGCGGCGGCGGATGAATTCCCGCATCATCAGGAGACTGCCACGGACGTTGACCGCAAAGGTGCCGTCGATCACTTCCGGGGTGATTTTTTCGATGGTGTCGAAGCCGTTTTCGTCGTCCGCGGCCGCGTTGTTGACGAGGATGTCGGCTTTTCCGTACCGTTCCTCCACGGCCGCCCAGATCCGCCCGACGGCCGCCTCGTCGGAGATATCGCTCTCCAGCACGATGAAGTCGGCATGGATCTTCCGAAGCCGGTCCGCGACGGCATCGGCGTTCCCGGCATTGGCTTCGTAGTAACGGTCGACGCCGTTGGCGCCTGTTTTGTTTTTGTCGAAGGGCCGGAGCACTTTTTTGTAGACCAGAACCACCTTCGCTCCTTCGCGGGCGAAGGCCAGCGCCGCCGCCGCCCCGATCCCCCGCGGGTTGTTCGCCCCCGTAATCAGAGCCACGCGGTCTTTCAAGCCGTAATCGATCATTCATCACCTCCTGTCGGACACGGACTTGACACGGACTGACACAGACCGACACGGACGGTCGCCCGCCCCGCGTGTCCGTCGGTGTTTGTCCGTGTTTATCCGTGTTTATCCGTGTGATCCGTCTTCATCCCGGCGCTTTTTTGCCGTACCCGGTAAAGCCGTTCGGTAAAACCGCCCTCCCGTTCGAAGGCGGCGGCCTGGGCCGCCAGCTGTTTCATCAGCAGAAAAACCGTCAAATTCAGCAAAGACAACGCCCCGTTGGCGACAATCGCCGCCCGGTGCGTCCGCGGCATGGTCTCACGGGTGTCCCGCACCCACGCCCGAAAAGCCGTCATGTCGGAAATCCGCCGCCGTTTGAAGTCGACCAGCGCCGGGTGATCCTTACTCCATTCCGGCCATTCGTGCTGCCGCAAAAAATCCTGATAGTCCAACTGCAGTTCGACAAGCGAAGCTCGCGCGACATTGGTGAGTTTCAATTCCGTCCTGCGGCTCGTCGCCGCCGCTTCGGACCCCTCCGCAATGTTTTGCACGCCGCTCCGCGCCGCCTGAACCATCTGGTCCCGTGTGCGCGATCCGGCGTCGACGTACATTTCGACAAAGCGCGCCGTGATATCGAAAGTCAGCCGCGCCAGGCGAAAACTCTTCAACTCTTCGAAACCGCCGTGCGGCAAAAGGATCTCCGGCATCACATCACCTCAAAACGGACCACACGACCATCCGCGTGTCCGTCCGGGTTCGTCCGTGTTCGTCCGTGTCAGGGCTGTTTTTCCGGCAGGTAGAGTTTCCGGTACTTGAAAAAATACCCCGCGCCGGAACCGATCGTCACGAGGACGATCCCGGAGAGATAGACGTTCCACAGATACCAGAGCCGGATGCCGAACCATTTGGCCGTGTGCATGTACTGCGCGCCGCCGTCGATCACCCAGGCCGCGCCGGCGATGACGAGCATGAGCATCTGCAGAGCGGTTTTGAGCTTGCCCCAGCGGTCCGCGGAGATCACGATCTGTTTCTTCGCGGCGAGGGTCCGCAGGCCCGTCACCATGAACTCGCGGCAGAGGACCGCGACGGCGATCCACGCCGGCATGAGGCCGTACTCCACCGCCATGAGCATGGTCCCCGTCACGAAAATTTTGTCCGCGAGGGGATCCATCAGCGCGCCGAAGTCGCTGACGAAATTGTACCGCCGGGCGATGTAGCCGTCGAGGAGATCCGTCACCCCGGCGAGGATCGCCAGAATGTACGCGACGAGACGCACCAGGCGCACCGCCTCGTCCGACATGAACGTCCTTTCGGCGAACGTCGCCAGGACAACGAAAACCAGAACCGCGGCTATGCGGCTCACCGTGAGGATATTGGGAATATTCCGCATGTTCATTTTGCGCCCCTCCGTATTCTTTCGGCCACCAGATCGCACCCCTGCCTTCCGACGACGCGGACCAGTTGCCAGCTGCCGACGGAACTCTTCCCGACATGCGGGATCAATATCGCATTGTCGATGTCCGGCGCATCCCAGACCCCCCGGGCCACGGCGACGCCGTCCTCGGCCTGATCGACCAAAACGCGCATCTCCTGCCCGGCCAGACGGCCGCAGAGGCGCTTCATCCGGGCGTTCTGGGCTTTCATGAGCTTTTGCGCCCGGGCCTCCGCCACGGCGGCAGGGACCTGATCGGGCATGGCCGCCGCCCGGGTCCCGGGCTCGGCGGCGTAGGGGAAGACGCCCATGCGTTCGAACTTCTGCTCCCGGACGAAATCCTCCAGCTCCCGGAACTCCTCCTCCGTCTCGCCGGGAAGCCCCGTGATGAACGTGGTCCGCAAAACGAGGCCGGGGATCCGCGCCCGGAGTTTTTTCAGCAGCGCTCTGATCTCCCCGGAGGTGATGTGCCGGTTCATGGCCGAAAGGATCCGGTCCGAAATGTGCTGCAGCGGGATGTCGAGATAGGGGTAGACTTTTTCGCAGGAACTCAATGCGCCGATGAGCTCCTCCGTGTAGTGCGCCGGATGCGTGTAGAGCAGACGGACCCGGAAATCGCCGTCGATGCGGTCCATCTGTGCGAGGAGTTTTGCCAGCGTCTCCCCCGACGCGGGGCGGTCGGCACCGTAGACGGTGGTGTCCTGCGCCACGAGGACGATCTCTTTGACGCCGTTGGCAACGAGGGTCCGCGCCTCCCGGAGCACGGAATCGGCGGGACGGCTCCGCAGAGCGCCCCGCAGACGCGGGATGATGCAGTAGGCGCAGCCGTTGCCGCAGCCGTCGGCTATTTTGAGGTAGGCCACATGGGGCAGCGTCAGCTGGAGCATCGGCGTTTTTTCGTCGTGACAGTAGGCGCATTCCGGAGCGGGCGACGCGCCGCCGATGATCTCGGCGACCCGGGCCACGTCGCCGGGACCGGTCCAGAAGTCCACGCAGGGGTATTCCTCGCGGACGCGGGAATCGTAACGGGTGAGACACCCCGAGACCATGATCCGGCGTCCGGGAGCCGCCTCCTTCCACGCCGCGGCCGAAGCGATCTCCTCCGCGGCCTCCTGCCGGGCGGAGGGAATGAAGGCGCAGGTGTTGATGACGAAAAGCGACGCGTCCTCGGGATCCGCGGTCAGCGTCCAGCCGGAACTGAGGAGATTTCCCGAGATGATCTCGGAATCCACCAGATTTTTCGGGCACCCCAGGGAAACCAGAAAAAAGCGCTTCTCCCCGCAAGTTTCATTTTTTTTCATCTTTTCCTACGGCCCTCCGCCGCAAATATCGCTGTTGCAAACGCCCTCACGCTTAAAATATACGCGCGCAAGCCGCCTTTTTCAAGTCGCCGCGGCAAATCTTCTTTTCCCGCCGCCGTCCCGGCCGGGCGTGCCGTTACGGCGGCAGGGTGCGGCGGTAATTCCGGGGCGACAGGCCGCAGCACCCCCGGAACTGGCGGGAGAAATTGTTGACGTCGGCGTAGCCCAGGGCGTCGGCGATCTCGGCGATGTTCATCTCCGTCGTGTTCAGCAGTTCAACGGCGCGGTCGAATTTGCGCATCCGGCAGTAGCGGCCCAGGGACTGCCCCATCCGGCGGGAGAACTGCGCGGCCAGATAGTTGGGGTGGCAGTGCATGACCCCGGCCAGATGTCCCAGCGTCAGGGAACGGTCCAGATGATCGTCGATGTACCTGAGAAGCGTCAGCAGCCGCCCGGGATCCGCCTGCCGGGGAGCGGCCCGTTCGATCTGCTCCAGAAAGGGATGGATCAGCAGCCGCAGGGCGGCCTCCGCCTCGAAGAGGGCCCCCGGGGGAATCTCGCGGAAAGCGTGTTTCGCCTCGCCGACGCAGCGGCGGATGATCCGGAAAAGCCGGAGCCGGTACTCCTGATCGTCCACGGGCAGCTCCCACGGGACCGGCCACAGGGAGAAGACGTCGATCATGTCCTCTCCGATGTAACAGTGAAAATTGATCCAGCCCAGATAGCACTCGCCGTCGCAGCGGGCCCTGACCTCGGCAAAGGGCGGCAGAAGCTGCATGACGCCCCGGCGCATGGCGTAGTGTCTCCCCCGGAAATCGTAGAAGGCCTCGCCCGAGAGCGGCAGATAGAAACGGGAGTGGGGCACGATCCGATACCGCCGGTCGAAGTTTTCGGTCCGCCAGCTGGTGTCCAGCATCTTCTCCCGGGCGGAGAGTATCTCCAGTCTCAGATCCTGAAAGACCGAACGCATGATCTTCGCACCTCCGGACCTTAATGTAGCACGGATGGGGAAAATGTCAAATCTTAAGAAAAGCCTTGTTTTGATTTGTTTTTTACGGGTAATTCCCGGGAAAAAGTTTTGAAAATGCCCTTTCGCGGACTATATTATCCGGGGAAGGCCTGCGAACCATTCTTCATTCAAGGGGGTTATGATGAAAAAAGATGGATCTTCCGCCGCCGTTTTCCGGACCCGCTCTTTGCGTTTCACGCTGATCGAGCTGCTGGTCGTGATCGCGATCATCGCCATTCTGGCGGCCATGCTCATGCCCGCGCTGCAGCAGGCCCGGGACCGGGCCAAGACGATCAACTGCACCTCCAACTTGAAGCAGCTGGGCAACTATTTTGCGGCCTACGTCGACAACAACGGCCAGTACATGCACCGCGAGGGCGTGTACCACTGGAGCGCCTACATCGAACGCGATCAGGGGCACATCGGCGACGTGAGATACCCCTCCACGTGCAAAAACGTCCTGCGGATCGGCAAGGCCGATTCTCTGCTGCAGTGTCCTGCCGGGACCTTCGTCTACAAGAACAGTTTCCAGCTCTACAACGTGAGCTACGGCGTCATTCTGGGCGGCCCCCTCAACTTCGCCGGGAATCCCGAGGACTGCACCGCGGGCTTCAACAGCAAGCTCGGAACTCCGGTGAAGGCCGGGGCCAAGATGTCCCAGCTGCGGTTCCCCTCCGTGACCATAACGCTGCTGGACACCGACTGCGCCTCCACCAATGCGGCCGACCACGGCAAGGGCTTCTACTACATCAACGCCAACGCCCACACCTTCTCGGACATCAACCACGGCACCTTCGCCACGCGGCACAACCAGAGCTCCAACATCCTCTACGTGGACGGCCACGTGAGCAACGCCTCGCGGGAGGCGCTCCTCCTGTGGAAGACCGTCTGGCGGCCCGCCGTCCCCGGGACGCGCTACGCCTACGCCGAATACCAGCGCTGACCGGAAAAGAGGAAGCGCCATGAAAAGATCCGCCGCGATCCTGCTGGCCGCCGCCGCACTTTCCGAAGTCTGCGGCGCGGGAGTCAATCTGCTGCCGGGCGATCCGGATTTCGAACGGGAGTGGACCAGCTACTCCCGGGGGACCTGGGGTTTTCCCTACGTCAACGACGGCACTTTTTTCCGCTGGGACCGTTCGGGCGGATATGAAAGCGCCTCCTGCGTCAGGATGATGAAGGCGGGCTCGCTGAGCTCCCGGCCCGTCCCGCTTCCGGCGGGGACCTACACCCTCTCGGGATGGTTCCGGGCCGAGGAGAAACCCGCACCCGTCTCGTTTTTCGCCCTGCCCCAGATGAACAGCTGGCAGGGCATCGCCAAACTCGTCAGTTCCCGGCGCAGACGGGTCGGGACCGAGTGGACCCGTTTGACTTACACCTTCACCACGGACGGGGCCAAGGATCACTGCGTGGTCGTCCGCAACAACAGCGATTCCCATGTGCGGGTGGACCGCCTCATGATCAACCGCGGCAAAACCGCCCTGCCCTGGGAGCCCGGGGAGAGCGACTGGATACTGCTCGAGCCGCCCCCGTCGGAGTGCTGCGTCTACCCCGTCGGTCAGGACGTGGCCGTGACCGTCCGGCTCCACACAAGTTCCGGCGGGACCGGCGGGAAACTGCGTCTTTGGGTGGAGGACGCCCGGGGCAAAACACTCCTCAGCCGGGAGACCGTTCCCGCCTTCGACGAAAAGGGCGATTTCACGACGCGGATCGACCTGCCCCGGAACCGGGCCGGCTGGTACGCCGTCCGGGCCTCCTTCCCCGGCATGCGGGAGGAATCGCTCCGTCTGGCGGTGATCCATCCCGCCGCGCCGCTTGCGCCGGGGCACGGGCGTTTCACCGCGGTCTACCATCTGGAGGATCACCCCCGCACGGCGCGGCTTTTCGGCGACCTCTGGTCCAGCCGGGGCGGCAGGTTTTCGGAACTCAAGCAGACGGCTCCCCCCTGGAAGTTCCCGCACCTCGAGGAGCTGAAAAAACTCAAGGCTCAGGGCCGCAAGGTCAAATTCTCCTTCGGCGTGCGGGGTCCGGCATGGATGCTGGATCCGGCCGAAAAAGCCGGCGCCGCCGCCCTCAAGGTCCCCGTGGGCCGTCTGCTGCCCGCCGAGAACATGCTGGAAACGGCCTGGCGGCCCATCGTCGGCGCCCTGCTCGACGCGTACGGGAAATACGTCGACATCTTCGAGTGCTCAGGCGAGATCGACGCCTCCATCGGGTGCAACAGCTACTACAAGAGCAAAGAACCGGACCAGTGCCGGGGGTATTACGTCTTCGGCTCCCCGGTCCGCCGGGCGGCGAAGCAGATCTCCATCACCTCCGAGGAGATCTTCCGCCGCTTCCCCGGCGCCGTGGTCTCCGGGGTCCGTCCCAGCGACGTGGACTCCCACTTCCACTACCTCTTCTGCGCCAGCGTCCTGCGGCAGGTAACAACGAAGGGGATCAACAGTTTCGGTCTCGACTGCTACCCCCGCCCCCGCTGGATCGGCCCCGGCCGTCCCCCCGCGGGAACGGAACAGCAGCTGACCCAGCGGTGGAACGACGCCTCCGCCGTTCTGAAAAAGTACGGTTCCGGGCGGAACATCTTCATCTCCGAATACGGTTATTTCATCGACTGCCGGGAGTTGGACAATCCCCACTACACCCTCGCCCACGCCCGGCTTTACGCCCGCAGTCTCCTGAAGGCAAAGGCTCTGGGCATGTCCAGCTTCTTCTGTTTCGACGGCTTCGGCTCCGGGCTGGAGGGCGGCATCTACCACATGGGGATCTGGTACCGCAATGAGCCCCTGCCCGCCGCCGCCGCCATCGCCGAGGCCGTGCAGATGGTCGAAAACGTGACGGCCTCGGAAACGCTTCCCCTGAACGCCAAAAGCGACTGTCTCCTCTTCCGTTATGCCGACGGCAGCGCCGGAGCCGCCCTGTGGAGCTTCACCGAACACTACGAGCCGGAGATTCTGATCCCCGCCGACCGTGCGCTGCGCTTCCGGGATTTTCTGGGAGGCGACCTCGAATTTCCGCAGACGAAGGAGGGCTTCCGCGCCCGCTTGAGACAGGAACCGCTCTATATCCGGCGCAACGTTCCCGGCGAGGACAACTTTGCCCGGCTGAAAGCGACGCTGGCCGGGATCGCCGTCAACGAATTCCCGGCGGAGGTCATCTTCCGCCCGGAGACGCTCAAAACGCTCAAGATGCACCTCGTCGGCAACTTTGCAAAAGGGACCCGCCGGGGCGAAGCCGGCTGTTCCACCGACGGCTTCACCAAAAAGTATCCCTTCACTTTGCAGGGCGGCGGAACGGCAACGGTCCGTCTGCCTTTCACATTGAAGAAGCCTCTCGAAGTCCGCGTCCGGTTCGAGGGCTTCCCCGTGACGGGGCAGTATCGTTACACGCTGGGGCGGCGGACCTGGGTGCGCAAGATAGAGGGTCCCCTCGCCCCCGACGGAACCACGGGCGGCAAAAAGACGATCCCGGGGCTCCTTCTTGCGGGCAGCGCCCAGATCGCCCCCTTCGACCACAACACCTGGACCGGGAACGACGACCTCTCCATCCGGCTCCGGCTGGGCCATGACGGGAAATTCCTTTACATCACCGCCGTCGCCCGCGACGACCGCCATTTCGGCAGTCCGGATCCTCAGCGCCCCGAGCGGGGCGACTGCCTGCAGCTGGCCTTCGACCCCCTGCTGGACCACCTGACGGACAAACCGGGCCGGGACGACGACGACTTCGTCCTGACCGCCGCCCTGACGAAAGCCGGGGCCGTCTGCCGCGTCACCGAGGGCCGGGACCGCCCGGAACTGCAAAATATTGCCTGCGATATCTCCCGCGACGATCAAAAGGGGACGACGACTTACCAGATCAAGCTGCCTCTGGCGGCGCTGGGGCCCGCCGGCCGCTCGGGCGCGTTCTTCGGCTTCGATTTCAGGCTGAACGACGACGACACGGGCGGTGGCCCGGACTGCTGGGTCTTCTGGCGCAACACCTTCGACGGCAAGGGCCACCCGGAACGCGGCGAGATCTGTCTGCTGGAGTAGGGAACATGGCGAAGGCGGTCAAAAAGAATTATCTGCATCTGGACTTCAAGGGCGTCGTTCCCGAGGTGCCCCGGCTCCTCGAGTACCTCGACTGGTTCCGGGAGCTGGGGTTCGACGGCATCGTCCCCGAGTACGATCTGCGGGTCGACTGGCGCACCTGGCCCGGCGCGGCGGAGCCCCTCCTCGCGCGCAAAGACATCGCCCGCGTCAACGCCCACTGCAAAGAGATCGGCCTCGACGTCATCCCCCTCATGCAGACCCTGGGCCACTTCGAGTGGGTCCTGCGGCACGAAAAATACGCTGCCCTGCGGGAGAACGGCTTCCGCAACGAGTTCTGCCCCTCGCACCCGGAGACATTGCCTCTGCTGCGGGCGTTCATGGATGAGATTCTGGAACTCCATCCCGAAAGCCGGATGATCCACCTCGGCGCCGACGAGACCTGGCATCTGGCCTCCTGCCCCCGGTGCGCGGAGCGGGTCAAAGACGCCCCCGAGGGGAAACTTGCCGTCTATCTGCGCCACGTGTCGGAACTCTGCCGGAGCGCCCTCGCCGCGGGCGTGCGCCCCCTGATCTGGGCCGACATGTTCTGGCGGGAGTCCCGACTCGACCTCGCGGCAAAGATGCCGCGCGAAACGATCCTCGTCAACTGGGCCTACCGGGCCGACGCCGCCCCCGCCGAGAGGAACGCCGCGCTGGCTGCCGGCGGGAACGAGGTCTGGGGCGCGGCCGCGCTCCAGTGCTTCCGCGAAGACTTCTGGGCCCGGGCGGACGTCGACCACCCCGGCCGTCTGGCCAACATCGCCGTGTGGAAAAAAGAGCCCGTCCCGGTGATCTGGACCACTTGGGGACGGCCCTCCAATCTGTGGCCGCTCTACACGCCGTGGCCCTCCCTGCTCAGGGAATTTCAGGCGGCGGCCCCCCGGCCCCTCCCGCCGCCGGACTGGCTGGCCGAAGAGGGAAAAACTTGGGACCTTTTGGCCGAAGAAGAATCCGCGCTCCTCGCCCGGGGGGACGCGCTGCGCCACCTGCGCGGCGTTTTGCGCGCCTCGGCGAAATTCACGGGGGAGGCTCCGGAGCTTGTCAAGTCCCACTTCGAGCCGCCCCTTGCCGCGCTGACGGAAGACTGCCGCGTCTGGGGCGAAAAGACGGAGGCATTTTTCGAGGACGCCCGCCTGAGCGGCGGGGAGGAGTTCGCCCGCGAGCGGCGCGCCGCCATCCTCACCGATCTGTGACGCCCTTCCGGGGCGCTTCCCGCCGGACGCGGACTTTTTCGCCGGAGGGCGGGACCGGTTTCGGAGAAACTTCCTTCGGGGCCGCCGCGGGTTCTCCCCAGGGGAAGAAGAGGACATACCCGCCTTTGCCCCGGGGGCTCTCGTGGGTCTCCCACAAGCGCCAGAGGAAGGAGGCGCTGCGGGTTTTTTTGTCCTGCCGCACAGTGATGAAGGGGAAGATCACCTTTTCCTCCCGCTCCCCCTCCCGGGTGCGCCGGTAGAAGAACTGCAGGACTTGCGCCTTCTCCCGGGTGCCCTTGCGGCTTCCCGAGGCCAGATAAAGGAAGATGTGCCAGTCGAAGTCCCCGTTTTCATCCAGCTCCTTGCGGTAAAAGAGACCGGAGCCGAAGTCTTCGCTGAAACGCGTTTCGGCGTGCTTGTCGAGGAGCGCTTCGAGGGCGGCGTCGAAGTTCTTTTCCTCCAGCGTGGCGCGGCTGAAGGTCATGCCCAGTTTTTTCGCGTTCCTCACCCAGACGGCGAGGTCGGCGAGGAATTTCTTTTCCTCCTTGCTCCATTTTTCCCGCTGGAGCCGGATCTCCTCGGCGTCGACCATCTTCTTCAATTCGTCCAGCCGGGTCTTCACGGCCCACTTGGCGTTGACCGCCTCGCGTTGGGCCAGACGCCGATCGTCCCCGCGGAGCCGATCGTTCCGGCGCTGAAGAAGGAAGGCGAAACTGCGCACGCTCTCGAGAAGTTTTGCGTCCACGCCCTCCCGGGCCACGGAGAAACCGTCGCGGCCGTGGTAGTAGAGGGCGCAGAGCGCGTACTCGTCCTCGAAGGTGTGCTGATGCCATGTGTTTTTCACCCGGAAGACATCGCGGGAAAACACGGGCCGCCCGATGCGGGACTCTTTGCGGTGTTTGGCGTACCAGATGAGGGGACCCGCGGTGGTAGTCAGCGATTCGTTTTCATCCGTATTCCGCAGGGTGAAGAGGGGGATGCTCAAAAAGAAACTGTGCTTTTTGCTGCTGTCGCCGAAGGTGAGCAGCGCGG
>Ga0310696_10006147_pt1 | contig 14312 bp, 13 predicted proteins | sample AusTroGonzalo_MG_4_FD_203885 | JGI IMG/M metagenome (GOLD analysis project Ga0310696, IMG submission 203885) | Bovine rumen microbial communities from tropical cattle in Woodstock, Queensland, Australia - Gonzalo_02 (v2) (version 2) | ecosystem: Host-associated > Mammals > Digestive system >...
GTTGGCTGTGGCCGCTTCGTTGGCTCCGGCCTTACTGTTGCCCCATCTGGAAGGGATAAGGCCTCCAGAGCCTCCCTTTCGTGGCCGTGGCTGTCTCCGATGGAGAGGGGAGCCTCAACACTTGAAGGATTAAGGCTTCCCGTGTCTCCGTGTATAATCGTGGAGCCATAAGCCAATTACCCAAAGGATAGGGATTATTATCCATTCCATTTCCTTAGATAATATCCCTTGCGCTCTTCTTTGCCTCTCCGGTTAAGTTGAGGTCTATAAGGCCGTTCTTTTTCTCATAAGCCTCTATAAAGTTCTCCAGAGATACCTCTAAGAGTTCTTTCTGTGTGAGATCTTCCTTTCCGGCTATAAAGCTTAACTTTCTATAGAGGTCTGTCCTTACTATAAAGGTTCTCCTTTCGTAACCCGCTATCTTTGGCCTCCCCTTTCCTCTGGGGGCTGTGGTTACTGTCTCCGCTGCTGTGCCCTGGGGCTGCTGCTCTTCGTCTCCTAAAATGTTGTCGATAACATTTCCAAAATTCTTCTTAGCCATATTATTATATTTTTAACGTTATTATATTACTATTATTATTATATTACTTTGTTATTCGGTTTAATACCTCTTCCGTGAGGGCTTTGTAATCCTCCGCTCCGTGGGAGCCTGGAGCGTAAGAGGCTACGTCTTGAAGGAAGGAGGGGGCTTCCGCTATAGAGATATTCTCCCTTATCTTCGTCTTAAAGACTATATCCCCGTATCTCTGTCGGAGGCTGCTTTCTATATCCTTATTGAGGTTCCGGCCTCCCCATCTGTTTATAATGATTCCGGAGAGCTTTAAGGAAGGATTCTTCCTCCTTTGTACTTTCGCCATCGCATCCGTCAGCATTTTAAGCCCCTTAACGGGGATAGTCTCCGCTGTAAGGGTAATAAATAGGTCTGTGGCCGCTATAAGAGCGTTAAGCGTTACTATTCCCAAAGAAGGGGGACAATCCATAAGAATAAAGTCGTAATCCTCCAGAATAGGCTCTATAAGGTATTTAAGGAGTTCCGCTCTGTCTATATTGTCCGCTGTCTTTGCCTCTATATCCAACATTTCAAGGGAAGAGGGGACAATATAAAGCCGCTCCTTTATCTCCGTAACCGGAAGGGGGATCTCTTCCGTAAGGGAGTTAAATATACTCGTTTCCGGCCTCTGGGGGAGAAAGCAATCTGTTAAGTTCGCTTGCGCATCCAGATCTATTAATAGTACTTTCTTTCCCATCTGTGAGAGTAAGGCTCCCAAATTGGCCGTAACTGTCGTTTTGCCTACTCCCCCTTTGTGGTTTCCTATACAAATAACTTTTGCCATAATGCTTATAAATTAAAACGGTAACTCTTCATCGTAAGAAGGAGGATCAAAGGGGAGAGGTTCCGCTTTGTGAGGCTCTTCCCTGCTTTCCTCTACTCTTTGGAGGTTATTCCTGCTATACATATCCTCCGGCTTTTTCTCCGGCTCTATTGGGAGATTCCCGTTAGCCTCAACTCTTCCCGTTCTTCCGTTGATTCTTACTATTGCCGTGGAGCCTACGGGGATTAAGCGGGATTTCGTCACTTTAAGGAAGAGCTTTCCTTCCTGACGTGCCATAAAGGGGGTTGCTTCATCCGCATCTGGGATAACGTCTTTTATCTTCTTAAGCTCTTCCTTCCTTATTTCGTGTTGGCTGCTCCAGATAAGAACTATTTCGGAGGCCTTTCTCTCTATCCATCCGGAAGAATCCATCATATTATTAAATAGGTCTGCAGGGGAGGCCGTTTCTCTCTTAAGCTGTGCGCCTGCTATTATAGGGAGCCTCGTGTTTTGCGCAAAGAGGTCAAGTTCTACCATTATCTCCTTTAGTTCGTCTGTGCGCATCTTCTTAAAGTCCTCTATATAGAGTTCCTGGATATAGTCAATAAATACGGCTCTTAAAGGAAGGTGTTCCTTTGCGTAATTGAGGATATCCATAAGGGTTTCAAGGTAATTGTCCTCCGGCTTTAATATCCTTATCCTATCGCTCTTCCTTATATCTATCCATCGTTTCTCCGCTTCCAGAAATTTCTCTCTATTGCTCTTTTCCCCGCTGTCGTATCTGGGAGCGTTTTTCTTTGGAGGGGTTCCTTCATCTAATACGGAAGGATCTCCGGAGCGTAAGTAATCGTCTATAATTCGGAGTTGAGCGTTACCCCCTCTCTTCGTGAGTTGTACGTTTGCCAGAGCGTTAAGGAATTGCTCATTTACCTGCTCTTCGTTTTCCTCATAAGTGATATAGAGGATAATTCCCTTTTCCCATTTGGCTTCCAATGCGTCAAGGGTAAGGCTCTGCAGCATCTTACTTTTTCCGTGTCCCGTGGCCGCTCCTATTACGGATATACCTCCGGCGGGAAAAGTGAGCTTCTGGAAATCCTCTGGATCATCCTTCTTATTCTTCCAAAAGATATATCCAGAATCAAGCGTTTTGGAGGGGTTCCTATATCGCTTCCAAAGCTCTTCCGTGTTGTCTCTAAGGAGGAAAGATAAATTATCCTCTCCCCCTGCCTTTTTAAGCTGCTCCAGAGCCTCCCTCGCTTTCTCTGTGGCCGCTTTGCTGTTGCCCTGGGATAGTAACCCGTTAGCCTCCTTTAAGGCCGTGTCGGAGTTCGTTAGGGCTTTCTGCCTTTCCTGCTCTGCCTTAAGTCTATCGGCTCTTTCTCTGAATCCCTTATAGGCTTCCTCTCCGGATATCCCGAAAGTTGCTCTAAGGCTATCCAATATTCTTCCTCTTAAGATCTCGTTATTCGTCTTAAGGGATAGCTCTATAACCTTATCCGTAAATTTGTCGAAATCTATACGGGTTTTAGGAGTTGCGTTATATTTGGCCGCTTCTCTCCAGAATAGGAAATAGACTGCAGGAAAACAGCCCTTAAGAACTTGCTTAAAATCCTCTATATTGTCTTTATGGATAGTAAGATATTCGTCTGTATCTTTCCCCTCCGGTAATTTAGCCACATAAGCCTTTATCCCACAACTTTCAAGGTTCGCTATATTCTGCTCCGTGTATTTTTGTCCGGTGTTATCTGTGTCGAGAGTGAGGATAACAGTACTATAGCCACTTTTCTTAAGTTCTATCGCCATTTCTCCCGTTACCCCATCGGAGCCGGCTGTAGCTATAATATTCTCCCCTCCGGCTGCTATTGCGTGGAGTGCATCTAATTCCCCCTCTACTACTATAAGGGTTCGCTCCGCATCCGTTTCGTTTGTGACGTTCCACGGGGCAAGGCCAAAGGGGTTTGTTTTCATAAGGCCGTTTAGGTTCGCTGTATTCCTATACTTATCCTTTTCCCCTTTCTTTGGCTTCCTCAACTTAAAGCCCTGGAGCCTGCCTTTTGAATAATAAGGGATAGAGAGCGTAAAATCCGCAAAGCTGTTATAATACCCTATCTTTGTTTTCTCTTCAAGGAAAGCCCCTTCCTTTGGAGAGAGATAGCCTAACCCCATTTTTCTTATTAGTTCCGGAGAGTAACCTCTATCGTTTGTAAGATAGGCCATAACCTCCGCTCCCTCTGGGGAGAAAAGGGCTTTTTTCTGTCTCTCATAAGAGAGATATATTATTTCCTGCCTTTCCTTCGCTATTCTGGCTTTCTCCTTCTGCTCTTCCGTTTCCGGTGGTGGTGGTATGCCTATAGTCTTACAGATTTCTTTTACCGCTTCGAAAGTCGAAGAGATATTATTATGATTCATATAGAGCGTAAGGAGGTCTATAGAGCCTGCCCCTTGCTCTAAGGCTCTGTTAATTACCTTCGTTGTTACTTTTGTCTTATCCGGTCTGTAATTTTGCCCTTTTGTTGGTGTTCCATCCAGATAGTTAGGGCTTTCCCAATTTTTCCCCTTTTTCTTGAATTTCATTTCCGGAAAAACCAAATCCAATTTAGGGAAGAGGGAGGGATAAACACTCTCTTTAATGTAGGCTGTGAGATCAAAATTATCCATTTTCTTACGTTTTACTATTACACCGCTGCAAAGATAGGAAAAATATTCTATTTCCGTGCCGCTTATATGATTTTATTTCAATATTACTTTATTTTTGCTATCGTTGAGGCTCCCCTCCGTTAAGGATAGAGGCCGCTGCAGGCTTCCCCGTTGGCTCCGGCCTTACTGTTGCCCCATCTGGAAGGGATAGAGCCTCCAGAGGGCTTCTTTCGTGGCCGCTGCTGTCTCCGATGGAGAGGGGAGCCTCAACACTTAGAGAGTTATTTTATCCGGCCTGCTACCTCTTCCGCTAAGGATTCAATAAAGGCCATTCGCTCCCGATCATCCGTGTATTTCTTTCCGGCTACCTCTATCTCCTTAAGTGGTGGGAGTTCCTTCGTTACCCAATCCAATTTAACCCCATCGGAATAGACTACTACCTTAGTAAATCCGTTTCTTTCGTAAGGCTCTATAACTACGGGGGTTTCTTTAGAGAGGTTCTTATCAGAGGCCAAAGCAAGGATTATTGTCTTAAAGGTTCCAGAGATATAGGGAAGAGAGATAGAGTATAACTCTGTCCCGTCTTTCAAATCAATGTACCAAAAAGGCACCTTTTGGCCGTTAAAACTCCGCTCCTTCTGATAGATTCCCTGGAGCGTTCCTTCTACGTTCTTAAAGTACTCTATTCCCCCGTTTGGAAGATAGTGTACTACTTTTCCCTTACTGATAGAAAGATAGATCTTCCTTTTCGTGTCTTGTTCTAATTGTCCTAAAGCCATATCGTTTCTATTTTGATTAATATTACTATCTCATTAAAAGGCCATATCCAGAGCCGCCTCTGGAGCCTCCTTAAGCCTTAACTCTCTCTCCTTCATCTTCGTATATATCTGGGTAGTGTTCGGGCTGCTGTGCCTTAAAACGTGCTGTACCTCTATAAGGCTCCTTCCGTGTTCAAGTAAGGAGCAAGCTGTAGTATGTCGGAGGCTGTGGGCTGTGTATTCCTTTCCATCAAGGCCGATGGCTTTAAGCCCTTCCTTACAGATTCCGCTAACTGTCCGTGTCGTTAGCTTCTCCCCGTGGTTCCGGTGGGAATTGGATATAAAGAGGGGTTCCCCGCTCTTTGCGCCCTTACGTGAGGCCTCCAGATAGTTCCTTATAGGGAGATAGCTCTTCTCTGTGAGTACTACAAAATTAAAGTCTCTTCCCTTCTCGCTTTCACTCCGGCCTTTTCCCCAAACTTTAAGTACCCGCTTCTCTCCGATATAGCAAATATCCCCTATCGTTGCCCTGGCTACCTCTATAGTCCTTAAGCCCGTTCTAAGCATAAGATTAACTATAGCGTAATCTCTAAGGGAAAGGCTTTCAAAGTGAGAAAGGAGGGCTTTGCTCTTTTCGTCTGATAGATAGCCCTTCTCAAAGGTCTGGGAGCGTTTAGGGGTTTTAATACCTCTGGCAATATTGGGATAGAGCTTTACGGCCTCTGTCCACTCAAAGAACTTTCTTACGGCTATAAGATAACTCCCTATAGTGAGGGGAGCCGCTTTAAGGGTGTTCTCCAAATATTCCGAATATTGGAGGATATCTACTCTCGTTAAATTGGAAAGGGATTTGTTCTCTCTGGCTACCCATCTAAAGAACTGCTTAAGGGTACGGCCATAAAGTTTCCGGCTGCTTTCTCTTACGTTTTGATCGTTAAGGAAAGCCTCTGTAAGGCTCTGGATATCGTTATTAGAGCCTCTTTGAATCTCCGTGCGGGTTACTATAACACTATTCATATTTTATTTTCGTATTACTATAACATTATATTTTCGGTGCAAAGATAGTGTTTTATTTCCAAAGTTCCAAATATTTTCGTTACTTTTTTATTATTTGGTTACTTTTGCCACTCTTTTTCTATCGTTGAGGCTACCCTCCGTAAGGATAGAGGCCGCTGCAGGCCGTTCCCGTTGGCTGTGGCCGCTTTATAGGCTCCGGCCTTACTGTTGTCCCATCCGGAAGGGATAGAGCCTCCAGAGCCTCACTTTCGTGGCCGTGGCTGTCTCCGATGGAGAGGGAAGCCTCAACACTTGAAGAGAGAGGCTTCTCCCTTGTGGGGATCTGTCCCCCGTAAGGTGTGAGCTGCTTCCGGTTCCTGCTATCGTTGAGGCTCCCCTCCGTTAGGATAGAGGCCGCTGCAGGCTTCCCCGTTGGCTGTGGCCGCTTCGTTGGCTCCGGCCTTACTGTTGCCCCATCTGGAAGGGATAAGGCCTCCAGAGCCTCCCTTTCGTGGCCGTGGCTGTCTCCGATGGAGAGGGGAGCCTCAACACTTGAAGAGAGAGGCCTCCTTCCGTGAGGATCTTCTCTTCCTTGAAGGTGTGAGCCGCTTCCGGTTCCTGGCTATCGTTGAGGCTACCCTCCGGAAGGATAATCCGCACAAATCCGCACAAATCTTACAAAAGTGTATTATCTTCCTACAAAAGTGTTAGATAATAGTATAAAAGTGTATTATTCCACTTTCCGGAGGCTGTTTTTATATATCCTCCAAAGGAGGAAATATAAGCGTTTTTCCGGAGAGAAAAGCCCGTTTTAACCTTTTTAGTATAATTCCGGTATAATTTAAGATAATTCGTGGTGAATTGTGGTTAATTCGGGTTAATTCGGGAAAAGCGAAATCTAACACTTTTGTATGATAATTAACCGCTTTGGTTAAGCCGGAGGGGGTTATATATACCCCAAAGGGGAATATATAAAGCCGCTGCAGGCCGTTCCCGTTGGCTGTGGCCGCTTCGTTGGCTCCGGCCTTACTGTTGCCCCATCTGGAAGGGATAGAGCCTCCAGAGGGCTTATTTCGTGGCCGCTGCTGTCTCCGATGGAGAGGGGAGCCTCAACACTTGAAGAGAGAGGCTTCCTCTGGATCTGATATTATGATATTATGATATTATGATATTATACTATTTGCATAAGGGAAAATCTTCCCTATTGTCCGGCCTCCAGATATCCCGAATTACCAAAGGGAAATTTTTCCCTCTGATATCTTCCTCTCTTAAGTTGCGCCTCTCCCCCTGCAGGGGCTTTTTATCTTTTGTGGCCACAAAAATACAACTTGCTATTTTCTTCCGTGAGGATCTTCTCCCTTGAAGGTGTGAGCTGCTTCCGGTTCTGCCATCGTTGAGGCTCCCCTCCGGAAGGATAGAGGCCTCTGCAGGCCGCTCCCGTTGGCCGTGGCCGCTTTACTCTCTCCGGCCTTACTGTTGCCCCATCTGGAAGGGATAGAGCCTCCAGAGGGCTTATTTCGTGGCCGCTGCTGTCTCCGATGGAGAGGGGAGCCTCAACACTTGAAGAGAGAGGCTTCCCGTTCTATCTTTTGAACTTTCCAGATAGGAGCCTGGAGGCCTCCTTATAAGGGCTATAGCTTGCTATTTTTTGCCACTTGCTCCCCGTGCTTTTGTGCAATCGGGGGAATTAGGCTTCCCCTTCTGCTTTTTTGAGCAATAGGGGAGCAAGCTCTTTGCCATTGTGGAAGGCTGTGCCGGAGCTGTGGAAAAAGTGCGTATTAGGCTACTCCCTTCTACCGGAATATATTGCGGCATTTTCCAAACTTGTTTGGCTGTGTATCGTTTTTTTCTGGGGGTAGCCTAATACCCCCCAAAGTACCTTTTGAGGGATTCCGGAAGGGAAATTATTGCAAGCAAATTCCCAAAGTTCCGGAGGCTCTGGCTCCATCTGGAAGGGGAAAAAGAAAGCGGAAAGAAGGTCTCTCCGCTTATCTTTTCCGCTATTTCTATAAGTCTTTAATCCAATCCCCAAAGGCTTCCGCTGATAGTAAGAGATATTCTAAAGCCGCCTCCAGAGGCTCCCTATCCCTGCTTATCCTCTTCGCTATAAACTTATCTAAAAGCCCTTGCGAAATAATAAAGCCGTAAGCCTCGTTTTTGAGCTGTGCCTCTTCCATTATTGAGGCCGTGGAGCCGTTGGCCTCTTCTACCTCGTTGTAATAATCCTCCTTAACTTTCTGGAGGGCTTCCTCTGTCTCTCGGAGTTTCTTCTTATACTCTGATAGAGTTTCGTTTACTCCCTTAAACTCCGTAAGAGCCTGCTTCGCTGTCTGCTCTGCTTTTTCTACTCCCTCCTTTAGCTGTTCGTTAAGGGTGTTGGCTTCCTTTAACTGTTTCTCTGTGTCCTGGAGCTTCTTTAATAACTCCGCTTTAGTCATTTCTTCCATAATTTCAATAATTAAAGTTACTATATTACTATATTTCTATTTTTATATATTATCGTAATATCATAATATCATAATAAGCCCTTATAAAGCCCCATCCAATTACGTTTGTTCCGTTCCTGGAGAGAGCTGCTTTCCCTCCGTCTGGGGGATCTTGCTTTCCTTGAAGGTGTGAGCTGCTTCCCTTCCTTCTGATAGTTGAGGCTATCCTCCGCAAAGAGAGGGAGCTGCAGGCCGTTCCCGTTGGCCGTGGCCGCTTCGTTGGCTCCGGCCTTACTGTTGGCCTCCCCATCAAGGGAAGAGCCGCCAGAGGGATAGATAGTCCGATATTCGTTTAGGAGCTTCCCCTTTAGTTGCCATTTCTCTTCCGTTCCGCTCCAATTAAACCACTCACTCCAAACTATCCCGTTCTTAGTGAACATTTGATAGCGTTTTTGCCTAATTCCGTTTTCCATATCAATTTCTATTTTGTTTTTACTATTCGATTCCCTAACCTGGAATAACTCTCCAGAGTTACACTTTCCGGCCTTACTTTTGCTATTCCGCTCCCAAAGTCGAAATATCTATTTAGCTCCTTTTCCGTGATAGGTACGGCTCCCCCGAAAAAATTATTAAGAGCTGTGGCCGCTTCTTCGTGTAATTTCGCTATTATACTTTCGCTTGCGGCCATTCTGTCCTTATAGAAAGCTATATATTTTTCCGTGTCTATTTCTACCCCGTAATCTGCTACATAAAAGAGATTATTATATATGCAAAGGGAAATAACTCTTTTATAGTAACCATCTATCCCAAAATGATTTACTTTGCGCTCCTTCTCATATTCCTTAAGAGCCTGCTTAAATTTTAGGTTTAGAGTTCTGCGTAATTCCGTGGCCTCCTTTTTGAGCCGCTGTTCCCTTTCTTCTGGAGGGGTGTTTTCATCTACTATCCATTTAGCTTTAAGAACTTTCTCCTTTTTTATCTTCCCTTCCTCTATATCCCTTATAGTTCTTTCTACGAAATAGTTATTTATTCCGGCTACTCCATTAGAAAGGGCTTTGGCTACGTTCTCCGAATCGTCGGAGCGGTTAAGGCCAAAGTAATAAAGCAAGGGGAAATATTCTCCGTTCATTTCATCTACGGCCATCCTTAGAGAGTAATAATCGCTCTCTAATTTGCCCCCTATCTTCTTTATAAGGTTCTCCTTTGGTGTTGGGTGTTCTCTGTGTACTCTCGCCATAAATAAATCCTTTATAATACCCCCAAAAACGTGTAAAAAGTTTACTCCGAAAAGTTGGCCGTTGCTGTCTGTGCCTGGAAGAGGGAGAGGCTTCCTTCCGTGAGGATCTTCTCCCTTGAAGGTGTGAGCTGCTTCCGGTTCTGGGGCTGCTGCTGTCGTTGAGGCTACCCTCCGCAAGGATAGAAGCCCCTGCAGGCTGTTCCGTTGGCCGTGGCCGCTTATTCCATCCGCTCCCTACTGTTGCCCCATCTGGAAGGGGAAGAGCCTCCAGATAGATATAATTTTCGTTTCGTGGGAATTTCCCGTTTCCGTGGAAGAGTTCCGCTTCGTGGGATTTTATACGGGTTTTGAGAAAAAGCCTCCGTTATCCTTCGTTCTTGCGCTTATCCTCATTAAGTGAATTATCTTGCTTTTTATCAGCAAATTACGGAAAAATATACTATCTTCAATCTTCGCAAATAGCCCATTTTAAAGGGTTTTAGCCCCTTTTTTATATCTTTGCTTCTCCGACAAAAAAGGGCAAAAAAGGCCGTTTTTCTGCTACCCTCTGGGAAGATTCCGGAGCAAGGGAGCCGGAGCCGGAAGGGAAGCGGAAGGAGGGAGAGGGGAATATATAGTTATAACCCTCCGGATAGATCGCCTTAAAGGTGTGGGGCTTCTGTGTGCCTGCCTGCTGCTTTTTCCTGCCTTATAGATGGAAGCTTTCTATTTGTGGGCTGTGTGTTCGCTTAAAGCGTGGAATCCGCTTTTTTGCGTATCTGGGAGCCTGCCTTTTTGCCTCCAGATTCCCCTAAAAACGTGTTTTCCGGTCTGGATAACGTGGGCTTTGGGGTGTTCTCCCCTTGAAAATCCCGTTTTTGGGTTCCATCGTGAAATTTTATTTTCCGTTTAACGGGGGAAAGCCGCTTTATTGTGGGGTAGGGGAAAAACAACATTCCCAAAAAGTTCTGTGTCAACGCGAGGCGGTTGTGGTGGATTTGGGGAAATGAAGCCCCTCAAATAAAAATTGGGGTACGGGGGGTTTTATCCCTGGGGTGTGATAGGTTCCGCTGCTTTCTGCTGTGTGTTTTGGTGTGGTTAAGCAAAAGGAAAAGGAAGGCTCCAAAGCCTTTCTCTTTTTCTTTTGCCTTTGTATATAGAAGTCTTACGACATATATACAAAGATATGCTAACAATATATTAGAGTTAGGAGGCTGCTGTAACTCTCTGATATATAGACCTTTCCGGAAAGTGCCCGTTACCTCAAATATATATTTTGTTACCTCAAATATATACTTTGTTACCTCAAATATATATTTTGTTACCTCAAATATATACTTTGTTACCTCAAATATATAAAAGGGATATCGTTTTCCTTCGTGGGAAAAGGTGGTAACTATTGAGGGCTTATCTGGAGCCATATAGGAGGCCGCTGTAGGCCGTTCCCGTTGGCTGTGGCCGCTTTATAGGCTCCGGCCTTACTGTTGCCTCATCTGGAAGGGATAAGGCCTCCAGAGCCTCCCTTTCGTGGCTGTGGCTGTCTCCGATGGAGAGGGGAGCCTCAACACTTGAAGAGAGTAAGGGAGTTATTCCGGCTAATACCCTCCCTTACTTATAGTAAGGGTATATCAGAGCGTTACCTCAAATATATAAAATAGAGTGTTTTTCTCCTTCGTGAGGATCTTCTTTCCTTGAAGGTGTGAGCTGCTTCCGGTTCCTGCTATCGTTGAGGCTCCCCTCCGTTAGGATAGAGGCCGCTGCAGGCTTCCCCGTTGGCTGTGGCCGCTTCGTTGGCTCCGGCCTTACTGTTGCCCCATCTGGAAGGGATAGAGCCTCCAGAGGGCTTCTTTCGTGGCCGCTGCTGTCTCCGATGGAGAGGGGAGCCTCAACACTTGGAGCGTTACCTCAAATATATAAAAAGATAGGCTTTTCTTTCTTAGCTTGCTGTATTGTTTTTTCCTTCCTCCCTTCTGTGGATTCCATCAAGGAAGGGGGTAGTATGCTACCCCTATTGTGGGATTTTTCCGGAATAGCAAGCTTTATTGTAAGGATATAGGAAAGGCTCCCTTTGTCTCCGATGGAGAGGGGAGCCTCAACACTTAGAGCGAAAGTTCAAATCTGGGGAATATCTGTTTTTTCTTCCGGAGCCTTTTCCTTCTCCGCTTTTCTCTTCTCCTTCCTATCTTTTTCCTTCTGTTTGTTTGCCTCTATAAGTTTATCCGTTGTTTCCTTCCTCCCGTAATAAGGATTAAGCCTAAACTTTACTTTATCTTCTTCCTTCTTTATTTCGTAAGCTGTTATAATCCCTAAAGATTCTTGGTACCCGAAAAAGGCTTCTTCCAGATTCTTAAGAAAGGTTATTCTCATCTTTCCAGATCTGTAATCTGTTGAGCAAGTTTCTTTAATAGTGGAGAATTTAAGTTCCCTCCAGAGGGCTTTTTCTTTCTTTTCTTTTTCCTCGTCTCTCTCCGGTTTAGATTTCCTCTTATTATCCTCTTTGGGGGCTGTTGCCTCCGCTCCCATCACACTTTTCCAGAGCGTTTCCAATTCTCCCAAAAGGGTATAAAAAAGTTCCGTTGTTATCTTTCTCCCCTTCTCGTTTCTGATATTGAAAATTGTTAAGGGCTGTGGGATCCATTGACTATCCAATTTCTCCAAAAGAATCCTTCCGAATCTGATAAGGGAAATATCCATATCCGTTTCTTTTTGTGCATCCTCTACCCTTGCTTCTATCTGGATAACCGGAGCGGAAAAACGTAAGAGTTTAGGCTCCTTTAAGCGGTTCCCGCTTTTGTCTTGTGGGAAAGTCTCTATTAATTGGGCTACCCATTTATTAGCTAAAGAGAGCGTTTCTTCAAAAACTCTTTGCCCATCTACTCCGGCTCTGTAAGATTTCCCATATATTATTTTCCCAATTTCTGTATTTGATATAGGGATAGGCTTCGAAAAGAATCCGGCTTCTCCATTTTCTATTTCCTTTTTAAATTCGGCTATTTTATCATTGTCCCCGTGTTGGCTTATATAGATAGAGAAAGCCCTTATTAATTGGTGTTGGATAGGGGTAAAATAGAAGGGTTCCGCTTTCTGCTTCTCCTTCTTTGTTGGTAGTGTATATTCCGGCCATAAGGAGAGTTGTTCCCCGTGTGCGGGGTGTGATAAGCCTTTACTAAGGCTATAGGATATCCTGGGGGATTTGTTATCCTCCTTATCCTTTGCCTTTCCTTCCCTTTCCTTGCTTTCCTTTCCTTTATCTACGGGGGAAAAGGTATAAGCAATCTCTATTTCTTTGTTCTGCTCTTCGAATAGGTCTTTTTCTTCCATAAGCATTATTTATATTTATAGTATTCATAAGAGCCTTCGAAGAGGTTCTTTTTCCACGTTAGGCTGTCCTCTGCCTCCAAATCCAGATAAGAGAGAGTGAGGAAATCCTTCTCTCCCTCTTCCAATCCTTCAAGGCTTACGGGTTCGCTTCCGTTGAGGCCTCTTCTTTCTGGGATTCCGTGGATAGCTCTATACTTAAAGCCGATTAAGGGGTGATAAGCACTAATTAGGGCTTTCTCCATTTCCGTTATCTCCCTGGGGATAAGGTCTCCCTCTCCCAAAGATTCCAGAAAGTTTTTAAGGGCTTCTATATATCCCTTAAGGTTTGAGAGGATTCTCCTTAGTGAGGCCGTGGCCTCTATTACCTTTTCATTCGAATTATTGAAGAGTACATATTTCCCGTTTTCATCATCGAAATATATTTGTACCATTCCGAATCTTCTATTATGATAGGCCGTGAGGTTATTATAGAGCCTGGAGCCTGCTTCCGTTCCCTTTAAGGTCTCCGCTATTTCCAGATTCTCGTTAAGCCATTTGGCCTCCATTTCCATTGTGTCCCTTATCCGGAGGATCATCGTTATATAATAGGAAAAGTATTGCCTATTAACGTTAAGGGTTCTTATCCGGTCTATATAATCCTCCAGAGCCATAACTATAGGCTTATAAGTACTGTCCCATTCTTTTTGTTCCTTTTTGGAGAAAGTCCCCTTTATAAGCTTCCTCTTTTCGTCTATATCCGCATCTAAGGAAGAGGAAAGGTTAAAGAATTGCTTTACTCTTTCCTTGAAGGTCTTATCTTTGAGGCTGTCCTTATATTCTTGGAGTTCTTTTGGTAGTCTACCCATATTATTATATTACTATGTTTTTTAATTTCTGTAATGCAAACTTTACGGAAATAAAGCCGTATTTTATTACTATAACATTTCTTCCGGAAGGATAGGCTCCGGAAGGTCTCCGATGGAGAAAGGAGCCTCAACCTCTACCCCCATATCTGGAAGGTCAAACTCCGGTATATCTAATTCCGGTATATCTAATTCCGGTATATCTAATTCCAATTCTTGGATTTCGATTTCTGGAGATATCTTCTTCATATCGTTTCGCTTTTTTAGTCTATAGGGCTTATTATGCAATCTCCGGCCTTATAGTGTTCCTTTGCGTATTTACTACATTCTTCCAGATTCCCGAAAAATACCCCTTCCGTTGAGCAACCGTTCACTATAGGAAAAACTCCGTGGCTTCCGGTTTGTTCTATATAGGTTCTTTCGGCTCCGTTTGGATATTCCACTATAACCCGCTCCAGAGATACCCCTTCTTCCTTTGTGTGGAAATTGGGGGATATTGCCAGAGAGATAGCGTTTTCCCATTCCGCTTCCTCTACCATTTCTCTTCCTTCATCTACTACGTAAGTAAGTCTTACGTGGAGATCTATCGCTTTTGTCTGTGCCATATCGGTATATTTTATTCTGTTATCGTTGAGGCTCCCCTCCGTTAAGGATAGAGGCCGCTGCAGGCTTCCCCGTTGGCTGTGGCCGCTTCGTTGGCTCCGGCCTTACTGTTGCCCCATCTGGAAGGGATAAGGCCTCCAGAGCCTCCCTTTCGTGGCCGTGGCTGTCTCCGATGGAGAGGGGAGCCTCAACACTTGAAG
>Ga0310696_10006149_pt1 | contig 14308 bp, 10 predicted proteins | sample AusTroGonzalo_MG_4_FD_203885 | JGI IMG/M metagenome (GOLD analysis project Ga0310696, IMG submission 203885) | Bovine rumen microbial communities from tropical cattle in Woodstock, Queensland, Australia - Gonzalo_02 (v2) (version 2) | ecosystem: Host-associated > Mammals > Digestive system >...
GTCTTCGACCGTGGGGACATATCTGAATCTTGCGCTCTCACTGGCCTCGACAAACTGACAGTGCATGTCTTCTGCTACCGCATGTAGTGGGTTTTTAATGTCATACCTGTCGTTTTCTTTCAGAAGCGTATCCATGGTGATGGAGTCCTCACCCGCTTCTATCATTTTCTCCGACGTTATAAACTTCTTAATATTCATACCATTTATCCTCCTCTTATTTTATAGTCATAATATAGTTTTCCAACAAAATTCTGTGAGGGAGGCATATTGAAGTTGCTTTTCAAAATAAAATAAAAGGAGTGTAAATAAAGATGAGCGAAAACATAAATGAAGCAAACTGGAATCTCGTGAAGCAGTACACCAAGAGCAACGGTAACCTGATCCTTCTTGACAACGATGAGTTCCCCAACCTTATCGTAAAGAGGACTACGGCTGACGGAAAGCTTAACATTGCCGTTGCCGTAAAGGCTTACAAGGCGGCAAACGACTATCCCTGCGGACTCGTATTCGGATCCATGCTGGCAAGCGTTGACCCCTTTGAGGGCTGGTGGCATGACCAAATGATCAGGGATGACATGTATGACGGGCGTCAATTACTCTTTGCGTCCGACGAGGAACTTGACAAGGAGCTCAAGAGCATCTGCGACGACCTTCTGCTGTCAGAGGAGAACGTGGAAGATCTCAAGGAACTTACCCGTACGATGTATGCGGCCATTGACGCCTTTATCCCGGGAGTCGAGTGGGTAGGTCCGATCAACAGCTACTTCAAGCAGGATTTCGGGGCAATCCCCGCACCCGTAAGGGACCTCTCCCAGCTTGATGCCGAGGAAAGATAACAGCAACAACACAAAACCCCTGCAGGCCTATGGCCGGCAAGGGTTTATTTTTTTATATATTTCAGATTTCCTCAAAATCCTCGTCAGTGAAAAGTGGCGGAAGGTCTTCAAGGGATTTGTCAGAGGCTTCAAGAATTTCGTCTGCATCTTCCTTGGACGGGTCAGCCTCACGGGCAAAGATCGTAAACGGTTGGCCGAATGAGGCAACATTGTTCTTGTACCATTGGCTGTCTTTGATCTTGTCGATGTCCACTATGTGGAGTTCCTTTATCGAGCCGAGCCCTGAATGGTTTTCCTCGGAGTGCATCACCATCTCGTCGAGCGCCTTCTGTGCCTCCTCAAGTGTACGGTAGGGCTCATGATAGAACCGCTGCACCGTGGGACAGCCCTTTACGGGTGCGAGGAAGTTTTCCACTGCGATGTACCCGACCTTCTCGTTGGGTATCTCATCTATGGCGTAGTAGGTCTCATACGAGGCCTGGCCGAACATGTAGTCCTTGAACACCCGCACGCAGTCGTCAGCGGGGACGAGCCTGAACTCAAGCTCGCTGAATTCATGCGGCTTGCCGTTTTCGTCCTGATAGATGTCCACTATCTTGCTCTGGACCGTAAGCGTACGCTTTTCCTTTATCGCCTGCAGGAACTCGTCAAAGCTGGGGACGTTCTCAAGGCTGACGGAATCTATAACAGCCCCGTCCGGGCTTTTGGTCGTGCTGACCATTTCGGATGCTTCCCTATAGGCATCCTGTGCAATGAGCAGATCCGTGTCTGCGATGTCGTACTTACCGTCCTGCATCATGTATTTTACCTTTGTGGTGCTGTCGTGCCAGTCTATACCGCCGTAGGTATCCTTTATCACTATCTTCATTTTTACGCCTCCGTTTCCTTTTGTATGCATATAATATGCAGGAATTTCAAAAAACGCCTGCAGCGTAACAGGTCAGACCTGCCGGTCATTCTCTTTCCTGTCTGCCGAGCGCGTCGAGTGCGTACTTGATGCCTTTCCAGTAGTCGCTGTCCGTGTGATAGCTTTCGTATTCGGAGCTAAGGCTTTCAATCCGGTCGTTCAGCGTTACCTGGGGGACCCGGGATGTCTGGGTACTGCCGGAGCTGTCCATTTCCTGCAGGAACCGGCGGTTGTTAGCCAGCAGTTCATTGAACGAGCATGGCGTATAGTTGTTAATACACGCTGCCGCATTGAGAGCTCGTTCCTGTGTCTTCATGAAATAATAGGCATCGTTTGTGTTACGATGGATATGGCCGTATATGTGCCATACATTGTAGAAGTAGCCTTCCCATTCGGCAAGCGGATAATGGCACAGGACTATCTGCTTGTCATTATCCCTTATTTTCATTATCTGCCTGATTTCCTTGAAGTATTCGCGCACTTTCTTGTTTTTAAGGATGATGCCGTCGTGGTTTCCAGTAATCAGGTATTTCTGTCCTTTAAGTTGATCCAGGTACCATTCAGGGTTCTTGCCGGATGTGAAGGCAAAATCACCTATGATATATACTCTGTCATTTTCCGATACCCTTGAATTCCACAGCTCTATCAGGACATTGTCCATTTCTTCAGCGTCTGCAAACGGGCGGTGGTCGTAACGGATCATATTGGTGTGCCCAAAATGAAGGTCACTGATATACAGGTTCATGATGCCATACCTCCTGTTTATAATTTTCTATTTATTTATGTGGGACAATGCAGTCGAGGAACCATGATACATGGATGCCCCTGAATCCTGCCTCAGCTATATCGAACAGGGTGTTGTGATTGTCTTCCACGAGCGCCATCTCAAACGGGTCGTACCCCAGTTTTGCCTGCTGCTCTATCATATACGGCTTCTTGTCGGCAGATCTGGAGACAAACTTGATCTTTGAAAAACTGTCACCGTAATTGTCCAGTATGAACTTCATCTTGGACGGCATCTCATCTTCCGTGGTGGCTGAAAGTATGCATACCGGGATACCGGCATCTTTCAGTTCTCCTATCCATGCCTTGAGCGCCACAGGGGCATAGCATTCGGAGTACGCATTGATATTGTTGTCGACAAATCTGTCCCATCTGGGGTTTTCCGTAAACGGGACTATCTTCCGGTCTTTGCCGAGCGGGTATCTCGGGACTGAAAGTACCCCGTCTACATCGAAATAGACTATCTTAAGCTCATTTAATGGAACATAGCTGATAGCAGTGACCGACGAAATTACAGGCGAGGTTTGAACAGCAGGGCTAACTGAATCGACGGGGATGCGTCCTAAAAGCCAGTCCACTGATATGTTAAAAACATTACTTATATTTACCAAATTTTTAGTAGTCGGAATTATACGCCCTTTCTCATAGTAATGTACCATGGATTGTGTTATGTTACAGCGTTCTGCAAATTCTTTCTGGGTAAGGTGCACCTGTTCCCTGAGTGTCTTAAACCTGCTTCCTATTACTTTTCCATCAATGCTGCTCCCCATGGGATCGACCCTCCTTTACATTTTGTTCTTCGAGATTAAATATGCCCATGTTTCCCGTCCGGCAGCCTTCCCCGAACGGTTACATGGGCACTGATAATTTAGTTTGCAGTTAACTATGATATCCCATAAGAATTGTTCACAGCTCTTCTTCATCTGCCTGGCGGCTTTCTCTGACGCTCAGGTAACAGTCAACGGCCTGACTGATGTTTTCCGGGAGCGTATTATAGGGATTGTTCAATGCTATACGGTCATAGATGTCCCAGAATGAGCCAAGTTCCTCTTCTGTAATATAGAACGGCGACTCGACTTCTTCCAGTTCTGTCACATCTTCTGCGCTGAAGTGGATGTCCGCGTTCTCATATGTGAACATATAATCCGGGCCCTCAGGCTGAGCCTTTATAGCGTTAAGCATCTTGGCGGCAAGCTCGTCACAATGGAGAGTTGAATCGGAGAAATTGCGGGTTTCAAGAGTATGGCAGCGGTCAAGTATCCTGCTGAACTCTGCGGCGCTGAACCCGATGTTTTCGCCAAGGGCAACCGTGCTGCACTTAGGATTGCGCATGACGGGATCGTGGCTGCATCCGACAGGCTCTATCCCGCGGGACTCGTACTCTGCAGACTGAAGGTCGGTGTGCATCATGTCCCTGCAATATATGCCCGCATAATAATCCTGCCATGCGATGTCGTTGACCTGGATGGGGGTCTGCCATCTTCCGTTAACCTTTATCTCATTAGTGTCGAAGTCGAAATTGAAATAATCCCTGCCTGTGACCCCGACGAAGTGACCCGAGCCGTCATGGTAGTCAACCCATAAGGGCTCTGTGGCCACGTGCCTGATGTACTTCATATCTTCAGGTGCCATGATGTCACGCAGACTAAGATGCTGCATAATCATTCCTCCTTCTTGTTCCATTATGGTATCCGAGCCCTATATGCCCTATTCTATTCCAGCCTCGTCACGTGCCTCATATCCGAGGACTTCATACTTCAGGTCCCTGTTCGCTGAACTGAGCATACTGTCGTCACAGCAGGTTATGATCTCTCTGATGTCAGCGCCCGGTATAACCGAGGCAAGGAAGTTGGCCAGCTCGTCGGGCTGATTGTTCTTGTAGCTATATGCGTAATCGACTAATTTCTCTATAAACGCTATAGGCATGATATCATCCCCGGACTGCTTGTCATAGCAAAGCATCCCGACATACCTGTCGGTGTCAAAGCCTTCGGGCAGGCTTATGGATTCAGGGAACATTGTCCCGAAATTCAGCACGCCGCATTTCTCATATGCCTTGAAATTGAGGGCGAGAACGGTCTTGACATCTTCAAGGGCCTTAATGAAGTTTGCGATCTTAATGTCGGCTGGGGCGTCGGAATAGATATATTTTTCATTTAACTCATTTATTGCACTGTCGATGCTTTTGAAAAGGTTGAATGCTTCTTGTCTATTGCCTTTGAATATGGCATTATATTTGTAGTAGACACTGTCTGGAAGTGGTGTATCTGCTATGTGGTTGTGCTCAAGACATTTTTTTACGTCGACGGGGAACCAAAAGGTTGACTTGATGGTTTCGAGTAATTTATCGGCAAGGGCGCCGGGAGTACGGGCTTCTTTTCTCATGGCTGCGCTTACCGCATCGTCGAGGTAATTGTCCAGGCTTTTATGCGTAGCATTAAAACATTCACGGTCAACGGTGGTTATGAACGCACGTATCTCATTATCTGAGGTGCGGTCGAGGTGGCACGGGATATAGCCGTACTCGTTGCCATCCTTGGACACGTAGAGGTCTAATAAGACATTGTATTCCCCTTTGGTGAGCTTTTCTATGTTCATATAGCCATAGGAATATGGATACTCCTGCAGGGCTGTCGGGGCAGTCTGCTGCGGCTCCGCCAGGAAGTCTAAAGGGATACTGTCAAGCTTGATGCGGACGGATGGAAATATCTGCAGGTCGGTAAATGAACGGACCGCCTTAAGACTGGTTTCAGCATCACTCCACTGGAACGCGTCGGGGAGCCTGAAACGGGGCGCATGGGTCTGGTCGGCCAGGGTAGCGAACTGTTTTTGGGACTGCTCCTTCCTGGTTGCGTTATCGAAATACCGTTTGCCTTCAAAGAAACGTTCAAGATAAATATCGTCCTCTATATTGTTGAGAAGGTGTTCCACCGGGATCGAGCCGGGCAGATCCTTGATAGATTCGTTGACCTGTCTTATAAGGCTGGCGCGGGCCTCGTAGTCTCTCATGTCGTTCATAGTATAGCTGGCGGAACGGTTCTCGTTAAAATCATAGGCAGTGATAGTGGGCTCTATTCCCCATTCCTTGTGCCTGAGCTCAACAGAATATGTATAGACATGGTCATCAGGCTTTCCCTTCCCGAGTAAGTCGTATGCCAAACCACGAAGGCTGTCGTTCGGCTCTATCTCGAACGATATGGCTGCCTTATTCTTGTCATCATACAGGTTCTCTAAGTATGTTATGCATTTAGCTTCATAGCCTCTGCTTATTATCGGCTTGAAGATAGCCTCATCAAAATTGAAGATAGCCGCATTAAAATGTGTGTTCATGATATCATCCTTTCTGCCAGGGGCGGTGGTGTCTCTGCATCCCTGCTGGCCGCATCTCGCATATGTACGCCGTCAGGTCTGCCTGCTGTGCAGGAATATGCTCCCGTAGGCTTATTTGGGAAAAATAAAAACACCGCCCTCCCTTAAGGGAAGACGGCACTTGTCAGCCTGGTCTACTGGAGGCTGTCCATGGGGATTGCCTCGTACTCATATTCGCTCTGCTCTACGCACTCAAAATCGTCAGGGCTGATGTTCTTTTTTGCATAATTGATAGCATCCTCAGGCGAGTCTGCGTTCACGCCGTCAGCTACATATGTTTCCTTGTGTGTTCTTATTATTCTGTACTCCATGCTTTGTTTCTCCTTTTGTTATTATTTGGTGCTTACGCTTTTTAATATGCATCGCGACTTCATAATGAAACGGTGAGATCATGGAGAGCGTTCCCAGAGGGATTCGAACCCCCATCTCATGGTTCGTAGCCATGCCGTCTTTCCGTTGACTATATGGGAACAAAAGCACGCCCTGAAGGAATCGAACCTTCGCTATACGGTTTTGGAGACCGACCTGCTGCCATCTACAATAAGGGCGCATAACTTATACAAGGCTGAGCACGGGACACGTCACGGCGGAACCGACTGGGCGTAAGGGAGTCGAACCCTTCCCTCCAGGGTCAAAGCCTGACGTGCGACCGATACACTGATGCCCAATGTTCCTGACAGGTCTCGAACCTGCATTCTTTTCCTTAGGAGGGAACTGCGTTATCCATTGCGCCACAGGAACAAAAAACGCGTTTTCGTGCGAAACCAGCCTTGAATATTTCGTGATTTCGTGCAAAGCGTAGCAGGCCCCACAGGATTCGAACCTGCAATCTACTGGTTCAGAGCCAGTTGCGATACCGTTACGCCAAGGGCCTTCATCTGTTTTACCCAAACTCCGTAAAACATTATATTTTACGGATATTTGGTAAAAACGACCGGGGAGGGATTCGAACCCATCGTGTCCATGTTTCAGGTACCATATGCTTTCGGGGCATCGCCGTTAAACCGCTCCGGCACCCGGCCAGATTTTTATATAGCTGGGGATGCAGGGGTCGAACCTGCGCTCACCGGAGTCAGAATCCGGCATTTTACCAGTTAAACTAATCCCCAAAAGAGACCCCGGTGGGATTTGAACCCACAACAATGACATCCCAGGGTTGCAGCCTGGAGCCTTCCCATTTGGCTACGGGGCCATAGCGGCGAGAGGGGGATTTGAACCCCCATATCAATTACGAATACCGGATTTCAAGGCCGGCGCTGTACCAGTTGAGCCATCTCGCCATATATATATATTGATGTTCCCGTACAATGCAATTCTTTACCGAGGCTGTACGGAAACGATATCCCCAGCGGGAGTCGGACCCACATCTTGAGCTTAGAAGGCAAAAATTCTATCCGTTGAACTATGGGGATATAGCGATCACGCTCAGACTTGAACTGAGACACCCTCCTCTTACGAGAACGGTTACTGGAGCCTTAGCGGGGCCCTGCCTTACCAATTAGGCTTACGTGACCATTATTCCGGGGCATGCTTCCCCGAGCGCCGCCAGAAGGACTCGAACCCTCATGCCATTACGACCCTGCACCTCCAATGCAGTGCTCTGCCATTGAGCGATGGCGGCATATGTCAGTTGCTTTCAGAGCAACTTTTCGGATTAAATTCCTGTTTTTTACAGGAAGTACTTGACAAAACGGCTGCGTGCAGTTTGCGTACGCAGTGCGTACGTAATCCATGTTCCTGCAAAAAGAAAAAGGCCTCCGGATATCCCGGAAGCCCCTTCCCTGAACCTACACTCTGCGAATGTAAGGGATTCGACTTATACTGCGGAGGCGGTGTCCGCACGGGATGTCCAAATTCCACGCCAATAAGACCAGCGCTGTGAACTCTGGCTCTGACATGATCTTTGTGAACGTCTCATTGTTGCGTACATCGTCTTTTCCTCCTGTATCTTTTCTGTATATTTTTTATTTTTCCCTGTGTTTAACAAATGTTCAATATCAGCCTTGTCTCGGGTACACCGTCCCGGTGCTCCCAAATGCCGTTTACATACATATAGTCTTTGAGAAGCCATCTGTGGTGGGCTATGATCTCCCCGAGTATGCCCCTTGCGTCTGCGTCGGGATACCATTCATACCACATGAGCCTGCCCTTGCCTTCGCTGTTCTTCATCTTAAGGTACTGCTCAACCGTGTAACAGACTGTGACTTCTTCATCATCGCATGCGGCCCTCTCAAACTGGTCTATGGGGACATAGCCCATCCTTTTCTTAAAGGATTCGTATTCCCTTTCTATCTGACCGAACTCGATCTCATAGACGTTCGTGTACAAGGGGTCGCGTTCTTTTCCATCCTCATCCTCCCAGAGATAATCCTGGAGCTCAGGGGAGACATCTTCCCTGTTCACTACGTTACAGTTGCAGTTGTCTATGTTGTCCGATATAAACCCTGCGGAACAGCTATATGTTGCCGCTACGCGCTTCTCGGCATGACGGTTGAGGCATTCCCATTTGCCGTCCTTATTTTTTACCTCGCTGTAGAAATAATAATCAACGCCCATTTTTCGTGCCCTTCCTGTCATATATATCGTACATCAGATCTGTATTGTTTACATCTGCCGATAATATGTCTCCGGCACATGCCGGATAGGACTACTTGCTTATCCTGTCTGCGACGGATGATGCCACCCATGATGAGGGCTTTGTCTCACAGTCGTAACCGAGCGACTTGATCCAGCCGACAAGCTCGGGGATGAGCTCCTTCGTCTTGCCGTGGGGGTTGCTGCCCGCGTCGACATGTATCGAGAACATCATGTCCATGTACACTTCAGGGTATCCCTCAAGCAGTTCAAGCAGCCTGTCGGCCACCCTGAGGCTCTCTTCCGTCTCCGTATGGAGCTTCACCCTTACGTCCCGTATCTTGCCGATACGGCTTACCTCGTAGAAGAATATCCCTCCGTGCCCCTCGCAGTATGCCGCTATGACCGTTACCATCTTGGTATCGGAGAAGTTCTGCGAATCGGTGCCGACTATGACACGGAAAGGAGACTCATACTTCTTCATTCTGTTGTAATATTCCGCTACCTTGCCAGGCACCTGGTCCAAGGTGAGCATGCCAAAAGTCTTGCTGACAAACATGGCGTATACCTTCCTTTCGGAAATGGCCCCAGTGGGATTTGAACCCTACATTACAGCCTTGAAAGGGCTGTGAACTAAGCCATTATTCGATGGGGTCTTCTCTCGTATTCAGTTTTTCTTCACTTCTTTAAGGGGACTGTATGTTCCATATGATCGGTTTATATGCCACAATTTTGAAATTATTCCTGATTTGTGGCACATAACAGGATGTCACGTATAATCCCGAGTGTGCCCAGGGGGACTTGAACCCCCACGAGTCTAAAGCTCACCGGATCCTTAGTCCGGCGCGTCTACCATTCCAGCCATAGGCACGTAAGTACGGGCGATGGGGGTCGAACCCATGAGCGTGTGCCACGGCATTTTGAGTACCGCCTCTGTTCCTTTCGAGTACGCCCGCGTGGGCATAGGGAGATTTGAACTCCCACCCTTCATAGAGGACGGCTTCTGAGACCGCTGCGTATTCCGTTCCGCCATATGCCCATAGTAGCGCAGACGGGACTTGAACCCGCAAAGACTCTAAGGCCTATTGGTTTTTAAGACCAACGTGTATTCCGTTCCACCACTGCGCCATAATCAGTATTCAGTTGTAAGCGACCGAGTCGCAGTGATAATCGTAGCAACATATATCTGTCTTCCTTTCATTGTTTCTTGATCTGAAATGCCGAGGTTCATAAGTCGGGCCCCACGCTACACATTCCGCCCGTGCACAGGCGAGGCGCATTTGTTCTCAGCCTCCCGGCGCACCCGCATCAAGGGGATGCCGCCGAAGCTCCAGTAGGGATTCGAACCCTCATCAACTGCTTACAAGGCAGCCGCACTACCATTATGCTACAGGAGCAAAAGTACCGCGAGAATAACGGTATGTACAACACTCTTTAGGAACCTTATTGGTTAGTCCCGTTTCCACACGCCTTTCGGCGAGTAAGTGCCATGCGGGCTTTTCTCAGGTAGCCTTTCCTGTGATAATCCGAAACTACTCGACCTACTTTTCTGCCTCACAAGAGATGTACGGTCTCTCATAATGCCTACTTGTTCAATCAAACGGCTCTGCCTTGCGGGCTCGGCCGCTCCACATTGGGTTTCCCCTGTGGAATTACCGCATTTTCATTCCGGATTCCTACTGACTTTTGCTTTTTGCTGTCTTTGTAGGATTTGAACCCACGACGATCTGCTTCGCTAGCAAACGCTCTTCCAGCTGAGCTAAAAGACTGTTGACTGTAGATGTGCAGTAGGATCAGTTCCGTGACCTTTGGAGCCATAGAATGCTGAACACCTACCATGTGCTTTCCTTTGCATCGTACTTACACTGCCCGCCACGGTCTCCCGTGCCGGACTGGATGCCGCCCTCGCCTGCTGAGCTCGGACTGCTCATCCCTGATCATCCCTTTATCGTGGCTTCCCGTTTTGCGCCCTAACCAGTCCTTGCGGAACACCATCTTCAGCGGTCGCCCCGGATGGCTTCGTCATTAGGCGGAAAACTCAGGACAGGGAGTCCATCTCTGAACTCAGGCCCCTTTTCAGAGCCCTGTCGGATGATCATTGCTTATTCTTGCCTGTCATGTCGCCATGACGGGTGACGGCTTGTCGCACCGTCTTTCGGCATGTTACCATGCCATATCGGCATAAGCACCAATCTGGTACCCTCGCTCAGGGTGAGACCACCTTGAGAAAAAGTACGCGTTACCCGTACGGGAATTGAACCCGTGCCTCCGGCTTGAGAAACCGGCGTCTTAGCCCCTTGACTAACGGGCAGGCAGGACGATGGGGATCGAACCCACGACCTCCAGAGCCACAATCTGGCATGCTTCCAGCTGCACCACATCCTGCATATATTTCATTATATCTTCACTATTGTTTCACTATTCAGATCGGGAGAGAGGGAGTCGAACCCTCCGTATCCTGTCCGCCAACGGCTTATAAGGCCGCTGCTCTTACCGCTGAGCTACCTCCCGTTATCTATGGACTGTAGCTGTACGTATTCGTCTGTTCATTCTTTCCTCCTTTCTCCTGCCGGGTTTCCCGACAGAAGAAAACATTTTGCGTGGCGGGACTGACAGCCCCGTTTTTGGGATTATCGGCAGTAAATGTGATTTTCTGCCAAAAGTCCCGAGTTGCGGAAATGGGATTTGAACCCATGACCTCCCGGGTATGGACCGGGCGTTCTCGCCGCTGAACTACCCCGCAATCAGCGTTATCGCAGGATACGCATGGTATCCGTGCAGTCGGAATAGCGGGACTCGAACCCACCACCTCACGGTCCCTAACCGCGCGGTCTGCCAACTGACCTATATCCCGATAATCACAAGGGCTTTTGCCCAATCCCTCCCATGGGAATCGAACCCACCTGGTCAAATGACGCGGGATTTACAGTCCCGCCCGTCTCCATAGCGGTCTAAGAAGGGCTGTTAATTGCTAAAATAATAATAGCCGTCTTCCATATCAGTCATCCTTTCTTTATTTTATTCTGGCATGCCGTGTATCGTATCCGGGCCTTCCTGCAATCAGGACGTTCTATCCTTGAACTATCATGCCGAGTGCCTGTGACAGGCTTCGAACCTGCAACCTCCCGCTTAAGAGGCGGGTACTCTGCCAGTTGAGTTACACAGACTTTTAAGTGCATCCGATGGGATTTGAACCCACATAGGCGCGTGCCCGCACGATTAAAAGTCGTGTGCCATACCCATTATTAGGCGACGGATGCATTTCATTTAGGTTTTCGTGACTTTCGCTTCTGTTTTCGTTTCATATCTTGTTCTCCTTATCTTTCTCCTGTTTCTCCCAAACGTAACTGTTGTCCGGGAGTATTGGACATCATGGAATCGAACCATGGCAATCCGCGTATCAGACGGAGTCCCTACCATTAGGATAATGTCCAGAGCCCGTAACGGGGATCGAACCCGTATTTCCTGCTTGGAAGGCAGACGTCCTTGCCGTTGGACCACACGGACTTATGCGGAGTTGGCAAGTTTTGCCAACTACTTGGCAAGTTACTTGTCAAACTGGGGTAAAACTTATCAACTCCGATGCAAATGCAAGAGCAAGTAACGGGAATTGAACCCGCATCTCATGCTTGGCAAGCATACGTCATATCCATTAGACCATACCTGCATAAGGGGAATTTTCGGGGTGAAGGGAGTGCCTGTTTCCATCCATCCCTACTCGTTCCCAAGTACCGGCAGAGGGGGTCGAACCCACGGCCTCCTGCTTGTAAGGCAGGCGCTCATCCCAACTGAGCTATACCGGTATATGTGGCACTTGCCGTGCCGATGGCGGGTACGGGATTTGAACCCGTGTCAACGGTTTATGAGGCCGTGCTGGAGCCGCTCCAGTCCAACCCGCAGTCGAAAACGTAAGACTCGAACTTCTCCTCTGCCTCCCGAAGGCAGCGTGCTGCCGATTACACCACGTTCTCGTTCCGGTATCCGCTGCTCTTTAGAGTGAGCATGCGGACCAGATATCTCTCTGCCAAGGACATGGTCACAAGACTTGGCACGGGGCACTTTCACGAAGGTATTGCCAGTTACCTGTTCGTTTATCCTCCCCGCTGACTCTGGCAAATTCTATCCATGTCTTTAATGGACCTTATGGGTATCGAACCCATCTGAATTCCTGCTTGCAAAGCAGGCGACCACCCCGATGCAGTCCCAAAGCCCATTTCAAAGGTATCACCGGAGACAGCCTGCCGACGCTTTTATTGCGCCGGCTGCGTCATCCGGACGAGTGTAACTCCTCCTGGCCAAAACATTCATTTTATCCAGGTGACGTTTTGCAGGGCTGCCTGAGCAGCCAAGTGTGGACCTCCAGGGAATTGAACCCTGCTGACTATCCTGCTTGCAAGGCAGGCGACCACCCCATGCAGTCCCGAAGCCCATTGGAGAATAAGGCAGGCTGATTAACGACGGTCACCCTTTGATCCTGCCTCGTCGGGACAGGTACCAGTATCCTCAGCGATCTGTACGGGATTCGAACCCGTCTGATTTCCTGCGTGACAGGCAGGCGGCCACTCCCAGCAACCCCACAGACCGATAATCGCTATTAAGTTTTTAATGGCGGAAAGTGCGCCGGGCAGGATTCGAACCTGCAGTGCCCGAAGGCGACGGGGTTACGGCCCGCTGCGATAGCCAGTTCCGCTCACCGACGCATATCACTTAAAATATACGCCGTAATAATAGGTATCCATACGTTGTTCCTTTCCGACATACATTGTATGTCATTTCTAATAGGGCTGAGTGCCCGCTGTTGGTGTCGATCCAACTCCTCCGGTATTTCACACCGGTGCTTCTACCGAGTTAGCTTAACGGGCTAAATAAAGTCATCCTCGCCCCTGCTAAATCGCTTGCTCATGTGCATTTTCCTCCTTATTTGTGCAGATTTTTGCTATTTTGGGCATTTTTGCCTGCATTTGTGTAAATTTCGGGTTGTTTTGTGCAGGTCTTTCCCTGCCGTGTTTCGCCTTATCCGACCATGGATTACTGCCCGGCCACGGGGAATCTCTTTGATCTGGTTAAGAACTTTATCTTTTCAGCGTATGGGTGCCTGTTCCGTACGCCGAGCTGGAATGACAGGACTTGAACCTGCAACCTTCCGGTTAACAGCCGGCTGCTCTACCATTGAGCTACAAACCAATAATCATTTTTTACATATAAGAAAAGCCGCCTGAGTTTTTAAGCTCGGCGGCTGCTGTTATCCTATTTCTGCACCTGTTTAGTGCTTACGAGGATTCAGGGTATCTTCTCATCCTACCCCTCCCAGCTTCCGCCTGGCCATATTCTCTTTTCCTCCGTCCGCCGGCTGTAAATCAGCTATGAGCGCAAAATGCAGACTAATTTCAGGGCGCACGAAACCGAGCATATCGCATGAATATGCATAAGGCTTATTGGTGTTCCATGATGTTGTTTGACCCATAGTTCTCATAACTGATCTCCTTAGCTGTGTTCTCCTTAATCTGATGTCTGCGGGGCTTTGCTCTCGCCAGTCCTTCTTTGTTACGTTAATAATATGTACCACCTGTTCGCTGAAATGCCTTCCCCGAAAGGATGTCACATATGCGAAAAGAGTGCCAACACTACACCTGGATCAAATGCTCCTAAGCGCTCAGTCGTCCTTCAAGGTGTCAACAGGCATTTCATTAAGATGTTTTCGCTCCATGTGTAGGGCAGGCACTCCCTTCACTGTCACCTATATTATCACATATATTCGAATATGTCAACCCCTTTTTTCAAAAAATTTTGTAAATTTAATTTCCATACCGGACGCCACTTAAAATTGCATTAAGGCTGA
>Ga0310696_10006150_pt1 | contig 14307 bp, 10 predicted proteins | sample AusTroGonzalo_MG_4_FD_203885 | JGI IMG/M metagenome (GOLD analysis project Ga0310696, IMG submission 203885) | Bovine rumen microbial communities from tropical cattle in Woodstock, Queensland, Australia - Gonzalo_02 (v2) (version 2) | ecosystem: Host-associated > Mammals > Digestive system >...
AAGAAATTCATATTCCTTCAATCCGCGCATCAGCGGCGTCATCACCACGCCCATCGGACCCACATGGCTCGAATCATAGGCATAACCGCCTATGTTTTTGTAAATCGGGCAAACATTCACGCAGGCGCTGCAATGGATGCATGACATGATTTTACGTTGTTTTTCTTGGGCAAGTACCTCCGAACGGTCGTTGTTAAGCAAAATGACAATCATCTGTTCTGGATTGCCTTTCTTGGCTGGACCGAAAGTGATGGAATTGATGGCCGCCAAGCATTGTCCTGTCGCATGAGAAGCCAATAAAGGCAGCAATCCACCCAAGTCGTCCATCGAAGGGATGACCTTGGCGATACCTGCCACCACAATATGAATCTTCGCCGAAGAAGTGGCTTTTAAAATGTTGCCTTCATTTTCTGTAAGCACTACGCCACCTTCTTCTGATAAGAGAAAATTGGCTCCCGTAATGCAAGCTCCAACTTTTTTCATCTCCTCCGATACCTGATAGCGAACGAAATTCAACATCTGCTTCACTGAACTTTCAGGCTTCAGCTTGTATTTTTCAGTCAACAGCCCATTGATTTCCTCCTTAGAAAACTGAATAGCCGGAGAAAGCGGATGATAGGCTTTCAAATCTTTGGTTTTCAGCGCAAAACGTGAACTATTGGTTTCAACTAAGTGAATGTTTTTCCGGTTCAGGAAAGCATTAAGGTCTATTTCATCGAGCACGGTGGAATTGGAACGCGCCACCGAGTTGACTTTGGCTCTCACCAAAATGTCGAAAATTTCTGCGTGGGCGTCTTCGGCATCGCGAGCCCATAACACCTTGCCACCATTTTCAGTGAAGTGTGTCTCAAAGTCGACCAAAAGTTTTTCAAGGCTCATCAGTGACTTGTTGCTCAAGTTGAAAGCCCTCTCTTTTTCAAGGTGCATATTCCTGTAGTTCACTTTACCCTTGGCAAAATTTTTCTCGTAACAACTTGTGTTGTAGTTGATTTTCTGCCAATGTTCCTCGTCAAACGAAATCTCGCAGGCCTCGTTGAATTGTTCTTTCATCGTACTCATAATGCCTCCTCAATTTGTTCTATTTTTTCCACCCTTCTTGTATGCCTTCCGCCATCGAAAGGGGTGTTCAGAAATGTCTGAACCATCTCCCAAGCCAATTCATTGGAAATGAAACGCCCAGGCAAAGATAGAATGTTGGCGTCGTTGTGGCGACGGGCCAATTCTGCCAGCTCAACATTCCAGCACAAGGCTGCACGCACATGATGATGATGGTTGGCCGTCATTTGAGCGCCGTTTCCGCTGCCGCAAAGGATGATTCCCATGGGATATTCGCCATGCTCAATGGCAGAAGCCAATGGATGAATCATGTCGGGATAATCGACACTTTCTGTCGAATGGGTGCCGTAATCCTTCACCTCATAACCTGCTTCTTGCAGCTTTTCAATGAGGTATTGTTTCATCTCGAAACCGCCATGATCGCTTGCTATAGGAATTATTCGTTTCATTTCACCGCTTGTTGATAAATTTTTCGCAAAATTAAGCTTTTTCATCATTCAAAAACCTTTACTACGCTATTTATGAAACACTTAATCGTAGCAGTGAATTTTGGCGTTTTTGCCACAACCAGCAATGTATCAAAATAATACGAAGTTATCAACAGAAAAAGTGTTGATAACTTTTTCATTGGGTGATTAAATTGTGGGTACTGTTGACAACTTTTGTATTCACTTCAACTCATCACAACGTCAACTGAAAAATGAACATAAAATGGGATAAAATGACCTGTTTTTACCCGATTTTTCATTTTTCAACGAATAAATGAAACTGCCCAAATTTTTCTGTTTTTGAAGTGGTTATCCCTACGCAAGTAACTACCTTGAAATAGGGATAAAAAAAGCAAGGTTTTTAATGAAAACTTATCAACCAATTAACAGCCTTTTATTAATCATCACCAATAATTAATTTATAAAGATTAATAATGATTAATGGTTTGCTTGTAAAAAAACTGCTTTTACAAATCTGTAAAAGCAGTCATGATTATAGTCAATTGTCATGAAAAAAACGCAATCAATAATAGATAATATTAAGGTCGAGGCGTTTTTGTTGAAGTTGGGATATTTTCTTGCTGTTGAGCTTGGTGTTGTAAGCTTTCAGGTTTTTCAGCTTGGGCAGGTTCTCGATAGGTGCAAGATTTCTCACATCCGTGTTGTTGATGTATAGGTTTTCAAGGTTGACAAGGTTTTGCAGAGGTTTCAGTGCCTTAATGTTGGTACCGGCAACGTTCAATGTCACCAAATTGATCATTTTCGAGATGGGTGCCAAATCGCTTATTTGAGTGTTTTCGATGTCTAAAACTTCCATCTGAAGGTCATTTTCCAAGGGTTTCAAGTCACTGATAGGGTTGTTTTGCGCATATAGTTCTCTGAGGTAAGTTTTATTAGCCAAAGGACTGAGATCACGAACACCTTGGTTGTTGATGATAAGGCTTTCCAACCAAAGATGGCTCGAAATAGGTGCTAATGAAATGATGGGATATTCCGGTGTGATGTCAATTTCCCTCAAATCGGCTATTTTTTGCAGTTCCAGGGCATCAGGTTCATCGTCATACTTTAACGTGATCTGGTTCCTGAAAATAGCTTTCCAAATGTCGTCAAGGCCATACCACCAATTTTGCAATTCCTCAGTACGATAAACCACTGTCACTTGACGCTGTTTTTCCTTCAATGCATTGACTTCTTCTCTTGTAATGCTCGTGTTGTCGGCCATGATGATCTCAATGTTGTCATCGTTGATAAGCGGTGTCAGGTCTTTTACGGGCGTACCAATGATGCATAGTTTTTTGAGGTTTTTCATGTCTTTCAACGGCTCAATGGAATTGATAAAGGTGTTCGTAATATCCAGCGTTTCCAAGTTGCCAAGACTTTGTATGGCAAACAAGTTGTTGATTTCCGTGTTGGCTATGTTTAGCGACTTCAAATTAGTCAAACGGCTGACGGGCATCAGGTTTTGAATATAGGTGTTGTCAGCAAGCGTAAGATCCTGCATGTTTATGATTTGGTGCAGTTCTTCGGTGGTTGGTTCGGTGTCAATCGAAACTTGTTTTGAAAACACGGCTTTCCAATAAATTGGTAGTTCGTCCCACCAGTTTCTCAAAGCTTCTGTGTCGTATATAACCAACGTGAAGCGATTTTCTTTAGTAAAGGCGCTGGCTTCGGCATCACCGATTCTGGAATGATCACAGTAGATTTTTCCCAGTTTGCGGTTATTTTTCAACGGCGTAAGGTCGTTGATATTGGTGTTGCTGCAATAGAGCTCAGTCAGGTTTTCCAATTGGCTCAAAGGCTCCAAATTGATAACAGCAGTACCCGAAATATTGAGGCTTTGCAGGTCTTTCAACTGGCTCAAAGGTGTCAAGTCGCGAATGGAGGTTTTGCTCACGTCAACAGAAGTCAGTTGTGTCAGGTCTTGCAATGGCACAATGTTTGAAATTTTGCATCCACTCAGGCTGATGTTGGTTAGACTTGTACAATTCTTCAGATTTTGCAGCCTACTAACCATAGTGTTGGAAATGTCCAATTTTTTTAGGTTATGCAGCGCTTGCAGCACTTGAAGATCACTAACATCGGTATTAGCTATTTCCAGTTCCTCAAGGGTAATGCAGTATTTCAGAGATGAAAGGTCTTCAATTAAGGTTGAGTTGGCTTGAAGCACTTTCAGTTTGTTGGCGTTGCGCAATGCCGAAATATCATCAACTGAAGTGTTTGAAATATTAAGATAAGTCAAGTCTGAAAGTTCGCTAAGCGGTTCCAAATTGATGATTTCAGGAATATCAGAGATATCTACCAATTGCTTTTGTATGACCATTTTCAGCTTGTTGTCAAGTTCATTCATGTCGGCTTCGGTCTTGAAGAACTTGTCCTTTAGGATGGTTTCGCCAGTGATTGGATCCACAGCGGAATAAGAAGCCATGAAATCTGCGGATGAAATAAGTCCTACCGTGGATAGAGGAACGCTGTCATAAAGCTTAATGTCATTTCCCAAGCGTTTTTTCCAGTTCATAGACAAACCGTTCCACCAGTTGCGCAGTGCTTCTTTCTCGTTGATTTTTGTGGTATAAATGCTCGCGATTTTCAAGCTGCTATTTTTCCTGTCCAAATTCACTTCCACGAAACGGTTTTTGATATTATCAACGACTTCATCGTTGATGGTCTTGGCTGTCAGTTTTCTTGACATGGTAGCCTTGTAATAGATGCTACCGTCATCGCGCGTATTGCTCGTAATGCTTTGGATATCAAACTTGAAAATGGCGTATTTGAAGAAAAAATCAATGTCTTTCAAGTAAGCCTGTACGTCTTTATTAATAGGTGTTTTGCGGTTCACGTCGAGGTCATCCTCCACCTGCACCTTGTCATCGATGAAAATCTTGCTCCAGCTTTCAGTGAACACGATTTCCTTCTCCAAGGCGGTTGTCGTGCTGTCGCCAATGAAGTTCAAGGTTTCCTCCAAATAAGTCAACAGGTTTTTCACCTCTGCCTCATATCGAGCATTTTCTTCTTTCGACAATTTTTGGGCTTGACCTGCCATGCAAAGGCAGAAAATCATAATAAAGAGCGTTGCAGTCTTTTTCATGGTTGATAGAATTTAATAAGGTTGCTTTTTTCCTTTTCGGGCATGTAGATGACATTCGACATGAGCCATCCCGAGTTAAGGCCCGAGCGGTTGAACCAAGATACTTCAAAATACCAGTCCTTGATTTGCAAAACATGGAATTTTACCGCGTCAACATGCTGAAACACAAGGTGTCCCCGCTTGATTTCGTAGAAAAATATGGTCAGGTAGTCGGGTTGGTAATCCTTGGAAGCATAATATTCAATAACATCGGCATTTTGGAAAGCTTTGTAAATGTTCATAAAATCAAGCTCATGGCTCATGGGATGGAGAAAATATTTCTCCTTCTCAATTGTATCCGCAACAGGGAAGAGCTCGCTGAATTCGGAACAGTATATGTTAGTTAACACCCATTTCGAGCCCAAACCGTCCTTTTCCACAGCAAGGAAAAGCATCACATTGATGGGCTTCCCATTATATTTAAAGGTCGTAGAAACTTCTGAGTACCAGCGTCCTCCATGAAAGTTCATATAAGTGGAGTCGCTTTTGGTGACGTCTTCGATGAAATAACGTTGCAGCTCGGTCTGTGTGCCATATTTTTCTTGGTCGAAAAGAATAGGCAGCGACTTCTTGCGCATCTCATTGCTATGATAGCGTGGGTCTTTCGGGTTGAGCTGTTCGCCAAATTGGTCTTCCTCATAATTGAAGCGACGTATAAACTGGCCCATCTGTTTCGTCATGGCGTAGAGCTCCGTCTCATCCATCTTAAAATCGCCAATGGTTTGGGCGAAAGCGTTCCCTGACAGCAGGAACACCACGGCAAGAAGCGTGATATTTCGAATTTTCATTCTCATTTTTTACCATGACTACTGACAGTGACCATGACTATAACCAGCGTGAAAGCGGTCATGGTCATGGTCAATGGTCATAGTCATATTACCTATTCGTGGTCTCTTTCACTCTCATGTCGCCAAGCAACACATCCCAGAAACCAATGGTGCGGCCTCCGATTTGCGTTTCTTTGCGCTTCACATAGACGGTGATGTCCTTCTTCGTAGTGTCCTTATACACCAAATTGCCTTCGGCATCATAGCCGCGGAAAGTTTGGAAGATGGTGATGACACCCACGTAGGTTCCGTCAGGCTGGCGCTGCAAGTCGCTGACATACTCGATGTTGTACCATTCAATCTCGACGCGGTCGTAGTTGAGGCGCATCAAGTGCTCCAAGTACTTGCGCACGCGATAATAGGTGATGGTGTTAGAGCTGAGCGAAGAAACACCGATTTCGGCATCACTCATGAAGAGTTCCTCAGCGCGGTCGATGACACGGTTGGCCTCGCTAAAAGGTGTTTCCTTTGATCCAACGATTTTGATGTATTTACTCAAGTCGCGCACCTTTTCCAAGGCAAGGCTGTCAATGGCCTGCTTGCGTTCGAAACTCAGTTCATCTTGGGCCATGGCCGTGCCCACGAAGCACAGCACAACGGCTAATGTGGCAATGATCTTTTTCATTTCTTTATCAGTTCAAGTTCGTTAATCTTTCCGTTTGCGTTGTATTTGATGTCGAAGATCTTCTCAGAAGCCTTCTTTTGATCCTTCACATAGTTGAGGTAATTCTCAATAGTGGTAGGTTTGTCGTAATCATTAAAGTCAGCGTTTTGCTTGATGATGATCAAGACAGGCACGTTGGCCGACTCAAACATTCCCAAGGTCTCATTGATGAGACGGTTGGCCTGTGAGGTGTTTCCGGCACGGGCAATGTTATTGAAGTTCTTCTCTAAAGTCACATTAATGGCCTCTTGCTCTTGTTGTTGGATTTTGTTACGTTCCTCTTCTTCTTTTTGGGCACGTTCGCGGGCTAGTTTCTTCTCCACTTGGAAGAGCAGGTCGTCCACTTCGGCGTTTTGCAGGTTCCAGTCTTTGATGGTCTGCACGCGGGCCTCTTTCTCTTCCAAGGTCCACAGGGTTTCGTCGTCAAGGATGGCGTTCAGGTCTTTGACGGCCTGTTCCACTCTTGATCTGTACTCGGCTTCGGCAGCTTCCTTAGCCAGTTGTTTCTTGCTCTTGCAACTTGTGGTGCCTCCGAGGGTGACAAACACCGCGAGGAGCACCATGATGACGGTTGTGATTCTGTTTTTCATTTCTTATTGATTTTTCTGTATAACTTCAAATGCTATAACTCAAAATGTTGAAATAAATTGCAAAGGTAGTGCTTTTTGCAAAAACCGTGCAAGTTTTTAGCTTAATAAGAACAAAAAAATCCCGCTACAAAGCTGCAGCGGGGAAACTTTTTTTACAAATCCACAAAAACCGCTTTATTCCTTCACCACCTTATCCGAAAACACCTTGCCGTCTTTCGTGGTGACGCGCAGCAGGTAAACGCCCTGCGGCAGACCTTTCAAGCTGATTTCGTTAGTGTTTTGGACGGTCTTCACCAATTGACCGAGGGCGTTATACACATAAACTTCCTTGGCGTTTTCGCCTTCGATGCGGACGAGGCCTGTGGTGGGGTTGGGATGGAGGACAGCGGCAGAAGCCTTGGTTTCTGTTTCCTCCACGCCAACCAATTCGGTTTCACCCCAGCGCAAGGGATAGTTGGGAATGGTGCAGTAGGCCGTTCTGTCGAAACCCCAATGGACAACCCTCTTTTCATCTTTGCTGGATATTTCTCTCGTATAAGTCTCAAACCAACCATAGTAATAACCATCTTCCCTCTGGATACGAAAACCATAATGATCATGACGATTTGGTATACTTCCCATCGATCCTCCCCAGCCGATGTAGTTTTTCCAGTCTTCCTCGGCAACTTCTGAGAGAACAACGTCTATGTTGTTCGATTCAACAATGCAAATCCTTGTATTGGTGTTTGCTGTTAAAAATTCAGGGTAACATATCTTTCCGCTTTTAACCATCCGCATCCTCAAGTCATCAGATTCGCCATCCGCATCAAGATCTATCCAAATGGGGCCTAGCTTCACCCAATAGGATAAGATGGAGTCTGGCTCGAAGTCCCTGTAGATGATGTCGCCCGTTTGGGCAATGGCTCTTGTGAAAGGTATGAATGCCAAAAGAGCAAGAATTAAAAATGTCTTTTGCATAATTTAATAATTTTTTAATGGTTTCTTTTTGTTTTAATTGCACTATTCAGGACAATCCTGCCTGATTACCGTAAACTCACATCCACTATTCGCTTGGAACGGGCTCGTGATTTCGAATGTATTGGCAACCCTAAAGGTCACCTTGTCCATATTCCCTATCGTAATAGTCCCATTGATAGGAGCTAAGGATATGGAATTCTTTACGGAAGGGTGAACAATAAAACTGTTCAAATCGTTTTGGCAAGTAATCACTTCATCATTGCCGCAGTCCCAATCCAATTGATAGACCCTGATGAAATCAATGGTCAAGGTGTCTGTGCCCATCCAACCTGGATCATATCCGATGACATTGTTATTGCCATCAGTGATTGGGATTACTCCATATCCGTCTATACCATAATTGGTTTTCAAAGTTAGAGGATGCCGGGGTATGTGGGTTTTGTCGTAAAAACTGCTCACCAATTCTCCGTCTAGATACAAATACACATGGTCGGGCATCCATTCGCATGAATAAGTGTGCCATCCACTTACATCCTCATGGTTATTGGGTATATGAGGATACACCATTGAATAGACATCGGTATAAGGATTAACATATTGTCCATGCAGGTTTTGACTTATAGCCGTTGAATAAAACCTTGGGTCTCCGGCTTCAGTTGCGTTGGGATTGGTGACTACCAACCAATCTGCTTCAGAGTCACCAGCAGACCATGAATACTCGACGATATCGATTTCCTCATAGAAAGTGTCTGGGGGATTCGGATTGGCATTCTGCAACCAAAACCCGCTATGAGCACCTTCGTGTTTCGGCAACTTGCATCGGATTTCAAAATAACCATATTGAAACTTCAGGTCGTTATCAATGGAATCTTTATAAGACTCTATGTAACCTGAAAAGTAAAACAAGCTGTCAGGTGAGGGATAAACGCCACCCATGAACCCAGGCAACGGATAATTGTTCTTCCAAAGAGTGTCACAGTATTCCCCCACAAGCTTCATCTCTCCTTCAGCAGGGCAGAAAAGGTTGTTTGCATACTGATACACTTGATACCAGCCCCATCCGTCTATCACGTCAAACCCAGGAAAAGCCATCCATGTATTAACGGGATTACTCAGCCAGGATTCATCCCAATGACGGTCCATCTCTGTGAAATCATCAAAAAATACCGTATCCCAGTTCCTGTCGTTCAAGTCAATCTGCGCCATCATATTCATGCTCAGCAACATTAGGCCGCAAAGATAAACAATCTTTTTCATGGCTGCAAGGGATTAGCGATTATTCTTCATCAGACCGTTTTCCTCCAAGACGGCCTCCAACTGGTCAATCCTTGCCTGTTGCTCCTTGAAAGCCTCGATGAGAACAGGAACGATTGCATTGTAGTTGATGGCAGTCCCGCCATCAGGGTTGTGACGGACAGCTTCTGGTAGCACTTCTTCCAATTCTTCTGCGAACATGCCGACAATCTTGTCTTTTGCTAGGTCTTTCAGCAAACCTTCTAAGGCTTCGGGCAGGATGTTTTCGTTGCCCTCGAGCTCTTCAGGGGTAATGCCTTCAAATTCGTTTGAGTCCAAATAATATCCTTTCATCCTAGATACAAGTTCGGACGCTCCTTCAATGGAATGACGGCCTTTCTCTTCGTTGTTGTTCGGAGAAAATGTTAGATAGTTGCCGTAGGCGAAAACATTGCCATTCCCCAGCACGTAGAAGCTGTGTTGGCTAGGTATCGTGATGTTGCCATCGAGCTTTACCGTCCATGACTTGACCAGCAGATGGCGTGCTTTAGCCAACGTGATAGATTCGTAAGCAGTTGCGATGTTAGGCTCTACCGACAAGGCTCCTAAAGGGGAAATTTGCATCCCGTTGATGGTTGTGGAGCTTTGGAAACTGATTTGCCCGTTGTTGTGTACCTTGAAAGCTGTCTGCGCTTGTGCCGCCATCATAAGTAGCATCAGAGCCATTGTGATAATTGATTTTTTCATTGCATTTAATTTATAAAGGTTAATAAATTGATTTAGAGTTGTTATTGGATTTCAATCCTATACCGTAAACTCACCATAACACTCGTCCCCGTTGGAGAGCGTAAAGGTGATGACTATTCCTTCACCACTTTATCTGAGAACACCTTGCCGTCTTCCAAAGTGACCCGCATGGTGTAAGCACCAGAGGCCAGGCCTTCCAAATAGAGGCTCTCCAAGCCGCTTCTCTGCGTCTTCACCAGCCGCCCTTGTAGGTCGTAAAGCTCTATTTGCTTGGGTGTTATGTCAGGAGAGTATTGCAGGTGCAGCTCGTCTTGGGCGGGGTTGGGGTAGTAGGCGTAAGGACGGATGATGAAGCCTTGCTCCTCCATGCCGTCATAGTCGTCGTTGACGATGAGGAAGAACACTTCAGGGCGACCCCAATAGGCTCCACAAACAGCCACGCCTCCATCGTCAAGGACGGTCATAAGGCTCCCGTGGCGATAGTAGCCTTCGGGCTCCAAACAGAAGCGCTGCCACAGCACGTTGAGGTTCGCATCCAATTTGACCACAGCAACCTGCCCTTGGTTTGTAACCATTATGTTCTGAGTGTCATAGGAGAAATAAATTGCGCCCTCGGAATCCTTGCCCAACTGTATGGGGCAGGCACCGCCGCCATTCACCATGGGAACGGATTTGAAAAGCACCATGCTTTTTTGCTCAAGGGTTTGCTTGTCGTACTTGACCAAGCAAACTCCATTCTTTCCGCTTTGTATGAACCTACAGCAAAAGATAAAATCATTGCCATACGAAAGCAGACCTTCTTCCCAGCCGAAATCGTACTTTAACCCCGTTCCAGGATTTTGCAATCCAAGGGTGTTTTCAGCGATGGTAAAAAAATCCTTGTACTGAAAGAGTGAATCTAAAAGGTAACAAACAAAATACTCCGCGCTATTATTATTGAGACGATTGCGTCCGCAATAGTAGTATTCCAACGGCGACTCGTTAAAGATGCCAAACTCAAGATACCCGCTCGTTACAGGAATAGACGAATTGGGAATTGCATTTTCATGCTTTAGTGTTCCATCAAGGCCGAAACTGGCAAAGTGTATATCATAGTTGTTATTAATGCAAGGGTCTTCATAGGTCAAAATAAGGTCGTTGTATTGGTTGATGAGGGAACCTTTCCAGCGGCTGAAAACTATGGTGTCCGAAAGCTTGACAAAAACCTCGTTCAACGTGTCGAAATTCAAGTCGTTATCAAAAGGTAGAATTTGTAGGAAACTGCCCCCGCTTACGCTGTCATGGACGATGCCGACACGGACATGGTCGTCATTGTTGGGGTTTTTGGCGAAAAGGAAAAAAGGCGGGTCGCTGTCGTAGACGAACAAAGTGTCCAATAGCTCGGCCCCATGCCTTGAAACCTTGAAATAATCGTTTCCAACGACAATTTGGTTAGGACCGGTATCGATGCCTTCCACATGGAGGAAAAGGACATTGCCGTCTTTTAGTTGCAGTATGTTTTCCCATGTCCCCCATCCATTTGGTCCATAATAGCCAAGAACATGGTGCGGAATGGAGTCGAGGGTCTGGGCGGAAGCATTACACGCCATGAGAATAAAGGCTAATGCAATGGCAATTTTACTCAAGCAGGGCATCAGAACCAATGTTGATAGTTTTTGCATCTTTGATTTAGTTTTAGTGGTTAATACTTTTGACTTTGATTTCGAAATCGAATGCAAAAGTATAGGCCCGCTTTTTTTGCGTCAAGAAAAACAATGTGTGAGTTTATATGTGTTTTTCGTTATCGTCTTGATAATCTTTCAATTATCAAAGACTTTTTAAACGCATACCAAAACATTCCAAACGAAAAAACTTTAAACAAATGCCACTTCCGTAGAAAGTTTTCTTCGTCCTCCTTGTCGTAATTCGGGGGTGTTGATGCGTATATCGCAATCCACAACGAATATTGTTCCTGAAATAGATTTGATGACATTCTCGTCGTGCATGTCGCTCAAATAGATGTCAGGTGTGGCATAAGTCCAATTGTGTGCATTACGGAGTTCAAATCCCATTTTTCGCATATAATCGGCAATTTCGTCATCAGAAACATGCTCCCCTTCGATAAAAGGCTGCTCCACAATGACTTTGAAATCACCGTCTGCCGTGCGACCGTAGCCGACTACCGTCAATGCCGTTTCGGGAAAATAGGAATTATGCAATGTGATACGGTCAAAGGCAAGTATAGGTTGGATGAAATAATCCAAGCCAATAGATTTAATCAGTGTGGCTCCATGATCATAAACTACCGCCTCGCCGCCTTCTGCAATTTGGTTGCCCAACAAGCGTTGAAGCGAATCATCAATACATTCAGTCCAACAGCCGACAGCTTTGGCCCATTGCTCTATACATGAAGCTTGCCGCGTTCCTTGTTGGAACTCTCTTTGGAATTCGCTGACTCCGCATGTAACTTCGCAATCTGCCTGACTTTCTGCTCCCGAGAGAAGGGATGCAATGACATGCGTAGCACCTCCCGCTGAGCAGCCATGCTGTTCGAACGGTGAAAATCGTTGATATACAAGCCTTCCATTGATAAATAGTTCTGCATAATGGTCAAGTTTTTTCAGACCTTCAGGCGTAAAACCCTCCGCGATGATAGTGTGGATTGACTCCCAAAAGCCCTTGTTGTTCATAGTGCCTATGATTTTGGGTGCAAAGATACGATTTTTTAGGAATATGAAATGTTACGAAGCGTGGTAGGAAGCGGCTCGTCACTGCCGAAAACGACCTTCATCTTACGGGCGCGCTGCGACACGGTGGGATAGGCCCGCTGCATCAAGGCCGAGACATCGGCATCGGTCAGGCCGAGTAAATAGAGGCAGCAATAGTCGAGGTCGCCCTTGGTGAGGTCGGGATAGTCCTTGGCAATGCGGCTCGTGAACTGGTTGAAGTGACGGTCGGCGGCCTCGCGCAAAACCAACAGCTGTTCCCTGTTCAAGGCGTAGTCCTTATAGATGGTGCAGTCCATCTGCGACTTGAACTGCCCTTCGTTCACCCGCTCCATGATGAGGCGGCAGATAGGTTCTTCTACAAAGGAGGCGGCTTCATCGGGTTTCTGTGTATTCCCCAACCGTTTGATTTGGCTTTTCATTTCACGAAGTGCTTCGTTACTCTTCTTCAGCCTCCCAGACAACGCTGCTTGCTCCATCAAGTGCGAATATTGCTGGCTTTGCATCCGTCTTTGAAACATCACCAACAGGAGCGAAGCCATAACCACAACGAATGCCGCCAAGCCCAAGGCGATACACCAACGCTTTGTGGCCTTTTGGGTTTTCAGCTTGTGCTGTGCTTCTCGTCTATCTTGCTCGTATTGTTGGCACAGCGTCGTCAAATCCGAATTCAAATTGCCTTCTTTGTCTTTTTCGGTGGCGAATTGCGAGCGAGCTAAGGCATATCCATTCGCTTTTAGAGTGTCACCTTCGGCCAACGAAATCTCCCACAACCTATCCGTTGCCAGCATCTTACCATCTGGATTCTTTGTACTTTCGTATACATGCTCGAAATAAACCTTTGCCGAATCGAATTGCTGTTCACAATAATAAATGTCGCCGATGGAAAGGCTTCGGGCCAATCGTTCATTTTCGGAAGAAGCAAGGACGGCCATGCGGCGCAAATCCGTGATGGCTTTTTCGGATTGACCAATCTTGTAATACGACAAAAGGGCTTGCTGTGAGATTATATCCCTGTACATTTGGCTGACCGTGTCAGGTAATCGGGTTTTAGCTTGCTGAAAATAGTAATCTGCGCTATCTAGTTCTTTTATTATGTTGTAATGCGCCCCAATTTCACTCAACATCCATGGCAAATGCCACGGTGAAGTCTCGCTTGTCTCATAGTAAGGCAAAGAGTGCATACCGAAATAAATTGCCTGTTGGTTGAGATACAAATCAGAGAAAAGTTCCGTCAGCCTCGTATAAGTCATAGCCATGAAATTAGCCTTCTTCCCCACCAGTTTCTTCTCCTCAAAATGGTTTTCCATCACCTCCAAAGCCTTCAGGTATTCGGCGCAGGCTTCTGCCACTTGGCCTTGCTCGTAATGGCCCACACCATTGATGTAATGGGCGCGGGCGGAGAGGAAAAAGAGGTTGTCAGTTGGGTTGGGTGTTTTTAATCCCCCCGGCCCCCTTGGATTGCCACGCTTCGCTCGCAATGACGTAGGGGGAGTGGTCTGGCGCACGAGGCTGTCAAAATAGGGTACGGCCTGCTGCAATTCGGCGCGGTTGGTTTGGGGGTAGTCGTTCTTGTAGAGCAATTCGGATAACAGAAGGTTGGCGTAATGGCGGTTGTAATCGGTAGAGACGGTGTGCACACCGTCTCTACAGGTGTCGAACCAGGGTATCAGGCGCATCAGGGCGCTGTCGGGCCGCCGCCACATCAGGCTGTCGATGGCGGACAGTTCGGGGGATGCCAAATCCATTTGGGTCGGCCCTTCGACGCTTCGGCTATGCTCAGCGACCTCAGGCTCAGGGCCCTTATGGTGACAGGCGGTGAGAGCCAGCAACAAAAACAATCCTATGACAACAGGGCGTTTCATGCCTGCAAAGATAACAAAAAAACCCCGCCACAAATTCTTGTAGCGGGGAAA
>Ga0310696_10006151_pt1 | contig 14306 bp, 10 predicted proteins | sample AusTroGonzalo_MG_4_FD_203885 | JGI IMG/M metagenome (GOLD analysis project Ga0310696, IMG submission 203885) | Bovine rumen microbial communities from tropical cattle in Woodstock, Queensland, Australia - Gonzalo_02 (v2) (version 2) | ecosystem: Host-associated > Mammals > Digestive system >...
TACAACCACAAATTCACCGACAACTACGACAACACCAACTTCGTTCTCAATCAGATGTACACATACGAAGACGTTTGCAGATTCATGAACTGGGATCACAACATCAATGCTATCAACGTTGGTGGTTACAAGTACGATCAGAAGACAAATACATTCTGCGTGTTCATCAATTACGTAAAGGGAGAAAACGTAGTTGAATCTCAAAGATACGAGGATCATTTCGAGAATAGGAACACCCTCATAGCCTTATCCAAATCCTTAGAGAACAAGAACAGCAAGAACATGATCAGAGTCAGAGATCACAAGTTCAACAGAACTGATATTCATCTATTCGTTCGTAAGAATAAGGATGATGAGGGTTCCAAAGAATTCTATTATCTTGGTAAAATGGACTTCGAATCGTTCGTAAACGATGAAACCCCAGTTAAAATAAGATATAAGCTTAGAGAAGAGGTAAGATTCGATCTATTCGAATACTTCATAAGATGATGTATTCCCAACCCTTATATCCCCACAACCAACTTTCCAACCCATGGGCAAATTCCTGATACTAGCTATCATCGTTGCCGTTATCGCCAGCGCATACATCATAATCGACGACGACGGCAACAGCGACTACACCCTTCTGGACAGTTCCGAGAACATCGTCCCCGGCCTGACCATCGAAGAGGAAGAGAACTATGCCGGATACGGCTATTACTACGGATACACCGTCGTAACCGCAGTCAACGGCAACGACGTCTACTACGACCACGAGAACCACCTGCATTACTCAGAGATGGGCGTCTTGGAGTACCAGTCCAACTCCTTCGAACCCAACGGATTCTACATCAACTTCGACTACACCTCCGGCAACATCCCCGAAGGCGTCACCGTCGACAAGGTATACGACATGTACATCCTGAACGGTGAGATCATCACCGAATCCGAAGGCATGTACATCGACATCGTTTTCAACTATCTCGTGATCGAATACGACGGCAAGAACGTGCAGTCCGTATACGGATCGTTCGACAGCAAGATGGATGACAAGAACGGCGAAGGATACATCTGGGAGGAGGTCACCCTCGTAACCATCGCTGATGTCATCACCGGAATAGGCGACAGGTCCACCAAGGCATCCTTCGTGACAGGTCTGGACCAGTTCTACCCCGAAGCCATCGTAGAATTCGACCTGGACAAGTACAAGGGCTGCGACGTCAAGCAGTCCGCCGGAAGATTCGGCAATGTGAATGTCGACGTGTACACCATAAACGGTACTGTGGAGGGTGTCGAACTGATCGATTTCAAATACTGCGTCTATGACGGATATATCATCAAGGCGATGGGAAAGCAGCTGTTCGATCCCCTTGAGGACAGCGTCCCGATCAACCACACCATCCGCATCGCTGTCATACCCGTCCCGGAGCCCGAACCCATAGGATACGAGCTGCTGGACTCCACCGATTACATCGTCCCGGGAATGACCCTCGAATTCGACTGGCTCTTCGGAGAGAACAGTGCAGCGTACCACGAGACCCTCGTCGTCAAATCGGTCGAGGACGGTACCGTCACATACAACACGCAGATCGTGGAGGAGTACATCGATACGGGCATCAAGTTCTACGAGTGGTTCGATTTCGAGCCCAACGCATACTACATCAACTTCGACTACACCTCCGGCAACGTTCCGGAGACAGTCACCGTCGAGAAGGAAGGCGACGTCTACACCCTCAACGGAAAGTTCTCGATAGACGATGAAGGATACAACGTCACCACCGAGTTCCAGGATCTTATGATAAAGTACGTCGACGGCAAGGTGGCGGAGGTCGACGGAAAGGTCGCTATCGACAAGAAAGGCATCGACACCGACGACCGTGTCCTTGAGACCGCAGAGCTCGTCACGATGGACAGATACCTGACCGGTACTGGCGACCTGTTCTCCGGATACACCGGTACCGCTCCGGTCACCAGCTTCTACCTCATAGTCTGCGACATATTCAGCGAGGACCAGTACGAGGGATGCGAGATCGTTGAATCGAAGGACGTGTACGGAGGCGTAGAGGTCACCGTGTACACCATAAACGGTCAGGCCGAGAACGGCAAGTTCTACAAGGACTACAAGGCAGTCGTCTATGACTGCTACGAGATCGCCGATTTCGGATTGGTCGGATCCCCTCTGATGGTGTTCCCCGACCAGTTCGACAACAAGATGTCGATCTACATCAACAACTGAAACTCTTCTTACGGATGCCCTCCGGGGCATCCGGTTCTATTTTCAATCCATAAGACCCAGACTCTCTTATTCACCGATCGCTCGGCTTCGGTGAGACCTTCGTCTGAGACCGTCTTCGCATATTATTGCAGAGAATGATCGGATATCATGAACGGTCCCGCCGTTCACGCATCCTGCTCTGTGAGATACTTCTTGGAGATGACGTTGAAATCCTTGTCGAACTCGTACACCAGAGGCACCCCGTTGGGTATGTTCACTTCCGGTATGTCCTTGTCCGAGATATCCTCAAGGTACTTCACCAGGGCGCGGAGCGAATTCCCGTGTGCGACGATGAGCACTCTCTCACCCTCCAGCATCTGGGGCTTTATGACCTCGTTGAAGTAGGGGACGACTCTGGCGACGGTGTCCTTCAGGCTCTCCGTCAGCGGAAGTTCCTCTGCTGGAATGTCCTTATACTGCTCCTGCTTGGCAGGATTCCTGTCGTCATCGGGATCCAGAGCCGGCGGGGGAACATCGTAGGACCTGCGCCATATCTTGACCTGCTCCTCGCCGTACTTCTCGGCCGTCTCGGCCTTGTTGAGGCCCTGCAGCGCACCGTAATGCCTCTCGTTGAGCTTCCATGTCTTCGTCACGGGAAGCCAATCCCGGTCCATCTCGTCCAATACGATATCCAGCGTGTGGATGGCGCGTTTCAGGTACGATGTGTAGCAGACGTCGAAGTCATATCCCTGCTCCTTCAGCAGTTTGCCGGCCCTCTCGGCCTCTAGTCTGCCGTTATCGGAGAGGTCTACATCGGTCCAACCCGTGAAAAGGTTCAGATTGTTCCATTCGCTCTCCCCGTGACGGAGGAGCACGAGGGTCATCGTCTCAGTCGCAGGTTCGTCCTTGCCGTCGTCTGATGACCATACCTGCGTAGCGACGCATGCGACGGCGGCCACGGCCACAACCGCTAGGCATATCGGCACCATCACCTTGACCCAACCAGGAACGCTGCTGCTCATCGGACGAACACCCGATTCTGCATATCCGTGGATAGGATATTAAAGTCTTTGAACAAATCCTCATAGTTTCCGCAAACCGGAACTGCGATGATTTTCGATACTCCAATCATATGTTCCAGACATATTCAGAATGAAGCATCTCCGAAGTGGATTCCTCCAAATGGTTATATCCTCTCAACAAACTTCCATTCCCATGGGCAAATTTCTGATCCTAGCAATCATCCTGGCCTTCATCGCCGGTGCATACATGATCATCGACGATGACGGCGACAGCGACTATACTCTGCTGGACCATCCCGAGAACATCGTTCCCGGACTCACGGTGGAGATCAAAGAGAGTTACGGCGGATACGGTTCGTATCACGACGTATACACCGTGACGGAAGTGAAGGAAGACTACATCACCTACACCAAGGACAGCCGCACCAACGTGTACACCACCGGCATAGAGGAGTATTTTGCCAACGATTTCGAGCCGAATGCCAAATACACATGCTTCGACTACACCTCCAGCACCCTCCCCGAAGCGGTGACCGTCGAGAAGGAGGGCAACTTCTACAAGCTCAACGGATACGTGCATGACAGGGGCACCGGACTGGACCTCAAGGTCGTCTACGAGGACCTCGTGATCGAGTACGACGGCAAGAACGTCCTGTTCGTCGACGGCGCCTTCGATTACGCCAGGGGATCCGATGACGACTCCGCGTACAATTGGGAGGAGGCTCACGTCGTCACCATGGCCGACACAATCACCGGAATCTGCGAGAGGATAGACAAGGAGACGTTCACATGCGACACCGATGCATTCTACGATGTCCTCTTCATCGAGTGGAATCCCGACTACTACAAGGGATGCGAGATCGTCGAATCCCAGGGCAGGTACGGAGGAGTAGATGTGGACATCTACACCATCAACGGGCCCACCGAGAAAGTGGAGTACGAGGACTTCAAGGTCATAGTCTACGACGATTACTTCATCAAGGTCATGGGATACCTCAAGTTCGGTGTCCTGACCGAGCTCGTTCCGATGAACTACAACGTCAACATCAACGTCGTACCCATACCCGAACCCGTGACCGGATTGAAGCTGCTGGATTCCGCCGACAACATCGTACCCGGAATGACCATAGAGACAGACTGGCTCACCGGAGACAACGAGGCCACGTACCACGAGACCACTGTCGTGAACTCGGTCGTAGACGGTGAGGTCGAGTACACCAACGAGGTCAAGACCGAGTACGTCGAGGTCGGAGCAAGGACATACGATCTGATCGATTTCGAACCCAACGGATTCTACATCAACTTCGACTACACCTCGGGCACCATCCCCGAAGGCGTCAATGTCTACAAGGTAGATGACACGTACACCCTCGACGGTAAGTTCACAGTTACGATCGAGGAGTTCAACGTCACCACCGCCTTCAAGGACCTCGCGATCATATACGACGGCAAGGAGGTCAAGGCAGTGGACGGGACCGTCGACATCGACGCAGTCCCCGTGAAGCTCGGATCCACCGACCGTTACGTCGAGTCCGCCACGCTGGAGATGGTCGGGGACTTCCTGTCCGGTTACGGAGATTCGTTCAGCAGGTACACCGCGACCGTGGACCAGGACAAGTTCTACGAGACCGTGATCGAAGCATACGACCCCGTGTTCTACAAGGGATGCGTCATCAAGGAGAGCAAGACCATATACGAGGGCGTGGAAGTCAACGTCTACGATATCGAAGGCGACGTGGATTTCTACTCCTTCAAGGATTTCGAGGTTTTCGAATATAACGGCTTCGAGATCTTGAACCAGGGGCTCGTCGCTACCGAGATCCACCCTGATTTCACAAAGTTCGAGTTCACCGTGAACGTCTACATCGCGGATCTCGCCTGAAACCTTTCAACCGGGTGCCCTCCGGGGCATCCGGACTCTAATATCCTTATATGAGCCAGACCACCTTCTCCTTCGATACACATAACGATTAAATCCTCTCAACCGGCTTCCATCCTCATGGGCAAATTCCTCATTCTAGCTATTATTCTGGCAGTGATCGCCAGCGCCTACCTCATCATAGATGACGACGGCGACAGCGACTACACGCTGCTGGAGTCCATCGAGAACATCGAACCCGGACTCACCATAGAGATCACAGGGAACTACGGCGGATACGGCTATTACTCTGATGTATACACCGTCACCGACATTAAGGACGGCGATGTCACGTACATCCAGGAAAGCCACGAGTACTTCTACACCGACGGTGTGGAGGAATACTATACCAACGAATTCGAACCCAACAGCAAATATGTGTGCTTCGACTACACCTCAGGCACCCTTCCAGAAACCGTGACCGTCGAGAAGGACGGCAACTTCTACAAGCTGAACGGATACGCGGACAGCTACGGGGTCGGAGTGGACATCAGGATCGTCTACGAGGACCTCGTGATAGAGTACGACGGCAAGAACGTCCTGTTCGTCGACGGCTCATTGGACTACACAAGGGAATCCATCGACGAATCCGGTTACGAGCAGTTGCAGGCCGACCTCGTCACCATGGCCGATGTGATCACTGGAACAGGCGACATGATGTACAAGGAAACATTCACATGCAACTTCGATGCGTTCTACGAAGCGGTCATGGCCGAATGGGATCCCGACGACTATAAGGGATGCGAGATCACCCAGACCAAAGGCAGATACGGAGGAGTCGATGTCGACGTCTACACCTTGAACGGCACCGCCGGCGACCTGACATACGAGGACTTCAAGATCTGCGTGTACAGCGGCTACATCATCAAGGCGATGGGTTACCTCGAGTTCGTTCCCCTTCTGGACTACGTGCCGATGAACTACACCGTCAACATCAAGATCGTACCCGTCCCAGAACCCGAGACGTCCGGATACAAGTACCTTGAATCCACCGACTACGTGAAGAAGGGAATGACCTTCGACCATGACATCGTCATCGGTGAGGACCAGGGAAGCTACAAGGAGACCACCGTCGTCGACTACGTCGACGGAACGAAGGTAGGATACACCACCAGCATCTGGTGCGAGAGCACCCTCGCAGGCTTCATCAAATTCTCCGCATCCGATTTCCTGCCCGACGGGCCCAGCGTGAACTTCGATTACACCGCAACCACCATACCGGACAATGTCTCAGTCGAAAAATACGACGACACTTACGTCATCAACGGCGAACTCGAATTCGAGACCGGATCTACCTTAGGGAAATCGACGTTCAAGAACCTCACCATAAATTTCGACGGCAGCGAGGTCCTGACCGTAATAGGCGAGTTCACCCTCGAGAAGGACAGCAAGTATGCCGACAGCAAATACCACTATGATTCGCAAATAACCATGGTCACAGTCGACCACTACATCGGCGGAATAGGAGCCTACTACCACACCTTCGACTTCACTGTCGAGCAGGATCTGTTCTACTACGCCGCCATGGACCGTTACTACCCCTCGGAGTTCGACGGATGCAGCATCGACGACACCACCGAGCCCCTTGAGGACATCATCGCAGATGTTCACATCATCAACGGTGTCTCCGGCGACATGGCGTACAACGGATACAAAGTCTACTCCTACCAGGGATTCTACATCGAGGAGCACGGACAGAAGCTGTATCCTCTCGAGACCGAGTTCGTGAATTTCGATTACAAATCGGAGATCTACTTCGCGTAAAACCCATTCCGGGTGCCCTCCGGGGCATCCGGACAATTATACACTTCTAAGAGCCAGATTTCGTTTTTCGTAATCTCCGCAAACGGTTAAATCCTCTCATCTAGCTTCCTTACTCATGACCAAATTCCTGATCCTCGCGGTCATCGTCATGGTCGTCGCTGGAGGCTTCTTCATCGACCACTCGGACGATGGCAGCGATTACACGATCCTCGAATCAGAGGAGAACATTGTGGAAGGTCTCATCATAGAGACCAATGACACTAACCCCAGCATGGGCCATGCCACAGAGAAGGACCAAGTGCTGAAGGTGGCGGACGGCAAGGTCTCGTACAGCGTGGACAAGTCCTACAAGTACGATGTGCCAGTCGACCTCTCCTTCCAGCTGAAGGACTTCGCGCCCAACGGTTACATCACATACTTCGACTACACCTCCTCGGAGCTCCCGGAGGAGATCACCGTCACCGTGATCGATGATGTCTACGTCCTGAACGGCAACTACGGAAGAACCTATCTGGACGACCAGATCTACATCGGATTCACCGATCTGGCCATCGAATACGATGGAAAGACCGTGATATCGGTGGAAGGCCACATCGACGTGTACGTCTCCACTCCTGACGATTACGGCTTCATCGAGACCATCGCAGACCTGGAGACCGTTGATGAAAACATACTGGGTACCGGCGGGGTGTACACCTACGCCGTCCTCACCGCTGACTTAGAAGAATTCTACGCCGCGGCCATCTGGACCTGGGACGCCTCAAAATTCGAGGGATGCGACATCAAGGAATCCCAAGGCAAGATCGGTGAGGTTGACGCCATAGTCTACACGATAAACGGAGCATCCAAGGGCTTCGAGTACAAAGATTTCAAAGTCTACACATACCAAGGCTACTGTCTGAAGCTGTACGGAATGGTCAAGGACGACCCCAACGGCGAGTTCTTCAGCGAGTTCCGTGTGGTGAAGCTGTACATCCAGGAACCAGAACCGGAATCCCCATACAGGGTCTTGGAATCCACCGACAACATCACAGAGGGGATGAGATTGGAGATCAACGGCAGTCTGGACGTAGCCCAGACCGCAAGCTCATATACCGAGGTCGACCGCATCGACGGCGACACCGTGTACTACACCGCGACCACCAAGACCGACTTCCTCGAGCCAGGGGTCACGACCCTCCAGGGAGACGACTTCGGACCCATGGGCGATTACATAGGATTCAACTACGTTGCAGGCGATATCCCGGAGACCGTAACAGTCACAGCGGATGGCAACAAATACACCCTGAACGGTTCCTACGAGATGGACTACAAGGACTTCCACAGGCAGTACGCCTTCGACAACCTCACGATCGAACTGGGCACCGAATCGATTATCTCAGTCAACGGAGGCTTCGAGATAGAGTTCACCGCCTTGGACGGTTCCAAGGACTACTACTCGATGGAAGCTAGCATTGTGACCATCGACGGTATCGTAACCGGGACCGGTTCATTGATCTATGTCATGGAATCGAACATCGCTGCCAAGTTCTTCTACAAGCTGAGCCTCATCAGCTACAACGAGGACAGGTACGAGGGATGCACGATCACTGAGTCCTACGAGGAGTTCGAAGGCATCACCGCAACGGTGTACACAGTGAACGGCGTCACCGACATGGCGGAGTACCAGGATTTCGACGTATACGTATACGAGGGATTCATAATCAAGGAGACCGGACTCGTCAAGCACCTCTTCGGCGAGGAGTTCCTGCAATACGACAATCTTACCGACATCTATGTTGGCTGAAACCATTCGACCGGTCGCCCTTCGGGGTGATCGGTGAAACTTCTTCCTTCTTGCCTAGTATACTTTATCCACCCATCTTAAAACGTGTAGTCATCCATATCATTTTTAATACGATACACATAGAATTCAATTGGAGGGCCGGAAATCATGAAGATTGTCGCCATAAATGGTAGTCCAAGAAAGAACTGGAACACCGACATGCTCGTAAAGGAAGCTGTCAAAGGCGCTGAATCCGAAGGTGCTGTCGTCGAGAAATACGATCTGTACGATCTCGAGAAGATATCGGGGTGCGTCTCGTGCTTCGGATGCAAGAGAGGCAACCACAAGGGACAATGCGTCATCAACGATGACCTTAAACCGATCCTCGACTCCATAAGGACCGCTGACGGCCTCATATTGGGGGCACCGAACTACTTCGGCGATCTTTGCGCCGAATTCAAACTGTTCTATGAGAGACTGATGTTCCCCCACCTGACCTACCGCAAGGATGTCAAGAACAACGACACCCGCAGGATGCCCGTTCTGCTCATCATGACGAGCAACGCCCCCGACACGTACTATTCGGATATGCTGGACCGCTACGAGGGGATGCTGGAGATATTCGTGGGCCCCACCAGGGTTCTGGTCTCCGGAGAGACCATGCAGGTCAACGACTACAGCAAGTTCGACTGGAACGTCTTCGACGAGGAGAAGAGGAAGGCCAGAAGGGAGACCGTGTTCCCCCAGGAACTCAAGAAGGCCTACGAGATGGGCGCTTCGCTGTTCGTGGACTGATCGTCCGTTCAGGACCGAATCTATCGATCTTATCATCTTCTCGTCGATACCGCATTGCTCAGCATAGCGTTCCCATTCACTGACGACGTCCTTTGTATCCTTAATCACATTCTGACAGAATCTGCTGCTCAATCCCATATTTTTGCCACTGACCATCAGATCGTCCTAGGTGATGCCGTTGGATTTGCCGTTGATAGTCATCTGATGACCGCACAGCCATTTGTTGTCAGGATTGTAAGCGAAGGTCATATCGTATGTTGGCGACAGCCTCCATTCACCGTTCCTATCCATGATGAAAGAGAAGTTCTTCACATGGTCGTCACAGTTCATAGCGATAACGTTGAACACCATCCTGCGGAAGATCTCCTGTATCCCGCTTATCTTTATTCCAAGACTTCTGGCACATCCGACATAAGCTTCGTAGCTGTAGGTACGGGGAACGTTGAAATCAATATGTTCCAACGCCGACAGCGTCTGAACAAACTCCTTCTTCCCATTCACACGATCGAAGCGTTTGGTCATGAAATGGCACATCCCGTCCTTCTCGAGGATGCGGCATTCCATCATATCCATCCCCAAATCCCTCACCATCTGGTAATACGCGTATTCGATGAGGGTGTACTGCTTCTTATCCTTCTCACCGTGGTCGCCGTTCCCTCTCACGTTATCGAATTTGATAAGCCAGTTATCGAAACCTGACGGGACGGATGCCTGTCCGGACCTGACCTCTCCGGTCTTCTCGTTCCAGGCGATGACGGCCTTCGCCCTGGATCCTCCTGCGGACGAACCAATCTCCAGCATCTGTGCTGTGGTCACCGCATCTGCATCAAAGACGTGCCTTTCCTTGTTTGACAGAATCTCTGAAGCCAGTTCAGTCAATTCGGTCACATCGATATCGGAGTCTGAAGACTCTACATCCTCGGCAGGGACATATTCTAAAGCCCCCATACCCCTCTTTCCGGTGTAGCAAAGCCTCTCCAATGCGCTCATACTATTCTTGGCCCTGCCCTGATGTTCAAGCCACAGATCTATGACAGCATTACCGAACTTATCTGGTAATGAATCTGCTACGAGTCCGGGCAATCCACGGAATGCTGAAAGATCGTTCAATTCCGGGAATGTATACAGCCTTTCTGACAAAGGCATCTTGAACGGTGCCAGCTCGACTCCGCTTTGAATGAATTCCTTATCATATTCGAACACTGGAACAGGATTCCTCTCATCCTAATACAATCTTCCGATCTTGCTCCCCCAGAGGAAAATTTCGACGTTGTGTATCATTCTTCATCACCCCACTTCCAATTGTTCTTCCTGACTTGTTTCATCCTTGCACGCTGTCTCGGTTTCGGCCCTTGTGCCAGATATGACGGACGGATTGATTGATCGGGAATCAGCACCTCGAAATGCTCCTCCAGACCGAGAGTTTCCATCAGTTGCACCAATTTGGAAAGACTTATGTCCTCCCCGTTTTCGAACCTTTTGATGGTGCTCAATGACACCATGGACCTTTCAGCCAGTTCAGATTGAGTTAAGGGATAGGCGATCCTGTAGTCCTTGAATCTCTTGGAGATCTCTTTCGTGATTCCTTTGGTATTCAAACTGCCGTCTATCCTCATTCGATTCCCCTCTATCATTGTTTTGACATTATAATAGTCTATATATGAGCTATTAAATATATTTTTATCGCTTAATATTTCATATATGAACTATTAAAATTATAATTGACAGTTATTATTGGCTGTTGGAATCATCCAAATCTGCGGTTCGTGACCGATCATCCGTTCAGAACCTTATCGACTGATCATCGCATTTTGGTCTCTTTCATCATCTTTTCCACCCCACATATTCGCGCCGATATGAACCTAGAATTATCGTTCAGCAAATGATTCTTCACTACATCTTGCGCAATATGGTCCAAACTACAGGCTTTGGAGAAGATTAACCAAAATGAGTTATCTCACCTATATTACGCGCAAATACTTTTATTACAAAATCCACCTATCCTTCGCCATGAGACCCCGCACGATCCTCATCACAATCGCATTCTTGGCACTTGCATCAGTACCGCTAGCATTATCAGGATCGGACGGACTGGATTCCTTTGGAGAGGAAGAGACGTACTTCCAGGAAGGACCTTACCACTGCGAGGTCATAGATGATTCGGTCGCGATCAACCACTACGACCCCGAAGAGCCTATCACGGATCTAGTCATACCAGACAAGATCTCCCACAACGGCAAGACGTACGAGGTCAACTACATATACGGTTTATTCGAAGAGGACGAACTTGTCACGGTCACCGTCCCTGCCAGCATCTTCGAAATAGAGTTCCCGTGCTTCAGCGGGAAGAACCTCAGGTCCATCTATGTGGACGAGGACAACCACAGTTACGCGTCAGAGGACGGAGTGATCTTCAATCACGAGAAGAATAAGCTCCTGGAGTACCCCAAGGGAAGAGAAGAGACATCCTACACGGTACCTGAGAGCGTTACCATCATCAACGATTCCGCCTTCTTCGGATGCGCCCTGGAAGCGGTGTACTTGCCCAACGGACTGATCTCGATAGAGATGTTCGCATTCGGGGGCTGCACCTTGCTGGAACGCATCAACGATTACGATGAATCGAACAAACTCCCTTCCAATGTGAACATAGTCGACGACTACGCATTCTCGGAATGCGTTAACTTAAAGGAACTTGTCTTTCCGGATTCTCTGAGGATAATCGGGGATTACGCATTCTCCTTCACAGGTCTGACCTCGGTCACCATCCCATGGAACCTGACCAGTCTGGGCGAGGGGGCATTCTCGCACTGCTACGACCTTAAGCAGTTCATATCTGACGAGAACGAGAAATACCTGGCCTATGACGGTGTCCTTTACGAGAAGAATTCCAGCCTCAACCTGTTCTGCTATCCCGCCGGGAAGACCGATAAGACATTCGAAGTGGATGAGGCCGTCTCCGGGATAAACACCTACTCCTTCGCCGGAGCGAGGAATCTTGAGAAGGTTACGATCCCCAAGAACATACTGATCTTGCAGAATTACACGTTCTTCGAATGCACCAACCTCAAAGAGATCAACCTGGAGAACGTCGTCATATTGGAGAACCGCGTATTCGACAGCTGCACATCCCTCAAGAACGTGCAATTGGGGAGCCAGCTGAGCAGCATAGGTTACAGCTGCTTCAGACTGACAGCCATAGAGGAGATCACGCTGCCGAAATCCCTGTACTATCTGAACATGTCCGCCTTCGACAGCTGCAAACAATTGAAAAAGGTGATCATCCCAGAAGATTCGTTCGTAGAGATAGACTTCTACACATTCACGGAATGTTACAACCTGGAAGAGATAGATGTCTATAGCACCGATGTGATGTTCGATGCTGGATCGCTGAACATCGGTGTGACGGAAGAACCGGCCAGCGTCAAGGTGGTCGTCCCCAAAGGCTACGATCTGCCGGACGACGTGGTCACAAATGAATGGACCACAGTGGATGTCGAGGTCATGGGCGAACGCCCCTACCCCTGGGAGAACCTGATCGGGGTGGCTTTCTGCATTTTGATTGTAATCATGATTCTAAAATTCTTCAGAGAGGTGTGATACGATGAACATATTCGCGAGATTATGGAAATCCGGAAAGGATATCTACGCAAACAGGACGGTACTGCTCGCCCTTATCAAAAGGAACACGGCGGGACGTTACAAGAACACCTATGTGGGATTCATCTGGCACCTCTTATTGCCTGTGCTGATGATCGTCGTCATGGACATCACCTTCTCGTACATCAGGCCCCGTGCGATGGAGAGCTTCTGGATCTACTTGAGCGCAGGAGTGTTCCCCGTATCATTCATGTCATCATGTCTGAGAGGCAGAGCGATCGTTGCAAATTCAAAGTACATCACGAAGATGAAGATCCCCAGGGAGATCGTCGTCCTAGCGGCTGTCGCCTCCGAATTCTTCACCGTGATATTCGCATACATGTTCATCATCATCGCGATCCTCTTAGCGGGACAGCCTGTCAACTGGTTCGGAGTGGCCATGATCCCTGTGGGCCTGGTGCTCATGTGCATATTCGGATTAGGATGCGCGTATCTCATCTCGACCATCACCGTGTTCGTACCGGATGTCGGTTATTTCATGAGCATAGCCATGAGACTGGTCATTTGGATCACGCCCACATTCTTCCTTGCAAGCGAGGCCAAAGGACTGCTTGCGCTGATAGTATGGTACAACCCATTCACTTACTTCGTGGAGTTCTTCCACGACATCCTTTACTACGGAATGGTTCCCGAGCTGAAGTACATCGTCATGTGCGTCGCGCTGGCAGCAGCATTCCTGCTGATAGGTGCCAGCGTGTTCTTCCACTATGAGAAGAAACTGCCGGAGGTGTTATGATGGAAGACGATGTTGTAATCAGAATAAGGGGGCTGAAGAAGTCCTATACCATCTTGGACCCGAGTCAGGAGAAGAAGAACTTCTTCTCCAAGAAACTTGTACAATATCCGATATTCGACGGTATCGACCTGGATATCAGACAAGGCGACATCGTCGGTGTCCTAGGACGCAACGGATGCGGAAAGAGCACCTTCCTGAAGATAGTGTCCGAGATAATCGAACCTGATGAGGGTACCGTTGAGGTACACGGGAAAGTAGCAAGCATCCTGGAACTCAGTATGGGATTCCATGGCGATCTCTCAGGAAGGGACAATATCATCCTTAGAAGTGAGTTATACGGCATCCCCAGGGATCAGGTCCTGGAGCACATCGATGAAATCATCGAATATTCTGATCTGGGCGTCTTCATAGACAACCCTGTGAGGACGTATTCATCGGGAATGAGATCCCGT
>Ga0310696_10006152_pt1 | contig 14303 bp, 26 predicted proteins | sample AusTroGonzalo_MG_4_FD_203885 | JGI IMG/M metagenome (GOLD analysis project Ga0310696, IMG submission 203885) | Bovine rumen microbial communities from tropical cattle in Woodstock, Queensland, Australia - Gonzalo_02 (v2) (version 2) | ecosystem: Host-associated > Mammals > Digestive system >...
CAATCTCCTCCGGCATATCCTCGACCTCAGCAAGTTCCTCCCGCGCCTGCTCTTCCCTGACAGAAAGCTGCTCCAGGCCGGGGACTGCGCTCTCCGGCAGATCGACCTCTTCGCCGGTCTCCTGGTCCTCGGCAAAGATATGGATCGTCCCGTCCTCCTGGTTGTACTCGGCGTGAGTGAAGTTGTAAAGAACAGGATTCGGAAGCCCGACGAGGTTCACTGAAATCGGCGTACCTTCCGGGATTTTGTTGTAGGTGTCCTTTCTGGTCATCGCGGCCTCATATTCGGCCTGCGCGTCCGCTTCAAGCTCCTCCTGCGTCTTCGGGTTCAGTTCAATCCCCCACAGCTTCGCAAGCTCATCACGGGCGAGAGTCTCCTGAAGTCCGTCTTCGCGGTTCACGAGGACGGAGCCATCCGGGTTCACCTGTACTATCTGCCCGCTGACGGGAGCCTCCACGGTCCCCATCGGGACAGGAACCCCATTGGCGATATTCTCATTGAATCGCGCCAATGCGTCATTGGATTCCTCCTGTACGCGCTGCGCGTCCTCGGCCTCTTTCTCGGAAAGCACATAGGCATCCAGATACTCGTCCATCGGGACGGCCTCATCAGCCACGTTGGTAAAAGCAATACCGCCGCCGTCAAGATTCACAAGCATCTCGCCCGATTCGTCCACCTTGGTAACGAAACCGGTTCTTCCGTCTTCCAAAGTAGCTCTTTGGACCATCCTGCCGGTCTCCTCGTCTCCCTGCCAGAACTCGCCGTTAATCGCGGTAAGCTCTTCGAGGGCCTGCGCCCGCTGCGCATCCCTTTGAGTAGATTCAAACGCCTCAAACGCATTGAAGGCCGCAGCATCCCGGGCATACTCATACGCCTGGGCCAACTGCTGATTGGTAGCACCTCTCTTCGCCATCTCGGAGAGGACCGGCCCGAACTCCTTGCCATATTCTTCCGGGGTTGAGAGACGCCCGGTATCCGTAGCGTGATTGATCTGCTCGGGGGTGAACCCAAGACCCTCCATCGTCTCGGTGAAGGCTTTCAGGTTCTTGTTGTAGCTGTTCCTCGTCGCGCCGTATTTGGCCATGTTCATACCGCCGCCGACCAAAGACATAGGCAGGAAGGAGACGGCCATCACAAGGAGATTGTCCCAGGTGGCAGAATCTTTCAGCGCGTCGGGGTCAACCTTGGTAACGGTCCTGAGCGCATCGCCAAAGTATTCTTCAAAGATTTCCCCGAAGTACCCGTTGAAACCACCGGCCCGCAGGAGTTTCATCTGGCCAGAGTTGTAGAAGGCTTTGCCCCACTCGGCAACCGGCGTCTTGGCGATCTTCTTACCCAGTTCAGTACCGGCAATCTTGTTCACCGGCACACCGAGGACCTTGTTGAAGAGTTCACCAGATCGCTCGGAGATGTTCTCGATGAGATAGTCTAATGCTCCGTTCCACGCAGCCTTCCGCTGGTCCACGATCTCGCCTTCCTCGTCGAGCTGGTTCTGCTGCTGGAGGATGCTCTTAATCGTGCCAGGCTGGAAAGCCATATTCAAAGCGCTCTCGCCGACGGCTCCTGCGGCCTTGGAAACGGCCTTTCTGACCGCGTTTGTACTCTCCTTGCCGATCCACTTGCTGATGAGTTCGGAGAACGATTTTACGGCCCCGTTTGAAATGGCCTTGGTCGCACCGGCGGTGATACCTCCCGAGAGGGCAAACTGGGCCATGAACTGAATGGAATCCGCCGACGTCTGGCCGGCTTGATAGCCTCTTGACAGGTCTTCGGCTCGTTTCGCCTGCGCGTCTGCGTTGCGGAAGAAAGCCGAGAGAAGTTCCTTCTCCATCGGGGAGAGCGTCTCGTCGATGTTCTCCTCGGTGAGATTCTTCATCCCGCCCAGTTCAGTGCGAATCTTGTCAAACACGCCCTTCAGTTGGTACTGATCTACGATGCCGGTCAGCCCCATCGTCCAGAAGTCTTCCTGAGAGACGCGATCCTTCGCGCCCTTCATAAAGTTGCTGGCTCCGCTCTCCTTCCCGTACTTGCTCGGAGCGTCATACATGCGGATAGTGTCTTCGTTGAGATTCTTCGCTGCGGTGTAAAGGCTCTGCTCTATGGTAGGCAGCTCGCCAACGTATCCGCCACCGGCCACGATAGGAGATTTGTATCTCTGTGCGTCGATCTCCTCCTTGTACGGGGCGAAGGTCTCGTCGAGCCTCTTGTTGGCCTCCTCCGCACCCCATCTGCCGTGCATATACTCGCTCATCAGAAGAGGATGCTTGTAGTAGCTCTCTTCTGCGGCCTTCAGCTCTTTTTCAAGGGCGATCTTCTGCGGGCGCAGCTTCGATTCACGGGTGAACCGGTCCCAGGTTGTCGGAATGCCAGAGAGTTCCTCCTTCATGGATGCGGAAAACTCGTCAAGCCTCTGCTGCGCGTCCAGCATCTTCTGTCTGGCCGCTTCAAGGACATCGTTATCCCCAGGCTTTCTCTCGCCTCCGCGGAGATCGTTGACTACGTTCTCATGGGACGCCTGTTTCCGGTTCTGCTCAAACCACGCACCGACAGGACGGACACGATTCACAGAATAGCCGGGATTGTTCTTCAGCCAATCCTGCATCTCGGGGCGCTCGAACTCCTCCCTGGAGTAGTTCTTTGTCTGGCCCTTATCGTTAACAAGCTGGAAGGCGTCCCAGTCTTCGGTTTTGTCCTCCTTCTTGTACGGAGATACCTCGTAAGATTCAACGCCTTCAGTGTTATTGAGCCAGTCCTGCATCTCAGGACGGTTATACTGCTCCTCGTTGTAGGATTTGCTCTTGCCATTCAGAATGACAACGTAGTCTTTTTCTGCCATGTTCTATGAATTAAAAGCTGGGGAAACCATCTTTGTCAAGGGCAACGCCCTTCTTTTTCTCTTCTTTGCCGGGGACTTCAACATAATTCTCCGGCTGCGCCTGCACAAGATTATAATACCCCCTGATAGGGTCCCAGGCGAAACCGGACTGCCCGAGATTCTTCATAATCTTGGAGCTGTCCACGTTTACCTTGGATTCCGTGGACTTGTCCCGGTTCTTGTTCTGGTTGCTGGTTCCGCTGGCCGCTGCTCCGGCGCGGATGAGACTGCTCTTCCCGGACGCTACGCGCTGGCCGGCGAGTGCATCCTGCGCTTTGATTTTCGCTTCAAGGAGTTCTATCTGCTTCTGGGCTTCATTCGCCTTCCGCTCCGCCTCCTGGCGCCGGGCCTCGGTCTGCGCGTTCTGCGCCTCCGTCTGAGCCTGTCTCAAAGCAAGGGTAGCGCGGTCAAGTTCGCGCTGCCGGTCAAACTGCATCATCTCTCTCGCGCCGGCCTGCCGAAGCTGATTCATCTTCAACTCCGTGTCAATCTGTCTCTGCCGGAGATCGTGAACTCTGTTTCTGTGCGCCCGCTGGTCTGCGTCGGCCTTCTGCATCCAGTCCTGTGAGTAGGACTTGTAGTTCTGCGATACTGCGTTTCCCTCGCCCACACCGAAAAGGTTTACGAGGGCCGAGCCAAATTCAGCCCAGCCGGTAGCCGCGGCAGCTTTCTTCTCCCTTTCGATCTCCTGCTTCTCTTCCTCCAGCTGCGCTTCGGCATTCTTCCGGGTATCAATGGCCCACTGAGCGAAAGACTTGTACTCGCCCTGGAGCGCGTCTTGCACCTGTGTACGATTGAAGTCTGGAGTGTTCGAGAGAGATTCTTTCCCCTGCTGCTCGGCAAGGGCTTCCGCGGTGTTGGTAGGATTATCGAGGGAAGAGAGGTTCTGGTTGATTACAGCCTGCCGCTTCTCTTCCGCGCTCATGGGCGTAGGCTCGACGATGGGAGCCGGCCCGGAGTTCAGGGCTTCCTTTCCCTGCTGCTCCGCGAGCTGCCCGAGAACTTCTTCCTGTGTAGGCAGCTTCGGTTCTTTGAGTTTCTTGGCCATTACGCACCGATTTTAGCAACCTTGTCGGGATTATTGACAATTCCCTGACCAACGAGGTTAAGGCCGGCGTTCACGGCCTGCCCTGCGGCCTGTGAGACTTGCGCCGCCTGCTGTTGGTAGGTCTGCGCCTGCTGCTGGTTGAGGGCCGCATCGTTGGCCCTGTACTGCTGCTCGACGCGATCCTTGTAGTTGGCTCCCTCGGCAGCGATGTCCGCGGTAGCCTGTGCTACACTCTTGTTTGCCGCTTCCTTGGCGAGTGCCGCCTGTTCCTCGGATGCACCGCCGACAACAGACCTCGCGTTGGCCCGCTTGATCTGTTCGTCCAGGAGTTCGCGCTGCTTATTGATTGCGTTCTGCACATCGGTTCTCAATGTGTAGTCCTCGTTCATCTTGGTATTGTACCAGCGCTGATTCTCGTCGCGCTGATTCTGGATGAGCTGGCGGGCCTTGTTCGCGTTCTTGGACGAGGCAACCGCCCCGTAGATGGCGCTTCCGAGTGCGCCGATACCGCCGATGATAGATGATACTAACATAGTTCGTCACATTTTTGCCAAATATGCCACGCGCAAACAATTGTAGTAGTCTATATTTCACCAATCTAAATAAATCTATTACAGATTGGCCACAACACGAAAAACCGGAGCAACTTCACAGCGGCTCCGGCTCACAAAAAGTATGGCAAAGATGGGAATTACCCCAATGACTTCAAATAGCGTTATCCATGAAGCAAGATTTTCCCGTCAGCCGCGAGTTTGAGACGATACATATCTTTCTCGCAGATTTGCTCCAGGGTAAATGACCATTCGTGGCACACATAGAGCCTCACCCTGTTCTTCAATGCGGATAGAGCCGCATGATAGTACATAATCTCGGCCTTGGCCTTTTCCTTCGATTCGCACCACACCGGATAATGTTCCGGGTGATTGAATGCGTTGATAGACTTCTTTGCCTTCTCGACCAGCTCCTTCTCTTTCCTTGTCAGACCGGTCTCATTGATCTCCACAAAAAACAAGCCCCGGATGGTCAATTCGGTAGGCTCCGGCCATCCTCTCGGAAACACCTCTACTTCAAGGATGTTTTCGCCATCCAATACATTCTTGATTCTTTCGCACAGCATGGCAAGCACACCTCTGATTCTTGCCTCGGCGTTGTACTTGTCCATCATCGCGGCCTGGAGTTCGCTCTGATAAAGCCCCCCGTCCGGCCATTTCTTAATCTCAGATTCCATAATGCTCTTTTAAAATTGTTTCCAGTTTCTTGCTCCAGCCGCAGTTCTGGTTGGTTATCCACTTCACCGTACCTATCGGCCTGATGTTCGGGTATGATCCCTTTACTTCGTCCCTGTACTCCCTCGCGTCGGCTGCGCCTCTCGCGGATGAATACAAGTTGAAATAGATGTTCTCCGGGATGATGCTCTTGTGGTCTGCGTCATACTTGTCGAAAATATCCAAGAGCTTGTCCCACTCATAGTACACGGGCAAGTGACAAACCCAGTCCCTGACGGGCAAACCTTCCTTCTTGCAGATGTCGGCCATCTTCCCCCTCACGTCCCACCAATCTTCACTCTTGCCGTTCCAAGAGAAATCTTCCGTTGCGATCTCCGGATACTTCGGGGCTTTCACATCCTCCAGGGTGAAATCACTCACAGCATACATATCGTCGCAGGCGTAGATGAATCCCTTGTGATTCGGGAATGCCTTTCTCACTTGTCTGAACTTGTGAACATGATCCAGACAGGGAGTGTATTCGCCCGGAACCGGCTCGATGCGAGGGCAGTTGATGAATCGGATGCCATAATCGAACTCGGGGTCTACCACAACCTCCAGCTTCAAGTCTCCCACCTCCCGTGTTTTCGCTCCTTTCAGCCAGTCAGGGCAATCCCCGACGATCACAAGCTGATACGGCTCCTTGAAATGCTGCCGCCAGCCTTCGACGGCCAGTCTCAGTTCGTTCCCCTGCGCTGCGCTTGCGAGGTACGGGATAACTACGAGTGTTTCCATTCCTGTTCAAATTTCTTCCAAAGGTCTCTTTCCGCCTCGAATCCGGGCAGGGTGAAAATAGTATCCATCATCACAAGATAATGGCTGACTGCGTGTCGGCTCACGCCAAGCAACTCCCCGATATGGGGCTTGGTGAAGCACTCTTGATACAGGGCATAGGCCACCATCGCCCTGGCGGTTGCTATGTCTCTCTTGCGGGTTCTCTCCAATGGATCGTACCCGAGGGCCTTCATCTTCCCACAGAGGGATGCGGCCCGCTGTTTCTTGCTGTCACTGATCATAGCTGTTCTATTTGTTTGTCTATCTCGCCGATCTCTTTGTTGATTTCATTATCCATGTATCTTATCGCGCGTTCTATGTACTTATCGAAAGGAAGGCCGGCGAATGATTTTTTATAATCCGTGCATGATACCAAATCCGCGAATGAACCCGGATTCTTTTGCACACACACAAATCCAATGATTGTATCTTTGTCCATAACTTCTTGCAGCTTTCCGCTCAGCTCCACGAGTTCAAACCTTTTGTTCAAGAGGTCATGCGCGTTCTTTGCTTTGATCCATTCCATGTTGTTATCAGTTTTGTTTGCAGTCTGTTTGCATTTGTTTGCAGGATTACGCCGCATCGGGGTTGTTTTTGTCCCGATCCCCAATTCTCGCGGTAGTCCACAGGAGAGTGATGGGGTCGATGGAGCATTGGCCCTCCAGGATGTTCACGCCGTGGAACAGATTGACGAGCTTTTCGATGACCTCGTATCTGGTGAACTGGCGTTTGTCGAAGAAGAAGTCGGCGTTATCGCCGTCTTTGGTGTAGAAGCTCTTGCCTACCTCGCGCTCCTGCGCGGGGTCTGGAAGATTGAACTCGGCCACGATCTTGTCGATGGCCTCTTGTTTGGTGATGTTGATTGCCATACTCTATTCCTCCCGATCTTTTTCGATGATAGGTCTGATGATTTTCATTATCTCGTAGTCGGATTGCATCCGGCCCAACTCGAAGGCGTCGAGGCCGGTAGCGATAGCGATCCTAACGAGCATACGCGAAGTAACTCCGCGCCCATCGTGTATTATTGCAGATAGATTCCCAGGCTCCATGTTAAGCCTTGCAGCGAGTTCGGACTGCGTTATGCCCTTCTTTTCAAGGGCTTCCGCGATGGCCCGCCCGACGGGGTAGTCTTTGACCGGTTTTCTTTTGTTTGCCATAGCTATTCCTCCCCGTTAAGTCTATCAAGTTCTTTTTGCAGTCTTTCGTTTATCTTCAACTCTTCTTCGCTGAGTCTTCCGTTCCTATCAGGAAAACACAATTTGTACAAGATTTCCAGTTTCCGAATTTCTCGCTCGGAGGCATCCTTGTTCTCCTCAAAAAGAGTATAGTATATAGCTTTTGACACGTTCCCGTGTGCTTTCCGATACTTTTCGAGTTTTTGGTAACTCACCGCAGTCCCGTCATATATTCCACCGCCGAGGTCACTACAAGCAGCTTGTAGGCGGTACATATTTTCGCGTTGCCATTTCTTTAGTGCCATAGCTATTCCTCCCCGTTGGGCTCAATGAACTCGATGTTGCTGTCTGCGCAGGCTTCCTCGAAAGATGCGTAGCGGTGCATCCCCGGCCAATAGGATGTGAACTCACAACCACGGACGGCGAAGTAATAGCGCCCGTTTTCATCCTTTCTGGCGGTGCAGACATCCGTTGTCCACATAGGCTCGTGTTCTTCCCGTTCCATCCACCGGAAGTCATAGGTAGTGAAGCACACCACCTCTTTTCCGCCATCCAGCAAATCTTTCAAGTGCGGATAGTCCTTGCTGGTCTTGTAGTTCAGTTTGCTCATACTCTCTCGATTTTAAAGATGTCAATAGGTGTCTGCGGCGGCATCCCAAGATAGTCCGTAATGCTTTTCTTGAGGTAGTAGGGCCTGTTGCTGCAATAGAGCAAGGCCGCAATCCCCTCAACCTCGCTCCTATTATACTCCGACAGGCTTTTGCCGCTCATAAGGCCGACCTTAATCAAGTCGCAGTAGTCCTTGATGCGATAGATGATCTCCGCAGTCTTCATCGGATCGACCACCGGCTCCAAGGAGGCGAAGGTTCGATAGCCGTATTGGTGGAGGGTTCTCATCGTCTCGCACCTTTCCTCGTTAGTTGATGCCCCCGGCTCCAGATCGTCGCGCCCCGTGAGGGTAAACCCGAAAGCCAGATTATCCCGATAGCACCAACAATGGGTGAGCAAGGTGTCGAACTCCTTGATGAAGTCAGCGTTCTTCGTAAGTACCTGGCATTTCACACCTCGCGTAAGAGCAAGGTCGATACACTCCCAGTTCAGCTCGCGCGTTTCCGGGATCATCGGGTCGCTGGAGAAGGTGAAGAACAGGCTCGACTTCTGCAATTCGGGGAGGTTCTTGTCAAGCTCCTTTACGAACACATTGAAGGCATCCTCCGGATCGCGGAAACACTTCTTCAAGGTGGGCACCGGTCCGCCCATCGCGTGAGAGAGAAGCCCCTTCTTGCAGTAGCAATAGGAACAATTGTTGCTGCACCCCACATAGAGGTTACAGGCCCATTCTGCGTACTCTCCCGCTTTGCCTTTCGGCTTGTAGATTGCTTTGCTCATTTGACTTTGCTTTTGGTTTCACGAATCTTCTTGGTCAGTTCTCGGTACAAGTCCCACTCGATGTTGAAGTGGTTGATTACCCAGCGGAGGCCACCGAGGAAACCTCGCCAATATTGTGCGTCGAACTTCATTTCTCGTCCTCCATTTCTTTGTAGCAAGCATCCCGTTCATACTTGCAGTCCTCGAACTTCTCGAACTCGTTTGCAAGCTCGTTCAGCAGAGACCAGATGCGCCGGGGAATATCGTGGCCGGAGCCGCATCCGCCGACACGAACCCCAAGTAGGTGGTTCTCTCTATGCGTTTCCCCATCGTGGATGATGGTCACTTGTATATCTCCGTCTGGCTGACGGAAGATGCTCAACCTGTCTCGTTTGTCATTAAGGCTTCGGATAGTCATACTACTTTCTTCTGTTTGAAAATTTGACTGCGAATTTGTGTTGCTGTCGGCGGTCGTGGGCCTCCTTGTCAACTCTCTTTTTCTCTGCTGCGATTAATTCATCGGAAACTACCGGGGCGATGGCGGCTTGCGCCTCTCTCTCCTTTTCAAGCCGACGATAATGTTCGATTATCTCTTGTTCGGTTATCCCGGATGCCTCCATGATGGAGGCGGCGGGTAGTTGCTTGCAGAACGGATCATCACCGACTATCTCGGAAACGGACAGCGGCTTCTTCTCCGCCAGGTTGTAAGACTTCGGCACAACAAAATCAGTGATCTTGATGTCGAACAACCTTTCGCAGTATGCCCGCAGAAATTCCTCCGGGGTAAGGTTGGCCCCAGACAGCTCGTCGGGAGCCTCAAATACGATTGCGACTTTCATACTATTTCTCCTTTTTGATGATGATTACTGATACCTTCTCGCCGGGCTTGAAGTCCGCAGGTCGAAGCACAACATTATCGAGAGTTGCGAAGCCGTTCACATACTCGATTCTTCCCTCCACCGCGTCATTCATCAGCCGCTCGCGCTCTGCGAGCATTCCGGCGGCAAAGCCAACGGACGGCCATTGATTCACGCACTCGTAATAGCCGAGGCTATCTTCGTAGGCTTTTGCCGCCTCCTCTACATCGGAGGGGACGGGGAGGACGGCCCGCAACTGGCCAATGAGCTTCTGGGCCTCGTCGGGCGTGATGCACACGGAGGATTCACCGAAGTTCAGTTCTATCGAGTGTTCAACACCCTTGATTACTTCTACTATCATATCTCTATCGTTTTCTATCTAAAAGAGCTTGTCAATTATCCAGTGAAACAGTGCAAAGGGAGCCGTTACGATTGCAATCGGAAGCATAACGGGCCAAAAAACCGCGAACATCGCAAGTTGATCATCATAGTCTTCACCATAAGCTGCATAGATGAGTGCTGTTAGAATGCCGATAAGAACGTATCCAACGATGATCAAAACAATCCAGTACCAGGCCATGCCTCTATCGTTTTAAGTGTTTCTTCTTTCTATTTTCTCGCAGCCATGCAAGATACTCCGCATAATCGGGGCAATTCGCTATCTTTTCATAATACCCCAGTTCGACTTTGACTTTCGGCCAATACTTCTCTCTCCCAGCCATACACCTATGCAAAGTTATCTTTCGGCCAGACCTGTCCTTGTATTGTAACCTCTCGTTATGCGGGCAATCCGTACAGGGTTTCCTCATTTTTGTAAGTGTTCCGCTCCCCACTCCGCGAAGTGGCGGGCGATAGTTGCAACATCTTCGACCGTTATGTATGCAGTCGCACCCTTTATAGCAACTCCATTGAGGTCATAGAACGGGTCATACACCCATTTCTTGACCTCCGCCTCCAGGTCTGCCTGCGGCTGTTCAACCACAACGGCGTCCCCGACAGACTTTCCGTGATAGTATTTCTTGTACCACTCGGAGTTCACGATGTCCTCGTAGAGCTTCTTGTAGTCCGGCTCCTGCGGCTGCTCCGCATCGACGAAGTAGGCCCATTCATCACCAACCCTATCCTTGTCAAGTTCTCCGCACTTGTCGATAACACGTTGGCAAAGATCACTGCTTTTGCGAAACGCGCATTTCATACAAGGCAAACCGTCGTCCGTGTACCTCACCACCACCTTCTTCCCCGCGACCTCGATTATTTCTTCTTGATTGCTCATATCTTACTACATATTTTTTTCATTAACATCACGAAAAACCTACACACAACAGCCTCCACAGCCATATTCACAACCTTCTGGTCTTCGATATTTTATAAGATAGTCGGCCACCTTTGCCCAATCTTTCTCCTTGAAGGCTTTCTCGATGTCCGCACACTCCATATTGGAAAGGCACATCTTTCCGTCGGGACGACCCTCGTCAAGAAAGTGCATAAAGGCCACAGAGAGAGAACCGGAAAGCTCGTCATACTTCGTGATCCCGTCAAACCACTCCTGGCTGAACTTATCTTCCAGTTCTAAATGCGCGTCCCAATCGGAAACCCGTCCCTGCGTGACCGACCCGCGATAGGTTGAGAGAATCTTCCCCCCAAAGGAGAGGATGAGAAGGATGGCTCTATCGGCCTCTTTCTCCGTTTCTACTCGCCAATGGCGAATGTTCATCGCCCCGTTCTGAAGCGTCGGGCATTGAGGGTTGATGTACTCAATGCAGTATCTTAATTTCTCTTTCATAATCTCATTGATTAAAGGGTGATTTCTTTCTCGATGCCGCATCCGCGCATCAAGTTCTGGAGCTGGTGCAGCCACTTCAACTCGTAGCAAGGAAGGCCAACAACAGCGAAGTATTCGTGCCGCCAATCTTCCGTGTTGTGCTTGATTTCAAGCCGCTCGATATTGTAGTAGATGACTTCCTCGGTCGCGCCGGTGCCGGGGTGGTGTACCACACAAGAACTGACCTTCTTCAAGATTTCGTCGGAGAGAAGGATCGGGCCGATGTCTTTCAACTCCGCCTGGCGCAAAGTGCCGCCATAGTAGTAGGTCACCCTACTCCCAACTGTAACAATTTGAACGGGGCACCCCCATCTGGACGAGATCACCCAGTTCCCTTTCATCAATTCTGTTGCTTTCATAGCACGATAAACATTACGATCACGATGATAGCGGCCACGCCGCAGACGATCCACCGGGTAGTCCTTTCCCGGCGCATATAGACGGGGCAGATGCCCCCGAACAGAGGGCAGAAGCCCTTGTAGCTCTCGCATTGAGAACACATTGCTCGATTAGGTCTCATTTCTCTTTCGTTTTGGGGAATTAGAGGGAATTTTCGGGTAATTCCCCCTATTTCCGTCTTTCGTTAAATCGTTTCAACACTTCCTCGCAGAGTTCGGGGTTCGTCTGGACTTTCGTCTCAAACTCGTCCTCCACCTCCCTGATGATCCCGGCGAGGTCACGGATAGTCACCCAAGTAAGGGCGGTGGAGTTCTGCACATACTCCGCAATCACGGAGACGGCTTCTTTGAATTGTCGCGGCTCGGGGAACCTGGGCGGGAAGGCCGTGGGGTTGTCCCGAAACTTATTGAGGTCTTGCAAGACCTTGATGGCTTCATCGGTGGTCATCGTCGGCATGGCTACAATTCGTTAATTTTCTTCACCAGAACATAGGTAGTATCTCGCTGGCCCTCGAACTCCACGATCCGCAGTTGCAGGCGGTACTCCGAGGCTCTGTATTCGATGGACTTGGGAATTTCCATCTGCTTGGCTTCGGAGATTTCCTTGCGAGCGACGAGGCCAATCAAACCAAGTGTTACTCCGCAAAGAATTATGCCGAACGAACATCCGCGATCATATCTGGTTCTGGATAGAACCAAACAAAAAAGGCCAATGGCTACCCAGATACCACCAATTATAATCGCTTCCATATCAGTTAGCTTTGTAGTTAGTTTTGTAGTTAATAGAGTTAGTTTGGTAGTTAGCGGCCCGGAAATCCACCACCTCGTTCCTCGCGGCCTCGTATCTCTTGATCCAAGCCTTGTTCCGCTCGACCTCCGCCTTGTACGCCGCACTCTTGTTGTGGTAGTAGATGGCGAGATCGAGGTCTTTGGAGGGGTTGTATCTCCCCTGCATCGTATGGTACATCTCCAGGCTCTTGCGGATGGAGAATGCGTCTGTATGAGAGTAGTTGCTGCCCGAAATCCGATTGACCTCTCGGCAGTAGCAATCGAGCATCTGCATGATCCCGAAATCACCGGCCTTGCCGACGGCATTGGGGTTACACTTGCTCTCCGTCCAGAAGATAGCCATGATGGTCAGCTCCCAGGGCGTCAGCTCGTCCTTGTGCTGCTCGCGGAGAAGTTGCACGGCGGAATACTTCGGGATTTCCGGGGTCTCCGCCTTGTGGTTCTTCACACCACGGACGATGCCGAAGATGCAACCGGCGATGATGGCCAGCGCGAGGATCACTCCGAGGGTGTTGTGTCTTTTGTCATTTGCTTGCATATCTCTTATGTGTTTAGTTTCAATTAAAAAAGGAGCCGCTTGGCTGGATTTGGGTAATTTGTTTAACGTCAATTCTATGTCCGTAGAAATGAAAAAGTAGTAGTGCGAACCTCTCGGCTGGCGCCTTACGGCTCCCTATGGTAAAGAATCGGCTGGATTGCTTCGCAGAGCCAGCACCTCCCGGCGGACGCTGAATGATACCCGAATTTTAACCACTGACAATTATTGGGGAGCGTTCCTGGGCGTTGCATCTTACACCGCGATTCTATGCTGTCCTTATCACTCGTAGCGAAACCATCCGGTCTTTGGCCACCACGATCTTCCTTCCGTACAACCGCTTGGCGCTCGAAGCGTATTGGCGAAGCGTGTTCTCTTTGGCCTCGGAGAAGATGGTATCGAAATACTCGTTAATCCGCAGGGTGAGGACTTTCTGCCGGAGTGAATCGGGTCTTGGCTTATTCGTTGTCATAATCTCTCAACTTGGCGCAGAGCGCATCGTTTCTTTTGTTCAACTTGTATTTGGCTTTCTTCGCCCGGAGCCACATCTTAACATTGTAAGACAGCGGCATACATCTGGGGTATCTTGCTTTCATCGGAACTATAAATTTTTGTCGATTTCTTTCGATTTTTATAGGTTCTTTCGGATTATCGGAAGCTCTACCTCGATGGGCTCGTCCTTCCACCGGAGGTCGGGAAAAAAATCTTTTGGCAATAAGATAGACCCTTTAAAATCAGACGACAACCAGATGTAATTTATGTATTCGTCCGCATTTTCCTTTTTTCTATGTGGTCTCGTTGCAAAAAATTTTAAATACCCTCCATGAATTTCACTATCTCTCGCCACCCAGCCCTTGATGGTGGGGAGGGCGGAGATTTCCTGGAGAAACTCGATATACATTTCGCGCTTCCCGTAATTCAAGTCTATCCCGTGTCCTCGCGTAAGGATAGGGTACTTCTCGTAGGCTTTCTTGTTGATTTCTTCGGGTGTCATAGGCTATTCTTTCGGGAGTTCTTCGAGTTCGGAAATGGGAATGTAGTAGGAATCCCTCACGGCGCACTTACCGAAGCGAGGATCATCGCCGTCAGGCAGGATGATGGATTCGGGGATGTTCTCGCCAGCCTTCGCTCGGCGCCAGCGGAGATTATGCTGCGGACGGAGGGATTTTAGCCAATCTGCAATATCCTTATGTGAATATCTATTACAAATGGCTATTGCAACCTTCAAAAAGGCTTCATCCTCATCGCTCCACTGGCGCTCGTTGGTCAAATACTTGTTCACATACGCCACCAGCTTGGCCCAGTCTTTCTCAACGAAAGCATTTACGATGTCCTCGCATTCCGGGTTAGAGACACACATCTTCCCTTCGTAGCTGTTCTTGTCCAGGAACTCGATG
>Ga0310696_10006154_pt1 | contig 14302 bp, 8 predicted proteins | sample AusTroGonzalo_MG_4_FD_203885 | JGI IMG/M metagenome (GOLD analysis project Ga0310696, IMG submission 203885) | Bovine rumen microbial communities from tropical cattle in Woodstock, Queensland, Australia - Gonzalo_02 (v2) (version 2) | ecosystem: Host-associated > Mammals > Digestive system >...
TTCCCCTACGGCGAGCTGGACGAAAAACCCTACAACAAGCTCACCCCCTGCCCGGGCTGCGCCCCCCAGGGCCGAAAGACCAAAATCGATGAACTCAACGAAAAAAGCCGGAAGCACTGACTTCCGGTTTTCTTCTTGAATTCTAATCTTATGGTCTTACCTGATAACCGAAGGAACGTGAGGGCGATCGGAAAGCCCCTATCATAAAAACATTCTTGCCGAAGGGGGTTTGGGGGGCGATCGGAAAGCCCCTATCATAAAACATTCTTGCCGAAGGGGGGTTGGAGGGCGATCGGAAAGCCCCCCAATCTTACTTCATCTTCTGCGTCGTCGCCCATGCGGCGTCAATTGTCTCCTGATGCTTGGTCGCGTAGGGGCCAATCGCCGCTACCTGTTCCTGTGTCCGCGGGAAATGGATGCAGCTGTGCCCGTTGAAGTTGTTGTCCTTGATGTGATACACATCATGGGGCATGGAATGTGTCGATCCGAGATAGACGCTTCCGTCCGAGAAAACTACCCAGACCGCCTTCGGCGTCCAGGTATTCCCGCCGAACGCCTTCACCATCTTCGCCGTATCGTTGGCCGTCACGGGCTCATAGTCCGCGTGCGCGCCCAGGGAGATAATATGTCCCTGCCAGCTGATCCCGCTGGCAAAATCGTACAAAGTTACGTACGGATATTTCCGCGCAACGGCCTTGATCTTGTCGTACCAGTTGGCGTACTGCACCCGGGATGCGCTTGGCTTTGATGAGGAAGCGCCCGCTGCGGCCGTCGTGGTCGAGCCTGATTTGCTGTCGTCGCTGCTCTTCGTTGTCGTCGAAGTGCTTTCCAGCTTGCTCAGCGTTTTTGCGCCCGCTACGCCGTCCGCCGTCAGTTTGCTGGCCTTCTGAAAGGCTGCCACCGCTTCCGCGGTTTTCGTCCCGTAAACGCCGTCCGCCTTGCCCGTCAGATAACCGAGCTGGATCAGCTTATTCTGCAGTTCCTTAACTTCCGAGCCTTTCGCTCCCGTTTTCAGCACGGTGGACGCCGGCGTAGGGGTCGGGGTGGCTTTGGTCTTCGGGGTGGCTGTTGCCTTTGAGGATGCCGTAGCTGCCTTGGCTTTGCCGCCGTAAAGGACCTTCTGGGTCTCTTCGCCGGCCGTGCCGTCCGCCGTCAGTCCGTTGGCTTTCTGAAAAGCTTTCACCGCTGCCACGGTTTTTTCACCGTAGGTTCCGTCCGCCTTGCCGCTCATGTAGCCCAGCTCAATCAGGGCTTCCTGCAGCTGTGCCACGGCGTCTCCCGCGCTGTCTTTCTTCAGTTTGGGCCATGCTTCGGCGCTTTCCTCTTCTTTTTCGGGATCCGGAGTCTCCGTGGGAACCGGCGTCGGTGTCGTGCCGTTTTTCAGCGCGTTTTCGCTGAACAGGATCTCGTAGGTGGCTTTCCCCGCCACGCCGTCAGCCTCCAGTCCGTGAGCCGTCTGGAAAGCTTTCACCGCATTCACCGTATCCCGGCCGAACTTGCCGTCAATCGTGCTCTTGAAATATCCCAGTTCCTTCAGCCGCTTCTGCAGCGTCTTTACGTCCTGGCCTTTGGCCCCGCTCTTGAGGGATTCCTCCGGGATCGCCACGGTGGGTGTCGGCGTGGGCGTCTCCGTTACCTTCGGGGTGGGTGTAGCGTCTGCCCTGATGGCCTCCTCGGAATAGATTGCTTTCTGGGTCTCCGCGCCGGCCGAACCGTCGGATTTGAGACCGTTTTTTTTCTGGAAGGAGCGGACCGCTCCGATCGTATTTGTGTCGTATGTGCCTGTCGGCGTCTCCTTGTAGTAGCCCAGCTCCTTCAGCCGCTCCTGCAGCGCCGTGACCTTGGCGCCTTTGTTGCCCTTCTTCATGGTAACGCCTTCCACAGGGCTCAGCGTCTTCACATTGGTTTTGTCGCCGCTCGCGCTCTTCGGCGATCCGGTATACAGGAAAGCCTGGAGATTGGCATCCACAATTCCGGTAACCGGGTAGTCATTCTTCTCCTGGAACGCCTTCACGGCTTTCTCCGTCCCGGCGCCGAATTTTCCGTCTGCCTTACCTTTCAGATACCCCAGTTCGATCAGCGCTTCCTGCAGCGCCGTAACATCCGCGCCCGTATCATTTTTCTGAAGGATCTTGTATCCGCCTGCGTCCTCCTCCGGGCTCAGCGTGGGAACCGGCGTCGGTGTCGGCGTTACTTTGATCTTCTTGACTTCTTTGAGCACGATATACTCGGATTTTACATAGCCGGTATACTTGCCGTAGGTCACGTTTGCCCAGCCGCTTTTCTGGCTCACGCTGTTCACCGTGATCTCCGCACCGGCGGGAATATGGCGCAGCAGTTCGCTGCGAACGGAGCGGGAAGCGCGCAGATTGACCTTCACCTTTGTCTTTGTGGTGTAGGGATAGCTGCTCACGATCTCCAGCGTCGCCGTAGGCTCCGCATCACTCCCGGCTGCGCCGGCCGCAACCGGAACAGTACCGAAAGCAAGCACAATCACCATCGCCAGCACCGGCAGAATGTGAAGAGTTTTTTTCAGCTTGAACATTTCAAAACCTCCCGCACGCTCAATCAGGACACGCTTGTCCTGCCGACATTCGTACACACAATGATTCTATCGCTTGTGTCATAAATTGTCAACAAGATTTTCATCATTCTGTAATATTTTGCAAATCCCCGTAAAAAACCTCCCCGTCTTCACAGGGAGGTTCCGAAGGTCCAGGGCGATCGGAAAGCCCTGGTCGCGCCCGCAGGCGCGAAATACTTCTTTCTAAACCCACAAAAGTATGTTTACCGAAGGAGTCAAGGGGGCGATCGGAAAGCCCCCTTCCTTATCCATTACTTATGCGAAGCCCAATCGTAATTCTTCAGAGTCATGGTGAGGTGCCGCGGCAGGCCTTCCACCATCATGGGGGTATACTGGCCCTGGATCAGCGGCCGGACATAGTCCAGGAACTCTTCGGTCACATAGTCGCCGGTCTTGTTGATCCACTCGCGCGGAACGATCTTCTCATCGTTGGCGATGCGGTGCACATCGTTCACGTCCGTCGTGCTCTGATAGGGATCGTCAGACACGCGCACGATGACGACCATGACGCCGGTCCGTCCTTCGTCCGCAGCCTTCACGCAGGCGCCGCCGACGTTGAACGCTTCATCTACGTCAATCTTGCTGGCCAGGTGAGCCGCCGCACGCTGCAGGGTGGAGAGTTCCACGGCGCGGGTCTTGCAGCCCAGTTCCTTCTGCACAACGCTGGCCAGATAACTGGCGGTACCGGTCATCTGGATATGGCCGAAAGCGTCCGTGGTCTCGGAGCCGGCGGATTTCTCGCACACATAGTGGCCGTCTGCGGTCTTGATGCCTTCGCTCACGACCGCCACGATCACGTCCTTCTTCTCCAGCAGCTTTTTGATCTTCTCAACAAACTTGTCGATGTCGAAAGTCAGCTCGGGCAGATAGATCAGGTCGGGACCGTCATTGTCCTCGCTGCGGCACAGTGCCGCCGCACCGGTCAGCCAGCCGGCATTCCGGCCCATGACCTCGATGATGTTCACGTTCTTTTTCTTGTAGCTGAAACCCATCGCGTCGCAGATAATTTCCTTCGTGGATGTCGCGATATACTTAGCCGCGCTGCCGAAGCCGGGAGTATGGTCGGTCATGGCCAGGTCGTTATCGATGGTCTTCGGGCAGCCGACGAAGCGCTGCTTCGCGCCGGTCAGCAGGCTGTAGTCGCTCAGCTTCTTGATGGTATCCATGCTGTCGTTGCCGCCGATGTAGATGAACACTTCGATATCCAGCTTGTTCAGCAGCTCGAAAATCCGCTCGTAGATCTCCTTGCCTTCGTGGATCTCGGGCAGCTTATAACGGCAGGTGCCCAGGAAAGCGGAAGGCGTCCGCTTCAGCAGTTCCAGGTCCAGCTCGTTCCGGATATACTGGCTCATATCGATATACTGCTCGTCCAGGAAGCCCTGGATGCCGTTGCGCATGCCGTACACCTTGGTGAAGCCGCGCTCCATCGCCGTCTTGTAAACGCCCGCGAGGCTGGAGTTGATGACAGCGGTGGGGCCGCCGGACTGACCGACAATAACGTTACCTTTCTTCATGCGTGAGATACCCTTCTTTCATTAAATTTCTTTATGACGTTCCGGCCTTTCGGTCCGGCTTCGCATCTGTGTGTTTTTATCCGCGGCGGATAATGCTGTGGCGTTCCGGTCCGACGGAGATCCATTTGACCACCTGACCCAGCGCGTGCTCAATGCGGATCACGTAGTTCTTGGCTTCCTCCGGCAGATCCCACCAGTTACGGACCTTGGAGATGTCGCATTTCCATCCGGGCATGGTCTCGAACACCGGTTTGCACTCGCCCAGCACCGCCGGGAAAGGCATATAATCGATTTTCTCGCCGTCCAGTTCATAATGAGTGCACAGCGGAATCTCGTCCAGTTCACTCAGCACGTCCAGCTTCGTCAGGGCGATCTCCGTTGCCGCCTGAACCTCCACGCCGTAGCGGGTAGCCACCAGATCGATCGGTCCGATCCGGCGCGGCCGTTCGCTGGCGTCTCCGCCTTCGTGGCCGATCTTCCGCAGCAGTTCCGCATCCTCTCCGAAATATTCGCAGACGAAGGGTCCTTCGCCGATACAGGTCGAGTAAGCCTTCACCACGCCGATCACGCGGTCGATATCCGCGCCGGGCAGCCCGCTGCCCACCGGCGCGTATGCCGCCAGGGTATTGGAGCTCGTCGTGTAAGGATAGATTCCGTAGTCCAGATCCCGCAGGGTGCCCAGCGTTGCCTCAAACAGGATCCGTTTGTTGTCTCCCTGAGCCTGCAGCAGATATGCCCGCGTATCCTGAATATACGGTTTGATCTTTTCGCAGCTGTTCTTGATCCACTTGTCGAGATCCGCTTCCGTCACCGGGTCGGCGCCGTATACCTTAGTCAGAATCATGTTCTTCCAGGTCATCAGATCCTTCAGATGCTTTTTCAGCATCTTCGGATAGAACAGTTCGCCGGCCATGATGGTTTTTTTCTGATATTTGTCGCTGTAGAAGGGGGCAATTCCCTGCTTCGTGCTGCCGAACTTCTTATCCTTCAGCCGCGCTTCCTCCAGCGCGTCCAGTTCCCGGTGCCACGGCAGCAGCAGGCTTGCCCTGTCGCTGATCTTCAGATTGTCCGGCGTGATCTCAAGGCTTTTGGATTTTAAGTCATCGATCTCGTTGGCCAGGCTTTCCGGGTCCAGCGCCACACCGTTTCCCAGGACGTTCACGACGCCTTTCCGGCAGACCCCGGAAGGCAGCGTATGCAGCTTAAACCGTCCGTACTGATTGATTACTTCATGGCTGACATTCCCGCCGCCCTGAAAGCGCACAACAACGTCGAAAGCCTCGGTCAGCAAATCGACCATCCGGCCCTTGCCTTCGTCTCCCCAGTTGATACCCACGATAGCTGTGCATGCCATAATCTGATCCACCTTTCGGGTTGTTTTCGTCTCGTCCGGTTCCGTCTGACAACTCGGGTCCAAAAAGTCCGGTGAATATTGACATTGTATATCCCGGAGCCTTCTTTGTCAATGTACAAAGGATCTGCCTTCCCCTTGCCGAAGGCCGGATGAGGTGTCGTTTTTACCCTTCTCCCCCATAAGTAATCCCGAGCATTGTGATATCGTCAAACTGCTCCGCGGTGCCGGCAAAGTTCCGGATATCCCGCAGCACGCTTTCCAGCGCCTGCTGCTGCGGTACGTTCTTTACCGTGTTCAGCTTTGCACACAGCCGCTCCGTCCCGTACGCCTCAACTTTCTCGTTAATGGCTTCCGGCACGCCGTCCGTATAGACAAACAGTCTGTCGCCGGGATCCAGGTCGATCTCATACTCCTTCATGGGAGCGCCGTCCAGCGCGGCCAGCGCCAGCCCGTGCTTGTCCTTCAGCAGCTCGTAGTCCCCGCCGGCGCGCATCAGCACCGGATATTCATGTCCGGCGTTGGCGCATTGGATTTTTCCCGTCTTCAGGTCCAGGATCCCCAGCCAGACCGTCACAAACATCTCCGCGTCGTTGCCCTCACACAGGGTATGGTTCACATGCTCCAGCACCTTCGCGGCGCTGTTCCCGTGCCGCGCAAAGTTCTTGATGGCGGTTTTGGCCCGCATCATGAACAGCGCCGCCGGCACGCCCTTGCCGCTTACGTCCGCGATCACCAGGCACAGCTTGTCCCGGTCGCAGTAGAAAAAGTCGTAGAAATCACCGCCGACCTGCTTCGCCGGAGTCATCAGGGCATACAGATCGATGTTCTCTCCGGGCAGGGCAAAGTTCTTGGGCAGCGCGGCGTCCTGGATGCTTTTCGCCAGTTTCAGCTCGTCCTGCATCCGCTTTTCCGCCTGGTCGATATACCCCCGCAGCGCTGTCACCATCTCGTTGATGTCGTCGCTCAGCGCCGAAAACTCTGAAGAATTGCGCACCCAGACTTTCTCGTCCAGATGACCGTCCGTGATCCGGTCCAGCGAGACATTGACCCGCTGCAGACTCCTGATTACCAGCCTATCCAGCAGCATCGCGACCAGCACGTACAGAACCGCAAACAGCAGCAGATCCGACAGCGTATTCTCATAAATCTCCCCGTCCCGGTTCGCATAGACGATCATGAGCGGCTCCATGACCATCAGCACCGCGTCCTCCCCGATGTATCTGCTGCTGCACAGCACCTCGATGCCGTCCGCGGTCTGAATTGCCGTCCTGTAAACCTGCTGGTCCGCATTTTCCTTTGCTTTTTCCAGATCCGCCTCTTTGATTCTGTTACCGGGCAGTTCGCTGCTGTCTGGATCCACAAGAAGCTCTCCGCTCTTGGCGTCGACCAGCAAGTAGGTTATATCTGAATGGGACTGTTCCTGCAGGTGGTTCTTCAGGGCTTCAATATTCTTACCGTTTTCCTCGTAAATCCTTTTGTTTTCAAAGCTGATATAACTCAGCGCGGTGGAGGCGTTCGAATCCGCAATCCGTGTCTGGATTCCCCAGGAAACGGCAAAGTTGATCAGAACCACCCCGATCGTCACAATTATAAGGCGGCGCTGAAAATGGACTGTCAGCGGAACCCTTCCCTCATCCTGCAGCAGTCCGGATTGCGGCTTCTCGCCGGACACCTTCAGCACAACCGCGGAGCACAGCGCCATGCCGACCGCTGTGAAGATAATCATCGGAATCGCCGCCGTCTGTACCACGCTGTAGGCCATCGCTATATCCTGGCGGTTGGTAAACAGTACCGCGTACATATGGAACACTTCCATCACCGCGCCCAGGAAAAACGCCTGGGTTACAGGCGGTCGCTTTCCCCTGTAGATCTTCTCGTTCAGCAGGGCCGCCAAAAAACCTGCCAGGCACGTGCTCATCCCGCAGGCAATTTCCGTGAAGCGTCCGATGTTCCACAGCTCTCCGGCCAGGATGCGCTCCGCTCCGCCGATAATGCCGGCGATGATACCGCTCACCGGGCTGAAGAACAGGCCGGCAGCCAGCGGGCCGATGTCCCGCACGTTCAGGATCATATCCCCGTAATCGATGCCGATATGATTCGCCAGCACGGAGCACCCGCCGTAGATCAGCCCGATCAGCACGTTAAGCCCGGTCCCGTGTTTTTCCTTTTTCCGGTACGCGAACCACAACCCTGCCGTGATCATCATATAGATCAGGGTCGCCGCCGACATCTTGAGTATCATCGTCCACATCGTACTATGCTCCCGAAAAAACAATCATAAACCATTCTTCCCGAAGGGGGCTTGGGGGTCGATCGGAAAGCCTCCCAATCATAAAACATTCTTCAGATATTGTCCGGTGTAGGATTCCTCCACACCGGCAACCTCTTCCGGAGTACCCTCAGCCACAACGGTTCCGCCGCCGTCCCCGCCTTCCGGCCCTAGGTCGATCACCCGGTCCGAAACCTTAATCACGTCCAGGTTATGTTCGATCACCAGCACCGTATTGCCTGCGTCTGTCAGCCGCTGAAGCACCTTGATCAGCCGGTCCACATCCGCCGCATGCAGGCCCGTGGTCGGTTCGTCCAGCAGGTAGATCGTCTTGCCCGTGGCCTTCCGGCTCAGCTCCGTCGCCAGTTTCACCCGCTGCGCCTCGCCGCCCGACAGTGTCGTGGATGCCTGGCCCAGCTTCATGTAGCCAAGTCCGACGTCATAGAGTGTCTCCAGCTTTTTCAGGATCTGGGGATGATTTTCAAAGAACCGGATCGCCTCTTCCACCGTCATCTCCAGCACTTCGCTGATGTTCTTCCCCTGCCAGGTCACTTCCAGCGTTTCCCGGTTGTACCGGTGCCCGTGGCACACGTCGCAGGGAACATACAGGTCCGGCAGGAAGTGCATCTCGATCTTTTTCATCCCGTCCCCCTGGCAGGCTTCGCAGCGTCCGCCCTTAACGTTGAAGGAGAATCGGTTTTCCCTGTATCCTCTGGCCTTCGCTTCCGGGCTCATGGCGAACAGCCGCCGGATCAGGTCAAACAGGCCCGTATACGTGGCCGGGTTGCTCCGGGGGGTCCGTCCGATGGGGCTCTGGTCGATCATGATGATCTTGTCCAGTTTTTCAATGCCTTCCATGCTCTCAAAGCGGCCGGACCGGGTCTTCGCCCGGTTCAGTTTCCTGGCCAGGTGCTTGTACAGGATCTCGTTGACCAGGCTGCTCTTCCCGCTGCCGCTCACCCCCGTCACGCAGGTCAGCACGCCCAGCGGGATCCGTACGTCAATATGCTTCAGGTTGTGCTCCTCCGCACCTTTCACCGTCAGCCAGCCGGCCGGTTTCCGGCGTTTTTCCGGCACGGGGATCACCTTTTTCCCGCTCAGATACTGCCCCGTCAGGCTCTCTTCGCAGGCCATGATGTCTTCCGCCGTGCCCTCCGCTACGATCTGTCCGCCGTGCATTCCCGCTCCGGGTCCCACGTCCACGATCCAGTCCGCGGACCGCATGGTTTCCTCGTCATGTTCCACCACGATGACCGTGTTTCCCAGGTCCCGCATCCGCCGCAGGGTCGCGATCAGTTTCGCGTTGTCCCGCTGGTGCAGGCCGATGCTGGGTTCGTCCAGAATATACATCACGCCCATCAGGGCGCTGCCGATCTGGGTCGCAAGCCGGATCCGCTGGGCCTCGCCGCCCGACAGGGTTCCCGCCCCGCGGCTCAGCGTCAGGTATCCCAATCCTACGTCGCTCAGGAATCCCAGCCGGTTATCGATTTCCTTCAGAATCTGCTGCGCAATCACCCGGCTGTTCCCTTCCAGCTTCAGTGAGGAAAAAAAATCCCGGGCCTGCAGGATGCTCATGTCCGAAACCTCCGGCAGGCTCTTTCCGTTCACGGTCACCGCCCGGGCTTCCGCCTTCAGCCGCTGCCCGCCGCAGTCCGGGCAGATCTCCTCCGCCATGTATTCCTCGTACGCCTGCCTCATGGCTTCCGAGGAGGTTTCCCGGTAGCGCCGCTCCAGCGTGGGAATAATCCCCTCAAAGGTTGTGGAATACTCCCTCATGCCTCTCGCGCCTTCGTAGGCAATGCTGATCTGCTCGTCTCCCGTGCCGAACAGCAGGGCGTTCATCCCGTCCTCGGAGATTGCCTCCACCGGTGTGTCCAGCGTGAACCCGTAGCGTTTGCCCATTGCGCCGAAGTACTGGGCCGCGATGCCGCCCTCCTCGTTGGCGTTAAAGCCCATCAGGTTCATCGCGCCTTCCCGCAGCGTCACCCGCTCATCCGGAAAGATTGCTTCCCTGCTGATCCGCATCCGTATTCCCAGGCCGCTGCAGCTCGGGCACGCGCCGTACGGGCTGTTGAAGGAGAACATCCTAGGCGTCAGTTCCTCAATGGAAACGCCGCAGTCCGGGCAGGCATAGTTCATGCTGTACAGCGTCTCGCCCTGTCCGTCGCACTCGACGATGATGAGTCCCGCGCCGCGGCCGGCGGCAGTCTCGATATCCTCCGCCAGGCGGTGCCGGAAGTCGTCCGTTTCCCGGCGGATCAGGCGGTCTACCACCAGCTCAATGGTATGCTTCTTTTTTTTGTCCAGTTCCGGGGTATCCTCCAGGTCATACATTTTCCCGTCCACCCGGACCCGGACGTAGCCGCTCTTCCGCGCGGAAGAAAACAGGTCCTTGTGCTCGCCCTTCCGTCCCCGTACAAGCGGGCTCAGAATCTGCATCCGTGTACCTTCGGGTACGGCACAGACAGCGTCGACAATCTCGTCCACGCTCTGCTTCCGGATCTCCCGGCCGCATACCGGGCAGTGGGGTACGCCCACCCGCGCCCAGAGCAGGCGCAGATAGTCATGGATCTCCGTCACCGTGCCCACCGTGGACCGGGGATTGCGTCCCGTAGTCTTCTGGTCAATGGAGATCGCGGGACTCAGTCCGTCTATTCCGTCCACGTCCGGCTTGTCCATCTGTCCCAGAAACTGCCGGGCGTAGCTGGTCAGGCTTTCCACATAGCGGCGCTGGCCTTCGGCATAGATCGTGTCGAAAGCCAGGGAGCTCTTTCCGCTGCCGCTCAGTCCCGTGATCACGGTGAGCTTGTCCCGCGGTATTTTCAAAGAGATGTTCTTCAGGTTGTGTTCCCGCGCCCCGCGGATCTCCAAATATTCGTTCATATAAATTCCAACTAAACCATCCAGCAAAATTATATTATATTCGACCGAAAGTCCAGGGGTTCATAACGCCCGGAAAAAGAGTCGGTGACTCTTTTTCATTGAAGAACGGGCGGCAGCCCCGGGCGATCGGAAAGCCCCCCATTATCGCCGAAGGGGTTTAAGGGGGCGATCGGAAAGCCCCCTTATCTCAACTCGCTCATTTCTTCTTCACTCTTGATCTTTTCACTGGTCAGGTGCCGCTGATCCTCTGTCTCATGCGCATGCTCCAGCATCTCGGGTGAATAGAACAGCGCCCGGTTTCCGCCCTGGCTCTTCGCTGCGTACATCGCGATATCCGCCGCCTTGTAAAGCTCGTCGTAGTTCCGCTCCACCATGTTGGTCATCACGATGCCGATGCTCGCGCTGATCTGGATGTTCGTTGTCCCGTTGCCGACCCACCGGCGCACCGTGCGCACCACCTGAGACGCTCGTTCCATCGCCCATTCCTTTTCCGGCACGCTGTTCATGTAAACCACAAACTCGTCGCCCCCCAGCCGGCTCAGCACGTCGCTGTTCCTGAACATCCGTTTCAGGTCGGTCGCTACGTCGATCAGCACCGTATCTCCCATCTGGTGGCCCAGCCGGTCGTTCACGCTCTTGAAGCGGTCCAGATCCAGCAGCATCATCACGCCGTGAGTATCCGTCTTCAGGTGTTCCTCAATCTGTTTCTGCGCGGCTGTCCGCATCGTCAGCCCGGTCAGCAGGTCCGTATCCGCCTGGTACTGGCTTCGCTGCTGCCCTGCGATCAGTTTCACCCGCGCCCGGTTCAGCGCATAGAAGGTCACCAGGCTGATCCCCAGATACAGTACGCTGTAAACGATCCTGATGGAGTCCATCTTCACGCCCGAGTAATTCCATACCAGCATCATGGCGATATAACTCGCGATCTGCAGCGAGCCCACCCGCCAAGCATAGTCAAATATATAGCAGGCGACTGCCACCAGGGTTCCGACCCAGAACACGTCGCTTTTATAAGTATACGAGCCGTAAATGGACAGCGTATAGACCGCGATGCACAGGAAATAGCCGGCCGTCAGGATTTTCTCTCTTGAGCTCTCCTCCCGGAAGGTGACAAATACACCGTAGGCGCCGGCGCTCAGGGCCAGGAAGCTGAAAATGGCGCCTTCCTCCGGTTGTTTCGTTACAAAGCCGAAAACCATGATGATCAGCGTTGTGACGATCACCAGCACGCTGAGCACCTTGATCGCAACCTTGTTGCTTCTTGTCACGGAATCGCGGTACTTGTCAAAGACGTCCAGCTCAAACCCGTACTGGTTCCAGAATTGAAGCTTCTCCTTCACGGCCTGCTCACACCCCTTTGTGTTTTACAAGTCTTAATCGTAAGAGTATTCATCCGAAGGTCCCACCCAACATGATTCGTCCGAAAGTTTCAACTAACACAATTTGCCCGAAGGTCTCAACTAACACGATTCGGCCGAAGGAGGAAAGCAACCGACGACCGCCAGTGGCGGAAATCTCGTCGGGTGCTTTCTCAACCGAAGCAAACGAGCTGCCCAGTGGGCAGTCGCGCTGACTGAGGTTGCGGATTTAAGAGAGCGATCGGAAAGCTCCCTAAACCAATTTCAGTGCAGGCATGGCATTAAGCTCCAGACCTGCAACCTCCCCGTTCATCAGCCGATAGAAAGCGGCGCTTCCGATCATCGCTCCGTTATCCGTACACAGCCGGATCTCCGGCATGTACAGCGTCATTCCCAGCTCCGCGCACATTTCCGTTGCCATCCGGCGCAGCTCCCGGTTCGCGCTCACGCCCCCAGCCAATGCAAATCCCTGGTACCCGTCCCCGCCGTGCTCTTCAATCAGAAGCCGGGCTTTCCCGATCAGTTCCCGGCATACCGCCCGCCGGAAGCTTGCCGCCAGGTCCGCCTTCGGCAGAGGTCCTCCCCGCTGTTCCAGCGTATGCACCGTGTTCATGAACGCGGTTTTCAGTCCGCTGAAGCTGTAATCGTACCGTCCTTCCGTCTTCGGGCTCGGCAGCGTGAATGCTTCCGGATTTCCTTCCTCCGCCAGGGCGTCGATCCGCGGACCGCCGGGATATGGCAGTCCCAATGCTCTCGCCGCCTTGTCGAAGGCTTCGCCTGCCGCATCGTCCGCCGTCTGACCCAGCGGACGGTAGATCCCGTAGTCTGCAACTTCCACCAGGTGGCTGTGTCCGCCGGATACCACCAGGCACAGGAACGGAGGCTCCAGCTCCGGATGACTCAGATAGTTGGCGCTTACATGCCCTTCGATGTGGTTCACGCCCACCAGCGGCTTCTCTGCCGCGAAGGCCAGTCCCTTCATGCAGTTGACCCCGGTCAGCAGCGCGCCGACCAGTCCCGGCCCTTTGGTCACCGCCAGTGCATCCATCTCCTGCAGGGTCAGACCGGCTTCTTTCAGCGCCTGGTCCACAACCCGGTCGCAGGCTTCCATGTGCGCCCGGCTGGCGATTTCCGGAACCACCCCGCCGTACAGCTCGTGCAGATCAATCTGGCTGAATACCACGTCGCTCAGGATCTTCCGGCCGTTCTCAATCACGGCTGCCGCCGTCTCGTCGCAGCTGGTCTCCAGTGCCAGGATCCGCGCCGTTCCCCGGGTTCTCAGTTCCTCCGCCTTCCGGCGGGACATTTCAAGATAATTCATAATGTTTCCTTAACCCAAAGGAATTTAAATTAATCATGGGCCGAAGGGGTTTAAGGGGGCGATCGGAAAGCCCCCTTATATACTGTTCTTGCTGCAACCGCTGTAACGATTGCTGCTCCCATCACCCACATCAGAATTCTGACCGCCAGCCTGATAAACAGGCTCGTCGGCATCAGCCGGATCAGCAGATCTGTCCGCGGGTCCAGCAGCCACCCGTTGTTCGTAAAAGCAATCCGGTGAAACGCCGTAAACAGTCCGTCAAAATCGATCAGTCCCCAGATCAGCAGCACCATCCCGACGATCCCTGCCGACACGAGTCCGGTGATCACGCCCCGGGCAATCCCTTTCCGTCTCTTCGGCATCATCAGCCCTTCGAACACGATTACCATTCCCAGCAGCCCGAACCCCAGCCGCAGGATCTCCGCCAGCCGGATCAGTTTCCGGCAGTCCGCCATATGCTCCGCCTCATGAGGCTGGAAGCACTGGTAGATTGCGCCGCTTTCATCCGAAAACGTGTGCTGAAATACGTCCGTCCGCCCGCTCAGGTAGTCCGCCGTCATCTTCCCCACGGCTCCGTATTCCTTCTCCGGCAGCCCCGTGGTCTCCGGCGGCGCGTTCTTCAGCATCTCCGCCGTCAGCAGCCCGCCGTTCCCGGCAATCCCGCATACCGCTGCTGCCACCGTAAACAAAATCACCGCCCAGGCGAGTACAATCCCTCCTGCCCTCATGATCAGCATTCTCCCGAAGGGGTTCGGGGGCAATCGGAAAGCCCCCAAATCCTAAAAGCATTCTCCCGAAGGGGGTCTGGGGGGCGACCGGAAAGCCCCCAAATCCTAAAAGCATTCTCCCGAAGGGGGTCTGGGGGGCGATCGGAAAGCCCCCCAGTCTCATTGCATCTTAAGATACGCCGTCACAAACCCCTCAAGATTCCCGTTCATCACATCGTCAATATTGCCGCTCTCGTAATTCGTCCGGTGATCCTTCACCATCGTATAGGGCTGGAACACGTAAGACCGGAT